>Ga0209810_1000764_pt1 | contig 60636 bp, 54 predicted proteins | sample Coa_R1_7_FD_187159 | JGI IMG/M metagenome (GOLD analysis project Ga0209810, IMG submission 187159) | Surface soil microbial communities from Centralia Pennsylvania, which are recovering from an underground coalmine fire - Coalmine... | ecosystem: Environmental > Terrestrial > Soil > Unclassified... | reverse complement strand
ATGCGTCTCGCCCGCGCCTGCTCGAGGTCCTGCTTGAGCTTCTCCAGGCCCCCGGCAGTCAGCAGGACAGGTTGGTTGAGATCCATGCCCCGAGGCGAATAATACGCTCGATGCCCCCGAATCGAGACATCCACGACGTGCTGTTGATCGTCGATCCGCAGGTGGATTTCTGCCCCGGCGGGGCCCTCCCCGCCCCCGACGGCGACGCCATCTTCCCCGCCGTCAACCGCGCCGCGCGGGCGCTGTCGCTGGTCGTGGCCAGCCGCGACTGGCACCCGCCGGACCACTGCTCGTTCCGGGAGCGGGGAGGTCCCTGGCCGCCCCACTGCGTGGCCGGTACCCCGGGGGCGGAGTTCCACCCCGACCTCGACCAGAGCCGCCTCCAGGAGGTCTTCAGCAAGGCCACCGAGCCCGACCGGGAGGCTTACTCGGCCTTCCAGGGCACCGCCTCCGACGGCACCGATCTCGGCCACTGGCTGCGCCAGCGCGGCGTCCGTCGCCTGTACGTGGCCGGACTCGCCACCGACTACTGCGTGCGGGCCTCGGTGCTAGACGCCCTCGGCGAGGGCTTCGAGGTGGTGGTGCTCACGGACGCGATCAGGGCGGTCGACGCCCGACCGGGCGACGGGGACCGGGCTCTGGCCGAGATGCGCGCCGCGGGCGCGACCACGGCCACCAGCGAGGAGATCGCCTGAGGGCTCGACCTCGAGCCGGGGACGCCGCCTCCGGCCCCGGGATCAGTCGAACAGCGAGTCCCACATCGCGGCCGGGACCGCGCCCGCGTAGAGGAGCCGGTCGTGGAAGCGACGGAGCTGGAAGCGGTCCCCCTCGACGCGCCGGCGCCGCTCCCGCAGGGCCAGGAGCAGGTGCTTGCCGTAGAGGTAGGAGAGCTGGTAGCCGGGAGTGTACGTGTAGCGGCGCACCTCCGCCTCCGCGCCCGGCCGCGGCATCGCCGCCCGGGAGGTCAGCATGTCCACCGCCTCCGGGAAACCCATGCGGCCGCAGGAGAGCTCCACGTCGATCACGACCCGGCACGCTCTCCAGATCAGGCCGTTGAGCTGGACGAAGCGCACCTCGGGGCCGGACATGAAGCCCTCCTCGTACATGAGTTCCTCGCAGTAGTGGGCCCAGCCCTCGACCATCTCGACCGCGTAATCGGCGCTGAGCAGCCGCGCCAGCGAGGGGTGCTGGTTGGCACAGGCGAACTGGAGGTGGTGGCCTGGATACCCCTCGTGGACGGAGGTGTTCAGCACCGAGGCGTGGTCGTGTCCCCCCAGGCCGTCCTCGCCGGGGGTGACCATGTAGATGCCGAGCTGGTGGGCGTCGAACCTGGCCGGAGGCTCGTAGGCGGCGAAGGGGATCACGGGCTGCAGGAAGCTCGGCGTGGCCTCCACCAGCAGCTCCTCGCCCGGCGGCAGCGTGGCCAGGCCCCGTTGCTCGACGAAGCTGCGGGCGGCCGCGATCGCCTCCCCGTAGGCGGCCAGCGCAGCCTCCACGGTCGACGGGCGGCGGGCGCGCACCAGCTCGTCCACCTCCTCCAGCGTCCGGCCCGGCCAGTGGCGGGCCATGAGCGCGGCCCGCTCCTCCTCGAACTCGGTCAGGTAACGCCTCCCCAGGGCGAGGATGCGATCGGGGGGGTCGGGGAGCTGGCGGAGATCCAGTAATTCCGCGAAGCCCTCCTCCCCCAGCGCCCCTCCCTCCACCGACCGGGGCAGCACGTCGCCCTCGAGCCAGCGACAGAAGTCCTCGACGGCCTCGCCGGCGGCGCCGGCGGCGCTCGTCAGCCGGCGCTGCAGCGCCCCCGCGGGGGCGGACCGCACCACGCTGGCGAAGAGCTCCGGCAGCCGCCGGGCGCTCTCCAGGCCCACCTGGACCCAGAGCCGAACCGGTTCCTGGAGCTGCTCGCGGCTTGCCGCCAGGTAGGCGGGCACCGCCTCCAGGCGCGAGGCGATCGCCTCCAGCCGCACCTCGAGCGGCGCGTAGTCGCGCACGAACAGGAGGAAGATCCCGGTCCCGATCTGGTCGACCGCCTCCGGCCTCCTCGCCCAGAGCCGCTGCACCTCGAGCTGGAACCGGGTGAGCCCGGTCCAGTAGCGGGCGAGGTCGGCCTCCACGTCGCCGCCCAGCCGCTCCAGTTCGGATTCGAACGCACGCACCAGCGAGATCAGCTCCTGGACCCCGCTCAGGCTGCCGTCGGGCAAGCGGCGGTCGTGCTGGTGGAGCCCGTGGTACGAGGCCTCCACGGGCCGAAGCTCCATCAGCCGCTCGAAGAAGCGAACGATTCGCTCCTCGCCGGTGCGGGTCTCCTCATCGGTCGTCGCCATGGCTGCGTCCTCCGCTGATCCGGGCCGAGCCGCTCGGCACGGCCCCGGGCCGGCCCCTCACCTCGCCGCCGCGACCCGGGCTCGGAACCAGGCCGCGGTCTCCTCCAGTCCCTGCTCCAGGCCGACCCGCGGTCGCCAGCCGAGGCGCTCCGCGATCAGACTCGCGTCCAGCGCCGAGGTGCGCTGATCCCCGGGCCGGGGTGGGCCGTGCACGGCCTCGACCTCGGTCCCGATCCGCTCGGCGATCAGCCGGAAGAGGTGGTTGACGTCGACCTGCCGTCCGGTGCCGACGTTGAAGTGCCCGGTGAGACCGGCGTCGATCGCGGCCAGGTTCGCGCGCACGATATCGGAGACGTGGACGTAGTCCCGGGTCTGCCGACCGTCGCCGTGGATGACCGGCCGCTCGCCGGCGAGCAGACGCTGGCAGAAGATGGCGACCACACCCGCCTCCCCGTGCGGGCTCTGCCGGGGCCCGTAGACGTTGGCGTAGCGCAGGGCCACGTACGAGACCCCGTGCTGCGCACCGTAGCAGTGCAGGTAGTGCTCGAAGGCGAGCTTGGAGACGCCGTAGGGCGAAACCGGCCGGGCCGGATAGTCCTCGGGGGTGGGGAGGACGGCGGCGTCCCCGTAGAGCGCCCCCCCGGTGGAGGCGAAGACGAAACGGGCGCCCGCCCGGCGCGCCGCCTCCAGCAGGTTCAGGCCGGCCAGGAGGTTCACCTCGGCGTCGAACACGGGCTCGCGCACCGACCGGCTGACGCTCACCTGGGCCGCATGGTGGCAGATGACGTCCGGCCCCAGCTCCTCGACCAGGCGCGCCGCCTGGGGCGAACGCACGTCCAGGCAATGGAACCTCACGCCCGGGTTCAGGTTCTCCCGACAGCCGGTGGAGAGGTCGTCGACGACGATCACCTCGTCGCCGCGCTCCACCAGCGCGTCGGCGATGTGGGAGCCGATGAAGCCGGCGCCGCCGGTCAGCAGGACCCGCATTCGTCACCTCCCAGGTGCTCGCCCATGGCTCAGGACGCGAAGTGTAGGCGTATGGCAGGGCCGGTGGACCGCACGAGTCGGGATCGCCGCCTTCCGGCCCGGCGACCGTGACCGAGAACGACCTCGGGCGGAACGCTTAGCCTGAGAGGGTGAGGCTCGCGATCGTCTCCGACATCCACGGCAACCTCCAGGCGCTGGAGGCGGTGATCGCCGACCTGGAGCGCGTGGCCCCCGACCTGGTGGTCCACGGCGGCGACCTGGCCTTCAACGGACCGCGACCGGCCGAGTGCATCGATCGGGTGCGGGAGCTGGGCTGGCCCGGGGTGATGGGGAACATGGACCAGGCCCTGGAGAGCCACGGCATCGAGCGGCGGGTGGCCTGGGCACGCGAGCGGATCGGCGAGGACCGGGTGGCCTGGCTGCAGCGGCTCCCCCTGGAGTGGCGGCACGACGACCAGGTGGCCCTGGTACACGCGGCGCCCGGCGACGTCTGGCGGGCCGTGTTCCCCGAGTCCGGCGACGCCGAGCTGCGCGCCACCTTCGCGCCCCTCGGCGCTCGCATCGCCGTCTACGCCCACATCCACCGCGCCTTCGTCCGGCGCATCGGCGACCTGACCGTGGCCAACAGCGGCAGCGTCGGCCTACCCCTCGACGGGGACGCCCGCGCCGCCTATCTCCTGATCGAGGACGGCCAGGCGCACACCCGGCGGGTCGCCTACGACGTCGAGCGGGCGGCCGCGGAGGTCCTCGCCTGCGGGCTGCCGGAGGCCGCCTCGGTGGCGGCGATCTACCGCACGGGCATGCCCCGGTCGCACGGCTGAGGACCCGGGCTCCGCCTACCATGAGGGGATGAAGCGCGCGGCCGCCGCCCTGGCGCTGCTGGTCCTGGCGGCGTGCGGCCCCGGGAAGGCGGGAGCCCCCGCCCCCCCCTCGCCGTCGGCCCCGCCGGCGCGCAGCCCCACCCCCGGACCCCCGGGCCCGCTCCGGCTCACGGTCCAGACCGTGGTCGGGGGCCTGACCGTCCCCTGGGAGCTGGCCTTCCTGCCCGACGGGACGATGCTGGTGACGGAGCGCACGGGGCAGGTCCGGGTGATCCGGGACGGACGCCTCCTGCCCCAGCCTGCCCTCACCCTGAACGTGGTCCAGGCGCCGGGGGTCGAGAGCGGCCTGCTGGGGCTCGCCGTCCACCCCGGCTTCCCCAACCCTCCCTTCGTGTACCTCTTCTACACCCGCCGCGGCGGCTCTGGGACCATGAGCCGGGTGTCCCGCTTCACCTACACGGACGGACGGCTCACGGACGAGCACGTGATCCTGGACGGCATCCCGGGCGGCGGCTGCTGCCACTTCGGCGGCCGCATCGCCTTCGGGCCCGACGGCCTGCTCTACGTCGCCGTCGGCGACGCCCAGGTGCCGGGGCGGGCCGCCGACCGGGCCTCCCTGAACGGCAAGATCCTGCGGGTCCGCGACGACGGCACGGTGCCGGCCGGCAACCCCTTCCCTGGGTCCCCGGTCTACGCCTGGGGGCTGCGCAACCCGGAGGGCCTGGCCTGGGACGACCGGGGGCATCTCTACGCGAGCGTCAACGGCCCCACCGGGGAGTTCGGCCTCTTCCACCACGACGAGATCGACCTGATCCAGCCGGGGGCCTTCTACGGCTGGCCGGTGTGGGCCGGCCTGGCCCCGGCGGGCCGTCCCCAGGACTACGGCAACCCGCCCCCGCGCGTCCCCCCCGTGGTCGAGAGCGACGACGTCACCTGGGCGCCCTCGGGCATGGCCTTCTACCGTCCCGACTCCGGCCAGCAGCCGACGCTGCTGGTCGCCGCCCTCACCGGCCAGGAGCTGCTCCGCTTCGTCATCGACCCCGACCAGCCGGGGCACCTCCTCGCCCAGCAGACGCTGCTCGGCGGCTACGGCCGCCTGCGGGACGTGGTGGCCGGGCCGGACCACTGCCTCTACGTGCTGACCAGCAATCGGGACGGCCGGGGCCGGCCGGCCTCCGACGACGACCGGGTCCTGCGCGCCTGTCCTCAGGGATGATCCCTTCCTCCCGCAACCGGCCGCGGTTCCGTGCCAATGTTGAGGCGATGAGGACACGACATCCGCGGCCCGGCCGGGCCCGGCCTCGTGGGCCGCTTCCCGAGGTGCGTTCCAGTTGAGGGTGCTTCGCCTCCGGGCGGCCGACCTCCGCCCCGAGATCGTGACCGGCCGGGTGTTGACCCACGACGTGGGCCCGGGGCTCCGGAAGGGCGCGATCCTCGGCCCGGAGCACGTGGACGCCCTGCGTGGGCTGCCCGAGGTGCACCTGGTCGAGCTGGAGGAGGGCGACGTGCACGAGGACGAGGCGGCCCGGCGCCTGGGCGCCGCGGTCGCGGGGCCGGGCACCCGGGTCGGCCCGCCCGTCCAGAGCCAGGTGCGTCTGGTGGCCACCCGCCGCGGCCTGCTGCGGGTCGATCGCGAGGCGGTCGACCGGCTCAACCACCTGCCCGCGGTCGGAGTGTTCACGCTGGTGGACGGCCAGGCGGTCGACGAGGGGGAGGAGGTCGCCGGCGCCAAGGTGACGCCGGTGGCCGTGCCCGGCTTCCTGATCCGGGAGGCGGAGCGGGCGGCGGCCGCCGCCCGACCGGTGGTGCGCGTCGACGCCTTCCGGTCGCTCCGGACCCTGGTCGTGGTCACCGAACGACTCAAGCCCAGGGCTCGGGAGCTGTTCGCGCAGGCGGTGACCCGCAAGCTGGGCTGGTACGGGGCCGAGCTGCTCGCCGTGCGCGAGGTGGCGCGCAGCGGGCCGGCGGTGCGCGAGGCCTACGAGCAGGTCCGCCAGGAGGACGCGGAGCTGGTCCTCTTCGCCGGCGCCTCCTCGATCGATCCCCTGGACGCCGCCTACGCCGAGCTGGAGGCGGCGGGCGGGGAGCTGCTGCGCCAGGGAGCCCCGGCCCACCCCGGGAGCATGCTCTGGCTGGGCCGGCTGGGGCGGGCGGTGGTGCTCGGGGTGGCCTCCTGTGCCGGCTTCGGCAAGAACACCGCGCTCGACCTGGTGCTGCCCTTCGTCTTCGCCTACGGGGAGGCGGACGAGCTGGACTTTGCCCGCCTGGGCTACGGCGGCCTGGTCGAGCAGGGAGCCGGCCGGCGCTTCCCGCCCTACAGCTGACGCGGCGGCGGATCGCCCGCCCCGCCGCCGGGGCGGCGACGGTAAGGTGGATGATGCGGGCGGGCTCGTGGACGGCCGCTGCGCACACCGGACGCGCTCAGGAGGATGGAAGCCATGACCGACGACAGCGGCCCGGTATCCGCGGTTCCGATCTGGGTGGACCTCGCCACCGGCGACCCCGGGGGGTCGCGCGCCTTCTACGGCGCGCTCTTTGGCTGGAGGGGCGAGCCGGCCGACCCGGCGGCGGGGGGTTACGCCGTGATGCAGCTGGAGGGCCGAGACGTGGCCGGCATCGGCCCCAGCCAGGGCCCCGAGCAGCCGGCGGCCTGGAACGTCTACATCGGCACCGAGGACGCCGAGGCGACCGCGGACGGGGTGCGCGCAGCCGGAGGCACGGTGGTGGCGCCGCCCTTCGACGTCCTCGGGCAGGGGCGGATGGCCGTCTTCAAGGATCCGGGCGGGGCCTTCTTCTCGGTCTGGCAGCCGATGGCGATGAGGGGCGCCCAGGTCATGCGCCGGCCCAACTCGCTCGGCTGGTGCGAGCTGAACTCGCGGGACATCGACGCCGCCCGTGCCTTCTACCGCCAGGTCTTTGGCTGGGAGGAGCGAGAGAGCCCGCTCGGCGAGGGCATGGGCTCCTACGTCGAGTTCCAGGTCGACGGGCGGAGCGTGTGCGGCGGCATGGCCATGGCGCCCATGGTCCCGGCCGAGGTGCCCTCGCACTGGATGGTCTACTTCCAGGTGGCCGACGTCGACGCGAGCGTGGCCAGGGCGAAGGATCTCGGCGCACGGGCCGTGATGGAGCCCCACGACTACCCCGGGGGGCGCTTTGCCATCCTGGGCGACGCCCAGGGGGCGGTGTTCGGATTGATGAGCACCTGACCGCACGTGGCCGCCGTCATCGGTGCGGGAGCCGGCCCGGCGCCCGGGCCGGACTAGTCCGACGCCCCCGGCCGGGCGGGCGCGCCGGGCGTGGCCTCGATCCTGGGCAGCTCGGCCTCGACCGGCCAGACGCCGGCCTCGAGCGTGGCCAGGCAGGCCTCGACCCGTTCCATCAGCGGCCCCAGCTCGAGGCCATGATGCCGGGGGAGGTAGGGGCGGAGGTAGTCGATCCCGCTGCGCCACTTGTTGAGGGCGCCCCGCCGGTTGCGCCGCCGGTGGTGCAGGCAGCCGGCGGCCACCTGGATCAACCCCTTGTAGAAGCCGCGATCCGGCCCGTGACGGTCGGGGACCCAGGCCTGCTCCCAGGCTTCGTGCGCCTCCCAGTAGCGGCCCTGGTTGAACAGCTCCACGCCCCGCTGCAGGGTCACCGCACGATGAGCCTAACCGATCCCACCCCGGCGACTCTTGCCACAATCGCCTCATGACCGGGCCCGAGGCGCCCGCGGCGTACCGGCGGGTCAACCTCTCCAGCGACCCCATCCACCGCTACGTGCAGATCACCAAGCCGGGCGGGGTGCCGGGGGCCGCGGCCGAGCAGGACCTGATCGACCACGTCTGGGTCCAGCGGCTGCGCCGCATCCACCAGATGCAGAGCGCGTGGTGGGTGTTCGCCACCGCCGAGCACTCCCGATTCCAGCACGCCCTGGGGGCCATGCATCTGGCCGGGGAGTGGGCGAGGCGGCTCTACCCGACGCTCCAGCGACACCATCCCGACGTTCCCTCGCCCCCGGTGGTGGTGGAGACGCTCCGCCTCGCCGGCCTGCTCCACGACGTCGGCCATGGGCCCTTCGGCCACTTCTTCGACGAGAACTACCTGGCACGCTGGGGCGTGGACCACGAGGTCATCGGCCGGCACCTGATCCTCCACGAGCTGGCCCCCCTGATCGCGGAGCTGCGCGCCGACCCCGAGGCCGATTTCGGGCCGGGGGAGCACGTCGATCCCCGCTGGGTGGCCTACCTGATCTCGACCTCGGAGCTGAGGGGGTTCGACCCGCCCGGCTGGCTGGTGCCCCTCCGGGCACTGATGGTCGGCCCCTTCTCGGCCGACAACATGGACTACGTGCCCCGCGACGCCTACGTGTGCGGTGTGGCGGTGGGGCCGGTGGACGTGCAGCGCATCGTCCACTACTCGTTCATCTCGGAGCACGGGCTCACCCTGCACCTGCACGGCGCCGAGGCCCTCTTCATGTTCCTCAGCGCCAGGCTGTACCTGTACCACCAGGTCTACTTCCACCGCACCGTGCGCCGGATCGACCTCCAGCTCCGGGAGATCTTCGCGGCCACCATGGACGTCCTCCTCGGAGGCAACCCGCTGGAGCGCCTCCCCGCCTACCAGCGCCTGGACGACTGGTGGCTGATCACCGAGGTCGGAGGCTGGGCTCGGGCCGGGTCCGACCCCTCCCTGCGCGACCTGGGCCGGGCCTGGGCGGACCTGATCGCCCGCCGGCTCAAGTGGCGCCTGATCTACTCCGGCTACGTGGAGGGGCGGGAGGTGCCGAGCGGCGCCCTCACCCTCACCGGGACCGAGTTCGCGCGGCGCATCCGCGAGCGCCTGCCCCCGGACCTGCGCTCGGTGGAGTTCGAGGTGGACGTGGCCGCCCAGGACTCCCGGGCCTTCAACCCGCTGATGGAGGACCAGGACATCCTGTTCTACGACCCGTTGAGCCGAACCTACGAGCGATCCCGGGTCCTGGACCTCTTCCGGCGGCTGCCGGTGCGAATGGCCATCTTCCGCATCTTCGCCCGCGACGATCGCGGCCGCGCCGAGCTGATCCGGGCCGCGCGCCAGGTCCTGGCCGCCGCCTGAGGGGTGCCCCGGAAGGGAGACGCGGACCGGCGGTTACCATGCCGGATGTGATCCCGCTGGAGGAGATTCGACGTGCCGCCGGACGGGTCGAGCCCTTCCTCGCCCGGACACCCCTGCTGCCCACCGACGGGGGCGCCTGGCTCAAGCTCGAGCTCCTGCAGCCGACCGGCAGCTTCAAGGTCCGCGGCTTCTTCGCCGCCGCCCTGGCCCTGCCCGAGGAGCGGCGACGACGCGGCCTCATGACGGTGAGCGCCGGCAACGCGGCCCTCGCCTGCGCCCACGTCGCGCGCCGGCTGGGGGTGCCGTGTCGCGTCGTCATGCCCGATGGCGCTCCCGCGCCCAAGGTCGAGGGCGTGCGCCGGCTGGGTGGAACCCCTCTCCTGGTGTCACGGGAGGAGCTCCTCGCCTGGCTGGCCGACCGGAGCTGGGAGGGTGAACCGGAGACGTTCATCCACCCCTTCGCGGACCCGGCCGTGCAGGCCGGGCACGGCGGCATCGGGCTCGAGATCGTGGAGCAGCTGCCCGAGGTCGAGCGGGTGGTGGTCGCGGTGGGCGGGGGCGGGCTGATCGCGGGCATCGGCGCCGCCCTCGAGCAGCTCCGGCCCTCGGTCGAGGTGGTGGGCGTGCAATCCGACGGCTACCCGCTGTGGCCCCGCACCTTCGCCGAGGGACGCCCGCCGGCGCTCACCCCGAGCACGATCGCGGACGGCACCACCGCCCCCTACGACGCCGCCATGCACGGGCGGCTCGCGGCCTGCGTGGACCGCTGGGTCACCGTCCCCGAGCCGCGGTTGCGAGCCGCGGTGGGCGAGCTGGCCGTCCGCAGCCGGGTGGTGGCCGAGGGAGCGGGGGCGCTGCCGGCGGCGGCGCTGGAACAGCTCCCGCCCGGCCCGGTCACGGTGGCCGTGATCAGCGGCGGCAACATCGACCCCGGGCTCCTGGCCAGGCTCCTGGCCGAGGCGCACCGGCCTCACGGTCGGCACCCCGCCTCATAACGCGATGCGTTATACTGGAGTCAACATGGCCGGGCAGCGATACCTGATCAAGAAGTACGCCAACCGCAAGCTGTACGACACCCAGACCAGCCGCTACATCACGCTGGAGGGGATCTCCAGGCTGGTCCAGCAGGGTCACGACATCCAGGTCATCGAGCGCGACACGGGCCGCGACATCACCTCGCTCGTGCTCTCCCAGATCGTCACCAGCGAGCAGAAGCGAGAGCCCGCCGAGCACGCCGGCGAGCGGCTGCAGGAGCGGGGACAGGCCCTGCTCGACTACCTCCGGCGCACCCTGAGCGGACCGGCGGCCCTGGTCACCAGCACGGTGGAACGAGGCCGTCTGGACCTGGAGGAGCTGGTCGACCTCGCCGTCGACCGGGCGCTGAACCGCCTCTCGATCCCCACCCGCCGGGACGTCGACGCCCTCAACGCCCGGATCGACGACCTCGAGCGCCGGGTGTCGCGGATCCGGGAGCAGGTCCCGCGCGGACGCCGGGCACCGAAGACGAGCGAATCCTGAGCGCCACCTCGCGGGGCGACCGGGCCCGGATCGTGCCGCGGAGGGGCGGACACGGCGTACTACTATGTCCGGGTTGGGGCCCCCACCCCGCCGGAAGAGAGGCATTGCACATGGCAGTCGAGCTCCAGCCCAGGTCCGCCTTCGCCATCGCGCAGCGACGCTTCGACGCCGCCGCCGACGTCCTCGGGCTCCCCGACGACACCCGGCGCCTCCTGCGGGAGGTCAAGCGGGAGCTGACCGTCCACTTCCCGGTCCGCCATGACGACGGTTCCGTGCACCTGTACACCGGGTTCCGGGTGCAGCACAACATCAACCGCGGGCCGGCCAAGGGGGGCATCCGTTACTCGCCCGACGTCACCCTCGACCTCATCAAGGCCCTGGCCATGTCGATGACCTGGAAGTGCGCGGTCGTGGGCATCCCCTACGGGGGCGCCAAGGGGGGCGTGGTGGTCGATCCTCGCCGGCTCAGCCGCTCCGAGCTGGAGCACGTCACCCGCCGCTACGCGACCGAGATCGCGCTCCTGATCGGGCCCGAGAAGGACATCCCGGCTCCGGATCTGGGCACGACGCCCGAGGTGATGGCCTGGATCATGGACACCATCTCCATGCATGCCGGCCATTCCGTGACCGCCTCGGTCACCGGCAAGCCGGTCGAGGTCGGAGGCTCGGAGGGTCGCCAGGAGGCGGCGGGCCGGGGGGTGACCTACCTCACCGTGGAGGCGTTGAAGTACCTCAACCTGGGGGAGGAGACGCCCACCGTCGCCATCCAGGGATTCGGCAAGGTCGGTCTCCCGGCGGCCAGGTTGCTCCACCGGGCGGGCCTTCGGGTGGTCGCCGTCGGCGACTCGAAGGGGGCGGTCTACAATCCGGACGGGCTGGACCTCGAGGCCCTGGAAGAGCACCGGAAGGTCAGGGGGGAGGTCTCCGGGTTCAAGAAGGCGGAGGACATCGCCGGCCAGGAGCTGTTCGGCCTGCCCGTCACCGTCCTGGTGCCGGCGGCGGTGGAGGGGCAGATCACCGAGCACAACGCCCCCCGGATCCGCGCCCGCCTGATCACCGAGGCCGCCAACGCCGCCATCGACCCCCAGGCCGACGCCATCCTCAACGAACGGGGCGTCTTCGTGGTGCCGGACATCCTGGCCAACGCGGGGGGCGTGATCGTCTCGTACTTCGAGTGGGTGCAGGACCTCCAGGCCTTCTTCTGGGAGGAGGAGGAGATCAACACCAAGCTCCACCACGTGATCACGCGCGCCTTCTACGAGGTGCTGCACACCAGCGTCAACCGCCAGGTCGACATGCGCACCGCGGCCTACGTGCTGGCCGTGCAGCGGGTCGCCAACGCCACCACCGTCCGCGGCATCTACCCCTGAGGGCGGCGCCGCCCGCGCCGGTCAGCCGGCGTGGGCGGGGCGAGGCGGCCGGTCCAGCAGGTTCGGGCTCTCGACCTGCGCCGGCAGGGCGTCCGGTTCTTCCAGCGTGTCGCAGGTCCGGGCCTGGCTCACCCAGTACTGGACCATCTGCAAGCTCGGCGCCCCGGCCAGGCCCACCGCGTCCACGATCCGGGCGTGGAGCCGGGCCGGGTCGGCCCGCTTGAGCGGCTTGAGGCCGGTGATGCCGAGCCGGCGAAGGACGGGCAGGTATTGCTCCATCCCGGAGATCTCGAGCATCGCGCACTGACGTCCCAGCTCCAGCAGGCGCTCGGGGCTGATGCCGGTCTTGGCCGACAGCCGCCCGCGATCGATCTCCAGGGTGACGGCGTGCAGGAGCTGGTTGGTGTGCCGGATCCCGCGCGCCCGCAGTTTGCGGCAGTCGTCGGCCGAGATGCCGCGCAGGTACTCGAGGGTCTTCATCGCCATGGCGTGGTTACCAGCATAGGCATGCCTCCGGCGGCCGCGCTCCTCGAGGCCGGGGCAGGGGCCCTGGGGCCCGGCCGCCGCCGGCGAGATCGACGGCCAAATACGGGCCCGAATATAATCGGATCAACGTCCCGCCGCGAGAGGAGCACGCACACCCATCGAGACCTTGACCCACCCGAGCCAGCCGAGCCTCGAGATCGGAATCGGTCGACGGGCACGGCGTGCCTACGGATTCGACGAGGTGGCCCTCGTCCCCGGCGGCGTGACCGTCGACCCCGACGAGGTCGACATCAGCTTCCGGCTGGGTGAGCTGACCTTGCCCATCCCCTTCTGGGGCGCGGCCATGGACGGGGTGGTGGACGTCGACTTCGCCATCGCCATGGGACAGCTGGGAGGCATCGCGGTCCTCAACCTGGACGGGCTGCAGACGCGGTACGAGGACCCGGCTCCCATCATCCGGCGCATCACCACGGCGGGCCGGGAGGATGTCAACCAGGTCCTCGTCGACGCCTACCGGGAGCCGGTGAAGGGCAACCTGATCGGCGAGCGCATCCAGGCCATCAAAGCAGCCGGGGTGCCGTGCGCGGTGAGCTCGGTCCCGGCCCGGGCCCAGGAGCGGGCGGGGCTGGTCGAGGAGGCGGGGGCCGACGTGTACGTGGTCCAGGGCACCGTCCTCACCGCCCGCCACCACTCACGCGCCCACCGCGAGCTGTCCTTCGAGCGGCTTTGCGGCTCGCTGTCGATCCCGGTCGTGGCCGGCAACTGCGTCCACTACCAGACCGCGCTCGAGCTGATGGAGACGGGCGTGGCCGGCATCCTGGTGGGCGTCGGGCCGGGGGCGGCCTGCACCACCCGGGGCGTGCTCGGCGTGGGCGTCCCCCAGGTGACGGCCACCTGTGACGTCGCCGCCGCCCGGGACGAGTACCTGCGCCGCTCCGGGCGCCGGGTGGCGGTGATCACCGACGGGGGCATGCGGGTGGGGGCGGACGTGTGCAAGGCCTTCGCCTCGGGCGCCGACGCGGTCATGATCGGCTCCCCGCTGGCGGGGGCCGCGGAGTCGGCCTCCCGGGGCTTCAACTGGGGCATGGCCACCCCCGACCCCAACCTGCCCCGCGGCACCCGCATCCACGTCGGGGTGAAGGCCACCCTGGCCGAGATCCTGGTCGGGCCGGCCCGGACGGACGACGGCACCCAGAACTTCGCCGGCGCCCTGCGCTCCTCGCTGGGCGTCTGCGGCCGGCGGGACATCCGCGAGTTCCATGACGTCGAGATGGTGATCGCTCCCGACATCACCAGCGAAGGCAAGCTCCTCCAACGCGCCCAGGCCGTGGGGATGGGGTCCTGAGCCGGCCGGCGACGCTCCAGCGACCCGGGGGAGAGACGGGCGACCACAGGGCTCGGGAGGCGATGACGTCGGTCGACGCCGATCGGGTGGGGCCATCGGAGCTGGTGCTGGTGCTGGACTTCGGCTCCCAGTACTCACAGCTCATCGCCCGGCGCATCCGTGAGGCCCGGGTGTACTGCGAGCTGGTTCCCGGCACCACCCCCTGGGCTGAGCTCGAGCCGCGCCGCCCGGCCGGCGTGGTCCTCAGCGGCGGGCCGGCCAGCGTGTACCAGCCGGGGGCGCCGCAGGTCGACCCGGCCCTGTTCCGCTCCGGGGTGCCGGTCCTGGGCATCTGCTACGGCATGCAGCTCATCGCCCATCACCTGGGCGGCGAGGTGGCCCCGGCCGACCGACGCGAGTACGGGCCGGCGCTGCTGGAGGTGAGCGAGCCCGGTCGCCTCTTCGAGCACCTCCCCGCCCGGCTCCCGGTGTGGATGAGCCACGGCGACCAGGTCCGGCGACTGCCGGCCGGGTTCCGGGTGCTCGCCAGCAGCGCCAACTCGCCGGTGGCGGCCTTCGACGACGGCGGGAGATTGCTGGGCATCCAGTTCCATCCCGAGGTCCACCACACCCCCCAGGGCGTCGACATCCTGCGCAACTTCCTGTACCGGATCTGCGGATGCACCGGAACCTGGACCCCGGGCTCGTTCATCCTGCGGGCCACCGAGGCCATTCGGGCGCAGGTGGGCGACGGTCGCGTGATCTGCGCGCTGAGCGGAGGCGTGGACAGCGCGGTGGCGGCCACCCTGATCCATCGCGCGGTCGGCGACCAGCTCACCTGCCTGTTCGTCAACAACGGCCTGCTCCGCCGCGAGGAGCCGGAGCGGGTGCTCGACGTCCTGCACGGGAGCCTGGACCTCGACATTCGCTACGTGGACGCGAGCCAGCGCTTCCTCTCCGCCCTGCAGGGGGTCGTCGACCCCGAGGAGAAGCGGCGCATCGTGGGGCGTGAGTTCATCCGCGTCTTCGAGGAGGAGGCCAAGGCGCTGGCCGAGCGCAGAGGGGAGATCGACTTCCTGGCCCAGGGCACGCTCTATCCCGACGTGATCGAGTCGACCGCCCCCGAGACCGCCGGCGCGGCCAGGATCAAGACCCACCACAACGTGGGTGGGCTTCCCTCGGGGCTTCGCTTCCGCCTCATCGAGCCCCTGCGCTACCTCTTCAAGGACGAGGCGCGGGCGGTGGGCCTGGAGCTCGGCCTGCCCGAGGACCTGGTGCATCGACAGCCCTTCCCGGGGCCGGGGCTGGCGGTCCGCTGCCTGGGAGAGGTGACGCCGGAGCGTCTGGAGATCCTGCGGGCCGCCGACTGGGTGGTGGTGGACGAGATCAAGAAGCACGGGCTGTACCGTCAGGTCTGGCAGTCGTTCGCGGTGCTGACGCCGCTTCGGACGGTCGGCATCATGGGCGACGACCGTACCTACGCCAGCCTGGTCGCGGTGCGGGTCGTGACCTCCGAGGACGCCATGACCGCCGACTGGGCACGCCTGCCCCACGAGGTGCTGGCCCGGATCTCGAACCGGATCGTCAACGAGGTCCCCGGCGTCAACCGGGTGGTCTTCGACATCACCAGCAAGCCCCCGGGGACGATCGAATGGGAGTGAGGGGACGGCCCTCGCCCACCGGGTCGCGGACGGCTACGGGAGACGCCGGCGAGGGCTGAGGCCGTGCGCATCCTGGTGATCGGGTCCGGCGCGCGCGAGCACGCGCTGGTCTGGAAGTGCCTCCAGTCCCCCCTGGCGGAGCGCGTCTACGTCGCTCCCGGCAACGGCGGCACCGCCGCCGTGGCCCGCAACGTGCCCGTGCCCGCCGACGACGTCACCGGCCTGGTCCGGCTGGCCCGCAAGGAACGGATCGGGCTGGCGGTGCTGGGGCCCGAGTCGGCGGTGGCCGCCGGCGTCGGCGACGCCCTGCGCGAGGCCGGCGTCCCCGTCTTCGGTCCCGGTCGCGCGGCCGGCCGAATCGAGAGCAGCAAGGCCTTCGCCCGGGAGGTGATGCTGCGGGCAGGTATCCCGGCGCCCGTCTCCGAGACCTTCACCGAGCCGGGACCGGCCCGGCGCTGGGCGCGGCGGTACGGCGGTCGGGTGGCGGTCAAGGCCGACGGGCTGGCCCTGGGCAAGGGCGTCATCGTCTGCGACACCTCGGAGCAGGCCGACCGGGCCATCGACGACATGCTCGTACACCACCGGTTCGGCCGGGCCGGCGCCGCCATCGTCATCCAGGAGCGCCTGGAGGGGCCGGAGCTCTCCGTGTTCGGCGTCACCGACGGCCGCCGCGTGGTCCCACTGGCACCGGCGCGCGACTTCAAGCGGGCACGGGACGGCGACGAGGGCCCCAACACCGGAGGCATGGGCGCCTACTCCCCTCCGGTGGGCGTCACCTCCGAACTGGTGGACGAGGTCACCCGCCGGGTGCTGACACCGGCGGTCGAAGAGCTCGCCCGGCGCGGCCTCGAATACCGGGGTGTGCTCTACGCCGGTCTCATGCTCACCCCCAGCGGCATCCGGGTGCTGGAGTTCAACGCGCGCTTCGGCGACCCCGAGGCCCAGGTGATCCTGCCCCGGCTGAACTCGGACCTGGTTCCCCTGCTGGTCTCGGCCGCGCTGGGCGAGTTGCCCGCCCATCCCTGGCTGGAATGGAGCCAGCGGGCCGCGGTCGGGGTCGTGGTCGCCTCGGGCGGATACCCGGACGGCTACGAGACGGGCTTCGTGATCGAGGGCCTGAGCACGGTTCCCAGGAACGTCCTCACCTTCCACGCCGGAACCCGGGCGGTGGAAGGCCTGGGTCTGGTCACCTCCGGTGGCCGTGTGCTCACCATGGTGGGCCTGGGGGAGGACGTGGAGAAGGCCCGGATGGCCGCGCTCTCAGGGGCGGTCCGAGTACGATTTCCTGGGGCGTTCTTCCGTAAGGACATCGCACACGAGGCTGTACGTGCCTGACGTTGGGATCATCGTCGGTTCGAAATCTGACCTGCCGCTCATCGAGGCCTGCGCCAGGCAGCTGGAGGAGTTCGGCATCGAGGCCGAGCTGACCGTCTGCTCGGCGCACCGCAACCCTGCCGGCGTCGTGGAGTGGGCGAGCAGCGCCCGCCGGCGCGGGCTCAAGGTGGTGATCGCGGCCGCGGGAGGCGCCGCCCACCTGCCCGGCGTGGTGGCCGCCTGGACCGATCTCCCGGTCATCGGGGTGCCGGTCCCGACCGCCCATTTGGGCGGCGTCGACTCCCTCTACTCCATCGTGCAGATGCCCGCCGGCATCCCGGTGGCGTGCATGGCGATCGGCGAGGCCGGCGCCCGCAACGCCGCCTGGCTCGCCGCCCGCATCCTCGGTCTGAGCGACCCCGAGCTGGCGGAGCGGCACCGGGAGAGGCGCGACGCCCTGGCCGGCAGGTAGCGCATGCGCCTGCGCCTGATCGATACCACCGTTCACGACGGCCACCAGGCGTTGTTCGCCGGCCGCATCCCGCCCGAGGAGTTCGAGCCCGCCCTCCGGGAGCTGGACGGCCTCGGCTTCGCCGCCATCGACGGCTTCGGCGGGGCGAGCTTCGAGACCGCGCTGCGACTGGGCCGGGATCCTTGGGAGCAGTTACGCCGTCTGGGCGAGGCGGCGTCCACCACCCCGATCCTGACCCTGCTCCGCGGGCAGTGCCTGGTCGGACGCCGCAGCCTGGCCGACGACGCGGTGGAGCTGTTCGTCGAAGTGGCGGCTCGCCACGGGGTGAAGGTGTTCCGCTTCCTGGACCCGCTCAACGACGTGCGCAATCTGGAGGTCCCGATCCGGGCGGCGCGCCGGATCGGCGGACGAGTGCAGGCGGTCCTCTGCTACACGACCAGCCCCGTCCACGACCTGGAGCGGTGGCGCGCCCTGGCCCGGGAACTGGCCGAGTTGGGCGCCGACGAGCTGGTGCTGAACGACGCCGCGGGTCTCCTCGCTCCAGCCGCCGCCCGTGAGCTGGTGAGGGCACTGGGCGAGGCGACCGGTCTGCCCCTGCACGTCCATGCGCATTGCGCCGGAGGCCTGGCGGCGATGACCTACCTGGCCGCCGTGGAGGCCGGCGCCAGCGGGCTGGACACGACCTTCTCCGCCTTCGCCTGGGGTGGCTCCCTGCCCGCGGTGGAGAGCGTGGTCGCCGCTCTGGCCGGCGGCGAGCACGACCCGGGGCTCGACCTGGAGCGGCTGATCGCCCTCGGCACGCGTCTCGAGGAGGTTCGCCGGCGTCACCTCGAGCACCTCCTGCCCGGTGCGGACCGAACCGACCCCGAGGTGATCGGACACCACCTCCCCGCCCCCATGTTGCGCGACATTCGCGAGCATCTGGACCGCCACGACGCCCGCCCGCGGCTGGCCGAGGTCCTCGAGGAGGTGGGGCGGGTGCGAGAGGAGCTCGGGCACCCACCCCTGTTCTCCCCGATCCGCGAGATGATCGCCGCCCAGGCGGTGTTCAACGTCCTGGCCGAGGAGCGATACGCGACCGTGACCCAGGAGCTGAAGGACTACCTCCAGGGTCTGTACGGTCGCCCGCCGGGCACCGTCGACACCGGGGTTCGCCGGCTGGTCCTGGGACAGGACGAGCCGATCACGGTCCGCGCCGCCGACCTCCTCGACCCCCAGGTCGAGGCCGCCCGGGCCCAGCTCGAGCGGCGGAGCCTGCCCGCCTCCGACGAGGACGTTCTGACCCACCTCCTGTTCCCGGCTCTGGCCGCGGACCTGTTCCAGGCTCGAACCGCCCCGCCACCTCCCGCGGCCTCCGCGATCGGATCGGTGGAGGACGAGGTCGTCGAGGCCGAGAGCGAGGCCGCGGCCGGAACCGAGGCGGCCGGAACCGAGGCGGCGGCCACGCAGCCCCAGCCGGCTCCCCAGGCGATGAGCGCCGAGTTCGAGGTGGAGGTGGAGGGCGAGATCTTCCGGGTCCGCGTCGCCGGGGGCGGGATGGCGGTAACGCCGGCGGCCACTCCCCTCCCGGCGCCGGCGGCACCGGCGGCGCCGGCTCGCGCGCCCCGGGACGGCGCGATCAAGGCCCCGATGCAGGGCCTGATCGTCAGGATCCCGGTCTCGGTGGGGGACGAGGTCCAGCTCGGCGACGTGGTCGCGGTCTTGGAGGCGATGAAGATGCAGAACGACATCGTCGCCACCCAGCCCGGGAAGGTGCTGGACATCTACGTCAAGGAGGGCGACGTGGTGAGCCCGGACCAGGCCCTGGTGGCGATCGGATGACGGGGGGAGAGCCGACACCCGCCCAGGACACAACCCGGGTGGCGCTGCTGGGCACCGGACGGATGGGCACCGCCATCGCGCGGAAGGTGGCCGCGGCGGGATATCCGCTCCGGCTCTGGAACCGCACGCCGGAGCGGGCGAGGGCCGTGGGCGTGGGCGAGGTGGCGGCGACGCCCCGGGAGGCGGTGGCGGGCGCCGGGGTCGTGCTCAGCGTGCTCTACGATCCGGCGTCGGTTCGCCAGGTGTACGCTTCGCTGGCCGGGTCCCCCGGACAGGTGTTCGTGGAGATGAGCACCGTCGGGCCGGAGGTGGCCGAGGAGCTGGCCCCCCGGCTGGCCGAGGGCGGGGCCGAGCTGCTGGCGGCGCCGATCCTGGGCACCACGACCGCGATCGAGCAGGGCGGTGCGCTCGTCCTCGTCGGCGGCGAGGCCGGGGCCTTCGAGCGAGCCCGGGAGGTTCTGGCCGCCTTCGCCCAGCCCGAGCACGTGGGCGGGCGCCGGGACGCCGCCGGTCTCAAGCTGGTCGCCAACGCCATGCTGGGGGGCGGTAGCCTGCTCGCCGCCGAGCTGCTGTCACTGGCGGTCAGGGCCGGTCTCAACCGGGAGGACGCGTTCCGCCTGCTCGCTCGGATCATGCCGGCGCTGCAGGTCCGGCGCCGGAGCTACCTGGAGCGCGTGCACGAGCCGCCCATGTTCACCCTGGACGGCCTGGTCAAGGACCTCACCCTGGCCCTCGACCTGGGTCGAGCCTCCCGGGCACCTCTGCCGGTGACGGCGCTCGCCCGGGAGCTCTACGCCGAGGCCGCGCTCGACCACGGTCACCGGGAGATGAGCGCCGTGATCGAGCGCTACCTCGTCCCCGGGACCGGGGGAACTCCTGCTCACGGCCGGGGGTCGGGAGCCGTTGATTAGTTGGGGACGATCGCGGCCGTTTCGTGAACCTGAAGGGGTGGGCGAGGACTCAGGGCGTCCATCCCAGGACCGCCTATCGCCGGTACCGGCAAGGCCGGCTGCCGGTGCCGGCAAGGCGCGCGGACCGGCTGATCCTGGTCGACGCCCCTCTCCCCCCGAGGTCCGGGCGGGTGGTGGTGTCCGCCCGGGTGTCCGCGGCCGACCGGGCCCCGGATCTGGACCGGCAGGTGGCGCGGGGGAGGGCGTGGGCCGCCGAGCGGGGGCTGGCGGCGGGGTGACCGAGATCGGCTTTGCCGTGAGGGGGAGGGGCGGAAAGCTCCTCGCGCCCTTGCCTGGCCGGTCGGTGACCACGATCGTGGTCGAGCCCCGGGACCGCTTGGCGCGCTTCGGGGCCGAGCACGTGGAGGCCGCTGGTGGTCGATCCGTCCGAGATCGACGACGATCTGGTGCCAGACGTGACCCAGATCCTGACCCGTCTTTGCGCCCGGCGTTACGGACAGGGCTCGACCGCCCATCGCGTGGAGAGAGCGATGGCGGCGCTCCAGGGGGGCCCCCGCGAGGGCAACCCCGTGGGGGGTGCCGCCTGATGGGACGATCGCTCCCTGAGCGGCGACGGTCTCTACAATCGGAGCGCCGGTGAAGGGCAAGCCGTTCGAGAAGGTCCTCGTCGCCAACCGGGGCGAGATCGCCGTACGGGTGATGCGGGCCTGCCGCGAGCTGGGGATCCGGACCGTGGCCGTGTACTCCGACGCCGACCGGGACGCGGTCCACACCCGGTACGCCGACGAGGCCCACCACATCGGCCCCGCTCCCCCGGCTGAGTCCTACCTCCAGCTGGAGCGGATCGTGAGCCTCGCCGCCGACGTGGGCGCGCAGGCGATCCACCCCGGCTACGGGTTCCTCTCCGAGCGACCGGAGTTCCCCGAGGCCTGTGCGGCCGCCGGCATCGCCTTCATCGGCCCCCCCGCCTCGGCCATGCGGGCGCTCGGCTCCAAGCTCGAGGCGCGGGCGCTGGCCGCCGCCCACGGCGTGCCGGTCACGCCCGGGAGCGACGCCCTCGAAGACCCTGAGGAGGCGGTGGCGGCGGCGCGACGGATCGGCTTCCCCGTCATCGTCAAGCCCTCGGGCGGGGGAGGCGGCATCGGCATGCGAGTGGTCGAGCGCGAGGAGGACCTGCGCCCGGCCATCGAGAGCTGCCGGAGCGCCGCCCGCTCGGCCTTCGGGGACCCCACGGTCTACGTCGAGCGGTACGTGCGCACGCCCCGGCACATCGAGATCCAGGTCATCGCCGACCAGCATGGCAACGTGGTCCACCTGGGCGAGCGGGAATGCTCGATCCAGCGTCGCCACCAGAAGATCATGGAGGAGACCCCGTCCCCGGCGGTCACGCCCGAGCTGCGGAGCCGCATGGGGGAGGCCGCCGTCCAGGCCGCCCGGGCGGCCGGCTACGTCAACGCGGGCACGGTCGAGTTCATTTTCAGCGAGGGTGACTTCTACTTCCTGGAGGTGAACGCCCGCCTCCAGGTCGAGCACCCGATCACCGAGGCCGTCACCGGTGTCGATCTGGTCAAGGAGCAGATCCGGGTTGCCGCCGGGCTGCCGCTCTCCTTCACCCAGGAGGAGGTGACCTGGCGGGGCCACGCGATCGAGATGCGCATCAACGCCGAGGACCCGGCCCGGCAGTTCGCACCCAACCCCCGACGCATCAGCCGCTGGGTGGCACCGTCCGGTCCCGGCGTGCGGGTGGACTCCGGCTTCGGCCCGGGGTCGGAGGTGCCCCCGAACTACGACTCCCTCGTGGCCAAGCTGATCGTTCACGGTGCAGATCGAGCCGAGGCCATCGCCCGCGCCAGCCGGGCCCTGCGTGAGTTCGTGCTGGTGGGACCGGCGACCACCATTCCCTACCACCGGGCCATCCTCGAGAGCCCCGACTTCCGGGCCGGCAACCTGACCACCCGGTTCATCGACGACCATCCCGAGCTGCTCGAGGCCGCACGGCGATTCCTGGGCGAGGTCTCGCCCATGGACTACGGCGCCGACACCCGCCGAGTGGCGGCCGCCGCCGCCGCCGTGGCCGCCCTCGCCGCCGGGCGGCGATGAGCACCTCGGGATCCGAACAAGGGTCGGCCCTTCCGTCCCGACCGGGGCCTGAGCCGGTGCTGGACCACGAGACCGCCCCGCCCTTCGAGGTGATCGCCAGCACCGACCTGGCCCGGGAGTGGAACCTGGCCCTGCGCCGCGATCGCGTGCGCTGGCCGGACGGGTCCGAGGCCGACTACCGGGTCATCGAGGGCCCCGACGCGGTCTTCGTGGTGCCGTTCACGCCGGAGGGGAACACCGTCCTGGTCCGGCAGTGGCGGCATCCCTGGAACACCACCGCCTGGGAGGTGCCGGCGGGCACGCTGGAGGCGGGCGAGGAACCACTGGCCGGCGCCCAGCGGGAGCTCGAAGAGGAGGCAGGGCTGGTGGCCGGCTCCTGGCGGTCGCTCGGTATCACCCGCGGGAGCGGGCTGGCGAGCGGCCGCCAGCACCTGTTCCTGGCCAGCGGGCTTCAGCGTGTCCAGCGCACGCCCGAGCCCGCGGAGCGGGACATGGTCGTGCGCGAGATCCCGTTTCGCGCCGCCCTCGACGCCGCGCTGCGCGGTGACATCGAGCACGCGGCATCGGTCAGCGCGATCGTGCGCGCGGCGCGCGCACTGGGCATCATCTAGCGGTCGGGTCCTTCCTCAACCATGGAGGCGAATTCGAATGGCGGAGCAGCAGGCACGGCCGGCCATCGATCCCAGGTTCGTGACCACGGCCTTCCACATCGACGGCTATCGGGTGGCCAGGAACCTCGGGCTGGTACGCGGGATCACGGTACGCTCGCGCAGCATCGTGGGCAGCATCGGGGCCGCCTTCCAGCAGCTGGGCGGCGGCAACATCACGCTCTACACCGAGCTCGCCGAACACGCTCGGGAAGAGGCCTATCAGATCATGCTCCAGCACGCGGCGGCGATCGGAGCCAACGGGGTGCTGGGCGTGCGCTACGACGCCACCGAGATGGCCCAGGGCGTGGCGGAGGTGCTCTGCTACGGCACCGCGGTGGTGTTCGAGCTGGCCACCTGAGGTGTGGCCGCACCCGGGCCCTCTACCGGCCGCCGCTCGGATGACGGGGCCACCGGTTCGTGAGGTCCTCCGCCGGCTGCGCGAGGAGCAGGGTCCCCTCGCTCCCAGACCCCGCCTGCCGGTGCTCGACGAGCTGATCGCCACCGTCCTCTCCCAGCACACCTCCGACCGCAACTCGGAGCGGGCCTTCTTTCTGCTCAGGTCCAGGTTCCCGAGCTGGGAGGAGGTGAGACACGCGCCCACCGGCGAGATCGCCGACGCCATCCGGTGCGGTGGCATCGCCGACCAGAAGGCGGTGCGCATCCAGCGGATCCTGGCCGAGATCGAGCGGCGGGAGGGGGTGCTCGACCTGGAGCGTCTGCGCCGGCTCGACGACGCCGAGGTCGAGCGCTACCTGACCTCCCTGCCCGGAGTCGGCCCGAAGACGGCCGCCTGCGTGCTCCTCTTCGCCATGGGCCGCCCGGCCTTCCCGGTCGATACCCACGTCCACCGGGTGACCACGCGTCTGGGGTGGCTGCGGGTGGGGGCCACGGCCGAGGAGGCGCACCGTGTCCTGAGCGCCCTCGTCCCCCCGGACATCCGCCACGATCTCCACCTGGCTCTCGTCACCCACGGGCGCAGGGTGTGCCGGGCCCGAGTCCCTCACTGCCCCACCTGTCCGATCCGACGCTGGTGCACGCGGGGGCCGGCCTGACCCGGCGCCCGCCAGCGGCTCGGGCCGCCGATCGAGGGCCGGGGAGGGGTGAGCCGGAGGGCGAGCGCGGGGACCGACGCGCGACAATCGAGGTCGTGGGCTCCTGGTTCCGACTCCAGGCCGGTGCCCGGTCGCTACCTCCCCTGTCCGAGCTGCTCTCCGGATGGGCGGATCTCGAGACCGTCGAGCGGTCCGGCCACCCGGCGCGATGGCCGGGCGAGGTCGAGACCCCGGTCGCCGATCCCGCCCTGGGGCCGGCACCGTCCCTGCTCCTCTACCGACGTGGGATCTCGACCCGGTCCCTGGAGCTGTCGATCGGAGACGGCGACCTCGCCCTCCACGCGCCCTCGTGCACCGCCTCCGAAGACCTGGAGCTGGCCGTGGCCCTGATGGCGCGGGCCGGCGAGCTGACCGGCTGCGCGATCCGTCTCGAGGACGGCGAGGTGCTGAGCCCGGAGCGGCTGCGCCGCCGGTGCGATCGCCGCTGGGCCAGCGAGCGCCTCCACGACCAGGCGGAGTCGCTCGCCGCGCTGGTGGCCGAGCGGGGGGCAGTGGTCGTGATGGGACCCGCGCGTCCGTTCCATCTCGGCCCCCGGTTGTTGGGCCAGCTGCGCGACGCCCGGATCCCGGAGACGTTCGCCGAGCGGCTGATTGCGGCCATGCGCAGCGCCCAGTGGCCCCCGGGCGACTGGTACGCCGCCCACGTGATGCACGTCCGTACGCCCTCCGGGCGCCACGAGTTCACGGCGGCCGTCTGGGGCGAGGGGGTGGGCTACGTCTTCCCGGCCGTCGACTACCTGGTCCTGGCCTCGGCCGGGAGCGGCCGCCGGCACCTCATGGTCCCGCCCGAAGCGGCGCCCCGCATCGCCGGCGACCGCTGCCGCTACCTCGACGAGGTGCAGCTCCTGGTCGAGGCCATCGCCGGGCCGGAGTGGCGCGCCCTCTGGCACCGGGCCGAGGAGCACCAGGTCCCCCTGCCCGACTGAGAAGAGCGGGCAAGGGCGGCCATCCGTCGGTCGCCTCACCGATCTCCCGGCCGGGTCCCCCCCATGGTTCCCGTGGCCGCCGAAACCGCCGTGGCTGCCGAAACCGCCGTGACCACCGTGGCCGCCGAAGTGGACGCCCGCGTGCCCGTGCCGGCCACGGTGGCCCTCCCCGCCGTGATGGTGGGCCGGCGGACAGGCGGGGGCGCCGGCAGCCGCCTCCCACCCGGCGGCCTCCGTCGGGTCGTCGTTCGATCCTGCCCGTCGGGCGCGGACCTCCCCCTGCGGGCGAGCAGGATCCCACCGATCCCCAGCAACACCGCTCCGTCGAGGGCCACGGCCCCAACCGCGCTCCCTTCGTCCATCTCCGACCTCCCCCACGCCGGCCTTCGGGCCATCCTCCCCCGGCAGCGGGCGCTCGCGCCCGCACCCGGGCCCCCATGCCCCAGAGCATGGGGACGAGCAGCCCTGAGCGGCCGGCGTACCCGCCGCGACGGCCGAAGACCGCTTCCCGGCCCGAGTCACCCGGACGGACCGCTCGTTGTCGGCTTTCGCGCTCACGTCACGCGCGATTACGCTTACGGAACGGCCGAGGCCGGTCGGGAGCACAGGGTGCAGAGACATGACGCGCTGGCACAGGTAGTCCATGAGCTTCGCTAGCTTCGATCCGCCGGAGACCGTGGCCGGGCACAGCGGTGCCCACCCCATGCAACTGCCCGTCGACGTGCTCCCCGAGCCAGGTCCACTGCCGGCCGGGTCCCGGATGCCGCGGTCACGGCCCGTGAGCTTCACCGGCCGCGTCGCCGAGCTGCGGCGGATCGCGAGCGCGCTGAGCGAGCGCCGCGCCGCCGTGCTCACGGGGCCGGAAGGGTCGGGCAAGACGGCCCTGGCCCTGGAGTTCGCCCGCCGCTACGGCCGCTACTTTCCCGGCGGCGTCTTCTGGATCGGGTGCTCGGCCCCCTCCACCGTCGCCCTCCAGCTCGCGGCCTGCGGACGAAGCGACGCCATGGACCTGCGGCCCGACTTTCCCGACCTGTCCCTGGACGAGCAGGTTCGCCTGGTGCTGGGGGCATGGCAGGGAGACACGCCCAGGCTCCTCCTCTACGACGATTGCGATGGGCCCGCCCGGCTACGTGATTTCCTGCCCGGCCGAGGCGGGGCGCACATCCTGATCACGTCGAGGTCGTCGGCCTGGGACGGTCCCCCCCGGCCGGCGGTGCTGCCGGTCGGACCCCTGCCCCGCGAGCACGGGGTGGCGATGCTGGGCGGCTTCCGCCCTGACCTGGCCGGGCAGCCGGCCGCGCTCGGCCAGATCGCCCGCGAGCTGGACGACCTGCCCCTGGCCCTGAACCTGGCCGGCGGCATCCTGGCCGTCCAGCCGGGGCTCACCCCCGACGCGTATCGCCAGTGGCTCCGGGACCCGGGCCTCGAGGCACACGCCCTCCAGCTGGAGGGACCGCCGGAACCGCCCTCCGGGGAGCCGTCGCACCGCCCACTGGGGGCCATCTTCGGCCGCCGCCGGGCGCAACCGTCGCCCCCGGCCCGGGCCCCGGCCCCGGCCCGGGCCTTCGTGCTCGCCCTCTTCGCCCTCGAACAGGCCGGCTGCCGGAGCCGTGCCCGGGCCCTGCTGGCGCGGGTGGCCCGGCTCGCCCCGGCGCCCATCCCCGAGGAGCTGCTGCTGGCCACGTTGACCGGAGGCCCGCACGATCGCGCGGAGGAGCCCCCGGCACCGCCTTCCGATCCCGAGCCGGTCCCGGCCGGGGGGGAGGACGCCCGGGAGGCGCTGGCCTGGCTCGTCCACTCGGCCCTCCTCGAGCGCGACGGCCCGTGTCTGTGGCCTCACCGCCGGCTGGCCGGCTACGCCGGCCGCACGATCACCGACGACGAGGCCCAATCGGCGGTGGAGCGGGCCCTGATCACCCTGGCACACGAGGCCAACCAGGCCGGCGAGGCGACCCGCCAGCTCCTCCTCGCCCCCCACCTGGAGGCCGCCACCCGGGCGGCGGTGGGGCGGGGTGAGGACATACGCGTGGCCCAGCTCAGCACCGAGCTCGGGCGCCTGCTGTGGGCCCTGGGCGACCCGGCCTCGGCCGACCGCCACCTCGAACGGGCGCTGGCCATCCACGAGCGGCTCCTGGGTCCGGATGCGACCGAGGCCATCGACGGCCTCCGGAGCCTCGGCTCGCTGCGGCGCGCGCAGGGCGACCTCAACGGCGCCCGGGCCTACCTCGAGGAGGCTCGGGCCCGGGCCGAACGGGTCCTGGGCGACGGCCATCCGGTCACCGCCGCCGTCATCGCCGACCTGGGCTGGGTGCTCCAGGGCCAGGGCGACCCCGCCGGTGCCCGCAGCTGCCTGGAGCGCGCCGTGGAGCTCTCGGAGCGCCGCCTGGGCGAGCACCCGGAGACGGCCGCGGCACGGCACGGCCTGGGCCGGTTGCTCGAGGAGCAGGGCGAACTGGCCGACGCCAGGGCCTGGCTGGAGCGTGCGCTCGGGACCTGGGAGGCCACCTCGGGCCTCGACGATCCACGGACGCTGGCCTGCTTGCGGGACGTCGGGATGGTGCGCAAGGCCCAGGGCGACCTGGCCGGCGCCCAGGAATGCCTGTTCCGGGCCCTCGAGGCCTGCGAGCGAACCCTGGGCACGGATCATCCCGAGACGGCCACGGTTCTGGACGGTGTCGGCACCGTCCTCCAGGCGCGCGGCAACCCCGAGGGGGCGCTCTCCTATCTTCGGCGCGCCCTGAGCATCCGGGAGCGAACCTTCGGTCCCGACCATCCGGTGACCGCCGCCAGCCTCAGCAACCTGGGCATGCTCCTTCGGTCCGAGAACGACCTGGAGGGCGCTCGCTCCTACCTGGAGCGAGCCCTGGTCATCTCCCAGCGCGTCCTCGGGCCCTACGACCCCCAGACCGCGACCAGCCTGAGCCAGCTGGGCACCCTCCTGCAGGCCCAGGGCGACCTGGTGGAGGCGCAGCCCTACCTGGAACGAGCGGTCGCCATCCGGGAGCAGGCCCTGGGCGCGGATCACCCGGAGACCGCGGCCAGCCTCCACGACCTCGGCCTGCTGCTGATCGAGCAGGGCGACCTGGTCGGGGCGAGGACCTATCTGGAGCGGGCTCTCGAGATCCGCGAGGAGGTCCTGGGCCACGACCACGTCCAGACCGCGGACACCGAGCACAGCCTGGGCACGCTCCTCTGGCAACTGGGCGACCCCGCCAGCGCCCTGGTCTACCTGGAGCGGGCGGTCGACGTCCGGGAGCGTCACCTCGGTCCCGACCATCCGGAGACGCTGGCCAGCATCAAGAACCTGGATGCCCTTCGCCACCTCCTGGCAGGACGCTCCGTCGCCTTCACCTCTCCCCCGGCCGGGCCGGGACCGGCGACCTGGTCGGGGGATCAGGCGGTGAAGGACAGCTCGTAGGGCGTCGCCGCCCGCTGGCTCACGTCCTCGAGCGTTCCCGTCACCTGGAGCGTGTAGGTGCTCCCCGACGCCAGGCCGCCGGGCACGGTCAGGATCACGGTCCGCGAGCTGGCGTCGTACGCGACCTGGAGATTGGACACGCCCTCCAGCACCACCCCGCCGGCCTGAACGCTGCTCGCCATCAGGTCGGAGTCGAACTGCACCCGGACCTGGTTGCGGCCGACGGAGACGCTCAGCACCTGGGGACCCTTCCCGAAGTTGGCCACCGGCTGCGCGCTCAGGTCGTGGACGCGCAGGTTGCCCTCGGCATCCCTGACCAGGGTGAGGGTCACGTCGATCGCGGTCTGGGTGACGCCCTGCCCGTAGATCAGGCGCACCACGGCCCGGCCCGGCTGCAGCAGGACCACGTAGGAGCGGCTGAAGCCGCCGAAGTTGGGCTGGGTCTGGAGGAGGCGTTGGTAGGCCTGGCGGCCGTTCTGGTCGAGCTGGCCCGAGGCCGGCGCGCCGGAGCCGGAGGCGGCCCCGTTGAGGAAGCTCTGGACGAAGCCCTGCTCGTCGCCGGTGGTCGGGGAGGGCGATTCGGAGGGGAGCGAGCCCAGCAGCTGGGCCACCCACACCGCCCCATTCCGCTTGAAGGCGAACTGCTCGCCGCTCGGCGACCACTCGGGCTGTTCGAAGTCACCGGCCGCCACCCGGTGGAGGCCGCTGCCGTCGGCGTTCACCATCTCCAGGTCGGAGCCGGTGGCGAGGAGGATCTGGCTGGCGCCCGACCAGGAGACCCCGGTCACTCCCCCCACGCCGACCAGGCGGGAGACGTCGCCGGCCATGTCCGTGACCTGGACCACCCCCGCCCCGGGGTAGGCGTAGCGGTCGGCGCTCCCCGACCAGTCCCCCAGCCCGGCGGCCGTGCCCACCGCGACGTCCTTGCCGGTGCTCAAGTCGACCACGTGCAGCGTCCCCGACGCTCCCAGGTAGACCGCGTGGGCCCCGTCGGGTGCGATGTCGACCTGCCGGGCCGTCTCGGCGAAGGCGGCGACGCTGGTGCCGCTGGCGTCCACCACCCCCTGGGCGGTGCCGATCAGCAGGGCCGAGCCCCGGAAGCCGAGCGCCAGCGGCTGGAGGCCGGGGACGGTGGTCTGGCCGTACACCACCTGCCCGTTCGCCACGTAGGCGGGCCCCGAGGGTCCCGCCGCCACCGCGGTCACACCGCCCGGGACCAGGGTCCGGGTGCCGCCGGCGATGGTCACCGCTTTCAGGCTCCCGTCGGGGCCGACCACGTAGAGGGTGCCGCCGTCGGCCGACCAGGCCGGGGCCGGAGTCCCGCTCGGGACCAGCTCGCGCACGCCTCCGAGCTGTGGCGCGGGACCGGCGGTGGGGCTCTGGCTGGGCGTGGGGCCGGGCGTGGCCGGGGGCGCCGTGGTCACGAAGGTGACCACCGCCGGCTTACCGAGCGTGGTCCCGTCCCTGGTCTTCGCCGTGGGGGCGACCACCACCCGGTACTGGGTGTTGGGGGCCAGGGTGCCGCTCATGGGCGTGATCTCGACCCGGGTGGGGCTCACCCACTGGTAGCTGACCCTGGTGGCGGGCGAGATCTTGACCGCCTCCTCGACCGAGCGGGTGTCCATGGGCTGGTTGAAGTCGAGTTCGATGGGCTGGACCACGGCCACGGTGCGGGCGTCGTTCAGGGGGCTCACCACCGAGACCGTGGTCTCCGGCCCGTGGGTGGGATGGGCGAGGACCGCGAGCCCGGCCAGGCCGATCAGCAGCGCGCCCACGGCCGCACCCGCCCAGGCGAGGCCGGTGGGGGTGGAGAAGAGCCTCCGGTACCACGGCTGCCGCCGTGTGGACAGCTTCCACGCCTCCTGCATCAGCCGACGGCGCAGGGCATGACGGAAGGCGGGGTCGGGGTCGGCGGATGCGCCCGGTCGAGGCACCGAGCGCAGCATCTGCGCGAAGTCCTGCAGCTCGCGATCGCCGGGGGACAGCTCCTCGAAGAGGGCGTCCAGCTCCGGGTCCCGGGGGGCCTTCATCGCACCGGGCTCCCCCGGCCGGATCTCGGCCGGCGTCGTGGCGGCTGGGTGCCCGAGGTGAAGCTCATGGCCGGTCCTCGCCCCCCACGAGCTGGCGCACCCTGGTCACCCCGCGGTGGATCAGGAGCTTCACCGCCCCCGGGGACTTCCCCATCACCGCGGCGATGTCCTCGATCTTCATGTCTTCCTGGAACTTCAGCACCATGGCGATGCGCTGCTGCCGGGGTAGGGTCTCCACCACCGACCAGATCCGGCGTAGCTCGTCTCGCTGGGCCGCCACCTCCTCCAGGGCGGGGCCGCCCACGGCCAGGTCTCGCTGCTCGTCGATGTCCTCGACCGGCCGCGCCAGCCGGTAGCGATCGGCCACCGAGTTCACGGCGATCTGGTACAGCCAGGCCGAGAACGGCTTCCCCGTGTCCTGGTAGCGCCCGATGCTCTTCAGCGCCTTCATGAACACCTCGGAGGTGACGTCCTCAGCCGCCGCTTGATCGCGCATCCTCGAATAGACGAACCGGTAGATCTGAAGGAAATAGAGGTCATAGAGCTCGCCGAACGCGCTGGGATCGCGCTTCGCGCGCTCCACGAGCGCCTGCTCGTCCTCTCGGGACGGCAGGGTGCTCATGCCCCGCTCCTTCTTTGCCCGGTCAAACGGCGGCCGCCCTCCCTCGGTTACGACGGTGCTCCATGCAGCCACTCAGCTTAGCGTTTCGGGCCCGATCTCCTCGGCACTTCGCGATGAGTTCAACGAATCCACATGTTGTGGATTTCCTGTGATCAACGCACTACATGTGGAGATCGGCCGGCGCCAATATAATTGGTAGGCGCTTGCTGTCCCTTCCCGCCCTCTCGAGCTTCAGGAGCTGGTCACCCCCTTGATCCCGCGGTACGCACCGGCCCGGATGCAGGAGATCTGGTCCGACCGTCACCGGTTCGACCTGTGGCTGCGCATCGAGGTCCTGGCCTGCGAGGCCTGGAGCGCCCTGGGGAGGGTACCCGCCGAGGCTCTGCCCAGGATCCGCGCCGCGACCGTCGACCCCGCCCGGGTGGCCGAGATCGAGGCCCGAGTGGGCCACGACGTCATCGCCTTCCTCACCGCCGCCGGCGAGTCCATCGGCCAGCCGGAGGCCCGCTACCTCCATCTCGGCCTGACCAGTTCCGATGTGGTCGACACCGCCTTCGCACTCCAGCTTCGGGAGAGCGCGGACGTGATCCTGGAGGACCTGTACCGGCTGCGGGCCAGCGTCGCCGGGCTGGCCGTGCGCCACCGGCGGACGGTCATGGTGGGGCGCACGCACGGCATCCATGCCGAGCCCATCACCTTCGGCTTCAAGGCGGCCGGCTGGGTGGCGGAGCTGGACCGTGCCATCGCCCGCCTGGAGCGGGCCGCCGGGGAGGTGGCGACGGGCAAGCTGAGCGGGCCGGTGGGCACCCACTCCAGCGTCGATCCCCGGGTCGAAGAGCACGTCTGCTCGGCGCTCGGCCTCAACGTCGACCCGGTGAGCACCCAGGTGGTCGGCCGCGACCGACACGCCGCCTTCATGGGGGTCCTGGCGACCACGGCCGCCTCCCTGGAGCGGATCGCGCTGGAGATCCGCCACCTGCAGCGGAGCGAGGTGGGGGAGGCGCTGGAGCCGTTCGGGGCCGAGCAGAAGGGCTCGTCGGCGATGCCCCACAAGCGCAACCCGGTGCTCACCGAGCGCATCTGCGGGCTGGCCCGGGTGGTCCGCGGCCATGCCCTCACCGCCCAGGAGAACGTCGCCCTCTGGCACGAGCGGGACATCAGCCACAGCTCCGCCGAACGGGTGATCTTCCCCGACGCCTGCTGTCTGGTCGACTTCATGGCCATCGAGCTGGAGCGGGTCCTCTCCGGCCTGGAGGTGCACCCGGAACGGATGCTGCGAAACCTGGAGACGGGAGGCGGCATCGTCTACTCCCAGGCGGTCCTGCTGGCGCTGGTGGAGAGCGGGCTTCCCCGCGAGGAGGCCTACCGGATCGTGCAGTCGGCTGCGCACCGGGCGCTGCGGGGGGAGGGCGGCTTCCGCGCCAACCTGGAGGCGAACCCGGAGGTCGCGGCCCGGATCGGGGAACGGATGGACGAGATCTTCGACCCGGCCGGCTTCCTGCGCCACGTGGACCTGGCGTTCGACCGGCTCGGGCTGACGGTGGAGGTGAACGCCTGACCATGACGGCCGCTCCCGCGCTGATGCAGACCCAGCTCGACCTGCCCCTCTTCTCCCGGGGGAAGGTGCGGGACACCTACCGGCTCGATGGCGATCGGCTGCTGATGGTCGCCACCGATCGCATCTCCGCCTTCGACCACGTCTTGCCCACCGGGATCCCCGATCGGGGGCGCGTGCTCACCCAGCTCTCCGTGTTCTGGTTCCGGCGGACCGCGTCCCTGCTGCCCAACCACCTCCTGGACACCACCTTGGAGGGCCTCCCGCCCGAGCTGGAGGGGCGATGCATGGTCGTGCGCCGGGCGCGGCGCATCGACTTCGAGTGCGTGGTCCGCGGGTACCTGGCGGGCAGCGCCTGGGCCGAGTACCGCCGCTCCGGAACCATGGTCGGCGAACCGCTGCCCCCCGGCCTCCGGGAGAGCGAGCGGCTGCCGGAGCCGATCTTCACCCCGGCCACCAAGGCCGAGACCGGCCACGACGAGAACGTGTCCTTCAGCCGCCTTCGAAACGAGCTGGGCGAGGAGCTGGCCGGGCGGCTCCGGGAGGCCAGCCTGCGCCTCTACGGGCACGCCGCCGCCCACGCCGAGCGGCAGGGCCTGATCCTGGCCGACACCAAGTTCGAGTTCGGCCTGGTCGACGACGAGCTGGTGCTGATCGACGAGGCGCTCACCCCCGACAGCTCCCGCTACTGGGACGCGGCCAGGTACCGGGTCGGGATCAGTCCCGAGTCGTACGACAAGCAGGTGATCCGCGATTGGCTGGTTCACGAGAGCGGTTGGGACCGCGAATCGCCGCCCCCGGCGCTGCCCGAGGCGGTGGTGGAGCGCACCCGGGAGCGGTACCTCCGGGCCTACGAGCTGCTCACCGGCCGGCCCCTCGCCCCCGCTCCGGCGGGGCCTCCCGGCGGCCGATGATCGCCCGGGTGATCGTGGCCCCCAAGCCGGTGGTGAACGACCCCCAGGGGGCAACCGTGCACCGGGCCCTGGCCTCGCTCGGGTTCGCGGAGGTCTCGGGGGTACGGATCGGCAAGTACGTGGAGATCCAGCTCACGGCGGGATCGGTCGAGGAAGCGTCGTCGCGGGTGGAAGCCATGTGCCGGGAACTCCTGGCCAACCAGGTGATCGAGGACTTCCGCTTCGAGATCGACCCCGGGACTCTCCCCCGGCCATGACCGGACGGCGGGGGCGGGGATCCCGCCCCGGTCCGCCCCCTGGCCGCGGTGGAGCGGGCGTGCTTCCCCCCGACCCGGAGGCGGCACCGGTATGAGGTTTGGCGTGGTGGTCTTCCCGGGCACCTGGTCGGACCGGGACTGCGGTTGGGCCATCGAGCGGGCGCTCGGCGCCGGGGTGCGCTACCTCTGGCATCGGGACCGGGACCTGGGCGGGGTGGACTGCGTCGTCCTCCCCGGCGGCTTCAGCTACGGCGACTACCTGCGTCCCGGTGCCATCGCCCGCTTCTCTCCGGTGATGGAGGCGGTGCGCGAGTTCGCCGAGCGCGGCGGCCTGGTGTGGGGCATCTGTAACGGCTTCCAGGTGCTCTGCGAGGCCGGGCTCTTGCCCGGCGCGCTGATCCGCAACGCCTGCCTCGAGTTCCGCTGTCAGTGGGTCCACCTCCGCTGTGAGCGGGACGACCTGCCCTTCACCCAGGGCCTTCGCGGCCGGGTCCTGCGCATGCCCATTGCGCACCAGGAGGGCAACTACCAGGCCGACCCCGAGACCCTGGCCCGGCTGGAGGAGCGGCACCAGGTCGTCTTCCGCTACTGCGACGAGCGCGGCGAGACGGGTGGCGAGGCCAACCCCAACGGCTCCGCCCACGACATCGCCGGCATCGTCAACCCCCGGGGCAACGTGCTCGGCATGATGCCGCATCCGGAGCGGTGCGCCGAGGCCGACCTGGGGGGAACCGACGGACTGCTGCTCTTCCGCTCCGTGGCGAAGGCAGCCCTGGCCCTGGTCGGAGGCGGCTGAGGATGAGCGGCCTCGCCGTCGACGAGCGCGTCCTGCGCGAGGTCGCCCTGAGCGGCGAGGAGTACGTCGAGATCGTGCGCCGGCTGGGCCGGGAGCCGAACCGGCTCGAGCTGGGCATGTTGGGCGTGCTCTGGTCGGAGCACTGTTCGTACAAGAGCTCCCGGCTCCTGCTGGGCCGGCTCCCCACCTCCGGGCCCGGGGTGCTGCAGGGTCCGGGGGAGAACGCCGGGGTGGTGGAGATCGGCCGGGGCTGGGCGGCGGCGTTCAAGGTGGAGTCCCACAACCATCCCAGCGCGGTCGAGCCCTACCAGGGGGCGGCCACCGGGGTGGGCGGCATCCTCCGCGACGTGCTGGCCATGGGCGCCCGGCCGGTGGCCCTGCTCGACTCGCTCCGCTTCGGCCCCCTGCCCGAGAGCCGGCGCCACCTCGAGGGCGTGGTGGCCGGCATCGGCGGCTACGGCAATTGCGTCGGGGTGCCGACGGTGGGGGGCGAGATCTACTTCGACGATGCCTACGCCGGTAACCCCCTGGTCAACGCCATGTGCGTGGGCCTGGTACGCACCGATCGCCTGCGCCGCGCCCGGGCCGGGGGTGAGGGCAACCGGCTGGTGCTGGTCGGTTCCCCGACGGGGAGGGACGGCATCCACGGCGCCGCCTTCGCCTCGCTGGAGCTGGACGAGGCCTCGGCCGAGCGGCGGCCGGCCGTGCAGGTCGGCAACCCGTTCCTGGAGAAATGTCTGCTGGAGGCCTGCCTGGAGCTGCTCGACCTCCCGGGGGTAGTCGGTCTCCAGGACCTTGGGGCGGCGGGTCTGACCTCGGCTGTGGCCGAGGTCGCGGCCCGTGCCGGCGCCGGCGCCCGCATCGAGACGACCCGGGTGCCCCGGCGCGAGGCGGGCATGACGCCTTACGAGGTGATGCTCTCCGAGTCCCAGGAGCGCATGCTGGTGATCGTCGAGCCCGGCCACACGGCCGAGGTGGTTCGAGCGTTCGCCAGGTGGGACCTGGAGGCCACGGTGATCGGCGAGGTGACGGCCGACGGCGACCTGAGCGTGCTCGAGGCGGGGACCGAGGTGGCCCGCCTGCCCGTCGCCCTCCTGGTCGGGGGAGCCCCGGCGCGCCGGCTCCATCCCCGGCCGCCCGCCCCGACCCCGCCCGCGGCGCCGGTCCCGCCCCTGGCCGCCGCGGAGGTTCCGGCCACGCTCCTGCGCCTGCTCGCCAGCCCCAACCTGGGCAGCCGGCGGCCCGTGTTCCGCCGCTACGACCACATGGTGGGCAACGCCACCGTTCTTCCCCCGGGCGGCGACGCCGCCGTCCTCCGGGTCCTGGGCACCCGTCTGGGGCTGGCGGTGACCATCGACGGCAACGCCCGTTACTGCCGTCTGGACCCCTTCGTGGGCGCCCAGATCGCGGTCGCGGAGGCGGCCCGCAACCTGGTCGCCACCGGCGCCCGGCCGCTGGCCCTCACCGACTGCCTCAACCTGGGCAACCCGGAGCGACCGGAGGTGGCCTGGCAGCTGGAGCGGGTGGTCGACGGGATCGCGGTCGCCTGTCGGGAGCTCCGGGTGCCGGTGGTGAGCGGGAACGTCAGCCTCTACAACGAGTCGGCCCGGGGTGCCATCGACCCCACCGTGGTCATCGGCATGGTGGGACTGCTCGAGGACTACCGCCGCCGGCTCCCGGCCGGTTTCCGGCGGCCCGGCGACCTGGTGCTGCTGGCGGGGCGGACGGCCGACGACCTGGGCGGCTCCGAATACCAGAGGGTCGTCCAGGGCCGGGTGCAAGGGCCGCCTCCGGTCCTGGACCTGGCCCGCGAACGCGCCGTGCAGGCGCTGGTGCGCGAGGCGGCGGCCCGGGGCCTGCTCCACTCCGCCCACGACGTGGCCGAGGGCGGTCTGCTGGTCGCTCTGGCCGAGTGTTGCCTGTTCGGCGGCCTGGGCTGCCGGGCGGCGCTGAGGGCCGACGGGCTCGAGCTCGCCCCGCTCCTCTTTGGCGAGTCGCAGGGGCGTTTCGTGCTCAGCGCCCACCCCCGGGCGCTGGACCGTCTCCGGGCCCTTGCCGCCCAGCACGGCGTCGAGCTGGCCGTGGTCGGGTCGGTGGGAGGCGAGGCGCTGATACTCGAGGGGCTGGCGGAGGTCCCGCTGGCCGACGCCCGCCGGGCCTGGGAGGAGGCGCTGCATGGCTGATCCGGACGGCGGGGGCCGGAGCGCGGCCGCGAGCCGGCCCGGGGCGACGGACGGGCTTCGTCCCGACCCCTCCGAGGGGCGTTCACGGAGGCTGGAAGGCTGAGATGTGCGGGATCTTCGGCATCCACGGCCGTCAGGTCGACGTCGCCAACCTGACCTACTTCGGGCTCTTCGCCCTCCAGCACCGGGGCCAGGAGTCCGCCGGCATCGCCGTGGGCGACGGGCGCCAGGTCCGCATCCACCGCGGCATGGGCCTGGTCGCGCAGGTCTTCTCGGCAGAGGCACTGGCTCGGCTGAAGGGCTTCGTCGCCATCGGCCACACGCGGTACTCGACCACCGGGGCGAGCCGGGTCGAGAACGCCCACCCGGTGCCCTTCCACCATCCGGTGCTGGGCCCCGGGGCCATCGCCCACAACGGCAACCTGATCAACTCGGACGCGCTGCGCCGCGATCTGGAGGCGGAGGGGGCACGCTTCGAGACCGGCCTGGACACCGAGGTCATGGCCCGGCTCATCGAGCGCACGCACGGGGCCGACTGGGAGGAGGTGCTGCGGCGCGCCTTCGCCAGGATCACCGGCGCCTACTCCTGCGCGGTGCTGACCGGCGACGCGGTCATCGCGCTGCGCGACCCCTTCGGTTTCCGGCCCCTGAGCCTGGGCTTCATCCCCCTGCGCGGCCAGCCGGCCCACGTGGTGGCCTCGGAGACCTGCGCCCTGGACACGGTCAACGCCACCTTCGTGCGCGAGGTCCGCCCGGGGGAGATGGTCATCATGGACGAGCACGGCCTGACCTCGACCCAGTTCCAGGCCTCGGGCCGGCACGCCATGTGCGTCTTCGAGTTCATCTACTTCGCCCGGCCGGACTCCATCCTCAAGAACTGCGAGCTGGAGGAGGCCAGGGTCCGGATGGGCCGGGAGCTGGCCCGTGAGCAGCCGGTGGCGGCCGACATGGTGATCGGGCTCCCCGACTCGGGAACGCCGGCCGCCATCGGCTACGCCGAGGAGTCCGGCATCCCCTTCCGCGAGGGCCTGATCAAGTCCCGCTACATCAACCGCACCTTCATCCAGCCCGACCAGTCCCTGCGCGAGGCGGGGGTGATGCTCAAGCTGAATCCCCTCCGCCGCTCGCTGCGCGGCAAGCGGGTGGTGGCGGTGGACGACTCGATCGTGCGCGGCACCACCTCGCGGCGCATCATCGAGATCCTGCGCGGGGCCGGGGCGCGCGAGGTGCACCTCCGGATCTCCAGCCCGCCCATGCGCTTCCCCTGCTTCATGGGGGTGGACATCGGCTCCACCAAGCAGCTGGTGGCGGCCGGGCGATCGGTGGAGGAGGTCCGCCGGGTCATCGGCGCCGACACGCTCGCCTACCTGTCTCTGGAGGGGCTGATGCGGGCCGTGGGCCGGGGCACCCTGGACGAGTTCTGCCGTGCCTGCTTCGACGGCGCCTACCCGGTGGCGGTGCCGCAGCAGCTGGAGATGGACAAGATGGCCCTGGAGGAACTCCCGCCGAAGCCGAGCGGCGGTCATCCCCGGGAGGGGCTGGCTCCGGCGGCGGCCGGCGCCCTCGTGGAGCACGACCGTGGCTGACGAGGCCCTCCCCGGCGGCGACGGCCTCTCCTACGCTGCCGCCGGGGTGGACGTGGCCGCCTACGCCCGGATGCTGGAGCGGGTCCGGGGCCTCATCGCCGCCACCCAGGGGGCCGAGGTGGTGACCGGGGTGGGCCCCTTCGCCGGGCTCTACCGCCTGCCCAGCGGGGAGCTCCTCGCCGCCTCGGCCGACGGCGTGGGCACCAAGATCAAGGTCGCCATCGCCTGCGGACGGCACCGCGGGATCGGCCACGACCTCGTCAACCACTGCGTCAACGACATCGCGACGGCGGGGGCGCGGCCCCTCTTCCTCATGGACTACTTCGCCGGCGGACGGCTGGAGGAGACCGTGTTCGCCGAGGTGATGACGGGCCTGGTCGAGGCCTGCTCGGCGGTCGGCTGCGCGCTGCTGGGGGGCGAGACGGCCGAGATGCCGGGCGTGTACGCCCTGGGTGACTACGACCTGGCCGGGTTCGTGGTCGGGCGGGTGGAGGCCGGGCGCGAGCGGGAGCCGGTGCGGCCGGGTGACCTGCTCGTCGGCCTCCCCTCCAGCGGCCTGCACACCAACGGCTTCTCGCTCGTGCGCCGGGTGTTCGAAGGCGTCTCCCTGGATCGGGTGGAGCCGGGGCTGGGCCGTCCCCTGGGGGAGGAGCTGCTGGAACCCCATCGCTGCTACCTGCGCCAGCTCCAGTCCTTGCCCTGGAAGGCCGCCGCCCATATCACCGGCGGCGGCCTCCTGGTCAACCTGCCCCGGGCCCTGCCCGAAGACCTGGCGGCCGAGGTCGACCGCTCGTCCTGGGAGGTGCCGCCCATCTTCGAGCTGATCGCCCGTCGGGGCCGGATCTCCGACGAGGAGATGCTGGGAACGTTCAACATGGGCCTGGGAATGGTGCTGGTCACGTCGGAGCCTCTTCCCGACCTGCCGGTGGTGGGCCGGGTCGTGCGGCGATCGGGGGCCCACCGGGTCACGTTCCGCTGAGCGGATGGCCGCCCCGACCCGTCTCGGCGTCCTGGTCAGCGGCAAGGGCTCCAACCTCCGCAACCTGGTCGAGCGCGGCTACCGGGTCGTGGCCGTGGCCACCAACCGTCCCAGCTGCGGCGCCGCCGCCTTCGCCCGGGAGCGGGGCCTGCCCCTGGGCGAGTTCTCCCAGCGCCGCTTCGGATCGGTCGAGGAACGGGACGCGGCCATGCAGGTCTGGCTCCAGGGCCATGGGGTCGAGCTGGTCGTCAACGCCGGCTACGACCGCATTCTCACGCCGGGCTTCGTCGCGGCCTTCCGGGACCGCATCATCAACGTCCATCCCTCGCTGCTGCCGGCCTTCGCCGGCGGCATGGACGCCGTCGAGCGGGCGCTGGCCCGGGGCGTGGCCATCACCGGATGCACGGTCCACGTCGTCACCGAGGAGGTGGACGCCGGGCCCATCCTGGTCCAGGCGGCCGTGCCCGTTCTGCCCGGCGACACCGTCGAGACCCTTCGCGCCCGCATCCAGGCCGAAGAGCACCGAATCCTTCCGGAGGCGATCGAACTCCTTGCCCAAGCGAGCCCTTCTCTCCGTCAGTAACAAGGCCGGGCTGCCCGCCTTTGCGCGCGGCCTCCACCGGCTCGGCTTCGAGCTCTACGCGACCGGAGGCACCCTGCGCACGCTCGAGCAGGCGTCCGTCGACGCCCGTCCGGTGAGCGACCTCACCGGTCTCCCCGAGATGCTGGACGGGCGCGTCAAGACCCTGCACCCCGGGGTGCACGCCGGGCTCCTGGCCCGCCGCGACCTGCCCGAACACCTGCACCAGCTCGAGCAGCGGGGTCTGCGCACGATCGACCTCGTCTGCGTCAACCTCTACCCGTTCGAGGAGACGGCGACCTCGCCCGGGATCAGCCTGGGGGAGGTCCTGGAGCAGATCGACATCGGTGGCCCGGCCATGATCCGCTCCGCCGCCAAGAACCACGCCGACGTCGTGGTGGTGGTCAGGCCGGAGCGCTACACCGACGTCCTCAACGCCCTCCAGGGCGGCGGGGTGGGGACGGCGATGCGCCGCCAGCTGGCCGCCGAGGCCTTCGCCCACACCGCCGCCTACGACGCCCACATCGCCGCCTGGCTGCGCGACCTGCACCGGGAGGAGACGAGCCCCTTCCCGCCCGAGCTGACCGTGGCCGGCAGCCTCGCCCGGAGCCTTCGCTACGGTGAGAACCCGCACCAGCGGGCCGCGTTCTACCGCATCGGGCCCGACCCCGGTGGCCTGGGCTCGGCCCGGCAGCTCCAGGGCGGGGAGCTGAGCTACAACAACCTCCAGGACGCCGCCGCCGCTCTGGCCCTGGTGGCCGAGTTCGACCCCCCGGGGGCGGTCATCGTCAAGCACACGAACCCGTGCGGAGCGGCGGTGGGCGGAGAGCTGGCCGACGCCTACCGCAAGGCCTACGAATGCGATCCACGGTCCGCGTTCGGGGGGGTGGTGGCCGTCAACCGCGAACTCGATGCGGGTACGGCGGAGGAGATCGCGAGCGTCTTCACCGAGGTGGTCGTGGCCCCGGGTGTGCACCCCGAGGCGGCGGCGGTGCTCCAGCACCGCCAGAGGCTTCGCCTCCTGGAGGTGGAGCCGGTGCGCGCTCCCGGCCTCCAGGTGCGGTCCGTCCCCGGGGGGCTCCTGGTGCAGTCCTGGGACGAGCGTGGCTTCGACCGCCGGGCCTGCCGGGTGGTCAGCAAGCGACCGCCGACCGCGGAGGAATGGTCGCAACTGGAGTTCGCCTGGGTGGTGGCCAAGCACGTGAAGTCGAACGCGATCGTGCTGGCCCGGGATCTGGCCGCGGTCGGCGTGGGCGCCGGCCAGATGAGCCGGGTGGAGGCGGCCCAGCTGGCGGTCCAGCGGGCGGGCGACCGGGCTCGCGGAGCGGTGATGGCCTCGGACGCCTTCTTCCCCTTCCCCGACGCGGTCGAGGTGGGTCTGGCGGCCGGGGTCACGGCCATCATCCACCCCGGCGGCTCGATCCGTGACCCGGAATCGGTGGCCGCCGCCGACCAGGCGGGGGCGGCCATGGTGGTGACCGGAGAGCGTCACTTCCGGCACTGATCGGCGGGCGCCGCCGGCAGAGGTGTGGTTGGTATGGTCCTGTCATCAAGCTGGCGGTGAGTTCCGGCGCCGGCCACGCGCCCGAGCCGGGGGGCGCGGTGATCGTGCGCTACGACCCCTCCTGGCCGCTGCGCTTCGTGGTCGAGCGAGCGCGGTTGCAGGGCGCGCTCGGGCGGCACGCCCTGGCCATCGAGCACGTCGGGAGCACGGCGGTCCCCGGGCTGAGCGCCCGGCCGATCATCGACATCGCGGTCGCCCTGCCCGGCCTGGCCGTGGCCGCCGAGGCCGTCGCCCGGTTGCAGCGGATCGGCTACGAGCGGGACCCGCTGGAGGACCTCGAGGATCGTTTCCTGATGCGTCGCGCGGACGGGCCGGCCCGGGCCTTCCACGTCTCCCTCACCGCCTTCGGCACCGGCTCGTGGCGCCGCATGCTCTGGTTCCGCGACCGGCTCCGAAGCGACCGGGCGCTGACCCGCGAGTACGAAGAGCTGAAGCAGCGCCTGGCCGCCGGCCCTCCGGACCCCCGGTCCTACGCGGCGGCCAAGGAGGACTTCTTCCGCCGACTGGTCGAGACCGAGGGGACCGGGGGGCCGGACCCTGGCGGCTGAGGGCGGCCGGGTCCGCCTCTGGTACACTCGCCGCGTACGGTCCTTTAAATCCGGTCCGGTGAGGCCGGGAAGGAGGTGTTTTCATGGCCGTCGGTGATGTGGCGCGACGATCCCCGGCCGGGCCTGGCGTCCGCCCCCCGTCACCCGACCTGGAGCCGCCGCTGCGGCACGTGATCGAGGCCCAGCAGTTCTCGCCCGACCTGCTGGAACGGATCTTCGAGCGGGCCGAGGGCATGCGGCGGCACCCCGGCCGCTTCGCCGGCCGGTTGCGGGGCCGGATCATGGCCGCCCTCTTCTACGAGCCCTCCACCCGGACCCGGCTCTCCTTCGAGGCGGCCATGCTCCGCCTGGGGGGCCAGACCATCGGGACCGACAACGCCCGTGAGTTCTCCAGCGCGGCCAAGGGCGAGACCCTGGAGGACACCATCCGGGTCGTGGCCGGCTACGCCGACGTGATCGTGCTCCGGCACCCGGAGGAGGGGGCTGCGGCTCGCGCCGCCGCGGTCAGCGACGTCCCTCTGATCAACGCCGGCGACGGCAAGGGCCAGCACCCGACCCAGGCCCTGCTCGACCTCTACACCATCCAGCGCGAGCTGGGCCGCCTGGACGGGATCCGTGTGGCCATGGTCGGTGACCTGGCCAACGGGCGTACCGTCCACTCGCTCGCCTACCTGCTGAGCCGGTACCGCGGCGTGCGCATGTGGTTCGTGGCCCCGCCCGAGGTGGCCATGCGCCCCGAGGTCAAGGCCCACCTGGACGGGCTCGGGGTGCCCTGGGCGGAAACCCAGGACCTGGAGGCGGTGCTGCCCGAGGTGGACGTCGTCTACCAGACGCGGATCCAGCGGGAGCGCTTCGCCGACCCTGCGTCGTACCCGGCGCTCGAGGGGCGGTACGTCATCGGCCCGACCCAGATGGGGCGTCTCGGCCCACGGGCGATCGTCATGCATCCCCTTCCCCGGCTGAACGAGATCGACCCGGCCGTCGACCCCGACCCGCGGGCGGCCTACTTCCGCCAGGCTCGCAACGGGGTGCAGATCCGGATGGCGCTCCTGGACATGGTCCTGTCATGAACGCCCCACCCCAGCGGATACCCCGGGCCCGAGGTCGCCTCAAGGCGCAGGTGATGGACGCCGAGGCCATGCGCCGCTCCCTCATCCGAATCGCCCACGAGATCGTGGAGCGGAACCGGGGGGTGGAGGGCCTGGTCCTGGTCGGCATCATCTCCAAGGGCGATGCCCTGGCCCGCCGCCTGGCGGCGAAGCTGTCCGATCTCGAGGGCGTGCCCGTGCCCGTGGGTTCGATCGACACCGCGGGCCACCGCGACGACGGGCGTCCACTGGCGCCGGGCCGGCCCTCGTCGACGGTGCCCGGCGTGGCCGACCGCACCGTCGTCCTGGTGGACGACGTGATCCACCACGGCCGCACGGCGCGGGCCGCGATGGAGGCCCTGATCGAGTTCGGGCGCCCGCGCGCCATCCAGCTCGCGGTCCTGATCGACCGCGGGCACCGGGAGCTGCCCATCCGTCCCGACTACGTGGGCAAAAACGTGCCCACCTCGGAGTCCGAGAGGGTCGAGGTGTGCCTCCAGGAAGTCGAGGGTCTGGACGCGGTGCTGATCCTGGCATGAAGGACGATCCCGAGCCCCGATACGCGGCGCTGGTCCTGGAGGACGGCCGTCACTTCGTCGGCCGGTCCCTGGGCGCGCACCGGCTGGGCCAGGGCGAGGTGGTGTTCAACACCGCCATGACCGGGTACCAGGAGGTGCTCACCGACCCCTCCTACGCCGGTCAGATGCTGTGCATGACCTACCCGCTCCAGGGCAACTACGGCACCCGCCCCGGCGACGCCGAGTCCGGCCGGGCCTGGGCCCGCGGCTTCATCGCCCGCTGGGCCTGCCCCCGGCCCTCGCACCACTCCTCCGTCGCCTCCCTGGACGAGTACCTGAAGCAGCAGGGCGTGCCCGGCATCAGCGAGATCGACACCCGCGCCCTGACCCGCCACCTCCGCGCCCACGGCGCGCTGCGGGCCGTGCTCTCCCACGAGCCCGAGCCGCCGGCGCCGGCGCGCCTCGCCGAGCTGCACGAGCTGGCCCGCCGGGTCACGCCCCTCTCCGAGCAGGACCTGGTGGCCGAGGTCTCCCGGCGCACCACCGTGGAGTGGCTGGAGCCGCTGCCGCCCGAGCTGCGGCAGCGCGACCACGCCGACGGCCGCGGGCTGACCATCGCCGTCGTCGACTACGGCGTCAAGTCGAACATCCTGCGCTCGCTGCGGGAGCGCGGCTGCCGGGTGGTCGTGCTCCCCCACACCGCGACCTGGGAGACGGTGACGGCGCTGGAGGCCGACGGCCTGCTCCTGGCCAACGGGCCGGGCGATCCGGCGGTGCTGACCGGACCGGTGGAGCTCTGCCGGAGCGCGATCGGCCGCATCCCCCTGCTCGGCATCTGCCTCGGGCACCAGATCCTGGGCCTGGCCATCGGAGGGACGACCTCCCGGCTCCCCTTCGGCCATCACGGCGCCAACCATCCGGTCAAGGACCTGGTCAGCGGTCGGGTGCGCATCACCAGCCAGAACCACGAGTTCCAGGTGGACGCGGCCAGCCTTCCCGAGAAGGGCGGCTTCTTCATCAGCCAGGTCAACCTCCACGACGGCTCGGTCGAGGGGCTCGCCCACCGCTCCCTCCCCGTCTTCAGCGTGCAGTACCATCCCGAGGGCTGCCCCGGGCCGACCGACAACCACCACGTCTTCGACCGCTTCGTCGAGACCGTGCGCGCCCACCGGCGAACCGCGTGGGCGGTGTCCGGCCTCCAGACGGTGGGGGGCGGAGCACCCACCGGCCCCTCGGCCCGGCCGGCACGGCCCCGCAAGGTGCTGATCATCGGCTCGGGACCGATCGTGATCGGCCAGGCGGCCGAGTTCGACTACGCCGGGACCCAGGCCTGTAAGGCCCTCCGCGAGGAGGGCGTGACGACGGTACTGGTCAACTCCAACCCGGCCACGATCATGACCGACGAGGAGGTGGCGGACCGCGTCTACGTCGAGCCCCTCACCGTCGAGTGCCTGGAGCGGATCATCGAGCGGGAGCGCCCGGACGCGGTCCTGCCCACCCTGGGCGGGCAGACCGGCCTCAACCTCGCCGTCGATCTCCACCGAAGGGGTGTGCTGGCGCGCCACGGGGTCAGATTTCTGGGCGCCGACGCCGAGGTGATCCGCCGAGCCGAGGACCGCGAGGCCTTCAAGCAACTGCTGCTCGAGATCGGCGAGCCAGTGCCCCCCTCGCGGGTCTGCCGGTCCCTGGACGAGGCGCGGTCGTTCGCGGCCGAGATCGGGCTGCCGCTGGTGGTGCGCCCCGCCTACACCCTGGGGGGCACCGGGGGCGGGTTCGTCACCACCGAGGCGGAACTGGCCCGGGTGGTGCGCGGCGGTCTCGAGGCCTCACCCATCCACCAGGTGCTGATCGAGCGCTCGCTCTGGGGCTGGAAGGAGCTCGAGTACGAGGTGATGCGGGACGCGGCCGACACCTGCATCACCGTCTGCAACATGGAGAACCTGGACCCGATGGGGGTCCACACCGGAGACTCGATCGTGGTGGCGCCGGCCCAGACGCTCTCCGACCGCGACCACCAGATGCTCCGCTCGGCGGCCCTGCGCATCATCCGAGCCCTGGGCATCGAAGGCGGCTGCAACATCCAGTTCGCCCTCGACCCGGCCTCTTCCACCTACTACGTGATCGAGGTCAACCCCCGGGTCTCGCGCTCCTCGGCGCTCGCCTCCAAGGCCACCGGCTACCCGATCGCGCGCGTGGCCGCCAAGGTGGCGGTGGGACTGCGCCTGGACGAGATCCGAAACCAGGTCACCGGGCGGACCTTCGCCGCCTTCGAGCCGGCGCTCGACTACGTCGTGGTCAAGATCCCGCGCTGGCCCTTCGACAAGTTCGCGGACGGCGACCGCCGCCTGGGGACCCAGATGAAGTCGACCGGCGAGACCATGGCCATCGAGCGCACGTTCGAGGCCGCCCTCGACAAGGCCCTGCGCTCTCTGGAGCAGCGACCTCCGGCCGGGACCGAGCTGGAGGACCCGCGGCTGATCGAGCAGCCCGACGACCGCCGCCTCTTCGCCCTGCTGCACCGGCTCCGGGCCGGGGCCGCACCCGAGGAGCTGGCCCGGCGAAGCGGCATCGACGTCTGGTTCCTGGAGCGCATGCGCGAGCTGGTGCACACGCCACCGGCCGACCGCCGCCCGGTGACCTACAAGCTGGTCGACACCTGTGCCGGCGAGTTCGAGGCCGCCACCCCCTACTACTACTCCTGCCACGAGGAGGAGAGCGAGGTCGCGCCCGCCCCCGGCCCCTCGGCCCTGGTGATCGGCTCCGGCCCGATCCGGATCGGCCAGGGCATCGAGTTCGACTACTGCTCGGTGCACGCCGCCCGGGCGTTGCGGGAGGCCGGCGTACGCGCGGTCATGGTCAACTCCAACCCGGAGACGGTCTCGACCGACTTCGACACCTCCGACCGCCTCTACTTCGAGCCGCTCGACGCGGCCTCGGTCGAGGCGGTGGCGCGCACCGAGCAGGTGGCGGGTGCGATCGTGCAGTTCGGGGGCCAGACCGCGGTCAACCTGGCCCAGCCCCTGGCCGAGCGCCGGGTGGAGATCCTGGGCTCCTCGGTGGAGGCGATCGACCTGGCCGAGGACCGGCGGCGCTGCTGGGCGGCGCTGCGGGCGGCCGGGATCCGCCAGCCGCTCGGCGCCGCCGCCGGCTCGGTCGAGGAGGCGCTGGCCATCGCCGGGGAGATAGGCTACCCGGTGCTGGTGCGCCCCTCCTACGTGCTGGGCGGCCGGGCGATGGAGATCGTGCGCAACCCCGACGAGCTCCGGCGTTACGTCGAGCGAGCCCGGGCCGCGCTCCCCCGGGGCACCATCCTGGTGGACCAGTACCTGATGGGGGTGGAGGTCGAGGTGGACGCCGTCTCCGACGGGGAGACGGTGGTCATCCCCGGCATCATGCAGCACGTCGAGCGGGCCGGCGTCCACTCCGGCGACTCCTTCGCCGTCTACCCCGCGCCGGACCTCGAGCCTGCCGAGCAGGGGGAGGTGGTCGAGGACACCATCCGCATCGCCCGCCATCTGGGGCTGCGCGGCCTGGTCAACGTGCAGTACGTGGTCCACCGGGGACGGGTCTACGTCCTGGAGGTGAACCCGAGGGCGTCGCGCACGGTGCCGATGCTCTCCAAGGTCACCGGGGTGCCCATGGTCCGCCTGGCCACCCGGGTCATGCTCGGACGTCGCCTGGTCGACCTGGGCTGGCGGACGGGCCTGGTCCCCCCGAGGCCGCTGGTGGCGGTCAAGGCCCCGGTGTTCTCCATGAGCAAGCTCCCCGCCGTCGACTCCTACCTCGGACCCGAGATGAAGTCGACCGGGGAGGTGATGGGGATCGGCCGGACCCTGCCGGCGGCGCTGGGGAAGGCCTTCATGGCCGCCGGCATCGCCATCCCCCGGCGGGGCCGGGCGCTCCTGACCATCGCCGACCCCGACAAGCCGGAGATGTTCCCGATCGTCTCCCGGCTGGTCGAGCTCGGCTACCACATCCACGCCACCGAGGGCACGGCGGCGGCCCTGCGCCGCGCCGGCTTCTCCCCTGACACGGTGGGCAAGATCGGCGAGCCCGGTCGGACCGTCCTGGAGCTGATCGAGGAGGGAAGAGTGAACCTTATCGTCAACACCATGACCGGGATCGCCGAAGGGGGGTCGGGGAGCGGGGACGGCCTCCCGCCCCTGCGCGACGGCTTCGAGATCCGGCGGGCCGCCGCGGAGCGGCGCATCCCCTGCCTCACCTCGCTCGACACCGCCAGCGCGCTGGTGGAGTCGGCCGTGCGCGCCGACGCCGCGTTCGAGGTGCGGACGCTCGACGAGTGGCGCCTGGGAAGGGGCTGATGCACGACCTCCAGGCACCCCTGGTCGGCCGGCGACGGGTCGCCCGGGACGCCTTCGTGCTGGGTTTCCGGGCCGGCCCGATCGCCCGCGAGGTGCGGGCCGGACAGTTCGTGAACGTGCTCCTGCGGCCCGGCCCCCTGCTCCGCCGGCCGTTCAGCGTCCACCGGACCGAGGGCGAGATCGTCGAGCTGGTGCTGAGGGCGGTCGGGGAGGGCACCGGCCGCCTCCTCGAGCTGCGCGAGGGCGACCGGGTCGGCCTGCTGGGGCCCCTCGGCCGCGGCTTCGCGCTCGATCCCTCGGCCGGACGGGTGACGCTGGTGAGCGGCGGCCTGGGCGTGGCCCCGATGCCCATGGCGGCACGTCAGGCCAGGGCGATGGGACTCCACGTCTGCTGGGTGCACGGCGCCCGGACGGCGGCCGACCTCTGCTCGGAATGGGAGGGTGACGAGATCTGCTGGGCGACCGAGGACGGCTCGCGGGGGGTGCGGGGGACCGCCCTTGAGGCGGTGCCCGAGCCCGCCGGCCAGGTGCTGGCCTGCGGTCCCCTCCCCATGCTGGCCGCCCTGGCCCGGCGCTGGCCGGAGGCCCAGGTGGCGGTGGAGACGGTCATGGGCTGCGGCACCGGCGTCTGCCTGGGCTGCGCCGTTCCCCTCACCTCCGGGGTCTACACGCGGGCCTGCACCGAAGGGCCCGTGTACCGGGCCGGCGCGGTCGCGTGGGAGCGGCTGCCGGCACCCGCCCACGCCGGGTGGGAGACATGAGCGACGCCCGGGACGGCCTCACCCCGGCCGGGCCCCTGGAGGTCGGGGGCGTGCACCTCGCCACCCCGGTGATGGCGGCCTCGGGCACCTTCGGGTTCGGCACCGAGGTCCCGCTCTGCGACCGCCGGGCGCTGGGCGGGATGGTGTGCAAGGGGATCTTCCTCGAGCCCCGGGCCGGGGCCCCGCCGCCGCGCATCGTGGAGACGCCGAGCGGCATGCTCAACGCCATCGGCCTCCAGGGGCCGGGGGTCGAGACCGTGATCCGGGAGTACGCCCCCCTCTGGGCGACCTGGCCCTTCCCGGTCCTGGTCAACCTGAACGGCGAGACGGTGGAGGAGTACGCCGAACTGGCCGCCCGCCTGGACGGGGTCGCCGGCGTCTCCGGGCTGGAGGTCAACATCTCCTGCCCCAACGTGGAACGGGGCGGAATGCTCTTCGGCCAGGACCCGGATCTGGCCGCGGCCGTGACCGCGGCCGTGCGCGTCCGCACCCGGCTGCCGGTCTGGGTCAAGCTGACCCCGGCCGCGGGCGACATCTCGGCCGTGGCCCGGGCCTGCGAGGAGGCCGGGGCCGACGCCCTCTGCGCGGTCAACACCTTCGTGGGCATGGCCCTCGACGTCCGAACCGGCCAGCCCCGCCTCGGCTTCCGCACCGGGGGTCTCTCCGGTCCCGCCATCAGGCCACTCGCGGTCTACCTCGCCCACCGGGTGGCACAGGCGGTGCGGATCCCGGTGATTGGGATCGGCGGCATCACCCGCCCCGAGGACGCGCTCGAGTTCCTGCTCGCCGGCTGCCGGGCGGTCCAGGTCGGCACCGCCACCTTCGTCGACCCCAACGCCATCGGCCGGGTGGTGGAGGGACTGCGCCGCCGGTCCACCCCGGACGGCGCTCCACCCGGCCACCGGCTCAGGCCGGCGTGAACGCCCGGTGCTGGCGGGATGGCCGTGCGGGCGGTCGGACGGTGACCGAGCCGTCGGCCAGGCGTCCCGGCCCGATCGCGGGCCGGCGTCCGGGGGGCTCACCGCTCAGGGAGCGTCGGGCTCAGCCCGCCCCCGCTCGCACGATCTCCAGATCGGTCCTGGCGAAGTCGTTGCCGAGGCAGAGCAGCGCTCGTCCGCCAGTTTCGCCGTCGCGTGGGTGAGGCAGTCTCCGAAGGTTCGAGCCCGCGGGATGTCGACCCCTGCCGGAGCGCTGGAAGGCCTCGATGGCAAGGATGACGTGCGGCTCCGTGAACGGATCACGATCAACTCGGCCCCGCTGACGAGGCGGGCCAGGGGCGTGCGTCCCCGCACGCCAACCTGGCCGTCAGGACGGTGCCGGTCTCTGCCAGCGTCGAGGCGCCGACGCCGGTGGGAGGTGATTCCGAGGGTCGGTCGAGCACCCACTCACGTCCCGGCTCACCCAGGACGAGAGCAATGAGCGCTGAGCTGTCGACGATCAGGCTCCGTCCGGGCCATAGCCGAGGATCGTCTCCCCATCCTCACGGCCGAGGGGGGCGCCAGGGACGTCCTCAGGAACCTGAGGCCAGACCTCGTGCTCCAGGAAGCGCCGGAGGCTGGCGCGACGATCACGCCGAGCCGCCTTCAACGCGAGCCGCTCCCTGCGTTCTCGTAGCCCGACCTTGACCGCGCGGGTCTTCGTTTCCCGGGCGAGGGCCGCGACCTCAGCGGCGAGCCGCTCCGTCTCGGGACCCTTGATGCTCAAGGGCGTTGATATCCAATTGCTCGAATGGATCAACCGCCACGGGCGTGAGCGATGCAGAGACACAGCCCGTCCGGCGGCGGGCGGCCGCTCAGGGACGCAGCACGAGCTTCCCCATCGATCCCCGGCCGAGCAGGAAGCGGTGCGCCTCCGCCGCCCCGGCCAGGGGGAAAGCGCGCCCCAGCGGCGGCCGGACCCGCCCCTGCCGCAGCAGCTCCACCGCCGGCGCGACCAGCGCCGCCGCCCGGTCGGGCTCCAGGCGCCGGAATTCCCCGAAGCTGAAGCACATGACGCCGACGTTGCGCCGGCGCAGCTCGCCGAACCCGGGGATGGCGGGAGCCGTCCCCGAGGACGCCCCCAGCAACACGACCCGGCCGAGCGGGCGGGTGACCGCCAGGGCGTGGGCAAAGGCCTCGCCGCCCACCCCGTCGACGACCACGTCGACGGCGGGGAAGGGCCCCTCGTAGCCGACGGCGTCGTCGGCGCCCTGACGACGGGCGAAGGCCCGCTTCTCCGGCGTCGAGGCCACCGCCACCACCCGGCCGGCGCCCAGCGCCCTGGCCATCTGGACGGTGGCCGAGCCCAGGCCGCCGGCGCCGGCCGTGACCAGGACCGACTCACCCGGACGCAGGCGGGCGACTTCATGGAGCGCCAGCCACGCCGTCAGCGTCACCAGCGGCCAGGCGCCGGCCTCCTCCAGGTCCATCCCGTCGGCGGGGAACAACCAGCGGCGGTCCACCGCCGCCAGCTCGGCGTAGGCCCCGGCCCGGACCAGTCCCAGCACCGGCCTCCCGGTCGCCACCTCCTCGCCGGCCAGCTCCAGACCGGGCACCAGCGGCGGCGGGGGCGAGGCGTGGTAGCGCCCCGAGGCAGCCAGCGTGTCGGCGAAGTTGACCCCCGCCGATCGGACCCGGACCAGCACCTCACCCTCCCCCGGCTCGGGATCGGGCACCTCCCGCAGCTCCAGCACCTCCGGCCCGCCCGCGCGGGCGGCGACGATCGCCCTCATGCCGTCAGTTTGCCCCAGGCCGGCGGCCCGGGTGCCGGCCTCCCACCGGTGCCGAACCCGAGACCAGGGGCGGGCTGGATTACGATCGGGGGGTGGCTGCCGCACGGGCGGGGACCCGACCGGCGATGCTGTTCGATCTCGACGGCACCCTGGTCGACTCGGTCTACCAGCACGTGCTGGCCTGGCGGGAGGCGCTGGCCGGCGTGGGGATCGACCTCTCCGTGTGGCGCATCCACCGCCGGATCGGGATGAGCGGGGGTCTGTTCGTCAACGCCCTCCTCCGCGAGACGGGCCGGGTCCTGGAGCCGGAGCAGATCCGCGACCTGCAGGAGGCCCACGTGCGCCTCTACCAGGAGCAGCTGGCCCGGGTGAAGCCCCTGCCCGGGGCCCGGCGCCTGCTCGACCGCCTCACCGATCTGGGCGTGCCCTGGGCGATCGCGACCAGCGGCAACCGCGCCTCCGCCCTGGCCACGCTCGACATCCTGGGCCTGGCGCCGGAGGTGGTGGTCACCCGCGAGGAGGTGGAGCACGCCAAACCCGACCCCGACCTCTTCCTGACCGCGGCGGCCCGGCTCGGCGTCGACATCGCCGAATCGGTGGTGATCGGCGACAGCGTGTGGGACCTGCTGGCCGCGCAGCGGGCCCGAGCCCTGGGCGTGGGCCTGCTCTCGGGCGGCTACGGACGCGAGGAGCTGGAGCGGGCGGGGGCATACCGCGTCTACGAGGACCCGGCCGATCTGGAGCGACACCTGGACGAGGTCGGCGTGCGCGCCGAGGTCGTCTCGCCGGAGCGGTGAGGGCGGTCCGAGTCGGCCACGTGGGCCGCGGCGGTGCGCCTCCGCCGGCCGCGTAAGCTGGATGGAGATGTCGCGGGCGTGCGACAAGAACACACCCGACGCCAGGCCGCGACCGGGGCGCGACCACCACCGGCCGGGCGCGGTCCGATCCGGTCCGGGCGCCGAACCGCCGAGGGGGAGTCGATGACGATGACCGAGATCGGCCTGTGGTTCCTGACCGGCTATGCGATCGGCTCGGTGCCGGTGGGCTTCCTGGTCGGCCGGCTACAGGGGATCGACATCCGGCGCTACGGCACCGGGAACATCGGGGCCTCCAACGTCTGGCGCAACCTCGGCTTCCTGCCCGCCGCCCTGGTCGGCCCCCTGACCTTCGCCCAGGGGGTGGGTCCGGCCTGGGCGGCGGCCTGGCTCACCGGCTCACCCTGGAACGTGGCCGGGGCCGCGGTCGGGTCGGTGGTGGGCTACGGCTGGTCCTTCCTGCTCCACTTCCACGGCGGGTCCGCGGTCGGGACCGCCACCGGGGCCCTGGCCGCCATCTCCCCGCCGGGCCTGGTCCCGCTCCTCGGCCTCTACGCGATGGGTGGGGTCCTGCGCCAGCCGGCGCCGGGGGTGTTGCTGGGGCTGATCTCGTTCGTGGTCTACATGGTGGTCAGCCGGCGCCCGACCCAGCTGCTGGCGGCGAGCGCCCTGATCGTCGGCCTGGTGGTCCTGAAGCGCCTGGACGGCGTCCTCGACGACCTCCGCACCGGCGACCGGGCGGCACGGATCCTGGTCGGCCGGCTGCTCTTCGACCGGCGGCCGGGGCAGCGACTGACCGGGCGCAACGACTGATCCAACACCGGTGCCGCCGGGCTGCAGGTCGAACTCCCACCGACCGAGGCCGGACCCGGCTTCGGCTACCGGCGGGGGTCGACCACCACCTTGCCCACGCCCTCGGGCTGGAGCAGCAGCTCGAAGGTCTCCGGCACCTCCTCCAGCGAGACCCGCCGGGTCACGATGCTCCCGATCTCCGGCCTCGTCTCCAGCAGGCGGATCGCGGTCTCGAACTCCTCCAGCCGGGAGTTGATGCTGCCGGCCACGGTGATCTCCCGAGTGATCCAGAAGACGGGGATCACGGGCACCTCGGCGATGGCGATCCCCAGCAAGACCACGCCGCCGCCGGGAGCGGCCAGGTCGATGGCCTGCTGGAGCGCCTCCGGCCGCCCCGAGCACTCGAGGACCAGCGGGACGGGGTCCAGCTCCGCCCGGGCATCGCTCGCCCGGCCGAACACGGCCTCGGCACCAAGGCCTCGGGCCAGATCCCGGCGCAGCTCGACCGGGTCCACGCCGTAAACCCGCCGGGCTCCGCACCAGCGCAGCGCGGCGCAGGCCAGGAGCCCGATCGAGCCGAGGCCGAGCACGATCGCGTCGTGGTCGCGGACCGATCCCAGCCGTCCGATGCCGTGCAGGGCCACCGAGAGTGGCTCGGCCAGACAGGCCACCTCCGGACTCAGTCCGGGCGGCAGCCGCCACAGCCGCCCGGCCGGCGCGACCAGCAGCTCGGCGTACCCGCCCGGTCGGACGGACCCGCTCCCGGTCAGGGACTCGATGCAGCGATGGTAGTCGCCCGAGCGGCACTGGTCGCAGGTGCCGCACCCCGCGCTCGGCGTCAGCGCCACCGGATCACCCGGCCGCCAGCCCTCCACCCCCGGGCCGACCGCCTCCACCGTTCCCGCCACCTCGTGTCCCGGCACGCCGGTGAAGAGCCCGCGTTTGTAGGAGCTGAGGTCCGAGCCGCAGATCCCGCAGGCCACGACCCGGACCAGCAGCTCACCCGGCCCGGGCTCGGGCGGCGCCAGCTCGACCACCTCCAGGTGGTGCTCCTCGACCTGGGTGACGGCCCGCACGGCTACATCAGCTCCATCTCGGCGACCACCCTGAGCAGTGCGCACTGCACCTCAGGGTCCGTCTCCACGTTGATCACCGCCGGCAGACCGCTGAGGTGGGCGCGCCGGAGCGCCGGACGCAGCTCGTCGGCCCGGGTGACGTGCTCGGCGTGGGCGCCGAAGGCCCGGGCGAGATGGTCGTAGCGGCTGAACCCCAGCTCCGCCGCCACCCGCGGCCCCTCGTACTCGCGGCTGCGCTCGAACTCGTGGCGAACGTCACCCCAGCCGGCGTTGTTGGAGACCACGATCGTCACCGGGAGCCCGTGACGCACCGCGGTGTCGATCTCCATGGCGGAGAGTCCGAAGGATCCGTCGCCGACGAAGGCGAAGACGGGCTCGTCCGGCCGGGCGGCTCTGGCCGCCAGCGCAAAGGGCACGCCGACCCCCAGCGAGCCCAGAGCCGTGGTCGTGGAGAGGAACCGCCCCGGACGCTCGGCCGGGAAGTAGGCCAGCGCCCAGGCCAGGGCGTCGCCGCCGTCGGCCACCAGGGTCACCTCGTCGCCCGCCACCTCGCGGGCGAAGCGGGCCACCTCGCGGGCCACGGCGCCGGCGTGCAGCCGCGTCCCCTCGTGCCCGTCGACCTGTCCGTCCCACCCCGCCCGGGCGCTGGCAACGTAGGCCTTCGCCTCCTCGAGCCAGCTCCGGCGGCGCTCCGCCCCCTCCGCGGCGTCGCTCCAGTTCTCGGTCAGGTCGGTCACGACGCAGGCCACGTCGCCCACCAGAGCGAGGTCGGGACGACGGTTGCCGCCCAGGCCGTCGGCGGTGACGTCCACCTGGATCACCCGCTGCTGGGCGCCGAACAGGGGCGGACGTCCATAGCCGAGGTTGGCGTTGAAGGCGCTGCCCAGCACCAGCACCACGTCGGCCGCCACCAGCGCGATCCCGCCGTGCACCAGGCTCCCCAGGCACCAGGGATGGCTGTCGGGCACCAACCCTCGGGCGGAGCTGGTGGTGGTCACGGGGATGCCCGCGACCTCGCAGAAGCGCCGGATGGCCTCGCCCGCGCCCGACCAGAACGCCCCGCCGCCCGCAACCACGATCGGCCGCTCCGCCGAGCGGAGCCATTCCACGGCCCGGTCGACGTCGGGCCGGGGGGCGGTGGAGCGGGGGATCGGGGAGGGGAACCCCTCGGGACCGTCCGGCGGCACCCCGCGGGCGGCCAGCACGTCGGCCGGGAGCTCGAGGTACACGGCGCCGGGCCGTCCCGCCCGGGCCCGGTACAACGCCTCGGCCACGTAGCGGGGCAGGCGATCGGTCTCGTAGCACGCCGCCGCCCACTTCACCCCGGGAGCGGCGATCGAGATCTGGTCGAGGTCGGAGACCGCCCCTCGCCCCGCCATCCTGAGCCCGCTCCGCCCGCCCAGCAGCACCGTCGGCACGTTCCAGACCCCGGCGTCGAAGAGCCCGCTCAGCGAGTTGGTGAAGCCCGGTCCCGCCGTCACCACCGCCACCCCCGGGCGGCCGGTGGCCAGGGCCCAGCCCTCGGCCGCGAACGACGCCGCCCCCTCGTGGCGGGTGTCGACGACCCGGATACCGAGGGGGACGCAGGCGTCCAGCAGGCTCATCACGTGACCGCCCGCCAGCGCGAACACGGTCTCGACGCCGGCCGCCTTCAGGGCCTCGGCGACGAGCCGGCCACCGCTGGAGGCCGCCGGACGGCTCCCCGCCTCGGCTGGCGCCGGGTGGACGAACTCGGACATGATGACCGCCTCCTCCTCGACACGACGTGAGCTCGGGCACGCCCCCGAGCCGTGCAGTTCAGCATGCCACAGGGCCCCGGCCGCCCCGACGGCATCGGGCCGCACCGGAGGTGGCCGACGTTCTACCCTTGGCCCGTGTCGGCCGCCGCCCCCGCCGACCTCTCCGGTCGCCGCCTGGCGCTGCTCAACGTCCTCTGGTTCGCCACCAACTTCCAGACCGCAGCCCTCCTGCCCGTGGTGGTCCCGGCCCAGATCCTGCTCTTCGTCGCGCCGGGGACGGTGGGCAGCGCCGAGCAGGCGAGCTACCTGGGCTGGCTGGGCGCCGCCGCGGCGCTGGTGAGCATCGCCGTCCAGCCGACGGTGGGGATGCTCTCCGACCGGACCGCCTCCCCCCTGGGCCGGCGCCGGCCGCACGTCGCCTGGGGGACCGTGGTGCAGGTGGCCGGCTCCGCCGGCCTCATCTGGGCGAACGACCCGTGGACCTTCGCCCTCTCCCTCCTGGTGCTGCAGGTGGGCAACAACGCGGCCCAGGCTGCGTACCAGGGCCTGTTCGCCGACCTGGTGCCGGCCCGGCAGCGCGGAGCCGCCTCGGGCTTCTTCGGCCTGATGACCATCCTGGGCAACGCCGCCAGCTTCGGGCTGGCCCTGGCCCTGCTGGGCTCGGCCACGGCGGCGCACCCCAGGGCCCTGACCCGGGGAGCGGCCGCCTACTACCTGGTGACGCTGCTGACCCTGGCGGCGACCTGCGGGCTGCTGACCGCGACCGTGCGCGAGCCGCTGGCGCCGCCGCCGGCGGCGGAGTCGGGCGGGGTGCGCGCCCTCCTGGCCAGGTGGACGGAGCCGTGGCGCCATCGCAACTACGCCTGGGTCTTCATCGCCCGTTTCTCGTTCATCGTCGGCCTGACCCTCTTCCTGACCTTCATCGAGTACTACTTCGCCCGGGTGGCCCACGTGAGCAGCTACGTCCAGGCCACGGCCGCGGTGGCGCTGATCGCCCTGCTGGTGGCCGTGGCCAGCTCGATCGGCCTGGGCGTCCTCTCGGATCGACTCCGACGGGTGCCCCTGGCCTTCACCGCCACCCTGGTCATGACCGGCGCCGCGCTCCTCTTCCTGGTCGCCGGCGGGAGCGTCCCCCTGTGGTGGCTGGGCGGCCTGTTCGGCCTCGGCTACGGCGGCTACTTCAGCGTGGACTGGGCGCTGGCCGTGGATTCCCTGCCCTCGATCCGCACCGCCGGCCGAGACCTGGGTCTCTGGAACCTGTCCGGCGCCGTGGGGGGCATGATCGCCCCGGCGCTGGGGGGAGGGATCGTCGGCGTGGCCGCGGCCGCCGGCCACACCGAGACCGGCTACCAGGTCGTCTTCGCCGCCGCGGCCCTGGCCTTCCTCGCCGCGGCGGCGGCCGTCCTGGGCGTCCGCGAGGACCGCGCGTCCGGTCCCGCTGGCACAGCGGGCGACCCGGCCGCCTGACCGCCGCCCGCGGCTGCCGTAGCATCGATCGGGAACGCAAACGAACCGTACTGAAGCACCGAGGAGGGCACCATGGAACTGGAGGGCAAGCGCGTCGCCATCCTGGCCGAGGACAACTACGAGGACCTGGAGCTCTGGTACCCCTACTACCGGCTGAAGGAGGCGGGGGCTGAGGTCAGGGTCGTCGGCAGCGGCCGGGCGCGGACCTTCAACAGCAAGCACGGATACCCGGTCGGCGCTGACCTGGACGCGAGCGAGGCGCGAAGTGCCGACTTCGACGCGGTCGTGATCCCGGGCGGTTACGCCCCCGATCTCATGCGTCGGAGCCCGGCCATGGTGGGGTTCGTCCGGGACATGCACGCCGCCGGGAAGCCGGTGGCGGCCATCTGCCATGCCGGCTGGATGCTGGTCTCGGCGGGTCTGGCCCGTGGGCGGCGGCTCACCAGCTTCTTTTCCATCAAGGACGACCTGGTCGCGGCCGGCGCCGAGTGGGTCGACGAGCCGGTGGTGACGGACGGCAACCTCGTCACCTCGCGCATGCCGGCGGACCTCCCCCACTTCTGCCGGGCGGTGATCGATCGCCTGGCGCCGGCCGCGGTGCGGGGCTGAGCCGTCACCACCCAACGTCGGCTCCAGGGCGACGGTGCCTCAGGATTTGTCTATGTGTCCGGCGCGGGCCGGGGACGGGCGAGGGAGAGCGGAGGTAGCGTAGGCCTGCCGGCGCAGAGCAACGGCGCCGAGCCACTCTCCCTCCCAGCGAGCGGCGCCGCCGACCAGGCGGCCCGCTCGTGCCCCTCCCGGAGGAGCATCGATCCCGGTCGCGACCGGCCGACGTCCCCCTCCCGGACGCACCGGTCGAGCCGGCACCCTCAGCCCGGCCGGCGGACGCCGGCCACGGCGCCGCCCAGGGCCAGGGCGGCCAGCCCGGCCCCCAGGAAGGCCCGCGGACGCACCACCCCCGCCCGCAGGTGGGCGGCCAAGAGCACCGCGTTGGCGGCGGCGACGGTGGCGGCGAGGGCGAGCGTCCGCCGCCCCGGGCGTCGCTCGGCGGCGGCGCTCAGGCCCAGTCCCGCCCAGAGGGCCAGGCCGAGGACCGTCCCGGCGGCCCGCCTGGGGGCCCTGGTGAACAGGTGGCGGCGTCGACCGAGGAAGGCGGCGGTGTCGGCCGTGCCCGCCGCCGCCGCCGCGACCGTCAGCGCTCTGGCGTTCCTCTCCGAGTTCATCTCATCCTCACCTGGCCCCGGTCGGCGCGGCGTCCGGCCCACCGCCGACTCGTCTCACGGCCCCAGCTCGTCGATCGACAGCTGGAGCTGGCGCTCGCTCACGGGCCCGACCACGGAGGCGGTGACGTGCCCCTGGCGGTCGATGAAGAAGGTCTCGGGGGGCGCGGTCACGCCGTAGGCGGAGGCCCCGTCGGCCACCGCCGGCCCCACCGGATAGGGGCTCTGCACCGAGGCCTGGAAGACCCTGGCCGCGCCCTCCGAGTCCTGGATGTCGACGCCGAGGAACTGCACCCGTCCTCCGTAGCGCCTCGCCGCCGAGTTCAGGACCGGCGCCTCCTGCCGGCAGGGCCCGCACCACGAGGCCCAGAAGTTGAGCACCACCGGCCGGCCCCGGAAGTCGGAGAGGCGGACCTCGCCGCCTCCGTTCAACGGCCGGATGGCGACGTCGGGGGCGGTCCTGCCGACCAGGCCCGCATCGGCGGCCGGGGGGTGGAGCAGCCCCCACCCCAGCGCCACCAGCAGCAGGCCGACGGCACCGGCCACCACCACGGCCACGAGCCGCCTCACGACCGCATCCTCCGCCCGACCTCCACGACCACAAGCCTAGCCCGACCGCGTCCTCGCCCTGGAGGGGCGAGCGCGAGCCAACCGGATGGCCCGCCCCACCACGTCCCGCCGCCCGGCGAGGTCGTGCCCCCCGGCCGTGTCCGAGGCAGCCGGCCGCGGGTGAGCGGCCATGCCCGGGCAGGGAGGCGGGGCGACGGTCTCAGGACGGCAGCGCGGCCATGATCGCGTTGCTCACCTGGAAACGGACCACCTCGTCCCGAGGCGCGCCCTCCATCTCTGCGCGGACGCAGTACGACCCGGCGTCGGGGAAGACCATCAGAACCGGGAGCGCGATCACGGCACGCAGGGGATCACCAGGCGGAGCATGGGGCGGCCGACCAGCCTTCACCTGCGCCTCGAACTCGTACGGCGGCGGCCGTTCCTCCGGGGGCTCGACCCGGTGCTCGACCGCGATCCGGACGTCGATGGGCCGGTTGGCATCGTCCCAGTCGATGCGGAAGGAGGCAGCGATGGCGAACCGGGTCGGAGGAGGGGGAAGGAACTGCCGGGCGGGGGCACGAAACGAGCGGGATGGATCTGGCCATTACAAGCTCATCGGCAGGGCCAGGGTCGGTCACCTGGTCACGATCGTGGTGGCGCGCACGGCCGTTCCCGGTCGATGGCGCCCGGTGACAGGCAGGGGGTCCCCATCGGGATGTATCCCGATGGGGTGCCCCAGGAGGAGCACCGATGCCGAGAAGGACCTCTACGGGAGCTGACATGGAGGACGCCGAGTACCCCGACGCCCATCTGGACGATCCCGAGGAGTGGGATGAGGCGACGGCGGAGAACGTGGAGCCCCAACCCTCGGGGATGGTCGTCTTCTCCCTGCGACTGCCGGCCAGGGAATTCGAGCTGCTGAGGAGGGCGGCCCGGCAGCGCGGCATCACCATGTCCGAGCTGGCGCGAACGGCCCTGCGCCTACACCTGGCGCCTCGAGCGATGGGAAGCCTGTCCACGACGGCTGCCCAGGTCACGAGCGTGACGCCGATCTGGGTGGGCGGCACGGGAGAGCGTATGGAGATGCGCGTCCAGACCCCCCCGGCGCTCGGCCCTCACGGCAACGTGATCCCGGCCTAGGCCCCCAGGCGCCGACCCGGCGGCGATCAGGCGGCGCTTCCGCCCGGGGACAGGGTCGGGCGCTCGCCGCCCAGGATGCCGATGTCCACGACCGGCCAGAGGCGGAACCAGGCCTCCCCCTCGATGTCGGCCCGGGGCACCGGGCCGAAGGCCCGGGAGTCCAGGGAGATGTTCCGGTTGTCGCCCATCACGAAGTACTCCCCCGGCGGCACCAGCTCCGCCCCGTTCGGGGGCCAGGTCGCCCGCAGCGTCCAGGGCCCGTTGATGTACGGCTCGCTCAGCTGCTTCCCGTCGATGTACACGTGGCCGTCGCGAATGACCATCCGGTCCCCGGGCACGGCGACGACCCGCTTGACCAGGTTCTCGCCCGGGTCCTGGGGGTCCTTCAGGATGACGATGTCACCCCGCTGGGGCTGGTGGATCCAGTAGGGGATCGGGGAGGCGATGAGGTAGTCGCCGTCGTGCAGGGTCGGGTACATGGAGAGGCCGGACACCCGGACCGGCTCGACCAGCACCCGCACCGCGACCGCCAGCACG
>Ga0209810_1000763_pt1 | contig 60786 bp, 53 predicted proteins | sample Coa_R1_7_FD_187159 | JGI IMG/M metagenome (GOLD analysis project Ga0209810, IMG submission 187159) | Surface soil microbial communities from Centralia Pennsylvania, which are recovering from an underground coalmine fire - Coalmine... | ecosystem: Environmental > Terrestrial > Soil > Unclassified... | reverse complement strand
CGGTCAATATCAGCTTGGGCTTGGGCAAGGCCGACATTGTCCCTCAGGCGGGCGAATAACTGGTATTTGTTAGCGTTTCCCTCCTCCGTCAAGGAGAGCGGAAACCAGAGTTCTGACTCGGGAACCGATTGAAAGCTCGCAGGCATTATGCCGACGACGGTATAAGAGTCACCACTCAGATTTACCGTCTTTCCTATAATCGCCGAATCGGATCGAAAAACATGTTCCCAAGCGGAGTAACTAAGCACCACTACTTTGCTAGCATTGGGATGGTCATCTCCGGCTTGAAAGTCTCTCCCCAAAATTGGCTTAACATGCAGTGCACGGAAAAAATCGGCACTGACTCCAAGAGCACTCACGAACCGGGTCTCACCGTTTCCTGTAAGGTTCAACCCTGTTGGTTGTGCATCCGAGCCTGCCACAAATTGGAACGACGAATTGTGATCTCGCAAAAAGATAAGCTTTGAGCTTGATTGCAAATCATGTTCACCCGCGCCCTTTGTATATCGCGTGATCTGCACAAGTTGTTCACCATGGGGATAAGGCAACGGCGACAAAAAAATGGACTCTACGATGCTGAAGATCGCGATGTTTCCACCTACGGCGATTGCCAGAATCAGAACTATGGTTATTGAAAATCGCGGGCTCTTTGATAAGATCCGCATACCGTACTTTAAATCCATCCACACGCTTCTTTGCATAAGGTCGCCTTTTACAGGTTCGGATGCGGAAACTGCTTAACCCAGTGTGCTAGGCGGCGGCCGATTGAGGCCGGTCGGCAGAGGTTTCACCGTGATCCACCAGGGTTCTACGTCGCGGTTGGATGATACTTTTAGCGCTGTCCAGCGCCAGTCGCGTATCCTGGGACCCTATGTTTGACTCGAGTCCGTTTACGATTAGGGAGCAAAGTGCTTCTTGAGCAGCTGCTAGATTTCCGGCCTCTTCGGTGTAATGTTCATACCACAAGCATTTATACGAGCTGTCGAAAAGCCTCACCTTTACGGCGAGAATGCCGTCGAGTTTGCGAACACTGCCTTCCAAGATGTACTCAAGATGCACTTGCTCAGTCATATTGGCGGCGAAAGTCTTGGTGAGGTGGAGAGCGATAACCCTTGGAGTTACCCGCAGATGCGGCAGTTTAACTAACCTGTCGATTATGTCTTCAGTCAAGGCATCGGCAAAATATTGTCCACCCTTGCTGGTCACCAGATTTAAAAAGGGTATCACAGTCATAAGGCTTGATTGTTCAGAGCAGCCCGGATGAGCCTTCGACGTATCCCGGCGTCGTACAGAAGCGATGTAGTGACCTTTTGGCAATTCAATGATAAAAGGATTGCGATAACCTTCAGATTGGTAATATTCGGCAAGTTTGGCACGTAGTCTGGTCGCCTGCACGCGAACGATCGCATCGACCCGAGGATCAAAATTTGTCCGGCGTCCGAAGACCTCCACGCCGAGAAGATATTCCTTTAGCTTAGTATTCTCTCCGGAGACGAGCTTCAATATAAGAAAACTAAGCAGTCGTTGAAGGCCGTCTGATTTGCGAAAGCTGTTGCTTTTCAGAATTCGTTGGAGTTCATCATGAATATCATCACGAGAAATGTCGATATCGCTTGAAGTAGCGGATACCACAGCAGCACCCAACAAATCATCGTGTTGTATATGTTCGTGCGGACTTGAAGAATCAGTAAGATGTAAACCAGGATCTCGTTCGTGCCGAGAGATTCGTCCCATAAAACCGTTCCCACCCTTATTGCAGAGTATATCCCGCTCATCCTATCGATGAGTTCTGGAAGACAAATAAAGTGAGAGACCGCCATGCCATTATGGGAAATTAGAGAATGCTTAAGAAAGTGCGTCTCTACAGGTGTTTCACAAAAGAGATGGTTGGGTACGCACCAATACGCAGCGCTTTCACCATTGGTTAAATTGCCCGAGCTAAGAAACGGTACACGTCTAAGCGTTGTCTTAATCAAAGGTTAGTCTGGTCTAAGAGATACGACAAAACAGACTTGTGGTTTAAAGCGACACAGACAAATTTTGGTTGTTTATCTCTGCTTGTACACGTACAAGCGTACATTTTGTATTACAATTCCTGCCAGATGTCGCGCGCGAACTCGCGGCCAGTAAAAGACAGGAAGGTCGGATTGAGCAATAACGAGCTAACTCCAAAGGTGCTTCATCAACTCATCCCAGGTATCCACACTGATGGGGAATCAATTTACCTGGTGATGACTGACTTTCTGCGGTTCTTCAAGATTCCGGATACCCCTGAAGGCAGAATCATTGTTAGGGCGCAATTTGATCGCACGAAGATCGAGCTTGCCAACATCGTGGGAGACCTCCCTGTCATTGAATTGGAATCGCTGCCTACCAAGGCATGCTAAGTAGCACATTTCAGATATGTCCTCGGCCAAAATGAATGACGGAATCGAGAACAGGAAAAGCCTACGTTCTCTTGGGAATGGCCTTTATGTGGACGAAAAGAACGTCCTCCACTTTCGCATGGCAGAGTATCTGAAGACGAATTTGCTGCCCGATGAAGCCGCTGTCAAAACTCGTGTATGGAACAAATTACGGGAAAGGTTCGGGAAAGACGGGATCACTGAGATTGTTGACACGGAGAGTGAACTCTAAAGTCGGTGTTTTGTTAAGGCAAAACCCGCTGACAGATGCAGAGAACGTGTCTGCCATTGTCGATGGATCAGCGAGCCGTCCGACACCACGAAACCACTTGATCTGTCTTGTGCTCAGAAGAGTTGCAACACATACCGCTTTTCAAGTGCTCATTGATGGTTCTCAACGGCTAGGATTGTGACCCGATTTCATACACTGAACACAGGCTTACCTGGCATTTCTGTAACGTAATGACCCTGCTCTGACCCGGCAAGGGGAAGCTCGATCTTGAATACTGTCTCTCCTGGCTCGGATCTCTCAAGTGTCACCTCGCCGCCATGGTCGCGACAGCCTTTTTGAACAATGGCCAGGCCAAGTCCCGTTCCGTTTTGTTTAGAGGTTGTAAACGGCTGAAACAGTTTCGCCCGAACACTTGGTGGAACCCCTTGGCCATTGTCGCGAACCCTGACCTCAGCCATGTGTCCAATTCCAACCACTTCAATGTCGATTGCGCTCGCATGAGCTTGGCAGGCGTTGAATAGCAGGTTGAAAAACACCCTGCGCAGTATGGTTACATCAAACCAGGCTTTCACCTCATCTTGGTAGCGGGAACTGAAACGCACGAAGCTGGCCTCGGGGAGCATCCGCACATTGTGAATAGAATCGTCGATCACTGTCCTCAAATCGATGTAGGAATAGCGCATCGATTCTCGAGCCCTGGAAAATTCTACCAGGGACTTCAATAGGTCTGTCATTTGTTGGATTGCAGCTTCTATTCCGGCATAGAGCTCTTCGCGCCGGGAAGAAGTTGCGTTCTCATCTAACATGAATTCTGAGTTCGCCTGAATTGCGGTAAGGCGATGCCGCAAGTCATGAGACAGGGAACTGGCCATTCGGCCAATTGTAGCCAGTTGTTCGGATCGCACCAGTTGCTCCTGTGCGGTCACCAGGCTTTTGCGCATCTGCTCGAAAGCAGATGTAAGTTCACTAAATTCATCGCCGGCCTTGGCCTGCACAGGATGATCAAAGTTCTGGTGGGCTAAAGCTCGGACACCTTCGAGCAGGGCATCGAGGGGCCGTGTCAAAGTTTTCTGAATCATAAATATCCCCGTCCAGCCAACCAAAGCTGAGACAAAACCAAAGAAGAGTATTTTCTCGTGAGTGACTGACAGTGTTGCGGTCGCACCCTCGGCCGGTTTCATCACCAGCATTAGCACCGGAACTGGCGAGTTGCTGAGAGGCACAGACGTAAGCAAGTAGTGCTTCCCGGAAAAGGAGATTTCCTTATATGCCGGCAACTTGGCATTCATGGCTGAACGCCAGAGGTAGTCACAGTAACTCTTCGTCGCATGCGGGGAAGAGAACGTATGAGCCGCCAATTCATGACCATAGAGGAAAACAACCTCATTCTCCGCAACATGTGCAACGTCCCGGGCGACCGCATTGCTGACCTCGTAACCGACAAACAGATACCCCAATAAGGTGTCGCTACCATCGTGAAAATAAATACGCTCCTGAAAGATTTGATACAGAGAGCCGGATACGAACCACCACCCGTGCTCGGGTTCGGTGTCCTTAACGGTGGCAATCCATTGTTCGGCTTCAGAACGTGATATTTCTTTGTCTTGGGGATGCATTGCAAGCACATGTCCCTGTGCATCAGCCAACATGAAAACGTCAGCTCGGCTGATAGTTGCATACGCGGCGGACCCGTCTTGTACGGTCAGTGGATCGTCAGTGGTCATTAATGCCCGCAAAGCCGGCATGCCTGCAATTAACCGCGCTGAACCGGAAAGGTCCGACTGCTGCTCACGTTGAAAAGCAGTGAAGATGTCGGCAGAGACCCGAAAGTCGTGAGCGACTACTTTTCGGAACTGAGACTCGAAAGTGCGTTGAACCACGACGATGGTTGTAGCAGTCATGACCACGACAACTGCCAGGATCGATCCCAAGAATTTCATCCGTACACTTATTCTTAGTCTCAATCGGTTCGCTGTTGGCGTAAGCCCGTCCATTATTCGTCCACTTTGCTAAAGATGTATCCAAACGTGTGGACTGTCTTGAAATGCACCGGGTGCGCGGGGTCCTTTTCCAATTTTTGGCGAAGCTTCAAAATGTGATTGTCAACCGTTCTTGTCGTCGGAAATCTGTCATGCCCCCACACCTGGTTCAATAGCTCATCTCTGGAAATCACCCTGCCCGGATTTTGGCAGAGATAAGCGAGGAGCTTCCATTCTTGTGGACTCAACAGGACAGTTTCCTTCTCACGCTTAAGTTCCATAGTCGCGAAGTCGACGACGATATTGCCGAACATACACACATCCGAGCTGGAGGCGTTCGCCGCCCGACTCATAGCATTGCTGACTCGAGCCAGCAACGCTTTCGGGCTGAATGGCTTGGTAACATAGTCCTCGGCTCCTATCTGAAGGAGAGAGACTACATCGGTTTCATCAGATTTCGCGGATAGAATGATGGTGGGAATCGATGGTGATCTTCGCTTGATGTAGCGGCAGATGTCCTCGCCCGATACGTTCGGTAACTGCAGATCAAGAACAACCGCATGCGGACGGATTGCTTGGAACAGCTTAAGAGCTTCGCCTCCATCACCGACTAACTCTACCTCGAAGCCAGCACCACGAAAAAGACCTGCTAGTGTTTGTTGCAGTGAAAGATCGTCCTCGACGACCATAATTCTTCGCATCGGATTCGGCCCTCACGCCCACTGCGTGACCTCGCTTGCAAAGTGTGCCACCGGGGCAACAACATGAAATCAAATGCATGCCAGTTCACAGTGAGAACGCTTGAGGTAATAATCATTGCGATATCACCAGCCCTCGTTGTGTTGGCGCAAACTTAAATGCTTGTACTAATCCAGACAAGCCCTCTCTTTGATCTTCCCCAGCTTCCGGGATGACTGCTTATCTAATAGGGACAAGAAGCAAGCAAAGACGGAGTGTTCAAGAAGGGCCTCAGGCTGTGCCCTTGAAAAGTCGGGGACGGCAGGTCGACAACAACTTAGTGGGGTTGTCGCGCACAGAACGTTCATAAGCAGTGTCGTTCTGTGCCGATTTACTTCGGCCTGATCTCCGACTGCACGAAAACGTCCGTTGAGCCTTTCTCGCATTCCTTAAATCAGCTCCGTGACTATAAATTGGCTGCTTTGGGCGGCTGCTCAACCTCTTTCGCCAACAACGGCATCGGTCCTTAATGGCGACAAGGCGCTGGAATGGGAGACTTCCAAGTTCATACCATCAAGGAATTACCTCACTTCGATACAGCCACAGTTGCCTTGCGTTGCCGAAATGTAATGACGTTGACAAATCTTAGACAAGACAAGAATCATTTCTTGACATCTGGGACTGCTGGTTTTTACTTAGGGATGAATTTGATTCAGCTCTAAAACTAAGCCCAATTGGCATCGGGAAAAAACGCTTAAACAGAACTGCATTCGCAGTAGAACGTCATGTTGAAGACACGCTGGTAGAAATGTGCCGAGCAAGCTCTTGTTACGCCTTTTGGAATCTTCGGCAGCTCGCCAAGTATTGCGTCGATACATGTGTGGTGACCGGCTTACGCGACAATACTCGGTTGGTCCAAGATTCGCTGAGGCCGTAGAGACTGCCGAGCAACTCCGTCGCCGCAATGTATCCGCGATGATTGGCCAAATGTCGCCTCTCTCAGCGAACAATCGCGACATGCAGGTGTCGGAATATAGTCAGGCACTCGCGGCCATGTCCTCCCTGAATCTAAACTGCGCAATTGTCACCTTCTTAGCGTCTTCTGAAAGTCTGATGGCACGTCCGATGCGCGAGGCGGTTGAATCGATACTCTATGAAGCCGTTCGTGCGGGAACTGTTTTGTTTATCGACATGCCGGCGGACCGTATAACTAATCCGAGCATTGAATGCCTGACTAGGCTCAGTCGCACTCCGGGATGCGCGGGGCACGTGGGCGTCACTCTTTATCCAGATCTGTATCGGACCCATTATGACCTTCAGCGTTTAGCTGAGGAGCCAATTCTTGTGCGTCTCTCAACTCATCAGTATTTGGAAGCCGTCCGAGAGATCTCAACATCACCGAAAGAAGCTAGAGCGAACTTTATGGACGTTGTCGCTCACGCCTTCAACTGTTGCGAAAGCCCGATCGCATTTCAGACCAATGATTCACGCCTGGTAGGCGACATAATTAGGTATCTGAAAAAAAAAGCAATTCCAGCAGGCGCTTGCGAATTTCACGTGACACTCGGGATTCGCCCAGAACTCGAAGAGCAACTCGCAAAAGATGGCTGGCGTGTTCGCGTCTTCCTGCCTTTTGGAGACTCGGTTTATTCTTATCTCATCAGAGCGTTTCTACACAATTTTGGAAGCGCTGTCTGATGGTCTTATTGTAAGGCGAAGAACCCGAAGTGAGAGACACAGATCAAGTAGAACCGCGTGGATGATGTTACAAGTGCGCGCCAAGGTCTTTCTGGAGGGTTCTTCTCATGCGGTATCCATGCTTTTCCGCACGCGCCGGCGACCCAACGCGGGACATATAAGGAGCAGCAAATGGTCAGACCTCTATTCATTGATTCTCAGTGCCGGTCCCGCGATGTAATGATTTCAGATCGTTCCTCAAAGTATTTAGGAGTGTCTCGGCATCGTGACGCGTCGATTGGCCCAGGTGCTCACGCTTTAGCAGCCACTCCAGCGATTCAATGGCCCTAAGTATGAGCGACAAGTGGGGTCTGTCATCTTTCATAAGTGGTGTGCCTTGCTGACGTCGAATTCCAGACCTCCTACAATACTCCTACCAGGCATGTGAACTCCTGGTATCTCTTGATACACGGTCGAACTAAGATTGAAGAATTGAACAAAGGGTCGGACGTGTCGCGAGTTGGCACTGGCTGCGAAACTCCACAGCGCATAAGGATCCGTGTAGTAACGCTGTACTACTTGTAGCGTCGAACTTAAAGAAAGAACGCGCATCGGACGCCCAATCCATGTGACTGTTGCGCGGTGTGATGGGAAATTGAAGACATATTCCGAGATGCCCGTTAGTGGCTGCTGGCTAGCCGCAATCACGGTATAGCTAATCCGCAGTTGCTCATTCTGGGCCTTCGACGTTAGTTGAACGCTATTCTCAAGGCCATTGAAGACAACGTGTCCGATATTCTCTGCACGCCAAGGATCTGTGCTGATATCGCGAACATAATCAATATCGTTTTGATCTCGACGCTGAAAGAATGTGGTGGAAGCAGTTACCCATCTCGCCAAGACCCATTCGAACCCGCCCTCTAAGCTCCAGGAGATCTCCGGCTTTAGCAGGGGATTGCCGATATTGGCAGGATCCTGATAATAGAGGTCGGTATAACTAGGTAACCGAAAGCCTCGGCCTATACTGCCGCGCAAGCGCGCACTCGGGCGTAGCCAAACCGAAAGCGTGGCCTGAGGCGAAAATTCCGATAGACCTCCAGACAGTATCTCCTCGCGACCTCCGATGGATGCAGAAATCCGACGGAAATAGCGCATATCGACATTCGCGTATCCAGCTGTCCGATTTCGAGCATGATTTCCCAAATTGTTGCTCGTAATCTGATCGCCGTCGGCTGTCACCCCATAGGCTATTCCAAAGATTTTGCCAACATTGGAGTGCCTACGCAGGTCGGCCTGCCAACTCTGAGTTATGTGATTGTTCTCATAAAAGGAAGGATCGTCTCTGAACAGAATGAACTCATCGGAGTGTCTCCGATATCCAAAGCTGACGCTGGTCTGCGATCCCAATTGCTGATTTAAACCACCAAACCAGCCTTTAGTCCTTTCCGAAGAGGGAAAGATCCCGTAAAAGTCACCGGCGCCGAACGGATGGTCGCTAGCTGACAACAATATGTCACTGGTTCCCAAAGCCGTCTTTGTCCAGGTTTCAGTTGACAAAGAGCTGTTTCGATAATCACGGTCAGCTTCAAATCCGGCTGAAGCATCGCGGCTCATTGCTAGTCGCTCCCCGACCTTATCTGTTCTGAATGAAGCAATCGCCCGCTGTTCATTGAAGCCAAAATTACCGCCACCCAGTCGCACCCGGAGCTCAGCCGAATCTGGCCGGCTGGTTACGAAATTTACGGCGCCGCCTACGGCATCTGCGCCATAAAGCAGGGAACCGCCACCGTGCAACACTTCCACCCCAGAAAGTGCCTCGAGTGGAAATGGAAGGTCAAGATCATGATGCCCGGTTTGAGCATCATTGAGCCTCAATCCATTCAGCAATACCAGATTTTGTCCGAAGCTGGAACCTCGAATCGAGAGATCTGCTTGTTCTCCATCCACCTCACGTTGCTGGACGTCCACAGATGAATCCTCAGACAAGTAATCAACGAAGGAGGAGTACAAGAGCGGTTCGGAACAGAAATCAAATGCTTCGACCGATCGGTTGCTTTCATTCAAAGGAACGGGCACGAATGTGCCTGTGACGACGATCGTCTGATTGGTTTGTGTCGTTGCCGATTGATTGCCGGCTTGTTGCCCACGCATCCCGGCAGAGAGAAATATCAAGCAGCAAAAGATCCGAAGGGCTCTCCCCAAAATTAACCTCTATATACGAAAGGAGTACAAACACTTCGTATACCGAAGGCAGGGACTGATTTCCCCAAAGGGCGAGGCGGGGGAGAGCTCTCCACTTGTTGCCTAAGGTCGGAAAGCTTCAACTGGTCACTCTGAACCAGAAGATTATCAGGTGCGCCTAAGCTGCTGCTTTCTTGGATGCCGCGGGGACTCTTTTAGCACTGGTCTGGGATGATTTCTTTTCCAAAGCGCGGCGTTTCCGCTGCCCTTCGGCCATTCGTTTTCTTACTGCGGCACTTAAAGTGCGTCTTTTGGGGGCAGTGCGTGGACGGGGCGCCCTTGATGTTGAACGGTTTCCATCCAGCGCGGCAATCGCCTTGGCAAGACTGTCGCGATACTGTTTAAGTTCTGCCAAGACCCTGGCCGAACGATTGCCTTCCAATGCCGCGACAGCTTGGTCTAAGCTGTCATGATCCTGTTTAAGTTGATGAAGTACGCTTTCAAGTTTCAACGTGATGCTCCAGTGGTGAGTTTTTCAATCGGTGCTGCGCTTGTAAGGACTTGTCTACGCAATGTCACAAGGATGGCGATAGTTCATCAAACAGAACTCGTAGTATAACCCTCCTTGCCTCTTCATGACGTAAAAAGAGTTCGCCGCCGGGGAAACTCCGCTTAATGAGCTGCATTATCAAGGTAGCATTCAGTAGTAATACAACGATTTTGACCTGGTAATTCATCTTTCCGTATGGCCGGAGCGACTCGCTACAGAGTCGACTCCGGTCCCGTCAGCCAACTACAAGAAGTGATTCCTTCCCAATGATCATCCAAGACGAATGGCAAGCCCTAATAGAGGAAAACCGACCGGATCGCCTGTCCATGATTAGTAATCTGGTACTAGAAAAGCTCACAGAAAATGACGTTGAAGTTCTGATCTCGATTTACACTCGATCGTCAAATGATAGCGCGAAATATGTTGCAGCCGGACTTCTGCTTTCGCTTGCCAGAGGCAGAGATAAGCGACTTTCGCTAGAATTAAAACGAGAGCTGTCGAGTGCAGTTCGCCTCTATCTATCTGAGTACCCAAAGACGGAGCTATCGCTACGTTCGTATTCAATTCTGGAAGTTATCGATCCGGCGTCTTCCGTCAGCTTTATTCTTGCTATAAATCCGGCGAACTTTCGAAGCAGTCAATTATTGTCGTACATACTAGCCCTTAAGAATCTGCCATACCCTTTGCAGACACAGAGATTTCGTGAACTTGAGCAAATAGGGGGCAAGATCGGGAAAGCAGCGAGCAAAGTGTTGGCCGGCCATAGAGCCGAAGCTGTAATCCAGGACTAAACCAATTGCGGATTAGCCGCTTGTGAACGTTTTGATGTTTTCGATGCTGTCCTGTTCGGAAGGGTAAGTCACCTCTCTGGTCGTCACCGAAAGATACCCAAGCGCTGCGTAGTTATGTCTTGGCCTGCCTTTGGATGGCAAAAATGTTCAGTGCTATTGGCATAGATGTAGTTTGGCAAAATCTGTCTTGTTCAAGCGAGCAGATCATGATGCTGGCACGCGGTACAGTCCTTTGGTTTAGCAAAGATAAAGGCTACGGATTCATCCGCACAACGAAAGGCGAGGAAGTATTCGTCCATTTCAGCTCGATTCAGCAAGAAGGCTTTCGGGTACTAAAAACCGGAGATGCAGTGGAATTTGAGCTCAGAGCTGGACCGAAAGGGAAGTTGGCGCAAAATGTCAGAAAAGTAGGTTAGGTGCCCAGTTCGTCCCGACACATTCGGGCGAAAATGCTCGTGCCCCTCATACTTCGGCCACGACCATGAAGCGTTCGACTCATGATTCGTTACTGGAATGCTAGTCAGACACGGCGGTCGGATTAAAATCTGTGAAGCTAAGTGAAGGACACCCAACAACTCCCCGTTAAAATATGGAAAGCATTTGAACACTTGTATCTAGAGAATTGCTGTTTTCGCTTATTGTTGCGGCACCGAGGGCGACCAGGATGGGTCAGCGAATTTCACAAATTAATGAACAATGAAGAAGTAGCGACGAGGATACTTGACGAGATCGCTCCGATACGCCGGGAAGTCTTCCGAACGAGCGATCCAGAGCTTCAGCTGGAAACACTTCTAGAACTCTTCCCATTCAACGAATGACACGAAATTTGCTGCTCAGCATTCTTGCCATACGGTGAGCAGTACCAGACGAATCGATGTGGCACCTGCTTTTACAGCTCTATGCCGACGTCTTCTCGGCCAGTACCGTGACTTCATGTTTTCGGAGGAGATCGCGCGTAAAATGCGGTCTCCTCCCATTTAATAGTCGCTGTTCAGAAAGTAACGGTCAGTTTCTCAGCAACTGCTTTTGCCTGTGTGAAATGCAGGAGGTAGTCCGAGCCTCCGGCTTTTGAATCCGTTCCGGACATGTTGAATCCCCCAAAGGGATGAGCTCCGACCATAGCTCCCGTGCACTTTCGGTTGAAGTAAAGATTGCCGACATGGAATCGGGTTCGTGCCATTGCAAGTCTTTCCTTCGAGCGTGAGTACACAGCTCCGGTGAGCCCGAAGACCGTATTGTTCGCAATGCGGAGAGAATCTTGGAACGTTCGCGACTTAATGACCGCCAACACCGGTCCAAAAATCTCTTCTTGTGCAATTCGTGCATTCGGAGCGACATCAACAATAACCGTTGGTTCGATGAAATGTCCCTCCACCAAATTCGTCATTCTTCGTCCACCTAGCATTAGTCGCCCTTCTTTTCTGCCGATGGCGATGTATTCCAAAATTTTGTTGCATTGGCTTTCGCTGACTACCGGCCCTATGAACTTATTTTCCGCGGGTTCGCCGACCGTAAGATCAGTCACTCGTTGTCGAAGTCTGTTCAGAAACTCTTCGTACAGCTTCGCGTCGACGATGGCGCGGGAACACGCAGAACACTTTTGGCCAGAGAACCCAAATGCCGACTGGACTACGCCATCGACTGCTCTATCCAAATCAGCATCATCGGCAACGATGATCGAATCCTTACCTCCCATCTCGAGAATCGTTCGCTTAAGCCATTTTTGTCCCGGACGCGGCATAGCTGCCCGAAGATTTATATCTAAGCCAACATCTTTCGAGCCGGTGAATGCAATGAAGCGAATTTCAGGATGTTCGACCAAGGCGGCTCCGACCGCAGCGCCGCTGCTGGGGCAGAAATTGACAACTCCAGCGGGAACTCCGGCCTCTTGCAGCACCTCCATAAATTTTGCGGCAATGATCGGAGCATTCGGAGAAGGCTTAAGGACAACCGTGTTACCCGTTACGATAGAAGCAATCGTCATTCTCGCGAGAATCGCGCAAGGAAAATTCCACGGCGCAATTACTGCTCCGATTCCAAGAGGGATTTGAATTAGTGAATTGTGCTCGCCTGGTAACTGACATGGAGTTTTCGTCTCCGATAGATGCTCGGCTTGTAGCGCATAGAACTCAGCGAAATCGATAGCTTCGGCTATTTCCGCATCGGCTTCAACCCAGTTCTTTCCGATTTCGTACACTAACCACGCGCAAAGCTCTGCTTTACGCTTTCGCAAAATCGTTCCAATCTTCAAGACCAGAGAGATGCGTCTTTCCAAATAAGTCGACTGCCATCGAGGGAAGGCTCGCGCGGCAGCTTTGATTGCGAGCACAGCCTCCTCCGGTCCTCCGTCTTGCACAACTCCAACGACTTCCGATGGTCGGGCAGGGTTTAAAGAGGAGAATGTTCTGCCGGTACGAAATTTTCGGGGACCAATGAGAAGTTCATATTCTCTGCCAAGTTGAGATCGAACTGTCTTCAGAGCATCACTCATGCGCGATGCATTGTCTGGTATGGTGAAATCAGTTAAGGCTTCGTTGCGAAAGGGTACTGTTGGAGTGAGCAGATTCGTCGATTTAGGCATTTGCGAGTTTATGAATGATCGTTTGGGAAACGCCGAATGCTTTTAACCAGTTTTATGCAGATAGAACCCATCTGGTTTCCCATCACTCGGAGAGCGCTTGAGACATCCTTCGTCTTGCTATGGCCTTAATTGTGACAGGTTGGGCGGTTGTGATATTAGGTATCGTGTATTCTTTCTATGTCCTATGGCTTGAACCGGGTTGCTTCATGCTTCATCTGATTGCTGGATGAACTTTTCAAGAGGAATGGTCATTGGAGGGGCAAATCTGTTTCGACCTGGGTTCCGCGGCAATTTCGACTCATAGCAGCGGGCACCTAGCCGACTAAAGCTGAGCGAGGAATTGAATGAAGACTACAAGCGCAATCGGATTCATCGCGGTCCTCTTCTTGTGTGCTCACTTCGGGCTGGCTCAATCAAATGCAAACACAACTTGGAGTTTTGCCATATCCGGCGATTCCAGGAACTGTGGCGACATCGTCATGCCGGCTATCGCGGAAGGGGTTAAAAAGGACCGAGTGGCGTTCTATTGGCATCTCGGTGACTATCGGGCAATTTACGATTTCGATGCGGACTACAGGCAAATCCGTCCAGCGGACTCAATCTCAGCTTATGAGAGTGCGGCCTGGCAAGACTTCATCGACCATCAACTCACACCTTTTGGAAACATCCCAGTCTATCTTTCTTTGGGAAATCACGAGACGATTCCGCCGAAAACGCGATTGGAAGCACTCCAAGTCTTTGCTGATTGGTTGGATGATCCAACCATAAAAGCCCAGCGGCTCGCAGACAATCCCAAGAACCATATGTTACAAACGTATTACCACTGGATCCGAGCTCCAATTGATTTCATCACCCTTGATAACGCCTCAGACGACATGTTTGACGACGCACAAGTTCTCTGGTTTGAGCAGGAATTGGCTCGGGCAGCCAAGAACGACAGCATAAGCAGCGTGGTTGTTGGGATGCATAGAGCATTACCGGACAGCCTTTCCACGGGACACAGCATGAATGACACGGCACAGGGAACCGCTACCGGAAGGCGGGTTTACAAGGATCTTCTGACATTTCGCAGCACAAGTCATAAAAACGTTTATATCCTCGCCAGCCATTCCCATTTTTATATGGCAAACATTTACAACACCGCGTGCCGGCGCCTCCATTCTGAGTCGATCCTTCCTGGCTGGATTGTGGGAACTGCAGGCGCTGTGCGATATCAGTTACCGAAGGATTTGGAGGGTGCCGAAGGTTCCCAGAATGATCTCTACGGGTATTTGCTGGGACATGTACAGCGAGACGGAACAGTCACGTTTGAATTTCGTCCCATCAAAAAAGACGTCTCCGCCATTCCGGACTCTGTGCGTAAGGAATTCACTGATCAATTTGTGCAGAGTTGCCTTCTAGGAAATCACTCTTCTTATCAAGTCGAGGGACCTCAGCAGCCGCCAAACTGTCCGGAGTAACGAAGTCGTTCTATGAAGAGACTCCGGACAGGAGGTTTCGTGTGTATGCAAAACCATTGGTCGGGGACGGTTGGTATAGAGATTTAGACGAAACCCTCGCCACGTCCAAATTCGTGTAGTAAGGGAGCCTCTTGCCGGCGCACCCTGATCAGGGATGTCCAGGGTCGATTTCAGCAGAGAGTACCTCACCATAATACTTGTTACTGGAATCGTTTCCTCCGAATACATAAATCCGATTGCCCGATTGCGCTGCGCAGATTCCAGCACGTCCGGTCGGCAGTTTACCGTTCGGTGCGATTCGCCAGTTTCCAATCGCGCCGTATAGTGGCGCGTTTGCAGAAACATAGGCATAGCTCACCCAATTCGAATATGCGCCGGTTCCAGGCTGCCCCCCAATGCTCAGCAAGAGTGCAGAACTGTGCGTCTGACTCGGAGGAATCATCACAGTAGCGTGTCCGTAGATTCCGGTCGGAAGCGTGTTGGAGGAGACTTGCCAAGGCATCGGCGATCCGTCGGGTCGGATTGCGGTCGTTTGTACGTCGCGGTAGACATCCAACAGATCAGAATCCCCCCATCCACCGATAACGACAATATTGTCCTGCAATAGCAATGCTTGGGGTGAACTGCGACCACCCTTGAGATGGTAATTGGCGGTACTCCAAGGCCCTACACTGCAGTCTGTTCCGATTTTCGCCGTCTCAACCGTATCAAGGTGTACAGTGTCATTGCCAATTTGAGTAACGCCTGCAACCGCGATAAGAAAACTGCCTTGTGAGGTCGCCAGCGATAATAGCGAGTGGTTGGACCTTGGCGTACCAAAATGATTTTTGCTCGACTTCCAGTCCGATAGTCTGCCATTCGCATCTATCCTCGCATACTGAACGTCGTCGTAATATCGGAGATCGGTGGGAGTAGATGAGCTACCACCGCTCAGGAACAGACATTGTCCTGCGGTCGCGGCAGCCGCTCCCGAGCGTCCATTTGTAAAGAGAGCTTCACTTATCCAATTACCGAGGTGACCATCGGGACTTAAGTCTGACCTCAGAGCCGTATCGTAATATTTAACCTGATTAGTAGTTGAGTCGTATCGGAACCCGCCTAACAGAAAAACATGAGACCCGGAAATAGCTATAGCTGAATAGGATCGTCCTTCGGGCAAAGGAGGTTCTTGCTGCCACGGACAGAACGCAGGAGCATCGGCTGGCATCCAAGATTGTCGGCAACTGGTGCTTTGCGCTAAAGCAAAGTGAGACATGAGAACTATAGTCAGGAGCCAAATAGAACTGTTCATCGTTTCTCTCAAATCCTCTGCAAATGACCGATTGTATGCTCCGGCATCAGCGCTTCAGCCCTTTTGCTCACCGGTGATGCCTAAGAGTTTTCGCGGCAGCAGGTCAACTGGCAAGCGCTCTGGGTTTGGATCTCTGGACGAAAGTTTTTTGTTCGTGGTCGTGAACTCAAATAAATTGTAATTAATGACCGCTAGATTGCCATTAATGTTGAACGCCATCGCTGATCCGAGCGCCCCAAACACGGTCTGGTACCCGATGACGTTTAACTTCTGATTCGCGCTCACGGTACCCACCCAGAGAGCCCCTTCTTCGGTCGAAGAGAAAAAACCAACTTGATTGTTAAAAAAGCCCCAAATTGTGCAGAAGTTGAAAACCTGCGGAGCGGAGGGGTTCACTTGAAGGTTGGTGCTGTCCCTCAGAGTGACGCTGAAATCATTTCCATCAATCCAGTAATACCAGAGATTCTTGTCAGCAGAGCCTACAGCGCAATTAGCGATAAGTAAGTTTTGCCCAAGAGTGGCGACTGAGTTGATGCCACGCTGAGCCCCCGGATTGTAAACCGTTTGCGACATGATAGCGCCGTCGGGCATTCGCAGTACACAAATATAACCGTCTTCTGACCCGGTTGCTAAGTAACCCGTCGAGCCCAGCGTGAACATCGACGCAACTCCGCGGATATTGTGAAGCCCCCACGGATTCGTCGGATGTGGATTGCGCAAATCGACGGATCTCAGGAATCTCATTCCAGTTCCGTCGCTGTTTCCCGACCACAGCGAAACAAACCCATTCGCGTGTCCAACAATCAGATAGAGTACGTTGCCGATGATGAGAGTGTCACCACTGTTGGCTACTCCCAGTGAGGAATCGTATTGAAGGGTAGACATCGTGGATAAGTCCGACCACGCTCCACTCTTGCTCGACCAGATAATGATTGATGATTCGTCGTTCGAAGACGCGAACACTCCATAAGACAGCCACGTAATCATCTGTACGCCTTCCAATGCAGGCGTGTTGACGGCCTTCGTAATAATCGGACCGGCAGTGGGCGAATCATTAAAAGAAAAGATAGACAGGGAGCCGTCCCATCGGCCAACAGCAAAGTGGTTTGCGTCAAGCCATGTTGTCTCTTGCGCCATCGTGTAAGTTACCCCGTCAGGGGTGATCGGTAATGCGCTCGGAGCAACATTCCCCGGTGGAACGAGGCTGATGCCCTTTGCTGCTAAATCTTCTCGGGAACGGATTACGGGAGGAATTCGTCTCAAATCGTTCATCGTCGACCTCTCTTGCATGCAAGGTTTAACGGGAGACTAGTAGAATCTAAATAGCATATACGACAGTGCAATGAAGAGCGCTGATTCTTATAAATTTTCGGTTTTTGGAACGGTGAAATGACAGCGAGCGCACTCATGATATTGGGGACAGGTTCACACGTAGGTAAGAGTATGGTTACCGCTGGTTTGTGCCGAATATTGTCCGATGAAGGACTGCGCGTTGCCCCCTTTAAGGCGCAGAATATGGCGCTGAACTCTGCTGCGACACCCGACGGGAAAGAAATTGGGCGAGCACAAGCGCTTCAGGCTGAGGCTAGCCGCACCATGCCTTCAGTCGAAATGAATCCGGTGCTCATCAAGCCAAGTTCGGATACAACCTCTCAAGTTGTATTGCTCGGAAAAGTTTGGCAACAGCTAACGGCAGCAGACTATTTCTCAAAGCGCACAATAGAAATATTTCCCATCGTGCTTGAGGCCTACCAGAAACTCGCATCGCAATATGATGTTATGGTCCTGGAAGGTGCTGGATCTCCTGCTGAGATTAACCTTCGAGATCACGATATTGTTAATATGCGGATGGCAAAGGCCGCAAATGCTAGTTGCCTGCTTGTGGGGGACATAGATCGCGGTGGTGTCTTTGCGTCGTTATTGGGTACATTGGAGCTTTTGCAGCCCGAGGAGCGGATACTTTTCAAGGGATTTCTAATTAACAAGTTTCGCGGAGACAAAAACCTACTTCGGCCCGGCATCGAGATGATCGAGAAACGTTTGGGTTTGCCCTGCCTGGGCGTAGTTCCTTATGTAAAACATTTAGGCCTTGAGGAAGAGGACAGCGTCGCTGTTGAAGATCGGTCAACCGTTCGACGGGTATGGGGCGAGCTTTGCGACGACAAGTCAGCTGAACGGCCACTACGCATCGGGGTGATTGCTCTGCCGCACATGGCAAACTTCACCGATTTCGATGCGCTCTCTGCGGAACCGTCCGTTGCCCTGGCATTCATTGAGAAGCCTGCCGACATTGATCGTGCGGACGTTCTGATCATACCGGGCACCAAACAAACGATCGCCGATCTCGAGTGGCTGTCGACTAGGGAATTCGATTCCAAGATTAGAGAGCACTCAGATCGTAATTTTCCAGTCATCGGTGTTTGTGGCGGCTTTCAAATGCTCGGGCTTGACTTGGCCGATCCACATGGCGTCGAAAACGATGGAGTGCCTGTCACTCGAAAGGGGCTCGGACTTCTTGCAGTCAGCACGACTCTAGGGATCGAGAAGACCACCCGTCCTGTGTCAGGACGAGTCTGTGCAACTGATCCGAGATTTTTGGGACCCGAATCTGAAGCATTCAAAGGGTACGAGATCCATATGGGCGAGACCACGCGTAGCGCTGGAACTCCTCCTTTCGCCCGGCTAGAGACGTCGGATGGCGACGAGTTTCTTGACGGGGCGATCAGCACTCGCGGTTTAGCATTTGGTACCTATGTCCATGGTGTCTTCGATACAGATGCGTTTCGTCACAACTTTATTGACTGGGCGCGAGCAGCGTTGAAGCTTGCTCCGGCGAAGGAAAAGATCTTCGCGACTGCGGAACGGGACAGCCGACTAAATCGCTGGGCAGACTGTTTGCGGGAATCATTGCAGTTTGACCAAATTAGACAGCTGATCCGGAAATAGACCAAGAGGGTAAGCTGAATGAAGTTTGGCGAGAATTCACCCTACGATAATGCATTGCTGAGCCAGACCGACAGGCGCGCAAAAGAATATTACGCGAAAATAGAAGCTGAGAGAGTCGCGCGAGCGGAGGAAGCTTTACTTAGACTTCGCACGAAGCTCGGGATTAAGGCTGACCAAAGTATAAGGGACTTTCTCGGCCTCTCACCTTCGAACACTCTTCAACCATCGAGCGAACCATTAGAATTGGATCCCGACATTGCTGGCGCGATTGATGATCTCTTTACTGGCATCTGGCACTCGTATCGCGGGGGCGAGGATCAGAAGGAGATCGCCAAGAATGATACGGAAAAGGTTGATGAAAATGGAGCAAAAAGAACTTAAAAGCTTCAACGATGCTTATGTCAGAAGTCGGCATAGCTCTAAACTCGAGTAACTTGCTTGCTCAGCAGTGCAATTCGGCCCTCCGATGCTGACCACCTCGGAGAGCCGAAAGGTTAGTGTATCAATGGTGGCAAGACACGAAAGGTCGGATCTGGACTGAAGAGTCCTTTTTCCGGTTCGTGGCCTGTCTGGATATCGAAGATGCGAGCTTGAATGTGCATACTGCTTCCACCTTCGGTTACTGTGTACTCCGATTTGAGAGGTATATCGAGCTCTCTCGACTTCCACATCTTTCCAACAGTTTGTCCTTTCAGGACAACCGGAAAAATGGAGCACTTCCTTCCGTCGATTGTTTCCTGCGGCAATTGAAGACTCGAAGAGCTCATTTCCGTTGGAAGCCGCCTGCCATCCAGCTTCTTGACTTCCTGCACGGTCTTCGTGATGTAGTTGATCTTATAAATTCTTAGTTTCTCGTTGTCCAACAGCGAAGCACTTTCTTCGACCAATTTACCATCCTGAACAATTTTGAAATGCTCGAATTGGTCTCCGCGTGTGGAACGGTACAGTGATCCCTCAAGTGTGATGTGACTTTGGGATCCGTTAGATCTTGTGATGGTCCGCGTCTCAGACGTCTTCGCCGTCAGGGGAATCCATTGTGCAAGGCATCGCGTAGCACACGTGCAGACCATACCGCTTATAAGGACAAACGGGAATAGCAGGTTAGTGATTACATTCATGAGCCACTCCGGGACCAAAGCTCAACCGCAGCATCCAACAGGACATAGCTGCATTTGACCATTGCATTCCAGGACGAGATAGAGTGTTTCGAATCCGTTACATGGTGGTTCAGTGCAAACCATATGAACCAGAGTGCACCCACTCGGACAAGCAGCACTCTTTAACGGAGTGGCTAACACCATAAGGAACACTAAAGGCGTTAACCATCTTGTTGCTTTCTTCAACATATCGTTCTCCTTCTATTGCTCAGAGTTGTCGCAGAGATAAGTGGTCCCTACGAAATCAGATTTTCAGTTAGGGGATCGCGATGACCGAAACCGTTGTATCGCCCTGATTGGTTACAAAAGCTTCGGTGCTATCCAGTGTGAAGGCGATGTCATTCGGATTGCGTCCAACCGAAGTTCTGGAAACAACTGTATTTGTTGAGGTTGAAATAGCGACTGCTTGATTCAGGCTGAAATTCGTGGCAAATATGAATCGGCCATCAGGTGTTGCTCGAACTCCAAAGACTTCGGGATCGCCTGTGTTAATGACCTTAACTGTCCTTAGGCGGGCCAGGTCGATAACCCAGACTCCGCCCGCTGTACTGGTGAAGTCAAACAGGCCAACATATGCGAAATGTCCATCTGGGGTGACTGCCAAGCCTTGTGGACCTGCAGTGGCATGGTCGTGAAGAACCAATTGATGCACGATTTCTTTGGTTTCGGCATCAATGACGATCAACTCGGGATCGTTCGTAGTGGGATCGTTGGTTGCGACCAACATCTCGTCTCCAAGAACCCGTAATGCGGGCCGGCCCGGAAAACCGACGACGGGTACCGTGCCCGCTGTAGTTACGTGGCTGGGATCCGCAGTATCAAGTACAGCGACCCCTTTGTTTACTCCAGCCAGATCAGTGACAAATGCTTTCTTCTCATTCTTGCTAAGTGCAATTCCGAACGGGAAGGTGATGCCTGCCGGGAGGTTAACAGTCTGCGTTACCGTTCTGCTAGGTACGTTGATGACCGAGACGGTTGCGTCCGACGAATTAGTCACAAATGCGGTCTGCCCGTCGCTTTTGAAAGCGATATCTTCGGGGAAGTGACCTACAGTGATTTTCCCAGGTTCTTCTGTCAAACTGGCGACATCAATAATCGTCACTTTGTTGCTGTTGACGGTGACGGTACCGGAATTAGCAACCCAAACCTGGGTTCCATCTGGAGTGGTCGCAGCTCCGAAAGGTTGAATGTCTACATTGATTGTTGCGATCACAGGAAACGCAGCTTGTGAATATGATGGCAGCGAAAATACCAGCGCCATCGCCAAAGTTACTAGAATTGTTCTAGAGGATCTTAACTTCATGTTTATTTTCCTTTCTTAGCTCGAGGCGGTTCATCGCGATATGTACTTCTCAGGAGTAACCACAAAGAGCGGTGCCAATTATCCGCCTAATCAGTCGAGAGTTGTTGATCATCAAGTTAAAAAAATTACTTAGTTACATATTTTGAAAAGTGTTAAGAGAACGGCTGCAAGATGAAAGTTTTCTAAGAAATATAACTATCGTTGCATAGTCGTGCGTGGAATAGACAAGCGTGGCATTATAGTGAAGGCGGAAAGATCTATGAGCACACAAATTGTAATAAGCATCAATGGACAAGACGTTCGGACAATCACCAATATCCCGTGGAATTCAGGAATGAATGTTCAACAGGCAATGGAATCCGCTTATGGTGACTCTGGCTATGGCTTCGTGGTGCAATATTTCGGAGCTCAGTTGGGTTACGAGTTGATCACTCTCGATGGAATAACTAGTCAAAACGGAAGTGACGAATACTTGTTCTGGCAGTTAAGCATAAACGGCGACGTTGCGCACCAGGGTATTGATGAGACCGAACTGAATGACGGGGATCTGATCGGTTGGAATTACACTCGATACATAGAAGAGCAGCATGGGAAAGGACGTCGGGGTGCAATCCGTCAGCGGGTGATCAGGACGCAAAGGTAATCGATTTGGCGTTTAAGGGAACTCGCATTCTGAGTGCGTGGATGCTACGTGGCATCGTTAGCAATGAATGAGTGCTCACACATTCCGCGATTGATCATTGCCGGTGTGAGCAGTGGTGTGGGTAAAACTACAATGTTTACAGGGCTATGTCGCGCACTTATGCGGCGAGGGCTCCGCGTGTCCACGTTCAAAGTCGGGCCAGACTACCTCGATCCGGCCTACCACTCTAGTGTTTCAGGCACGGTGTCCCACACATTGGATGGTTGGCTGATGGGACAAGCCTCCGTTATGAATACTTTCCAAGAGGTTTCGCATGGAACGGATATCGCTCTTATCGAGGGTGTCATGGGCCTGTTTGATGGAGGATCGATTGGTTCTGACGAGGGATCAACCGCTGAGATTGCCAAGTGGCTCAAAGCACCAGTCTTGGTCGTTGTCGATGCATCTGGGATGTCACGGACGATTGCCGCTATCGCATTGGGCTTGAGTCGCTTTGATCCGGATATGTGGCTCGCAGGCATTCTTTGTAATCGGGTGGGCAGCCAGAACCATCTCAACCTCCTTCGTCAAGCCTCCGAAGCCATACCGGTTGTGGGAGCGTTACCGAAACACGCATCATTCGCGTTTCCGGAAAGACATTTAGGGCTGCGCCTGCCGGATAGTGCATCCCTCGCAGATACTATTTTTGAGAGACTCGCAAGCACGGTGGTCGAGTGGTGTGATGTAGACCGCATTTTGGAGATTGCTCGATCCGCCCCTGGTCTTTCCGCCTCTTTCACAAAGAACCGTCGTGGCAATCCAGGCCAGTCAGAAATCATCTGTCGGATCGGTGTCGCCAGGGACGAGGCCTTTCATTTCTATTACGAGGAGAACTTGCGGCACCTTCGAAGTGCCGGTGCGGAGTTGGTCTTCTTTTCTCCGTTGAACGATCCTTTTCTACCCCAGCTGGATGGTCTTTATCTAGGCGGGGGATATCCAGAAGTCTATGCCGAAGCACTTTCGCAGAATGTCACATTACGCGAGGATCTCGCTAAATTCGCCGCAGACGGCAGGCCAATCTATGCCGAATGTGGAGGGTTGATGTATTTATCCACAAATATTCGAACCCCAAAAGGTTTATATCCTATGGTAGGTGTGCTAGAGGGTGAGGTGATGATGCACGATCGCCTACAAGCTCTTGGCTATACGGAAGTTGAAACCACGGAAGGGTCAATCTTGGGGCCGGCCGGCTTAAAGTTTCGCGGACACCAATTTCGGTATTCTGAGTTTCACCCCAAAAGAGACTCGCTAAGGCCTGTTTATCAGGTGCGCAGGCGCCGGGATGGAAAGGTTATGCACGAAGGATACACAACTCAGAATGTTCTTGCGTCCTATATCCACGCTCATTGGGCTTCAAACCCCGCCGCCGCTGCTGGATTTGTTGCCAGTTGTGGCAGTTCCAAACGAGTGTAATTCGCCGCAGCGTGACACCCGAGCCGGAATTTATGGTTGTTAATTCGTTTGATTGACTTTCGAAAAGGCTGCTCGCAAACTTTCAATGCAGGCTTTTCCGATCAATTCACCCCACTTGGTCGCTTTGCCAGCATAACTGTATCGTCTTTCAGCGCCTGACACTACGGCAACACAGTCTGTCGGGCCACCAGTAGCTCGAGCGCGAGTTTGTTTGCTCCGAAAGTCAAATTCGTACAAAACCGATACCTTTGCTTCGGTCGCAACGGCCATCGCTTCCAGCATAGCTTCATGCGATAGTCTGTAGTTGACAAAGATAATCAGGTTTATAGATCCAGATTTCATGTCACTTGAAATCCTCTCGACAAATGGCACTGATTCTCCAACAGCAGCCAGGTTCGTCTGCCCTGCCATACACACAACGGATGTGTACAGATCGTTGTAGCTCGATTCTGCAACACTGTAATTGTGGATCGAGCCTGTTGTGAACATGCCTACTATCGTGCCTTGAATTCCTGCTTTACTGGCTGCTCTTCGCAGCACCTTTTCACGATGTAAATGATTGAAGTTCGGCTCTACGCTGTGAATAAGAATGTGGGCGGCATGCGTTCGCATGCCGCCATGAAGGGGGGCCCAGCTGATCACCTCGGATTGCCGGGGAAATGTCATAATCAGACTTTCGCCTGAGGTCCGAAGCTCGAATAGCCTGTCGTACTGTCTGCCTGTCGCTGATTCGTTGCAGCTCATTTCCAGAATCCTTCGTGGCCCCCAAGCCGAAATGTAATTCCACTTCGAACAGTCAGGGGAGCGGCAGGAAAACCGAAAACAGGGCTGTAGTGTTGGCTAAAGAGATTTTCGATTCCGGTGTAGAGGGTAAGGTATGGTTTGAGAGCATAGCCGGCGCTCAGGTCAAACTTCTGATACGCTGCCGCGAGATTGCGGTTGGGAAGCAACATTGTGTTTCCAAACGATGAGTCGAAGAGGAATGTACTGTCGTCTCGCCGCCCCACGAGGTAACCGGAGAAAGAACCGTTCAATTTCTTGTGGTTGTAAAAGAGTGTAACGTTACCGGAGTGCGGAGCGCGCCGAAATGGTCGTGCGCCCTTGAGTGGCGAGAAAGCACCTATCGGAATCTTCGGGAACTCAGGATTGAATGATGGATCGCCGAATGCCTTTGTAACTACACCGTCGAGATAGGTGTACTCGCCTTGGAACAAAAAGCCGTGGCCAAGATCCATTTTGTATTCAATCTCAGCTCCCATTGTCCGTTCTGAGGTGGCGTTGACAAAGGCACCTCCAATGGACGTACCGTTCGCTACGTCAGGCGGCACGCCGATGGAGATCAACTCCGGGGGGCTGAGAAAAGCAATAAGATCGTAAAAGTTGTTGTAGAAAAACGTAATTCCTACGCTAGACCTGCCATTCCATAACCTCTGTTCGAGTCCAAAATCGAAAGTCCGGCTGCGCTCCGGCCCGATCGGTTGGACATTAAATTGTGAAGTCTGGTCTGGCGTAAGAAGGCTAACCAGGGCCGAACCCTGCTGCGTCGTGCTCGCTTCTTTGATTCCTTCTCCGAAATTAAATCTTAACTTCGTTTCTCCCAGCATTCCCGAACTCGTCGGCTGCCGAAGATAATAGGCCGCCGAAATTCTCGGAGTCGCCGCAAATCCGAAAAATGAGTTCTGCTCGAGTCCAACGCCTAAAGTGGTAAAGAGGCGGTGTCCGATACTGCCTTGAATCTCCAGAGAATTACTGTAATTGTCTCTAGTAAATCCATCTCCATTCTCATGCTCGTAACGAAATCCTACGATTCCCGTCCAGTCTTTCCAGAACCGATAATCGGACTGTGCATAAGCAGATCTGCGGGCCTGATAATCTGAAAAGATCATCGGATATGTGCCGCTAGAGTCTAGAATCGCCTGGCCGGTGACGGAAAAGCCATTAGCTCCATGAATTGTGACAACATGCCCCACAAAGTTAGGACCACTGTCGAACGGAGTTCCTGCAAATGGTTCCACTGGCTCTCCAGTTGGGGTAGGGTTCTCAAAGAGAAGACCGAATTGGGCGTAAGAGAATTGAAGTGAATTGTGCCAACGCTCAGTGGTTTGGTTTTGAAGCGAGATTCCTGCATATGTATTGTGATTGGTTTGAAAAGAATCATCAGGAATTCCATAAAAGTCGATTGCGTTCGGTGTACCAACTCCGGCCCCGGTATGCCGATACGTCACTCGAACTCCCGTGGTGGGATTTAACTGCCAGCCGACGTTTGCATTCAAAGTTGCATTATGGAAATAGTCGTTCGGTAGACTGCCTTGCGTGTCGAAGCGGGAGAACTCTGAAAAATAATCCACTCCATGCGCTGCCCCTCCGAGAGAAACACCTTGGCGCATTGTGCCGAAGTTGCCCCCATCTAAGGAATATCTAAGCTCCGGAATCTCGGTGTCGCCTCGGGTTGAAGTTACATTGACGACTCCACTCAAAGCATCGCTTCCATACAGTACGCTGTTGGATCCACGGAGTACCTCTAGGTTGCCTACTCCGGTGTTAGATAATTGTGCGAAATCAAATGCGCCACCGATTTCGTTCACTGGTATTCCATCAACCAAAATCTTGTTAAAGTCAGATTCACCGCCGCGGATAAAGAGTGAGGTCAAGCCGCCACGTTGACTTGTTTGAACGATTTGCGCTCCTGGAATAAGCCGAAGATCTTCAAGAACGTCCAGTTTATTGAGCGTCTGGATCTGCTCGCTATCGACCACCGAAGTCGAAGCGCCCACCTGCGCATCGGGAATGGGTTTCCCTGTCGCAGAGACGACCACCTGTTGTACGAGTGGGCCAATCTGCAAATGCACTGGAAGATCCGTCGTTTTACCGGATGCGACGAAGACAGATTCCTGAGTCAACTCGGCAAATCCCGCCGCTTTGACACGAATACTATAATTTCCCCCCGCAGGTAGTTTCAGAACGAATGTGCCGCTCCCATCGGAGTTACCGTGCACAATGTCTTTGCCGTTTTGACGCAGAGTGATCTCTGCTCCGGGAACAATGCTACCTAGCGGATCGAGAACTGTACCTCGAACTATTGTTTCGGTTTGTGCTTGGGTAAGACCTGGAATGCTGAGAGTCAGACAAAAGCAGATCAAGAATCCTAGTTGCTTCACACGAATAGAAAACATTTACGTCCTCCTTGCCCTAGAAAGAGCGGACAGTAACTTAGGTAGAACCGGTCTCCTGACTCGCGAGTCGTACTGATCCGCTGCGCCTTCCCGCTCTTGTGGGAGCAGTGGCATCATGCAGCTGATAACATCGCTTACAGTTGCTGGGCAGTGGCGGATTTTCACCGCGCTTCCCGAGCGTTCCACCTATGGTCGAATTGTCAGGCGACGAATCCCATTCAAGATTCCCGCCGTAGGAATGATCATGACCGGAACAAACACCCGGTCACGTCGGCTTAAATAATGAACTCCGAACGCTTCATCGACACCCCCTCCGAGGGCGATTCGAATGATGTGAACTCTGTCGGTCTCCTGACTTGCGGTTCATCGGACACAAGCTGCCTTCCCAGCGCATTGCACCAGTGGCTTACATCGCTTGTCTCCTCGCCGCTTACAGTGGCGGGGCCGTGCCGGAATTTCACCGGCTTCCCTTACAACACAGAGTCTCAGGTGTTATACGGCACTTTCAGAGAACTCGCAAGGCCTATCCCTTACCAGAGGGAATTCTTCAATCAGTGACGTTGTTCCATTTTGAACCGCTTTGGCATAGTCGACTATAACCATGTAGTGTGCTATCCGAACCGAGAAAAATTCCGACGGTCAATGGAATAATGGGAACTATGACAACTCTGCTCAGGGAATCGGAGCGCCAGGAACAACTCGTTGTACGAGATATACGGACCTATTGAAATGGGGCAGTGGCACCAGCGTTCACCTGTTTCGGACGTCATTGGAGCCAGCGAGAAGGGAAGCGAAATTGAAGCCCGAACCGAAGGTTTCGAGCGACACGCAATCGGCTTTTATAAAGTCGGCCAGCTGCTTGGCGCGGCCTGTTGCATTTAACGTTATCTCCGTGTCCACCACAAGAACAGGACAAAGAAGCTGAGACGCCGCAAACATTGCGTCCTTCCACGGATCCTCGGTCCACAGCGAGACATTAGCGCGTCCGTCGGTGAGAAGAATCAGCAGGGTGCGCTTATCGACAAATTCCTTTGCTCGGTCGAGGGCATGTGCTAGAGGCGTCCGACCTCCTGTCGGCAGATACTCCAGGGCTGCCGCTACAACCTCAGTGTTATTCGTCGGCTGCACCAAAACATCGGCTGAGACTCCACGGAACGAAATGACTACGACTTCATCGCATCGGTGGAGAGATTTCTCCATTAAACCGATCGCCGCGCCCTTAACAACACTCATGCGCCGATTTGCTGCATGGGAACCGCTCGAATCTACAACGAACACGTAGCGAGATCCACTAATTGACTCCCTTTTCCGTTCGTGCAGATGTTCTGTGCCAAGCTCTGTTTTGCCGGTCCGAACCAGCGCATCCAGAATTGAAGGCCGTACATCCAGTTCTTTCGGTTGTTGAGTCCGTTTTGTACCAATAACTGGTCCCGGCGCGTCCAGATTCCGACTGCGCCTTGACTGACCCGAACCCTGTTCTGGCTGCCAGTGAAGCTCTGGGCTATCTACCGCCATCGGCGCAAATCTTTTTTCTCCTCCAGCTGACTGCGTTGCAGAGTCTTCGGTCTTCTTTTCATCACTCGCTGATTGCGGCGGCGGAGGTACAGCAATAGGCGAGGATGATCTTTGTGATTGAATGCGGTGTGCCAGCGCTAATGGTAAGACCGCATCGACGTCCTCTTCGCACACCGAAATTCTGTCACTCAAGGCAGCATGTGCGCACGTCGCCCGTGCTACAGCGAGGTCCGCCCTTAAGGAGGCCACACCGTATCGCTGCACGACACGACAGATGTACTCTAGTATGTTCCCGGATAGTTCTACTCGAGTTAAGAGTTCGCGTGCGGCAACGATCTGTGCACGTAACAGGGTTTGTGCCTCAGTCCAGGTCTTCCGGAAATGTGTGGGATCAGCATCGTATGCTAGCCGTCGTTCTACAACTTCTTTACGTTCCTGGACGATGGCAGGTGCTCCGATATCGACAACTAGTGCGAACCTATCCAGCAGCTGAGGTCTTAGAGAGCCCTCTTCGGGATTCATGCTTCCCATTAGGACGAAGCGCGACTCGTCGGCCACGCTGAATCCCTCTCTTTCGACTGTATGCATGCCTGTCGCCGCCACATCTAAAAGCGTGTCGGCGAGATGGTCCGGCAGCAGATTTACCTCATCAACATACAGCACTCCTCCGTTCGCTTCCGCGATCAAACCCGGTCGAAGCTGGGGATGTCCTTGGAGAGTCTTGCCCAAGTCGAGACCGCCGAGCAACCGATCTTCCGTAATACCGAGGGGCAGATTCACAAAGGTACAAGGTTTGGGGAGCAGTTCGGCTAAAGCGCGCGCAGATGTCGTCTTGCCGGCCCCTTTATCGCCGCGCAATAGCACACCGAGCCTCCAATCGACCGCTGCAAGCAAAAGCGCTGTTTTCAGCTGGTCTTGTCCAACGATTGCCGCAAATGGATAGGGGGCCTGTTTCATAGTGGCTTCCGCATTTGCTCGCCTCGCGCCTCAAGCAAGTCTTCACTCTCGATTAGTGCTTGGCGCAAGGCATCGAGCGTGTCAGGCTTTGCTTCTTTCCACATTCCTCGTTCATTCGCTTCCAGCAAGCGGCTAGCAATCGCATTGAGGGCCCACGGGTTTGATCGCTTCAAAAATGCTTGTGTATCGGGGGCAAGAGCGTAATTCTCTGCAAGCCCTTCGTATACAAAATCGGGCGCGATCTGTGCAGTCGCATCAAATCCAAAGACATAGTCGACAGTAGCGGTCATTTCTAAACCGCCTTTATAGCCGTGGCGTTTTATCGCTTCCAGCCATTTGGGATTGATCACTCGCGAACGGTATACGCGCAGGGCTTCTTCTCTTAGATCACGGACTCGTGCTGCGTCAGGACGCGAACTATCGCCGAAATATGCCTTAGGCTGAACTCCGGTTAATGCACGAATCGACGCGATCATTCCTCCATGGAACTGAAAATAATCATCAGAGTCGAAAATGTCATGTTCGCGATTGTCCTGATTATGGAGAGCGACCTGCACGCCGCGCAATCGTTCAGCAAAAATCGTGCGTGCGTCTGTCCCCTGAGCTTCTCTGCCATAAGCGTACCCACCCCACTCGAGGAATGCCTTCGCGAAGTCCTTCTCGGATTGCCAGTGGCGTGTTTCGATTAGCGGCAGAATTCCTGCTCCATAGGCGCCTGGTTTCGACCCGAAGATTCGGTAACGCGCTTGGGCTTCTGCCTCTTCTATGCCGAGAGTTGATTCTTTTTCTAAGTCAGCGAGATAGTGTTTACGTGGAAAATTTTGATCTACCGGCTCATGCGTGTTCACGACCAGCGCCACCGCATCGTCGATCATCTCAATTAAGTGCGGAAAAGCATCTCGAAAAAAGCCGCTTATTCGCAGCGTGATATCAATTCGCGGACGGCCTAGTTTTTCTAGTGGGATAAGTGTCACCTTTTCGGGCCTGCGCGACTGGGTGTTCCAGACAGGTTCCACACCCAGTAAGGCAAGCACCTCACTTACGTCGTCTCCCTGAGTTCGCATCTGGGAAGTTCCCCACGCGCTCAGGCCCACTGTTTCCGGATACTCTCCTTCTTCTTTCAAGTATCGCTCGATTGCTTCTCGAGCAAGCTGCTGTCCTACGCGCCAGGACGACTGAGAAGGTAATCCACGCGGATCTACCGCATAGAAATTACGGCCTGTTGGGAGAATGTGGGCCATGCCACGCGTCGGTGATCCCGCCGGCCCTGCCGGCACATATTTCCCATCGAGTGCAGCAAGCACGTGCTGTACCTCGTCTGTGGTTTGCTCAAGACGTGGCACAAGTTCATGGCAGGCAAACGTCAGTACTGCCGTGAGCTTATCGGAAGAAAACCCAAGTACGTTGTGCTCAATGGATGCCACCGAGGTTGAAAGGAACCCACGAGCGTCCAACTTTTCGTACAGTGCAAGAGCAAGCTGGTCTATTGCCTCGATAGCGTCGGAATGCGTTTGGCAGACTGACTCTCGAAGCAACAGCGGAGTATCGAATTTCTTGCCCGGATCGTTTAGCAGAACTCCATAATCCAAACGAAAACCCTCTGCGATTGCTTCAGGAAGACTTGGCGAGTCAGCATTTGCCAGCCGCGTCATCGATCTCAACATGTCCGGAAACGCCGGAACAGTTCCAAGGATGTGCAGCCCGTCTCGGATTTGTGCCATTCCGATTTCGCAGAGATAACCGTCGATATCCTCTATGAGATGAGCAACCTCATTACCGCTCATCTCCGCTAGCGAAACTGGCACGCCTTCCGGCGTTAACTCGTCGTCCCATTCGTGCTTATGGTCGCCGTGGTCCCGTGCCAGCATCGTCTTAAGATCTAGATCAGCTTTTAAATTCGTTGATTGAATCAATTCCCAAATTTGTTGTTGAATGAACGGCAATTTGGAGGGATCAAGTTTTTCAACTGTATAGTACTCGTTGACCAACTGATTCAACGCTGCAAGTGATCCGTAGGTCCCTGCCACCGTCATGGGCGGAGTCAGGTGATCAACGATTACGGCGTGTCCGCGGCGCTTGGCCTGGCTGCCTTCACCAGGATCATTGATGATGAACGGATAGATCAATGGAAGATCGCCAAGTAGAAGATCTGGGAAGCATTCTGCCGAAAGACCGATGGATTTCCCAGGCAGCCACTCGAGTGTCCCGTGCTTACCCACATGCACAACTGCATCCGCTCCCCATCCCCCCTCTTCGACTGTCGCCGCCAGCCAGTAGTAAAAAGCTGAATAGTGATGGGTAGGCGGGAGGTCTGGCGTGTGGTAAATAGCATCTGGGTTAAGACCGTAGCCACGCGGCGGTTGCAATGCTATGAGCGCGTTACCTAAAGCCATCGCTCCAAACCAGTAGTGAGTCTTATCAGTCCATGGCTCCTGATCAACAGTGGCAATTCGTGCAGCCATCGCGGTCAACAACTTTTTGTCCGTTTTTCCTGCGTTGCCACGAAGCGTGTAACCTTCTTCTACAGGCTTTCCCCAGAAATCGATTATTCGCTTTCGTGCCTGTTCTGGCGCACGCTCAAAGTGCCGGCAATATGCAAGTCGCGTATAGCGCTCGACGCGTTCGGAATCGAGCGGATGCGCCTCGTCGTAAGTCCCCCGATCAATAAGATCCTGTATCAATTCCTCCGAAGAGTCGGGAAGCGACGGAATGTAATAGCCGCAACCCTTCATGGCACGGAGCAGGTTGATCAGACTAGCGGGAGAATCAAGGCCTACCGCGTTTCCGATTTGCGCAGCTTTAGCCGAGGAATTCGTTAAGACAAAGGCGATTCTTTTCTTGGAGTTTTCCAGACGTTGCAAGCGGGCAATTCGGGTCGCCAGACCAGCAACACGCTCTGCTCGTTCCGTATGCGCGACATACAGATCTCCTGCGTTGCCGGTAGTGCGCTCCTTGAACGATACCGGGACTGAGATAATTCTCCCATCGAATTCTGGTAAAGCGACATTAATGGCGGTATCGAGCGCATTCAAGCCCCGGCGAGACACTTCCCATGTCCCGCGTGGCATGCCGCTTGCAATCGCTTGGAGAATCGGAATTCCGAGCCGGGCGAATGATGTTACATTCTCTCCCGCACTAGTTACTCCGTCTGTGCTTACCTCGCCCAGTGCAAACGACAGAGTGGAGATCAGAACATTTGCTCGGTTTTCGATTAACTTTAAAGCGGAAGGGAAGCCGTCATTGAGACTCTTGAGGCTCGAGGTAAAGATACATAGCGCGTTTAGGCCCTTCGCTTCGAGCGCTTCAACGAGAGCATCCACGAAACTTGTATTACCGCTCAGCAGATGCGCGCGATAAAAGATTATTGCTGCTGTTGACTTTGATGAATCGGCGTTCCGTGCCCATTCTTCGAACGTGGCGTCCTCAACCTCCGGCATATAAATGCCGTGTTCCGCCATCTCAACAGCGGGCTTATATCCATACGAAGAAAGCAGCAGGTGGTCCGAGACGAATTTCAGACATTCGGAGACATTGACTGTTCCACCGGCAGACAAGTAGTTCGTTACCGAAGCGATCACTTCCGGCGAGACATTACTTACTTCCAGAAACTCCGGAACCATTTCTCCTGTACCACTAACAGCAAGTAGGAATCGTTCACCTCTCATAAACGTCGCCTGCAGTAACGTAAATCCCGGAACTGACGACAGCGGCCCATGCAGACGCAATATGATTACGCGTGCTCGTGCCAGTGCTCCCTGTAACAACAATTGCATTTGCTCTTCATTGCGGAGTGCATTAAGCGAATAATCGAACACCGCCAGCGACGAAGGGAGGCTTGGCCTTGTATTGTGAAGAGTGACTAGGTCGGTATCAGCGTGGGAGAGAAATGCGATACTTTGGGTAACTTCATCTTCAGTTGTGTCATTCGCCAAGGATGCCGCTACCGGACGCGATTCCCAATCATAGAAATTGAAAACATATTCCAACAGCTCTTCAGGAGGTTGCAGGAATCGATCCGCCTGCAACATCGTATCGATATACGCAAAGACCTGCCGTACTTGCCAAGCACTATTTACTGAATGGAACCAGACAGACCGACCGTCGAACACTAGACAAGCGACATTTGCCAAAACACATGGGCCCAAACATCCAGCTTTGGTAAGATGAACCGCGTTGCGCATTTTCCTACGCAGCCATTCTTCCTTGTAAACATCGACTGGTACTTCCGTGTAACCACGATCTGTCCGTCCGCAACAGCAGCCGGTAAAACAATACGAAAGATGGGCGCGACGCTGTACCACATTCACTGCACGTCCGTCCGCTCGAACTACGCGTTGTCGATGAATTGAACTCATGGCAGAATCGCTTCCTTCATAAGCGCCCGCGGACCAGCCAGATCAGATATGGTCCACCGAGCAGCGCGAGGATAACCCCAGCAGGAACCTCGGCGGGAGCAAGAACAACGCGTCCAACGGCATCGCAACTCGCAAGAAGAATTCCTCCGAGAAAGAATGAACACGGCATTAGGACGCGGTGGTCGGAACTGATGCGCCCCCTCACCATATGAGGGACGATCAATCCGACGAAGCCGATCGGCCCGGTGAGTGCGATGGCACCCGCTGTGAGCACCGAGCCCGACACATAGCCATTGAGAAGAACGGAACGTACTCGAACGCCGCGTGATGCAGCCCACTCCTCGTCCACGGCAACCAGATTCCAATCTTTGGCTCGTGATATCACGAGCAGCGATATGGCAATAACCGTAAGTACGAAGACACACATCGAGCCGTAGCTTGTGGCGTCGACGCTGCCGATCAGCCATCGTGAAATTGAAAACGAACGCGTCACACCAGCTAGACTGTGTAAGAGAACGATTAGAGAGGCGCAAATGCTGTTTACTGCCACGCCGGTTAGCAGAAGGCCGAAGGCCGAAATTCGCCGCTGTCTTGCAGCGAAGCCCATCACAATAAAAAGCACCAGAGCCGAGCCCACCATTGCTCCAAGCCATGTTGCCGGAATTCCAAAAACTACAGTCCAGCCCAGAGAGATCGCAACCACGGCACCGAGCGAAGCTCCCGTCGAAATCCCAAGGGTATAGGGCGTCGCTAGTGCATCTCGCAACACGGCTTGAAACAGTGTTCCGGCAAGCGAGAATGCGCCGCCAGCGAACAGCCCAAGCAGTGTGCGTGTTACCCGGAGTTGAAAAAAAATGTAGGAGTCTATCGAATGAAAATCCAGTGTTTCTCTGATATGTAATGGACCGGCCCCGACCCAGGGCAACAGGACTGCAGCACAACAGAATGCGACAAGGCAATTCCTTACCTTCTTGTAGGCTGTTGCAGGAATTGTGGTCATCGATACCAAGTCCAGGGTTTACCATCAGGTGTTTCTCCCAAATGCAGACGATCCGAAAGGTAGCCCAGCCAATCAGAAACCTGGCAGGCATCCGCGATCGCACGATCTACAACCAATTTGTGTCTTGAAAGGATCAGCAGCCGAGTGCAATAAGAAAGCGCGAGGTTCAGGTCATGCGTCACCGCGATGCACAATTTTCCACTTCTTGCTTCTTCTGCAAGCAAATCGAAGCAACGTAACTGTTGGTCAATATCCAGAAACACTGAAGGCTCATCCATTAGACAAATCTCGCCGCCTTGCGCCAGGCACGCAGCCAGTAAGACCCGCTGGCGTTCACCGCCACTCAAAGTGAAGAACCGGCGTTCACGGTAGGCCCAACACCCGGTGCGACGCATCGAATCGTGTGCAGCGGCGATATCGGCGGCTGAGTCAAACCATCCTTCGCTACGAGGGTATCGACCCATTAGTACCAATTGCTCCACTGTAAAAGGCAAGTCCGCGCGTACCGACTGCGGCAGGTGTGAGACTCGGCATGCCAGGTCTATGGGACGCCAATTGCCGACCGGTTCTCCTGCAACTCGAATGATTCCTATTGTAGGTTTACGCAAAGCAACAATCGTTTCTAGTAAGGTGCTCTTGCCTACTCCATTCGAGCCCATTAGTGCGACAAACTCCCCTCTGGTCGCATTGAAGGTAACCTCAGTAAATACGTTCCTTTCTGGATATGAGAAAGAGACATTCTCGAATTGAAGCAACGTCTTCATTCAGGGATTGATCCCCTGAAAGATGTTAGATAAGAGTTCTGCGGCTTCCACCACGCGAGGCCCTGGAACCACAAACGCGGTTGATGTCAGGCAGTAGACATGACCAGCTTTGACGGCAGAGAGATTGGAAACCGTCTTCCATAAGGCTACATTTTCTTTAGCCTTTTGCTCCCGCTGTTCCGCGGCTCCGCCCATATCACCTAAATCGATAAGAACATCGGGCTGATCCCGCAGAACAGTTTCCAAATTGATGTGCGGGTATGGCTGAGATGATTCCTGAGCAACTAAATTAATTCCTCCTGCAACCTCAATTAATTCATTGATGAAGTTGTCACGTCCCACAGCAATCAAATTAGACAATGTGCCCGGAGATCTTCCGATAATTACGATCACATGCGGTTTCTTTTTCCCAGCCGTGTGGGTGCGTATCTCATCTAGTCGTGCGCGCATAGTTGCGACCAGGTGACTGGCTTCTTCAAGCGCGCCTGCTGCCCGGCCAATCTGCTCAATCTCAGAATACGAATCTACTAACCCTCCGCTGTCGACCTCAGCATAGGCGATATGCAAAGCTTTAAGCCGATCGGTTAGAGCATTCGGAAGCTTATGTACGATCACCAAATCTGGCTTGAGCCGCGCAATCCTTTCGGCGTCTGGTCGAAGAAACGTTCCCACTTTCGGCAACTGCTTCACTTGAGCCGGGTACTCGCAATAGTTAGAAACTCCCACCACGTGCGAGCCCAAGTCCAATGCAAAAAGTATTTCGGTAATACTGGGAGAGGTCGAGACAATGCGTTGAGGGCTGGCCAAGCAGCTTGCCGAAACCAGCAAATAGACAAGAGAGATTGCAAGCCATTTCAAATATCCTTCATATGGTCTGCGCGGAAGGTGTGTCATGTGTCTGCCCTTTTGGAACAACGATGCGGACAGCGCATGCGACACAAATAAAGAATCAGATAAGGGTCGGCACTGGCGCTTGCTACTGATCTCCGCAGAAGTTCGCCGTTTTCTCAGGCAGGTCTCCTGGCTCGGAGGCGCACACAAGGTGCCTGCCGCTTCCCCTTCCCCAAATCAACTGAGTGGGATTACAAAGCGACATTCCTCTCTTACAGTGGCGGGACCGCGCCGGCATTTCACCGGCTTCCCTTTTCAGGCCTTGCGGCCACCTGAGATACACTTCCTTATATCACAACATCGCGACAAGAGAACAAAGCATGACAAGTTCAGCAAATAGCGAAATCCTACTCCACACCTCAGAATTTCAACTTCAGCGGGACGGCCGATTTCTTACGGCTGAATTGTTTGTGCCGCACCGTGTGCTTTCAACGTCGGTTTGTAATGGCGGGCAAAGAGAGGATCTACGATTTCTTATCAATCATCAAAGCTGTGAGGGAACCGATCATCGAGAGCGGCACACAGTGATGACTGCGAACGGCCTTGATAAATATCATGAATCAGTCTGCATGGATCTAAGACTGGCGTCTTACGAAGTAGCATTGATGGGTACTGCCGCAAATATGAATTATGCGGCTATTGTGCAAGCTTCAGATCTCGATGTTCAAGTTACTGCCGTTGTTACAGCAGGCGTACAAGGAAATGCAGCATGCGCCGGAGACCCAGCAGCCTGGAGAGAGACTGAAGTTGGATGGAGGAAAGTTGCGAACCTTGAAGGAACCATCAACACACTGTTGCTGATAAACCGTTCCTTAAGCGAAGCTGCATTGGCAAGAAGTGTAGTCACAATGACGGAAGGTAAGACTGCAGCGTTGCAGAGATTGGCTGTTCGCAGTCTTTACTCCAAAGAGTTCGCGACCGGGACCGGTACTGATCAATATTGCATTGCGGCGCCGCTGGATCGGGGTCAACCTTTAACGAGTAGTTCCCCGCATGTGAAACTCGGCGAACTAATTGGTACAGCCGTCCGGGATGCGACAATGGAAGCCCTGCGATGGCAAAACGGATTGGAAGCAAGTTCGACACGCATTCTGTTTCGCGCATTGAAGCCTTTCGGTTTGCTAGAGAGCACCTTCTTGACCGACATTGCTCCGTTCCTCAGCGAACGTGACCTTGAGCTTCTTAGCAAGAACTTGAATTCTGTTGTTTACGAGCCAAAAGTCTCAGCCGCGGCCTTTGCCATGGCAGCGGTGCTTGATCGCATCCGTTACGGAAGCCTGCCGGCAAGTGCGGCTCGCGATACATTTCGGCAGCACGCAGCGATAATGGCTACGAGTCTGTCCGCCAAACCACAGCAATGGCCGGATTTTTTTACACGACTGACTCAGGCGGATCCAGAGCATCCAACTGCCACTATCCTTGCCGCAATTGCTCTAGGCTGGTCAGAGAAGTGGCGCTAAATACACTGCACCCCAGCGCGTCGATGCTTGCGATCGCGGTCGCACTGGATTTGGCCTTTGGCGATCCAGTGTATGCATTGCATCCGATTCGCTTAATCGGTCGCTCTCTGGCTTGGTACGAGACTACATTGCGAAAACTCGGCGCAGAGGGGTACTTCGGCGGGATTGTGCTCTTTTTCCTTCTTGCGGTTACCTGGGTCGGAGGTACGGTCGCGTTCGCTAGTGCATTGCGACGCTGGAATTCTGTTGTCGTGTTTATGTTCTATCTATTCTGGGTTTATTCCTGCCTGGCGCTTCACGATCTGGTACGTCATGCATGGTCCGTCGAACTTGCGGCCCGGCGCGGCGATCTTCATGCGGCGCGTGCCGCCATTTCGATGTTGGTAGGTCGAGATACGGACAAGATGGACATTGCAGCTTGTAGGCGCGCCGCAATTGAAAGCCTGAGCGAAAACCTGACGGATGGGTTTGTCTCTCCACTCTTTTGGTATGTCACGCTCGGTCCGCCAGGAATCATTCTGTTCAAGCTCGTGAGCACAATGGATTCGATGGTGGGATATAAAACACCACGCTATATTCGATTTGGATGGTGCGGCGCGCGGCTGGATGACGTAATGAATTTTCTCCCTGCCAGACTTACTTGGTTATGCTTATCCCTCTTATGCTTCGTTCTTCCAAACTGCTCTGGTAGAAAGGCATTCCTGATCGGATGGCGTCAGCACTCGATACTTCCGGGCCCGAATTCTGGATGGAGCGAAGCAGCCATCGCCGGCGCAATGGAACGCAAGTTACTTGGACCTATTTGGGCCCGCGGGTCACTTGTGACAGACGTATGGCTTGGGGAGCCCTCGGATTGTCCGGCGGGTGATAGAACAGATGTTCCTCGTGCCCAATTGATCGTGATCGCCACTGGGTTGTTCTTTGCCGCGCTTGCAGTTTTGCTTTGCAGATACCGGGTTTGACCTCGAGTTGGACCCTGTGTTACATCTTTATTGTTCTCAGGTGCCCGTCAGGGCTTAAAAGGGAAGTCCGGTGTGAAGCCGGCGCGGTCCCGCCACTGTAACGAGGAAAATCCGTTTTGATCGATGCCACTTGGCTTGCCAGGGAAGGCAAAACGGTTCGCAGCCTTGCTGCTCCTCTTAGCCAGGAGACCTACCGAGAACACGACGACTTGCCTGCGGAGAACAGGAAGAGTACGAAAAAGCGTCTCGCCATCCTCGTATTTCTGCCCTAAATCTTTGCTGGACAGTCTGCCGCCAAGTTATTCGGGAGGTAGACAATGAGCATATCCACGAAACGCGGCGATACCGGTCAAACTGGCTTGGCTGGCGGCATTCGCGTCTCGAAATCGAACCTGCGCGTCGAAGCGTACGGCACCGTAGATGAGCTAAACGCCTCCCTCGGGTTAGCCCGATCTCTTTCTCAGGACGAGGAGTTACGGAACAAAACGCTTGTAATCCAACGAGAACTATTTCGTGTCGGATCCGCGCTGGCCACTCCTCTAGAAAGTCGCAAGGCTCAAGTGCCAGTTACGCAGGAAATGGTGGATGCCTTAACCACCCAAGTTCATCAGATTGAGGCAATAGAGGGTGTCCTTTCCGATTGGTCGGTGTCGGGAGAGCATGTAGCAGCAGCTGCTTATGACGTAGCGCGAACAGTTTGTCGCCGGGCCGAACGAAATGTTGTCCGACTTATGGAAGCTGGGGAGCAGGTAGAACCAAACGTATTGGCTTATTTAAATCGGCTATCGGATCTGATCTGGCTCTACGGTCGTAAGTTGGAATTTGATGCGGGGCTCAATTCCTCTCTGCGGGATACTAACAGCAAGCCTGGCCCCCGCTGGTCGCGTGCGTGGTGATCAAACGAAGCTTTCGACAAGGATCATTTTATGTCTTTAATCTCAATAGACAGTCCCAGATTTGATTCCATCAATACTGAGCCTGATGGTTCGATTACTGCTTATAAATATTTCGTGCCTTCGGAGACAGTTATTCAGCACCTTATCCAGGAGCTATTTGTAAATAACTGGCAGCATGTCATCGTGGGCCCGTGCGTAGAAGGGGCTGTTTTCGAAATTCGATTTGTCCAGCCGCCCGAACTCCGTCAGTCAGATGGTTATCTCACAGTTGATCTTGGCGCTTGGCACTTTCATCTCTGCGTCGGCCCACACAAGGGCAATTCGTCAGATGAATTACGGCGTATGCGTCCGGTTCAAAAGATTGCTTTCTTTGAACGGCGCGGCAAAGGATGTGGAAGTGGTCGGAGTTGGGGACTTCGATTGTGGAATGGCTATGGTGAACAGATGACGACCGTTTTTCTTCCGAATCCAAACCTAAGCGACGACATGCAACTTCTGAAGAGTCCCGATTGGCAACGCTTGGAGCTGTACTATCATCTCCGGCACAAATTCCTGGGCGAACCGATTCCAGACAACTTTGAAGCTTCGGCCAACCAGTCGTTGATTGCGGAGAACGAGTGACCATTTCCATGATGTCACGGACGACTGCGATTCTTCCACCGTTGATCCTCGCGGCGCTTGTTACCAGTGTCGCGGCTGCAATCCAAAAGTTTGCATCTCCTCCCGGCGGGTTGCAAGTTCCAATTGCACAAGTGAATGAAGGCGATGCCAGGATAAGGATGGCAGATCGGAGGTACCCACGCAAGGCAACTGATAGTGATGAGATCACCGTGCAGATCCCTCACCCAACACACAGGATCGTCTCACAGTATTGGGCGATTGACGAGTATGTTTATTCTGTCGTGTCGCCCGAGGATGTTGTAGCTGTGAGCCAAAGTGCTTACGTCAAGAGCATCAGCAACGTTTACGAGAAGGTGGAGCGCTTTCATCCAGTGATAGCCACCGATCCAGAACGCGTGTTGGCTCTTCGCCCGGATCTCATGCTGGTGTCAAGCTCTGGGCGCGCAGACTACACCAGTCTTGCTCGCAGTTCTGGAGTTCCGGTATACCGGATGGAGACGAGTTTTCAAACGCTCGCCCAAATAGAGGAATCAATACGTCTCACAGGCTATTTGACCGGCAACGACCAAAGCGCAGAACAACAGGCTCTCCGTTTCCATGATGCAATTGAGCAGGCAAAGGCTCTTCGCCCAGCCAACAGACCGAAGCCTCGCATTCTGGGTTTGGGAGGCCGGTATAGCTACGGGCGAGAGACACTATTTCAAGACATTGTCTCAACTTTGGGAGGAATCAATGTAGGTGCCGAACTTGGTCTCAAAGGCTATGATGCCATCAATTTCGAACAGATAATCCGAGCGGATCCTGAGTGGATTGTGGCAGGTGCAGAACCAGGAAAAGTGAAGCAACTGCTCTCGACCCTACTATCCGATCCAGCTATTTCTCTTACCCAGGCTGCTCGAAATGGTCACATTCTAGTCGTTGAAAACAATGTATTCCTGCCGATGTCGCCCTACACAGCCGTATTTGTTCGGGCGATTGCGGAAGCAATATATGAGAATTCTGAATCTGCGGTGAGCCAACATGGCTGACAACCAATTGAACCTCGCATCGAGTCCCAGAACACATGGTCGGAAATATTCCCGATTTCCCTTACCTTTGTTCTATGGCATCTTGCTTCCTCTGCTTCTCCTTGTCGTCCTTGCCGGAATCGGCATCGGAAGTACATCGATTCCGTGGTCGATAATTCTTCGGGTTGCAGGTGCCAAACTCCTTCCGCATCATTTGACTACTTCTCTCACGGTATCCCGTTCCGATGAAGTCATCATCTGGCTGATAAGAGTTCCACGCGTCATCGTCGCCTTTTTTGTAGGGGCGGGCCTTGCGACGGCAGGCGTGATCATGCAAGGTCTGTTTCGCAACCCATTAGCCGAGCCGGGAATTGTTGGCGCAGGAGCGGGAGCTGTTCTTGGCGGCGTGATCGCGTTTGTCGCGGGATGGAGCGCGAAAACGGCTGTTATGCTTCCGCTATTCGCGATGCTCGGCGCTCTCGTGGCCTTGGGGCTTGTTTATTTGATGGCAACTCGAGGCGGCATTACGCCGGCTGCAACGTTGCTCCTTTCTGGAATCGCAACAAGTGCGTTGCTTGGTGCGATTTCCAGTCTCTTGCTCTCAATCAACATCATTAATTGGCAAGTCGCACAGGAGATTGTCTTCTGGATGATGGGAGGATTAGATGCGCGTAGTTGGACGCATGTATGGCTTTGCGCGCCATTTGTACTTCTGGGCCTGGGTGCATCAATGATTCAAACAAGAGAGTTGGATCTGCTTCAGTTGGGCGAAGAAACCGCAGCTTCACTTGGAGTTGATGTCGAATCATCAAAGAGGATGCTCACACTCACCGCGGCGGTGGTAACAGGTGCCGCTATTGCGGTTGCCGGAATGGTGGGATTCGTAGGACTTATCATTCCGCATGCGATGCGCCTAATTTTAGGTCCTGCGAATCGCGCATTATTACTGGCGAGCGCCTTGTCCGGAGGCGGCTTTCTGGTTTTGTGCGACATTATTGCTCGGACAATCCATCCTCCGACCGAAATACGATTGGGAATTGTCACCGCACTATTCGGAGGTCCACTATTCATCTTTCTTCTATTGCGGCAATATCGCAGAGGTGCAGCCGAATGACAACTCTTGAGGTCAGAGATGTCTCTGTAGAAAGAAGTGGTCGCATGATCCTTTCACAGTCATCGATTACAACGCAAACAGGCGAACTCGTTGCATTGGTGGGACCGAATGGAAGTGGCAAAAGCACATTATTGCGCGTCATGGCAGGTGTTTGGCAGGCAAATGCAGGATCGGTCTTGCTTGGTGGTCAAACGCTAAGTAGCAAATCACGACACGAAGTGGCCCGCCGCATTGCCTTGGTACCTCAAGACACTCACGTCGATTTTGATTTTACCGTCGGAGAGATCGTGTCAATGGGGCGATATCCTCATAGGAGACGATTCGAGGCGGAAACTGCAGTCGATAGAAAAGCTGTTCAGGCCGCTGCAAGACATTGCGATATTGTTGATTTGTTGGATCGCTCGATTTCGACTCTATCCGGGGGAGAGCGCCAAAGAGCTTTGATCGCACGGAGTTTGGCGGTGCAACCGGAATTTATACTGCTAGACGAACCGACGGCCAGCTTAGATATTGAACACACACTCGAAGTTATGGAATTGAGTCAGAGTTTGGTAAGCGCGGGACACTCGGTTATTTTGGCTACACACGATCTGAATCTCGCTTTTAGATATGCGACCCGGATTGCCCTCCTCCATTCGGGCCGGATCGTTTCAAACGGACCTCCAAACGAGGTTCTCATGACAGATTCTCTCGACAAGACATTTAACGTTCACGCGGAACGAATCAAGACAGGAACGGACTCCTATATATTTAATTTTTTTAGCGATCGAAAGAACTCCCGTTTCAATTGAGTGCTACCTCTGACCAAAACATATTCGAATGCGCCTATCGATTAACAACAAGGAACTCCGCTTTGGATCAATCAAGGAGATCTTGGCAAATGGCTAAAAGTCAGCACGCTGTAGCTCTAGAGAGGCACATGTGACATATGGGTGCCTGAATGCTATGGAAATGAAAGCAGCTTACGTGCTGAACTCTGAGCGGCCAGAACACCCTCGTGATCCGCTTGCGGTTTCGCTTGCATCCGATGAGATTTGTCGCCATGCATGGCACTTTTTTGATTTTCTGACTGGAGAGGTATTAGAGGCTAAGCCATTCCTTTGGCGAACGCTAGGGGCTTTTGGTGAAGTTGCTATTGGTGGTCCCCCGGTTGGCATTGCCAATCCTGGCAATCACGGCTGTTTTTAGGGCTGCGACCGCTTCCTGGCTAAAAATGACATGGCGGCTTTGATAGAAGCAGAAGGAGGAGCTATGCGGTTACCACCAGTTCGTAGCGTTGAATGGCGAAATGGCACTTCTCCTATTGTGACATCAATCTCCGACCTTGAGATGATTGAACCAAGATGGCGTATCGAAATCGGCGTACCGGACGACTCACCTCTCTGGATCCGTGGCGTGGACTTCACTCGCGCTCATGAAGGACCATTTCATTCTCTTCTATCGCGTATAGCTCAACGTCTTAAAACCTCTGATCTCAGGACTGTCGCCGCTTCCTTTGCCTTGCGTTTCGGATGGACTTCATTCTCGGCTATTGCGCCGTTTCTGCTGCACCGTTGCGTACCAAATGTTTCACTGGACAATATCTCAGTAAAATTCCGTGAAGACACATTCTTCGAGCGAATCGCAATTCATGAAGTACAGGGAACAATTTTGCGCGAGGGACTCCAAGAAGACGTTGCGGGAACAAAATACGTTGCTGATGAGACAGCATTGCTACGAGCTTTACGATCAACACTATATGCCCAAGCAGAGCCGGTAGTTCAAGCGATGTATGAATGGTCAGGGTTTTCAAAGAAGGGCGCCTGGGGGCAAATTACCTCATCGTGGGCTTCACAGTTCATCAATGCGTGTGATCGTTTTGGCGGACAGAAGCAAGCTTTGCCAATTGTGGAGGAATTCTTTGCGGGAGATGACATTATTACGGCCAGTCAGCCGCGTCTGCATCCAGTAACTCTCGCAAACGTGACACATCTTTATCAGCGCCGCGCGAGTTGCTGCAGATATTATTTGCTACCCCAAGGATCGCTTTGTGCAAGTTGTCCCCTGGTCTCCCAGGAGGAACGCCTAAAACTAAATCTTGAATGGATGCGCAAACAACTTGAGCCTAAGATCGGTTCCTCATCCAAACATGGCTGACCCAGCTTGGATTTCTTGCGAAAAAAGAACTCCTGTTAAGTCAACCTGGCGCGGGAGAATTGAGGCCCAACCTTCTCTTGTACGATATTCCTTCCCGTGTTTGAGACTGCTGTTATCTCTCAGACCCTCTGGCAAAGGCCTGCTTGATCGCCTTTTCCACATGGTCGTGTGGGATTCTCTCTTGTTCTAACATCCACGAACCGCCTGCTACAGACGTCAGGGCTTCCGCCTCGCTCGCTGTGAGATGATCGAATCGTGCCGCCGGATCACTTCTACCTGGTACAGCAAATCGATTCCAGCTCTTCCAAGTTTCATCATCCATGAGAATACTTCGCACTCGGGGTAAACTGCCCCGCAGAGACGATAGGATTCCGAATCCAGCTTCATCACAGTCTCCCCAATAAACGACATCTGATTCTTGCAACCAACTACAAGAAGGGAGAAGCAAGGCGGCCTTTCCGCTACCAAGGATGGCCAGCATACTCGGAACGTTGGGCAGAGATAGAAATACAGCTTTGTTTTCCACGATCAGTACATGAGGAATTTTCCAAGACAGATTTGCTAGATCATTTAGTGAGATGGTGCAATCCATCACGGGCCAGTGCGTCTGTTCTCGAAGACGGCGGTCCAAAAAACGAAATCTCACTTGAGCCGGTTCTAGCCGAAGATGAAATTTCTCCTCGAAGCACCGGCCATTCGGATTAACACGATCTCCAAGAACAAGTGTCAGGAACTCCGTTAAGATCCCTTCGTGTTCCTCGATGAATTTCGTTCCCACAGGAATCGGTAACTGCCGTGGAAAACAATTTGGACTGGGATTCGCATCGAAGAATGCGCATACACGGATGAGGTCCTTCCAATCGCCTAATAACTCCGGGATTCGGTGTGCCTTGGTGCAAAGCCAAGGTTCGAGCTTGGGGCAGGTGGATCGCGCAATGAGCAATGCTTCTCGAAATAACTTGAGCTGTTCCATACATTGCAATGTTTCGGCCAAGGCCTCAATGGAGGCAAAGCTTAGCCGTCGTGGCCAGCGCTGCTTGCCCCACTTTCGAGTAGCAATCTCCTCCCATTCAATTTGCCATCCATAACTTGCAGCCGCCAATTTCGTTAGATCTGCACGTATAGAAGCCAAGTCACTAGTTGTCGGCGGCCGGCCGAAGGGAATTACGAGTGGAAAAATACTCTCCCCAGCAGCTTCGGCGCGTAGCACTGCAGGCCACTTGCTGCGTGCGGTTGCCAGAAGCTCAGCTGGGCTGCGCATCTTATAGGAGTGTCTCCGTCATGGAATTGTTTTCAACATTTAACACACGGTCTGAGGCGAAGCGCTCAACATCGCCCGATTCGAAGTCCTGCCGGGTGATCGCCAACAGCTGAGATTTGTCGCCGGTCGGATTCGATGCCAGATGAATCGTCTGGACGAATGGAACGGCCAATTTGGCCTTTGCGTCGAATGGTCCCACGACAATCACTTGGAAACCGAGCCTTTCGAAAAGCTGCATTGCGCGCTGCGAGTTTTGTTCGTCAGTACGCGAAAATGCCTCGTCAATGACAACCAGCCGGAAGTTCGAACTCTCCGACTGAGCTTGCGACAAACCATATTGTGCTGTAAGGGCAGAAGCGAGGATCGTGAAAGCCAATTTGGCCTTCTGTCCCCCAGACTTTCCCGTGGTTGCTGCAAAGAAATCTACTTCTGATTCATCCTCTTGGCGCAGTTCCTTCACGCCAGTGCTATACCATGTTCGAACGTCAGTGATGCGTTGAGTTCCATCTGGATCCGCCTGAAATTTTTCCAGCAATGCACGCACACGAGCGAACACCCTAAGACGTTCTTCTGGAGCAGGAGCTATTCCATACTCAAAGCAATCCCGCAGAGAACGCCTAAACTCACTGACCTGTACACTTGGTCGATTGACCAGATGTAGTTGGACGTACGTATTTTCGCTGTACTCGATTGTGCGAAGGGCCTGATTGACTTCCTCTACCCGTGATTCGATTGCCTCTCCGTGCTCATCAAGCCGACTGTTAAGCATGAGAAGGTCACCTACGAGATTTTCATTCAGGTAGTGTTCAAAGCGTTCTCTATGTGTCGGGAGATCCTCGCTTTCAATTCTGGATTGCACCGCGAGAAAGCTACTGGCGTATTCCCGTCTTGTAGACAGAACTTGTCCAAACTCAGTGAATTCCTTGAGAAAGTCACTCATCGCTGCCACCATCTTATCGGCGGCTTCATTTAATTTGCCCATCTCGTTGTTAATACGTCCCTGAATACTCTGCGCTGTGGTGTGCGTCAAATGGTCTGCGTTATCTTTCGTCAGGGGAACGTGAGCACCTAACAATCTAGAAAAATCCGCATCAATTTTTTCATGCCTATAGTCAGGGAACTTGCTAAGCTCTGCTTTTCGGAATTGAGACATGTTGTTGCAGTTGCTCACATCCTTCTCAAGGATGCGGACGTCACCGTCCGCTTGACGAAGTTGTTGGTCGAGAGCATCGATCTCTACTTCAATCTCGCTTTTTCGCTGTCGAAGTCCATAAAGTTCTTTCGAACTGTTCTCTAACAGCTCTTTTTCGGCTTTCAACCGGATAAGTTGTTCACTCCAATGAGCCGGATTGATCTCCAGGAACTGATGGATGGACAGTAGTTCTTTCGCGGCGCGAGCGCGACGTCTAGCATCCTCTGCTGCGCGAGCCGCTTCGGTAGTCTCACGCGCTGCCTTTTCCGCTTCTTGCTCCAAATCTTTCAACTGGGATTGCAGAGCCGTGATCTTCTGCTCCGTGGACCATCCAAGAATCCTGTCTTTGGGGTCATCGAGTGCTCGGGAGTCATCTTTGATATGGCGTGAGCGGTCGCGCATTAAACCCTGGCGCGTGATGCCGCGTTCCGTTTTCTCCAACTCCTCAATGGTATTGCAGCAACGGTAATTAAACCGTCGTGACAATTCGGCAATCACCCAGGTGTGCAGAGAATGATTCGTGCGAAATGACAAGCGTCCTGGTACAAGCTCCTCGGAAAGGCGAGGTGAAGCAGGAACCCTCGCTGGTACAGGATGAAATGTTAGCCGAAGATGAAGCATGGTCGAGTTGATGAACAAGGCAGCAGGCCGGTAGAGATTCTCTGGCACTAAGAGTGATAAGCCAAAGCCACGGAGAAGACGCTCGAGAGCGCCAGTCCAGTCCGCGTACTCCTGTTTCACTTCCATCAACTCACCTGCGAATGGCATGGTGCTGATATCGACCTTGAGAGCCTCACATATCCGGAATCGCACGCCGAGGAAGTTTCTAGGGATGTTAATGTTGTTGCGCTCGACACTCGCAAGTTCCTCGCGCACATCGGTCATCTTGGCAAGAGCCTGCTCTTGACGGAAACGCAAGGCGGCGCGGCGCTCGTCACCTTCACTGGCCGCTTGGCTTTCCTGCTTCTCTATGGATTCCCAACTGGTTCGTGCCATGACGAAAGTTACCTCGTCAGTTAGGGCAGGTTCTGCATCAAGAAGCTCAGAGGAGGTTTGAACTCGGTTGCGCAACGTCTGAGCTCGTTGTCGTTCACTCTCTGCGATCTGGATCTCCCGATCAATTGCTTGGAGGCGAGGTCCAACGTCTGTAGCGCTGATCGCTGCGATCAATCCATCGCGGTCGCTTCTGCGTTGCTCCAGATTGGCTACGAGGGCACTTCGTCTCGCTTGAGCAATTTCATGTTCCTTGTACAGTTCTATCGTGTGCTGTTCGAGGAAGTGTAGATACTTGGTTAGGAAATAGGGCTTAATCGCGTCTTGAAGATCTTTCCACTCCTTAATTTTGGCTTCCGAAGCCGCGACTCGGTCAGCGTTTTCTGAAACAGGCTGGAGAGCCTTCAACTGCCGCTCTGCACGATCAATTGCCATCCAACAGTCCATGAGGCTCTTGTAGTGCGGCTGAACTGTATCTCGTATGAAAGTGAAAGTATCGGCAGAAGGTAAAAGGAACTGTCGAACGAATGCATCGATGTCCCCAACTTCTTTCATGCCGATCGCCCGATTAAATACTTCCAGCGCTTTCTCGCCCGGTATATGAAGCAGCTTCCGTATACGCTCTGAGTAGCTCGGAAAGCTGTCGTAAACGTCCCATCCGTTCTGCTTGGCGGCGCGTTTGATCTCAGTGGTATTCACTCGCTGTTGAAGCAGATCTTTCATGCTTTTGGAAGCACGGCAAACAGCAAAAATCTCATGGACTTCCTCATCGTATTCCCAAAGCACTTGGGCCAAGGTGACTGATTCCGAATGGAGGGCATCCCGGAAGACAGCCGATATTGCACTCAGGATGCCAGGCTCTCTCAAATATTGGGTGGTCGGAGAGGTTGAATCTATGGTGCTTGAACTCGCCCATGCGCCGCGAATGTAGGAGCGTCGCGTGCGATCACGGCTAGAAGTCTTTCGACCATCTCCCGACGCATCGTTATAGGACGAGGCAAGCAGGCGCGGTGGCACTAAGAGTGTCCGCAACGCGTCGATCGCGGTCGATTTTCCCGAACCATTGTCCCCTACAAGAAGCGACCACCCCCCGTGCGGCGCAAAAACTTGGCCCTCTCCATGAAAGGTGCCCCAATTGAGAAGCTCCAATCGTTCGAGACGGTAACCAGGCAGATCCGAAGATTTATGGTCGTGTAAATTAAATTCGACCTTCTCCATGTCGTATTAATCGTTCCTTCACCGATTCCAGCTCAGACGGGCCGAACCGTGCCTTAAGAATGCGCATCACTTCGAGTGTGTCAGATTCCGCGGCTCCAACAGTTCTCAAAAACCCCAACTCTTCTGCTCGCCGAATTGCGCCATCGACCGTGCGCAGATCGCGAATTTGGTTGTTTGATTCCTTAACGAATTGCAGGACAAGCTCCCTTAGCTGATGTCTTGTAAGAACCAGCCTTGTTGACTCTCCAGGTGCAGCATCAAAACGCGCAAGCTCTTCGCGGAGGCAGACCAGCAAGATGGTGGCGGTATACCCAAGGGACTGCCGACGTCCGATCCTCGGCACGCGTTCTTCGCCATCTAACTCGATTTGCCGGATGAATGCGTAACCTTCTGCTTCGTCCACAACGAGCTCTTGGCCGATTTGGCGAAAGTAGCGCGTGAGATAGTCTTTGTCGGCACGAATTGTTTGCCAGACATGAATATCTTCGATGTAGACAGGTGCAACGAACAACTGCGCTAATGCAAATGCTCTGGCTCCGAATTCCGTATCGTTTTGCATCCTTTTCATCCCGCTCGCGCAAACAAAATTTCTGGCGCACGCCAAGTCGCTCCTTGCGTCCCATCCACAACGCGGATGGTAGTGAACTGGTCTTTTGCGACGTAGTGCGTATCATCTTGTGTCGCGATCACAAGGTAACCAATTATCTCGAGAGCTCCATCGGTGACAGGAAATCTCCGGAGAATTTCGGAGAGAAGAATTGAGTCGCTCGTGGCAAGGCAGTCGCGAATCTTATCTCGGAGCCGTTTGAGATTTAGGTCTGCTAAATTCTTGAACCGATTGACAATGGACCAATCCAGAGTCGAATTAGAAGCCAAAGAGAATTCGTGCATTAAGCTTCCAGTCGCATCGGGCTGCCAAAAGCCGCGACTAAAGGTGGCAAACGCAACAGGCGGTCCAGTCAGTTCGAAGAAATTGTCCTCGGATGGCGGATTGCTGCGAAAGACAATTGCAGCCTGTTGAATCTCATGAACAAGCTCCCGAAGCCGTTGATCTTCGCCAGACGCGGCAGACTCCAATGCACGTCTGAGTGTTGCAGCCATGCGTTCATTTGAGCGGACGACGCGCTCTCCTTCAACAAGAAGCAGGCTGGAAAGCCGGTCCAGCAACCTATTCGACCTCAAAGTGGAATCTATGGCATCGATCCGGTAGGCCTGTCGAGTTAGCTCCCGCCACCGCTTTTGGCGTTGCGGAGAAGAGAGAAGATTCCAGAATGCATAAAAACTTTGCCCTTGAGGTGATTCCTTAATGGCAGCATGTGTATCGAGCAACTGCCCGACCATGCGGCCCTTTTGAGCTCCCGGCTGCGCATGGCTCTTTGCCAAAGAGCGCGCTACTTCCTTAAAATTCTCCTCCAACTGGCGAAAATCTCCGGTCAAGGCGCGCGCGAGGTCAAGCGCGTTTGCAAAACGCTCGGTCAGCTGAACGGGGGTATATGCGTCGGCAGTATTGCTGGACAGTATGGCGTCGATTTGAGTTTGGATATGAGTCTGCTGTTCCTGAAGGGCAGCTATCCGATTTTCCACGTCGGACGTTGAAAACAGAACAATCTCTTCCAAGTTACGCAAGATCAATTCGAGCCGGGATTCCGCGCTGACGAAAGGCTTTGCCTGGAGATCCTCAATCCATTGCATTGCGCGTTCCGCGCCCGAGGTAAGCTCAAACACAGGTTCTTCCACTTGTTCGCTGTACAATTTCTTGAGCAGGAGCTGTCCATCTCCGCACCAAACTGCGAGATAATCGGATGCGGTTTGAGGATAGGAGCCTGGAGCGAGAGCACGCGCTTCTTCAAGGAAATTTTCTAAGCGCGCCCGCAGGTGCGACTCAGGAACAGAAATTGCGTTATGTTCTTTGAAAGCGCGGTGCAGAAAGGTCAGAGTGAACGCGGCGTTTGGGCTTCTCAGAAGCCGCACTGCAGGATTATCGAGAAGTCGCTCAGTTTCCGAGAGATCCCATGGCGCAATATTTGATGTGGTGATCGTCCCCAATATCTACCGCTTTCCAAAAGGTAAATGTCATGGATGCTCAACATTATCAAATATTTAGCTCAGAGTCCACGTACTGGGTGTGACGAGGCTAGCGAAAGAGCTTGTTCAGGCATCGACCTGCCGCGATCATGATCGTGATGAAGCTGGAATTTTTGCGATGCTGAAGTATTGAAGGCGGGAAAGATAGGATGCATGTTCGTGATCGGTTACCGTTGCTTAGTTCCGATCGTGAAAATACATAAGTTGCGAGACACAGTCCATGATATGGCGTGCCCACGATGAGCATGAGCGTGTGAGCATCCGATGAGCCAGTCTGAGCGGATAGGGAGAGCATCGCCATCATGTCTGTCGGACTGGGTAAGGGCGCAGAATCGGGATGCGTGTGCCACATTCCGATATATCGAACAGAACCACGCGACTGCAAGTCACACTTGCGATGCAATGCGGCCGTACCTCGAGTGCCGCATATAAATTCTGTCTCTGACATGGTGCTATCTTTCGGGGGACCTGTAACTTCGTCCACCCATATAACTCTAAGTACCTCGTCCTTTTCTCCGAGGATCACGCCTCCAGTTTCAACACGTTTGCCCCGTCTCCATGCACTACGAGCAATATGTGTTTGCAGTTTTATCCAAGTATCTTCACTGATACGGGTTTCAAATCCCGTTTCCCCGTCGACACTCACAATACGGCCGCCAAATCGAAGCCGGATCAAACGTTGCCTCGGGGACGCGGTCGGTTGACTGCAGAACACTACCTCTGCTTGGTCATCGCGGATGGACATCAATATTTCGGGTACTGCATTTAGCATCGAGTACGACAAGACGGCAACGTCCGCAAAGGATCCCACAAAGGTCGGCTCTGAGCAACCCGGTTCTGGTTGGAAGACGGATGGGGAAGTTACAGGAAAAAAGTCGGACAAATAGGGTGAGGAACGAGAGGAGCGAAGCAGTTCAACCTTGGCGGCTCGCCCGGCATCGAACGGCCCTCCTGAGTGATTTGCTGCCGTAACGATAAGCATGGCGCGTTGAGCTTTTGGGCCGATTACAAAGGAAGCAATCGGGACCGCATGGAAATGCGTTTTACGCTTCAACTCCAGCTTAGTCAAAACCGAGCGAGATGCCGTTGCATCCAGAATGATGTCAACATCGTCGTGCCAATCCGATCGACCCAGGACAAGCCTTTTTATATCTGCGATTCGGCTTTCTACTTCCAGTGTGGGTCTGATTGACAGTAACCGTTCCTTAAGAACCTCCGCTTTGTATGAACCGATTTCGCGATCGTTATATGGCTGCCGAACCAGTACGCCAGGCTTTACGATCGCATTATCATAGAGTATTAGATGATCTACACCAGCACGTACTAGAGCTTCTGCCAAGGCGGCACCAATAGCACCGCAACCCCACAATGCGACCTTCTTTCCAAAAAACCAATTCATCGCAGTTGTTATATCGCGCCTAGTGATAATTTCAGGCCTTGCTTCCAAGACTGGACACCAATGAATCTTTTTTGTCCCGATCATCTCGAGGAGCTCTTGTTCGAGGTCCTCGCGCAGCTGGCGAAGCTCATCATTATCTGTGGGGCGTGGAATTGATAGCCGTAGTACCCGCGCCGCCTCTGGGGGCAGGTACCAAGCGGTAAGATGTTGTTTCAGATCTTTATCGCCCTTAGTGCCTCGCATTGGCGCACCGATAATTAGGATTAGTGGATCGTCATTGCTTGTCAGGAGGAGACCGCAACGTATGATGGCGAGCAGCAGATTTCTGCTGACGCCGCGGGTCGCCAGTTCAACAATGAGCTTTCCTACGGTGTCAGGAAACAGATGGCTCATTGGCTGTTCTAACAGGAGTGCAGGTGCGACCGGAGTAGTCGGCCATGTATCAGCAAAAAGGTTTTGCCAGCCCGCGATATCGATTCGGTGCTCCGATACCTTGTTGATTGCAGCGAATCCGAACCAGGGTTGCCCAGCAACAGTTCGTGGCGTGTCAACCTGCGGAACGATGGTGGGCAAGTCCTTCTTACCAGAATCCGGCGTTGTCGGAGGATGTAAGGGAGCGCCTACCGGATCTAACTGTCCCGATGCAGCCGCTCTCAGAAAGACATCGATGCGCGTGACAAAACCAAACATTCCATCCGATGGGTTCCATTCAGTATCGGGCGCCTGATAAAGACAGAGGTAGGTTGCCCAATAAACATGAGGATAATTTTCCCATCTTCGATGTGTACAGTAGAGCGACGGATTGGCAAAGGGGAAGTCGCGTGGCACGCGAATTTCAAGTTTTTCACGCTGCCGTAAGGGCATGCCTCCAAAAGTCTGCGGGATCGTGCTGCAATCAATACTTACACAAATTGCAACTATTCCTTTTAGGTTCGAAATCGAGATGATCTCTAATGGGCTGTTCGGAGCAGCCTCAATTTCCCGAAGCTGCTCCAGCGCCATCATCTGTCCTTCTGTCATTGGTCGACACCGAACCCCACTCTCGAAGCAGGAGGCTCCTTCGAGCCTCGGCCGAAAGCAGCGGCTGAAGTAAGGGAGGCCATCTTGGGTTGTGAGCTGTCCGAGGAGGACAAATAGACTAAGCCGTCTTTCGTTGCCAGGAAAATTATCGGGGACGGTTGATCCTCTTCACCGTGCTCTTGTGTACACAGGAATCCGGTTGGGGCGATTTCTTGATAACGAGCCTTTGCGCGCGCATGAGGCGGATTATCACCCTTCTTGTTGGTGGCCGGAATTGGCTCGCTGCTCGAAACGACATAGCCTGGTTCAAGGGCCGCGGCTTCCATCAAGTCCAAAATGTCCTGGTGTAACGTTGCTTCTTCGTCGCCTTCGTCCTGCCAGTACATTGCCGACTTCGAACAGTGATGAGGGGCAAGTATGACGTTCCATTCAACGTCGCCGCTGTCACTGTATTCGAATATCTTTTTTAGCGTCGGATAACAATGGTCGCCCAGGAGCAGGATAGAGCTGTAAGCTCCTTCAACTTCGAGGCGCACCTGCATAGCGATGGAGCAGTCGTTCCGCTCTCCATCCGCATGCTCCTTGAATGGTCCATGCAGAAAAATACGGAACGTTTCCCTGAGATCCACGCCGTCCAGTTCAAACAATTCGTGTCCGGGAACTGAAAAACAGCCCCTTGGAAAGTCTTGATACTCGTCCTCCTTGAGGAGGTCATCGTACCCGATGATGCGAACGCGATCACCGCTGAGTACATCGCCTTTATGTGCAATGGCCTTTTTGACGCGCCGTACAGCCTCTTCCCGAAAAACAAGCGCATCAGCGCAAAGCTCCTTTTTGTACTCCCGGAAGACTCTTGGACTGAACCAGATCTCGCCGATCTCCACATTGGCGAGCAGCTTTTCGAAACCCAAGCAATGGTCTTCATCAGGGTGCGTCAGGACGAACGTTGCGAGATAAGGGCGCTTGCCCTTCTTTGGCAGTGAAGAGATTAACCGATCAACAATCGGTGTCCGCGGATCCTCATCCTCCTCTGCACAAGCGAGGTGATGAAGATCCACTTGCATAACAATTTCGTCAGTGACGCAGATAGTCGTACTGTCGCCGGTGCCCACCGGCCACTGGACAAATCCATGCTCGGGAAGTGCGAAGTCTTTATCGATGCTAGCCATTTAATGGCCTCCGTACACAGTGTAAGCATACAGAGCGTACAAATGCAAGCTTCATAGTGTTTGCTGCCCAGGTAGGGGTAATAGCTGCTGGAGGCGGAACCGAGCAGCTATAGGATTGACATCGAAAATCTCCGAGAGGGCACTTTCAGCTTTCCCCCAGAGGTTTTCGGGAAGGACTTCAATTCCTAGCAGCCCTTGAGGTTGCAGAAATTGGCGAATTGCTTGTTCAACCAGATGTTGCGGGAGTAATAGTGATCCAATGCACGCGTTAGCTTGAAACTCCCACCATTTCCCGTCACAACCTACCGTGTGATCACGGCAAAGAATCTTGCCCAAGCGCGGATCGCCTGCATCACCTTCTGGAAAAAGTGAGCTTGGTTCGTTCGTAATGGTAAAGAGATGAGCGTGAAGTAAACAGTGCCCCGACTCATGGGCCAACGTGGTATTTGTGCGGCGCTGGGAAACTTGGGTGCTATTTTCAACGAGAGCCTTGGCGACCACCATCTTCGTTGGGCCCTCTGATGTAAAGGTCGTGTAGCCCAAAATGCCAGCGGGTAGATCGATGTACTCAACGCACAGCCCAAACTTCTTTTCGACGAATCTTTCAATCCGAACTGGCATGGGAGTATCCGGCATCAAACCGACCTCTCGCAGTGCCTCATTACAGATCAATTCAATTCGACGAGGTGGGTAATAAGGGCGGCCTTTTGATGACACCCTGGCAGCTTTCAAGGTTGTCACCGCTTTCTGTGCTTTGCATGCTGTTGTTGCAGCCACTCCAAAAGGTCTTCGGCTTTGACTTTACCGTCCAATAGCGTTCGGAAGGCAATTCCAAAGGTAGGATTGTCTTCTGCCATTTTTTTCATTTCATCAAGGGGAGCTCGCGTGTCGAGTCGCTTAAGGTTGTCCAGCTCAACCTCAAGCTGATGCGCAATTCTAGCCAGCATTTCATCCGAGGGGTATCTCCTGCCAAGTTCGATGTCGGACAGAAAAGCCGCTGAGATGCCTATCTGGCGAGCGAATTCTCGCAAAGAGATGTCCTTTGTCTCACGCAGCTTTCGGAGCCGTGATCCCAGCGTTTCCATTATCGTAAGCTTACACAGCAGACGAGACTCATTCAAATATCCCTAGACCAGTGGACTCACGATTATCAGCTTCCTCGGTGACGATGTCTCATTGATTTATTCAAGACAAGGGAATCGGCGTTCCTTCATCCCAGGCTTACGCCTTCTCTTGACGCATGCCGAACGTCGTCCTAGCGCCAGCAGAGCACAGAGGCAGACCTTCTGAGAGATTCGTTCCATTCGGCTACTATGGTCGGAGTAAATTCGATCAGCCATCCTGGTGGCGCCGCTCTCTCTAGCTGATAAGCGCTCGGATAGCTGTCTCTATAATGCCAGAGAAATGCATCCGTCATCATGTATGCGTGGTACATCAACGCCATCACTTCAGCAGGGTTGAAACGATCAAGGCTTGTCCGGATTCCCCGAATCTTGCTAAGCAAGTCGGCTGGCATTAGGCAATTCTGCTGAACACGTGCACAATATTGTCTGAGCGGTTCCTTTCCAATACGAGCCACCTCACTTTTCAAGCTGACAAAAACTCCGCTACGCTCGCCAGATACCATTTGGGATAGCAGCCATCGGGTTCGTAAAGCCGATACCTGCTCTCGCGCAATTTCATCGACGCGGTATAACAGCAATGCGTCTCCAATTCCTGGCAGTCCAGCCGAATTAAACCTATATTTCGCCGGCGCTCCACCATCACTCACGATGAGAAAATCTGCAGGTTCGATTTGGAAATCCAACCCTGGGAGCGAAATCGATTTTATGAGCGCCTCCAAGCCACTATTGTCGTAAACGCCACCGTCATTCAAAGGAATCAAAGGATAATCGGGAACTTTCGTCTCCCCATAAACCGAACCCGAAAAATCATAGTTCTTGCGTTCTATTCGCACCGGGGGGAATACGGGTGGAAAGGCTGCGCTACACCCCACACAAGTTCCCAATGTTAAAGGTTTATCATTCCACGGCGCATACCCAATTCGAGAATCCCCTAGTCCTCCTTTGGTGAATCGCCAGCTCCGAATGGATTGCAGAGAAGTGGCGTTTAGAACTAAGACCGGGCTTTCCGGTAAGCTCGTGCAATAAGCCCCACCAAAGAACCAGCGATCCAAGAGCGCGGCCGCGTCGTCAGTTCTCGTGAATCGTGTATTTCGCAATTTCTTGAAAGGCCATCTCCAGGAACCGAGAAGCCACTGTCTAAGGAAGTTGTGGTTCTGCACCACATCAAGGAAAGGCCGACAGATCACCTTCTCAAATGCATTTCCGTCGGCACCCGCTTCCAACAGATCTGGCCATCGAAGTGCCAGAAAAGCGCCGATTATACTTCCGCCAGATACGGTCGAAATTAAATCGATCTTCGGCAGCCAACCAAGTTCTGCTACCCGACGCAATACCCCCAGATGAAAAATAGAGGCTCTAAAGCCACCGCCTGAGAGTGCTAGTGCGATTCTGGGTTTCAGATATGCCTGCCTAGCAGCCGTAAGTAGCGTCCCCGAGTATTGACGGTACGCTCGTTAGAATAAGCCCGCTTTAAAAGACCACTCCTCACAACTGAAAGAAGTATCACATTTCGATACAAACGTCTAAACGCAATATAATCAGATTCGCTCATGGCAAAATTCATTTTCTGGGACGTTCAACACGGCGCAGCTTGTTATATCCGCGACGATAAACGACGAAATATTATTGTCGATCTTGGCAATGGGATTAGCCGCAATGGTCACAATTTTAGCCCGATCGGTATCCTTCGCGCTCAGGGAGTACTAGACGAACTCCACTTGCTCATTGTCACCCACCCACACGAAGACCACATTATTGATTTGCCGGCCCTGAACGGGATCCCGATTCGCTCATTGATAGCGCCCGAAGATCTTCCCGACAATCTTTTATCGTCCAACACTGAAGCGATGCTCGAATACCGAAGACTTGTTGCTGCCTACCAATATGATCCGCCTTTTCGCCTTCGGGAAAAACAGGAACAGCGCTGGCAAGGAATTGAAATTTCGGTATTTCGACCTACTTGTCACGGTGCCAATCTGAACGATCGCAGCCTCGTGGTTTTATTCGACTGCAATGGTGTGGGAGTGATGATTTGCGGCGACAACGAGAGCTCCTCTTGGGAATCTTTGCTGAACCAGGAGTCTTTCACCAAAAGCTTACGTAAGGTCGACATCTTCGCGGCCCCGCATCATGGCCGCGAGAGCGGGTTTTATCAACCGCTATTTGATATGCTAAGTCCGAAACTCACAATCATATCCGATGGACCGGTTTTAGAAACCGATGTCGCGCCTCGTTATGGTTCTGTCTCAAAAGGAATGAAGGTACATTATAAAAACGGTGGAAGCGAAATGAGGAAATGCGTAACTACCCGTTGCGATGGGGCAATTTATATCGAAATCGAGGATACGTTTTGGCCGACCACTCGTGTCACGTTAGAGAAAGGCACGCGTTCTAGCGCTCGAAGAATCTAAATCGGGGATTTATTTTTTGACCAAACAAAACATAAAGGCCATTTTCAACGAAAGAGATTCTTCGCGATGAACACTGCATTAGCGGGACGTTCCGCCAATCGACGCATGAAATACGGGTACCATTCTGTCCCAAACGAAAGATAAACTCGCATGCGCCAGCCTTCGCGAACGATTGTTTCCTGAAGATCACGCCGTATCCCATGGAGCATTTGGAATTCGAAAGCCTCGCGCGGCACTTTCTCAGTTTTAGCAAACGTCGTTATCTGACGGATGATGTGTTCATCGTGCGTTGCCAACCCATGATAGATGCCGCTCTTCAGGAGGATCTTCGCCACTCTTAAATAGTTCGCATCTACATCAGATTTCTTCTGAAAGGCGATTTCGGGTGGCTCCTTGTATGCCCCCTTGCACAAACGAATACGGATGTGATCCGCCAAAAGCTTCTCCACATCTGCCAAACTGCTTTTCATATAAGACTGGATCACCGCGCCGATGCGCCCCTGGTTTCCTGGAATACGGTGCGTTTCATGGACAAAGTTCAATGTCTTTTGCGTGTATCGCGATCCCTCCATGTCCACCCGAACAAAGTTATTAATCTTCGCGGCGTGGGCGATCAGCTTACATACCAAAGAACGTGCCAGGGACTCGTCTACATCCAGTCCCATGTGCGTAAGTTTTACGCTGACATTTGCTTTCAACTGCCGCTTTTCGATCTCGTCAAGGATTTGGTGATAGAGCTCCGCACTTTTTATCGCCTCTTCAATGGTGGTTACATTCTCGCCAAGATTGTCGATCGAAACTGACATCTCTTTCTTGTTTAATGCGGTTGCAATCGCAATTGCGTCATCGACCGTTCTGCCCGCCACAAAACGACGTGCCATTGGCTGGGCTAGGGACGACTGCTCCGCGAATCGCCGTACAGCCTTGTTCCCGGAAAGATAGATAAACAGTGCTCTAAGCACGTTCCCCTAGTCGCTGTTCGTGAATGTGACGCATATCAAATTGCATAACCGCATACATCCCGACGAGTCACTTGCACCAGACGAGACGGTTCAAAGCTTGTGACGGAACTTCGCAGCCTTTGTCCTCAAGGCCAAAGACCATACGTATATGCAGAGTAAAAGGACTATTGTTGCCTCGTAGATCGTCGCAATCAAATACGGCGCCCTTCGGTCCACAGACCACTTTTCATTTACGGTTAGGGACATGAGAAGAATGCCTGGCGATGCCGTTTGGCGCAAAGGGAGAAACTAAGATGAGAAGACAATTCGCCCTGTTGCTGGTGACGTTAACCATTGTGTGTGGCGCTTGGGCTCAAAATAATGTGACTTTCAGGAAAGTCGATCTTCAGGCAAGCGATGGCACTCCGCTGAAAGCTGTTTATTTTCCTGCTGCTAAGTCAGGACCGGGGATCTTGCTCTTCATCAAAGCAATCGTGATAGCAAATCTTGGTTAGCGCTCGCCCAGCAGCTGGCAGCAGCCGGCATCCACGTTCTTACTGTCGATAGCCGCGGACATGGGCAAAGCGGCGGGAGTTCCAAAGACGGAGAAAAATCGTGGCCGCAAGACCTAGAGCCAGCTTTTAACTATTTGACTTCACAACCCGGAGTCGACCGCAATGCCATTGGAGCCGGGGGTGCAGGAGCTTTGGGGGTACAGAACGCGGTCGAAACAGCGCGGCGACATCCATCGCAGCTGAAATCGCTGGTTTTGCTTTCAGGCGAGACTACGCGCCCGGGGCTTGAGTTCTTGCATCAGGCGTCACAACTTCCAGAACTCTTTGTTGTAGATGATCGTGATGAATATCCGCCAACACAAGAGGCCATGCAGTTGCTTTACGCAAGCGCTTCCTGCCCGAGCAAAAAGCTCATTCATTATGCAGCTGTAGAAAAGGCGCCATGGTTATGGTACGAGCCGTTTGACATCGGCAAGGTTCCACCCACAGGCAGGCATGGTACGGATTTATTCGAATCACATTTCGAGCTACCTGGGATCATCGTGCAATGGTTTGCGACAACGCTTTTAAAGACACCGGGCGTCGCTCCACCAGATGGAGTGGCGGCCGGGCCATTGCTGGTCGATGTCGAACTCAACAACGCAGTGGCGCGCGCAGAGCGGGATTTAGTTGAAGCACGCAAGATAGATCCTCAGGCACAGATACGGCCTGAGATCTCGATGAGCATCATCGCGCAAGATTATCAACGTATCGGTGATCTCACGAGTGCACTAGCTGCTTTAAACTGAACCTTCTTGCGTATCCCGATTCTGCCGATGCCAATGAAAGTCTGTCCGAAGCCTACCTGGCAATTGGGGAGAATAACTTGGCGCGGCACTTCGCTGAGGAAGCTCTGAAGCTTCTCAGTAAATCGAACATTCCGGCATCCTCATGGACTAATACTCAACAATACCGGGAAGAGATTCGAAAGGGCGCGCAGCGAGTCGTCGATAAATCGCGAAATAACTCTGCCCACTAGAAATTAAGCAAAGGGAGCGATTTTACTCCCTTTGCCTAAATCGTCGGGCTTCACGCCACCCGTCGTCCGAATGATGATAGTTCAGCGACAAGTGTGCCGGCTTCAAACGGCTTTTCCAGCAAACTTATCCCAAGGCATTTAGCTTCTTGTCGAGCCTCCTCATTGGCGAAACCAGTGATCAGGAGAATCGCCAGACTAGGCCTGTCTTTGAGGCACGATGCGAGAAGGTCGAAAGATTCTGGCTGGCTACGAACGGAGAGGTC
>Ga0209810_1000761_pt1 | contig 60900 bp, 50 predicted proteins | sample Coa_R1_7_FD_187159 | JGI IMG/M metagenome (GOLD analysis project Ga0209810, IMG submission 187159) | Surface soil microbial communities from Centralia Pennsylvania, which are recovering from an underground coalmine fire - Coalmine... | ecosystem: Environmental > Terrestrial > Soil > Unclassified... | reverse complement strand
CTGACCATCGGCGGCAGATAGCCGCCGTCCGGCTTCACCCGCGGAGAGGTCGCCAGCGCGGCGGTATCGAGCGCAGCGCCGGTCCGGCTCGGCGGCGCGCCCTCCTCGTGCGGCAGATCCATGATGCTCGGCAGTCCCAGATTGCCCCGCGATCCGTTGTGCCATCCGCGGCGATGCAAATCAAGCCGCGGCCCCGGCCGGAACCGGCCGAGCCGCCGGAACCGGGCCGGCGAGCCGGCAGAAGCCGCGCACCTCGCCAGAGTCGGCCGCCATCCCCGTCATTGGTGCCGTCGCGGTCGAGAAAGGCGACGGCGGAACGGAGACCCGCACCCTTGCGCCCACGCCGCTTCACGTCAAATCAATGATATAAACAGGGAGCCAGTGAGGTCAGTGAGGGTGGGAAGGGAGGGAAAGCATATTGCGCGCTATCGGCGCGCTATAGTGTTCTCTCATTGTTTTCTTCCTCACTGATCTCACTGTCTCACTGTGAAACAATACCGGTGGGGACAGGCGAGAAGGGGCGGTTTTTGAAGACGACGACGGCCGGCGCAAGGCCGGCCACGGAAAAGGCGCCGGCGGCTAGCCCGGCCCCTCGCCCGCCGCGGGCGGCGCGCCCTGGGCGGAGGGGTCAGCCGAAGGGCGGCGAAACGGGAAGGTCATGCGCCGCAGATCGATGCTCGAGGCGGATAGCGGGGTCTTGCCCTGCGAATAAACCCGGATCTCCAGCCTTGGCCCCTCGGTCGGGCCGGCCGCCGGCACCTCGAACGGGAGAGCGACAACCCCCGCTTCCAGGCTTACCTCATCGAGCGGAAAGGAGGCGATGATCCGCTCGCCCCATACCGCCTCGAGGACAATGCCCGGATCATCGGTTTCGCTTTCCGGCGGCAGCTCCGCGGCAAAAATCATTCTGACGCTGTACGGCCCCGGCGGCAGCTCCAAATAGGGACCGAAAAAAACATGGCCTTCTTTTCCGAGAACGGCGGCAATACTGCCGTCATCATTGCGACGCCCGGCGCCCCCGATCATGAGCTTCTCGATCTGCTCGCCCAGAAGATGGGCATAGCCAGTGACCTGAATATCCGACATTAAAGACCTCCGGATCTTTTTCGGGTCATTGCAGCTATCGGATCGGCCGCGACGCGCTACGCGCACCTCGGTCCTTGTATAGACTCGGCATTCTCTCAGCAACCCCTTCCCTGCAAGGACGAGCGACCTCAGGCGGATCGGCCGGGACGGTGTACAGCGTGCCGGCACGCTCCGGCCTTGCTCCCCCGCCGCCGGGCGAGCTCCTCTTGACCGCTCCGTGCTGTCCAGGGTAGAGCCTTTGCGTGAGGATCGCCGGCATCGGGGCGCGGGCAATCGGGCTTCTTCCAAAACCAACGCCCCGATTACGGACGCAGCATGTTACAGGGGGACGGCAACAAAAGGCCGCTGGAAGACCGATTTGCGGGCCGCTCCGCCGCCCCGCTGAACTGCCTCGTTGCGACCGGTTTGCACCAGAGGGGGTATCTGGAATGAGCACGACCGCCTTGCCTGTGGGGCGGCCCGGGGCTGCCGAATCGGGTCGATTTCTGGGACCGGTGACGCGGGTACGGAACTGGTTGCGAGGTCGATCGAGATATGAGGCAATACGGGCGCGGCTGGCCCGGCTCGAAGCGGCCGGCCGGCAGCAGGCCTTGGCCCAGGCGCATGCGATCGAGATCGCCCGCGCGCTCGAAGAGAAAATCGCCCGCATCGAAGAGAACGCGCTCGCGCTGGCCCCGGTTCAGGCGCGGCTGGCCCGGCTCGAATCGGCTTGGCGTCAGCAGGTCTACCTGCATCTGCATGCAGCCGCAGGTGAAGATCGCCTCGCAGCCTTCGAGGCGAGCTGGCGGCAGCATGTCCCGGCCTTTGTCAATGCAGTGGGGACCGTAAGCGCGTTCGGCCATCAACTGGCACGACTAGGCAAGGAGGTGCAGGCGCTGCACAATGAATCTATGGCTACAATTCGTAGTATTCAAGACAGAACAGAAATCACAGACAAAGAGATCAAGAAATTATCGGATACTTCTGGTAAATACGGCCAGGAATTTTCAGATCTTTGGCACCGACTTGAATTTATCCGTTCTGAGATCCTATATGAAATTCGCTATGGGCGTGATGCAAATAATTTAAATAAAAATAAAATTGTTCCTAGGATTTTGAGCCTGGAAAAAGTAGAGGCTGCTCGCAATGCAGGTTTACTACGGCTCAATCTCGGGTGTGGCCATATTGCGCTTGATGATTTCATCAATATTGATCGACGCGAGCTTCCAGGGGTTGACATTGTCGCCGAGGTCGGCAACCTTCCATTCGAGGAGAGCAGTATTCAGGAAATATATTCTGCTCATCTGTTAGAGCATTTTCCGCAAGAGGAGTTACGACGGCGGCTGTTGCCCTACTGGGTGTCGCTGCTGCGCCCGGGTGGACGGTTCCGAGCGGTAGTGCCGGACGGTGAGGCCATGGTGGCAAATCTGGCTGCGCGCACCTATCCTTTCGAGGACTTTCGTGCAGTTTTATTTGGTGGGCAGGATTACGAAGGTGACTTTCACTACAATCTTTTGACTCCTGACAGCTTGGCTGGGTTGCTGCGCGAGGCCGGCCTCGTCAATCTGGAGATCCCGGCGAGGGGGCGGCTCAACGGTCAGTGCTTCGAATTCGAGATTGTCGCGCAGCGGCCCGCAACGCCTGTGACCAATTCTGTTTCGCGATGACCGACCACCCCACGGTTTCCATCATCATCAATACGGATGGGCGCCTAGTCAGCTTACGCAAAACGCTAGAAAGCCTGCGCTATCTCCGGTACCCGAATTTCGAGGTCGTGGTAGTACCTGGCCCGACCCGTGACGGCACGCACGAAATGCTGGAAGCGTGGGCAGGACAAATCAAGATCAGGAATTGCCAGCAGCGCAACCTGTCCCAATCGCGGAATATCGGGATCGAGATATCCTCGGGCGAATTTGTTGCCTTTATCGATGATGACGCGGTCCCCGAACCGGAGTGGCTCGACGACCTTATCCCCGCTTTTTCCGATCCTGAGGTCGGAGCGGTCGGTGGATTTCTGCACGATCATACAGGAAAGGCCTATCAGTGGCGCTTCGGAACGGTGAACCGGTTTGCCACGGCCGACCAATCCTGGGATCGTGCAACGCCTGAATACAATTTTCCATTCAGCCTAAACATCCCGCACGTCATGGCCAACAGCATCTTTCGCCGCACGGCTTTGATCGATGTGGGAGGTTTCGACGAGGAATTCGAATATTATCTTGATGAAACAGACATAATCTGTCGGATCGTCGACAATGGTTGGCGCGTCGCCCAACTCGATCGCGGTTTTGTCCATCATAAATTCTTGCCAAGCCATCTACGAAATCAGCATCGCGTGGTCACAAATTGGTATCAGATTATCAAGAACAAAATTTATTTTGCATTGATGAATGGGCGCGGATATGCAACGGTGGAACGCATCATCGATGAAGTGAAAAGCTTCATCGCACAGGCTCGGCGCAATATTCGCTGGGCAATCGAAAACGGTCTTCTTACGCCCGAGTTCGAAGAAAGTTTCGAGCGCGACGCCGATCAGGCCATGCGGGACGGCCTGATGCGCGGGCTCCGGGGAAGCCGCCGCCTCGCCGATGCTGCCGCGCTTGCCGGAGATCCGGAGCGATTTCTACCGTTTCCATGCCTGCTCCCGGCAACGCGGCAGCGATGCTTCGTATTTCTCAGCCAGAACTACCCGCCGGATCCTCTTGGCGGCATCGGCCGCTATGTTCATCTGCTGGCGCGCCTGATCGCCGCCCGCGGCCATCAGGTGCATGTACTGACACGGGGGGAGGGCCATGACCGGGTCGATTTCGAGGACGGGGTCTGGGTGCATCGCTGCGTCGTGCGCGATTTCGCGGCGCCCGAGCCGGGAAACGGTGCAGACGCGCCGCTTCCCGCGCATATCTGGAACTATTCGATGACGATGCTGGCGGAGGCGCGGGAAATCGCAACACGCCGGCGCGTCGATTGCGTCCATGCCCCGATCTGGGATGTCGAGGGAATCGCGTTTCTGCGTGACGGCAGGTTTCCGCTGATTACCGGACTGCACACGACGCTCGATGGTTTTCTCGATAGCAATCCCGAGCGGCGTCTAGACGATAAGTTCATGCGGACGTTTGCAGCGCCAGTGCTGGCAGCCGAACGGGAGTTGTTGCTGGCGAGCGACGGCATCCTGGCGAACAGCAGAGCGATCATCGACGAGATCGAAAGCGCCTATGGGCTGTGTCTCGATCGGGCTCGCCTGAGAGTCGTTCCCCGCGGTCTCGAAGACTGGTACGCGCTCCCCTCTGATCCGCCGACCCCGCTGCCGGAGGGCATGGTGCGCGTGGTGTATGCCGGCCGGCTCGAACCGCGCAAGGGCATCGATGTGTTGATGAATATTGCTCCCGACTTGCTTGATCGGCACGCGAAGCTGCAGCTCGATATCGTCGGTGACGATCGCATCGTCGGCCCGGACGGGCGTACCTGGCGCGAGAGGTTCGAAAGACGTCTCGCCGGGCATCCCGGCCGCGATCGGGTCGTTTTTCATGGTGCTGTTTCCGACGAGCGGCTGCGCGGCTTTTACCGTGCCGCCGACATCGTGCTTGCCCCCTCCCGCTTCGAATCGTTCGGACTCGTCCATCTCGAGGCGATGATGATGGGCAAGGCCGTGATCGGCTGCCGCATCGGCGGCATGAGCGAGGTCATCGACGACGGCCGCACGGGGCTTTTGGCGAAACCGGGCGACGAAGCGTCGCTGCGCGATTGCCTCGAACGCCTGCTGGCGGACCCGGAGCTGCGCCGGCGCCTGGGGAAAGCCGCGCGCGCCGACTATCTGGCCCGCTTCGGCGCAGAACGAATGGCGGAAGAGGAGGAAGACTTCCTGCTCACGATCGCATCGCGGGCCGGCCGCCGGGAGGAACGGCGGAGAGCGGCCCCTCCCCGGATCGCGCGCGGCCCGGTGTTCTCGTCAAAGCGGGCGGACGGCCCGCCGCGCATTGCGATCATCGGCGGCGTCGTCGCGCGCTATGACGGCATCTCCGATGCCATCGTCAACACGTGGCGCTATCTCAGGGAGGGAACCGATTGGAACGTATCCATCCTGACCGCCGGAAGTGATCGCGAAGACGTCCCGATGCGGATCGTCGGGGGGGTGGCGGAGCTGCTGATGGCGCCCGAATTCCTGTCGGCCGACGTGCTGCTGTACCATTTCGGTATCTGGAATCCGCTGTTCGATGCGCTTCCGGTCGGCAATGGTCGGGCCCGCCAGGCCGTCTTTTTTCACAATATCACGCCGCCCGAATTCGTGCCGCCAAAGGCCCGAGGCATAATCGAGCGCTCGTTCAAGCAATTGCACAATCTGCGGCATGCGGATCGCCTGTGGCCGGTCAGCCGGATCAATTATGAATTGCTGCGAGAGCTCGATTTCAAACCGGATCGAATGGATATCCTGCCCGTCGCGGTACCCGGCCCGGCCCTGGCCCGACTGGGGGACAAGTCGCTTACCCCGATCGAAATTCTCTGTCTCGGCCGTATCGTACCCTCCAAGGGGGTGCGCGACCTGGTGGCTGCGATCGCCCTGATCTGCAAGCGGCCGTTGCCCCCGTTTCGCGTCAAGATTGCCGGCAATCTGGGATTTTCGGACAAGGATTATTGCGATTCGGTCCGACAGGATATAGCCGCCCACAGGCTTGCCGATATTGTCGAGATCATCGGTACGGTAACCCCTTCAAAGCGGGATCGTCTCTTGCACGCCGCTCATGTCATCGCCATTCCCTCCTATCATGAAGGGTTTTGCATACCGGCGATCGAGGGGCTGCGCGCCGGTTGCGTACCGGTCGGCTACGCCGCATACAACCTGAAATACATTGCCGAGGGGCTGTGCCGGATGGTCGCTCCGGGCGATACATCCGGCCTTGCCGACGCCCTCGCCGATATGATCTGCGAGATCACTGTGGCTCTCATCGACCCCGGTGCGCGGCTTCGGCTCGATCGCGGTGCGTTTACGATGGCCGAATTTGCCGCAGCCGCCCGCGAGCATGTCGATCGGTTCAGCCCCGAACACATCGCCGCGCTGACGCGCGCGCATGTCGAGCGATTGCTCGCGCCTGAGTTCTCCGCAGCGGTCACGGCCGCCGCACGCGCGGTTGGTTAGTGGTGTTTTACTGGCTCGCTCGAGCCACCCACCGCCCGGTTTCGCCGTTATCAGGAGTGAGGGATAGGATATGGAATCGCATTCTTCGACTGGACAGCCGCCGGACATAGCGAAGCTGACTTATCGCTTCGCCGTGAATGACGCGCGCATCCATACAGTGGTCGGTATTCGTGAGAATAATGCGATACGGACGACCGGAGAGGCAAACGGGGTCGTGCTTTATGGGCCATATATCTCCTTGCCGCCGGGCACTTATGAAGCGCTCATCCGTTTCGATGCCGATGCGCCTTGCCGCGGAGCCGCGAAAATGGACGTCTGTTCCAATTCGGGGAGAGATGTTCTGGCAGAGCAGACCGTTACCGCCGAAGAGATCCTGGCCCGGGACATGACGGCTGCGATACGGTTTTCAAGCTCCCAGCGATTGCTGAACGTGGAGGTGCGCCTATCCTGTGACAACGGCTTTGCTGCGACCCTTCGATCCGTGGAGATCTCCGGTGAATTGCCTCATCCTCCGCCCCGATTGGAAATCTCGGATCTCCCGCCGGTCCCAGTTGCAAACAGGATCAGGGGCGGCCGTAATCCCTATGACGGCTATCAGCGTGGGGTCGGCCTCGCAGGTAATCTTGAGGAAAAGATCACTACAGACCCCGATTTCCACCATGCGCGCGAGCTGGCCGGGGATCGAACCATTGTGGGCAACGCCAATTTATGCAACATTTTTTTGCTTTTTAAATTCTACCTACCGCGCCTGCCATCCGCACACATTGTCGAGTTCGGATCCTACAGGGGCGGCTCCGCGATTTTCATGAGCGCTCTAGCACGGCAGTTCTTACCGGGCACCAGGGTTCTTGCGTTTGATACATTCTGCGGCATGCCGATAACGGATGACGCCATCGATCTTCACCGCACGGGCGATTTCGACGATGTCGATTTGCCGGAGCTGCGCCGATATGTCGAAAACATCGGATTGAAAAATCTCGAGTTCGTTCAGGGGAGGTTCGAAGACACGGCACCAGAAAAGCTGCGGAAGATTGGGAGAGTTTCATTTTGCCACATCGATTGCGACATCCGCACCGCCGTCGAATGCGCTTATGCGGTGACGAAACCATATATGATCCCCGGCGGCTACTGGGTATTTGACGATCCTCTTCAGGCGACCTGCCTCGGTGCGATGGAGGCAGTCGAAGACCTTCTGATCAGACGGGATGGTCTGAACGCCGAACAGGTATCGCCTCATCTTGTTTTTCGTGAGCCCTTCGAGAAGATCTTTCCGGATTGAATAATGAAGGGCCTGCCCGGATTTCCTGATGGGTTCTGGTTCCGTATTGCGATCGCCGCGCTCCCGCTTATCAGCCTGCCGGCCGCAGCCAGACAGGCGCTCCCATCCGAGCCCGCGGCGATCCCCATCATCAACGTCAAAGAGTTTGGCGCCAAGGGCGACGGCCGGACCGACGACACGGCGATTCTCCAGGGTCTTCTCGACACCGGAACGTGGCCTCTTGTCTTGTACCTGCCGGGAACAAAAGCTTGTTACAGGATTTCGCGCGCGCTTGTCGTCCCGGATCAAACCGTCAACGGCTACACGGCCAAGCGCTCGGTCTATTTCATCGGCGACGGCCCCGAGCACACGGAGCTGCTGCAGACCAACAGCTCTGCGGATGGTATCGACCTTTCGTTCGGATCAACGCCGCCGGTCAATAGCGGGCTATGGTCGGGCGGCGGCGTGATCGGCATGACGATCGCCGCGGGATCGTCCTGCATCGGTCCCGGCCTCACCACTGCGACCCTCGACTCCTCGGGCGATGCGATCAATCTTCAGAACGGCAACAATGCCGTCGTCGTCGATAATGTGTACTGGAAAGGGTTTCGCGTCGGACTGAACCTGGATCGGACATGGCAGGGTTATTTCACGCGGCTGTGGGGGGTCGGCCAATCGATTGGCATTCAAGTCGGCTGCAATACCAATTTCGTGCAAGGAGCCGGCAACAGCTTCGCGCATATCCTGTTGTCCGATTACGCGTTCGATCCGGCTGTCTCCGCTTCTTCTATCGGATTTAAGGTATGCAGCGGAGCTCAGTACCTCGACCACGTCGAGCTCGACAACTTTCTACACGGCCTGCTCGTACAGCCGGCCGCCGGACAGCAGGTCGAAGGGATGAGCCTTGCCGATGTCATCGCCGACACCTCCCTCGGCGACGGTGCTGTTTTCGACGGCGGCGCGGGCAGTATCGCCGCTCTCCGGATTTCCAATAGCTGGTTTTCGTTCAACAACGGCGCCGGACTCGTCATCAAGGGCGCGGCCGGACATGTGCAGGGCATAACGGTCGCCGGGTCGCATTTCCGCGAGAACGGGCTGGCGGGCATCGAGGATCAGATCGATGCCGAACTCTCGGTGACCGGATCGGACATTACCGGCAACGACCGCGGCATGTTCATGCTGGCTACGGCAGGGGCCGGTTGCCAAAGCGGTCACGTGCTGACCGTCCAGGGCGGCGGACAGCCGAGCGGCAGTCATGCCACGACCATTGATATAAACCGCGTCAGCAAATCCGGCGAGGTCCTTGCCAACGGTTTCACCGTAGATTCCGCCGGATTCTATTCGCATTATCCGCTCAATCCCGTAAGAGTCTCCGGCGGTCATTGCACGATTGAACCGACGTTCAACCTGACAAGACCGGCACGATACAACCCCGGAATCCATGTTGCGGCCAATGTCGGCGCCTGGAGCGTCGTCGGTAATTTTTTCGGAAACTTTGCGACAAACAGCAGATCGCAGGCCGCCGATATCGTCATCGACCGCGGGACCAGCAGCGATGCCACCTATCGCGCGAATACGACCAAAGCGCCGGCACCGGGCAGCGGTATTCCCCATGTCGTCAACGGCTCGACCGCTCATATCGACTGGGATGAAGAACTCTACGCCGTGGGCCGCTCTCACACAGCAGGCGGCAGGACGGTTTATCTCGGCCCGGGCGGCGGCGCCGCAAGCGGCGATGTGGGGTTCCTGGCGGGCGGCGGCGTCCTGACCGAAATGGAATGCCGCTCCTCCCGGGCTCCGGGCAGCGGCCAGAGTTATACGTTCCAGCCCTATAACCCGGAAACCGGCGCCGTCGGCACGGCGGTCCGGATTATCGATCAGCGCCATAGGACCGGCATTACGCCAGAGAGTGTTGCCCTCTCCGAAGGCGGCAGCCTGTTGATCCGGGTCGTGACGAGCCGCACCGCCATTCCCGCGACCTTCGGCTGCCGGCTGGGAATCGCGCATTGATCTATCCGGACTGCCTGCGGCTGTCAGGTGTCCTGACGCTTCTCACCACCGAAAACGCTCCGCATCCGCCGGGCCCGAACCGGCGGCAGCTTCATGACAAAGCGCGCGAGATCGCCGCCGCCGAACAGAAAGCCCTCGATTCCCGCCGCCGCAGCGGCGGCATAGTCCGTCTCCTGGTCGCCAACCAGAAAACTCCTCTCCCGATCGACGGGCCAGCATCGCAGCAGGTCGAGAAGCATTCCCGGCGCCGGTTTGCGCCAGGCGCTGGCACGGCGGTATTCGGGACGGACGGCCTCCGGATGGAACGGGCAGTAGCGGATATCGTCGAGATGGGCGCCCTGTGCCGCGAGCTCCGCTGCGATTTGATCGTGCAGAATGCGCACGTCCTCTTCCGAATAGAAGCCCCGGGCAACGCCCGACTGGTTGGTGACGAGAAAAACATAGAATCCCGCGTCATTGAGCGCCTTGACCGCCCGCTGGGCGCCGTCGATCCAGCGGAAACGGGCGCGCGTGCCGACATGACCGTCATCGTGATTGAGCACGCCGTCGCGGTCGAGAAAGGCGGCCGGCCGGTATCGCTGCTCCGGAATCTCGCGCTGTGCCCGCGCATACGCGTCCGGCACCCCGATATCGATGAAATACCCTGTAAACGGTACGCCCATGAGCTTGCCGTCGCGGGCGAGGGCCGGAAATACGTCTTGTTCGAGCGAACAGCGCGGCGCGAGATGGTCGAGCAGGGCGCGCCGACAGGCATAAATACCGCCGCTGACAAGGCCGGGTCCCAGCCCCGGTGGGCGCTCGGCAAAGCGTGCAATCCGATCGCCCTCAATTGCGACGACGCCAAACCGGGCGGCCTCGGCCACCTCTCTGACCGCGATCGCCGCGCTCGCCCAAAGCTTGGGTTCGGCGCGGCGGGCCAATTCAAGAAGGTTGATGTCGAACCACGAATCGCCGTTCAGCAGGTAGAACCGATCCGCCAACCGGTCGCGTGCGTGCCACAGAGCGCCGCCGGTTCCGGCGGGCTCCGCTTCCTGCGATACCGCGATGTCGAGGCCGAACCTTTCGCGAAGCGGGGTCGAGACCGCGTAGTCGACAATCTGCTGCCCGGCAAAGCCGGCGAGCAATAACACCGAGGTCACGCCGTGACGGGCGAGTTCGAACAGCAGCACGTCGAGAAACGGACTGCCCGCCACCGGCAGAAGCGGTTTTGGCGTTTTGGCCGTCAGGGCACCGAGCCTAGTTCCGCGCCCGCCGCACAGGATGACCGCCTGCCGGATCATCTTCGCCATCGACGGCCAGGTTTCGACGCGGCGTTTCGGGGAGAGCGGGCAGCGTTCCCGAATGCGGCTTTCAGCAATGAGTTCACCGCCTCACCCGCCAAGTCTCGCATCCGCGATCGGTGAACTTGACCGGTGCGGCGCTCACGCCCGCGGCGCCAAGGGCATCGAGCAATCCGAGGCGATCCTCGGGTGGGACGATGAACATCAAGAACCCGCCGCCGCCCGCTCCGGAGACCTTGCCCGCGAGAGCGCCGTTGGCCATTGCGATTTTGTAGAGCTCCTCGATGCGCGCCGTGGAGATCCCGCCGGCGGTCATTTTCTTCGCGCTCCACGAATCGTTCAGGATCTGCGCCATCCGGCAAATATCGCCGGCAAGCAGCGCGGTCTTCATCTCGACGGCGTCGGCTTTCAGGCGGTCCATCGCGGCGATCGCGCGGGTGCTGTGATCGGCCACCGCCGCGGCCTGTTGCGCGATGATTGCCGTCGTGTCGCGCGAGCGGCCGGAAAAGCAGATGAGCAGCGAAGATTCAAACTCGTTTCTGGCGCTGTCGGAGACCCGCAGAGGATTTACGACGACCCGGTCGCGGGCGAGGAATTCGATAAAATTGATGCCGCCAAACGCCGCGGCGTATTGGTCCTGCCTGCCCCCGGCCAGACCGAGATCGAGCCGCTCGATCTCGAATGCCAAACGGGCGACGTCATAGGGGCCGAGCGGCGCGCCGAGGAGCTCGCGGAATGCCTCGACGAGCGCCACGACGAGCGCCGAGGAAGCGCCGAGGCCCGAGCCGAGCGGCGCATCGACCGTCGTCGTGACCGTCGCCGCAATCGCCTTTCCGCCGTTATGGTCGCGCACCATGCGCTCATAGACGCCGCGGTGCAGCAGCAGTGCCGCTCCCGGCAGTCGCGGCGCGGCTTCCAGCACCTCCTCCCGGCCCAGATCCCTGGCCTGGAACACCACCTTGCCGTCGTCGCGCAGGCTGATAAAGGCATAGGCGAAGCGGTCGATCGTCGTATTCAAGACCGCGCCGCCGAATTCGTCGCAATAGGGCGACAAATCCGTCCCGCCGCCCGCGAGCCCAAGGCGCAGCGGCGCTCGCGCCCGAATGACCGTCCGTAAATCCAATGTCGACCCCCTCTCCCCGCGGCAGAATTTTGAACGCGACCGGCGAAACCTTCAAGATATGCTTGCCCACGCAAGTCGGGTTTGGCACAGCACTGCCATCGCCCCGCGTTAGTGAAGTCTTCCCTCGGGGCCTCGCGCATCGCATAGGCGCAGTGATCCGGCAAAAGCCGGCGCGCTTCGCCGGCGTCGGCCGCCATCCCCGTCATGGGTGCCGTCGCGATCGAAAAAGGCGACGGCAGGACGGAGACCCGCACCCCTGCGGCCCCGCCGCTTCACGTCAAATCAATGATATAAACAGGGAGACAGTGAGATCAGGGAGGGTGGGAAGGGAGGGAAAGCATATTGCGCGCTATCGGCGCGCCATGGTGTTCTCTCATTGTTTTCTTCCTCCCTGATCTCACTGCCTCACTGTAAAATTTATAAACAGGGAGCCAGTGAGGACGGTGAGAAAACAAGATGAGGAAAAGGATATTGCGCGCCACAGGCGCGCTATAGTTCTCCCTCATTGTTTTCTTCCTCCCTGATCTCACTGTCTCACTGTGAAACAATACCGATGGGGACAGGCGAGAAGGGGCGGTTTTTGAAGACGCCGGCGGCCGGCGCAAGGCCGGCCACGGGAAAGGCGCCCGCTCACTCCCAGCCCGGCCCGCCCTCCGCAAAGGGCAGCGCGCGCTGCGCCGGCGGGTCGGCCGGCGGGCGCCGCGGCGCCCGCCGCCGCGGCGGGCGGGCGGGCGCGCCGGCGGCCGTGGCCGCGACCCGGCCGTCATGGAATTCGAGCTCGAGCGCCGCCCCCGGCGCCACCGCCGCCGCCGCCGTGACGATGCGCGCGGCGGCGTCGCGGACCACGACATAGCCGCGCGCCAGCAGCGAATCGTGCCGCTCCGAATGGCTTTGCAGCCGCCCGGCGAAATTGTCGAGCAGATCGCGGCGGCCGGCCAACGCCCGCGCCATCGCCTGGCCGAGCCGCCGCCCGGCCTCGGCCGTCGCCGCGCGCAGGCGGCCGATCTCGCGCGCCGCCGCCTGCGGGCGCAGCCGCGCCGCAAGATGGGCCAGCCGCTCGCGCTCGCGGGCGAGGCGCTGGCGGGCGGCCAAATGCAGCCGCTCGGCGCGGTCGTCGAGGCGCTGCGCCGCCATGCCGAGCAGATCGTGTGGATCGGGCAGGCCGCGCGCCAGGCCCTCGAGCCGCAGCCGGCGCTCGTCGAGCAGGCGCGCCAGAGCGGCCGACAGCCGCCCGGCCAGGCCCGCCGTCGCGGCCATCAGGTCAAGGCGCACCGGCACCGCCATCTCGGCCGCGGCGGTCGGCGTCGGCGCGCGCAGATCGGCGGCATAGTCGATCAGCGTCGTGTCGGTCTCATGCCCGACCGCCGCGATCAGCGGGATCGCCGACAAGGCGGCGGCGCGCACGACACTCTCCTCGTTGAACGCCATCAGATCCTCGAGGCTGCCGCCGCCGCGCGCGACAATGATCACGTCCGGCCGCGGCACCGCCCCGCCCGCGGCGAGGCGATTGAAGCCGGCGATCGCGGCGGCGATCTGCGCCGCCGCCCCCTCCCCCTGCACCGCCACCGGCCACAATAGCACCCGGCGCGGAAAGCGGTCGGCCAAGCGGTGCAGGATGTCGCGGATGACCGCCCCCGAAGGCGAGGTCACGATGCCGATCACCTCCGGCAGGAACGGCAACTTCTTCTTGCGCTCGGCCGCGAACAGCCCCTCGGCGGCGAGGCGGCGGCGGCGCTCCTCGAGCAGTTTCAACAGCGCGCCGACGCCGGCCAGCGCGATCGCCTCGACGATCAACTGGTATTTCGAGCGGCCGGGATAGGTGGTCAGCCGCCCGGTGCACACGACCTCAAGACCGTCCTCGGGCGGCACCGCCAGGTGCGGCACGCTGGTGCGCCAGCACACCGCATCGAGCACCGCCTCGGCGTCTTTGAGCGCGAAATAGCAATGCCCGGAGGCGTGGCGCCGGCAGCCGGAGATCTCGCCGCGCACGCGGACATGGCCGAAATTGTCCTCGATCGCGCGCTTGAGCGCGGCCGCCAGTTCGGAGACGCTGTATTCGGGCAGGTTCGGGCGCGGCATCGGCGGATCGTTCATGCCGCGATCATAGAGGAAGAGAGGAGAGAGGGCGATGCGGGTGCTGGTGGTGGGCTCGGGCGGGCGCGAGCACGCCCTCGTCTGGGCGATCGCGGCCTCGCCGCTGGTCGACCGGCTCTATTGCGCCCCCGGCAACGCCGGCATTGCCGAGGAGGCCGAATGCGTCGCGATCGCCGCCGATGACAGCGCCGGGCTGGTCGATTTCTGCCGGCGGGCGCGAATCGATTTCGTCGTCGTCGGCCCCGAACAGCCGCTGGTCGCCGGCCTCGTCGATGCGCTCGCGGCCGCCGGCATCCCCGCCTTCGGGCCGAGCGCGGCGGCGGCCGCGCTCGAGGCCTCGAAGGGCTTCGCCAAGGATCTGTGCGCCGGCGCCGGCATCCCGACCGCCGCCTACGGCCGCTTCCGCGACGCCGCCGCGGCCAAGGCCTTCATCGCCGCGCGCGGCGTCCCGATCGTCGTCAAGGCCGACGGGCTGGCCGCCGGCAAGGGCGTCACCGTCGCCTGCGACCGCGAGACGGCCTTCCGCGCGGTCGATCAGGCGCTGGTCGAGCGCCGCTTCGGGCCGGCCGGCGCCGAGATCGTCGTCGAGGAGTATCTGGCCGGGCGGGAGGCGAGCTTTTTCGCGCTGGTCGACGGCGCGCACGCGCTGCCGCTCGCGACGGCGCGGGACTACAAGCGGCTCGGCGACGGCGACAGCGGCCCCAATACCGGCGGCATGGGCGCCTTCTCGCCGGCCCCCGATCTCGACGACGCGCAGCAGGAGGAGATCATGGCGCGCATCATCCGGCCGGCCGTGCAGGCGATGCGGGCGCAGGGGCGGCCGTTCAAGGGCGTGCTCTATGCCGGGCTGATGCTGACCGAGGCCGGGCCGCGGCTGCTCGAATTCAATGTCCGCTTCGGCGACCCCGAGACGCAGGTGCTGGTGGTGCGGCTGGCGAGCGACCTGCTGCCGGCGCTGCTGGCGGCGCAGGACGGGGTGCTCGCCGATTTCGACCTGCGCTGGCGCGCCGAGGCGGCGGTGTGCGTCGTGCTGGCGGCCCGCGGCTATCCCGAGGCGCCGCGGCGCGGCGGCGAGATCCGCGGCCTCGAGCGCATCGACGACGCCGCGGTCAAGGTCTTTCACGCCGGCACCCGGCGCACGGCGGACGGGCGGCTGCTGGCCGCGGGCGGGCGCGTGCTCGCCGTCACCGCAACCGGCGCCGACGTCGCCGCGGCGCGCCGGCGCGCCTACGAGGCGGTCGCGCGGATCGACTGGCCGGACGGTTTCTGCCGCCGCGACATCGCGCTGTGATCCCCTCGCGCGCCGGCGGCCACTCTTCCTTCCCCACCTTCGCCGTCCTTGCCGCCATACCGTTACAGTATTTCACAGGGAGCCAGTGAGATCGGTGAGGAATAAAAAAATGAGAGAACACTATAGCGCGCCTTTGGCGCGCATTATCCTTTTCTCCTCCCCTTATCCTCACTGTCCTCACCGGCTCCCTGTTCTATAAATTTCACAATGAGCCAGTGAGATCAGTGAGGAAGAAAACGATGAGAGGAGATCATCGCGCGCCGGCGGCGCGCAACGTCTCTTTCCTCCTTCCCTTATCCTCACTGCCCTCACTGGCTCCCTGTTATATAAATTTCACAATGAGCCAGTGAGATCAGTGAGGAAGAAAATAGTGAGAGGAAATCACCGCGCGCCGGCGGCGCGCATTATCTTTTTCCTCATCTTCTTTTCTCACTGTCCTCACCGGCTCCCTGTTCTATTAATTAAACAATGAGCCAGTGAGATCAGTGAGGAAGAAAACGGTGAGAGGAGATCATCGCGCGCCGGCGGCGCGCATTACCCTTTTCTCCTCCCTTAATCCTCACTGTCCTCACCGGCTCCCTGTTCTATAAATTTCACAATGAGCCAGTGAGATCAGTGAGGAAGAAAATAGTGAGAGGAAATCACCGCGCGCCGCCGCGATGACGGAAACCGGTTCCCGCCGCCGGGATCCGGTATTACAGTGAATGGCGAATGTCCGCGCTCCCGCCCGCCTTGCCGGCGAGCGGGCGCGGAGCCCTGACAGCGCGAGCGGATCAGAGATGAGCGCGATGCGTCCCCTCCCGGCCGTGCCGCTGCTGGCGGCGCTGCTTGTCCCCACCCTCGCGCGGGCGGCGGCGCCGGTCTACGTGCATATGAACGGCGGCAACTACTTCCTCGAACCGGTCGTCGCGGTGCGGCCCGGCCAGCCGGTCGTGTTCGTCAACCAGGACACCGGCGCCCACACGATCGCCGGCTACAATCCGCTGACCGGCGCCCTCTCGCGGCGTTTCGAGGCGACCTTGGCCGGCACCAAGGGGCCGGGCCACAAGCTTGCGACCTATACCGTAAGCTTTGCGAAGGCCGGCTTTAAGCCCTATCTGTGCACGGTCCACGCCCGGCTGGCATCGACCTTCGGGGGTGCGGTGCAGCCGGTCAAGCGGGCCGGAACGCACGGCTTCAAGGGCCCGATGGCGGGCCTGATCGTCGTCACCACCGACCCCGCGCTGCTCGCCGACAACCCGCCGACCGCCGCCGAGAAGATCGTGCCGGGCTTCTTCGGCGGCTGAGCCGGCGCAGGCGCCGCCATTCCCCTACTGCATCGTCGATTTGGCGGTCGGCACGATGCGGGTGACGACCATCGCCTCGCGGTCGAGATAGTCGGGCACGCGCGGCGCAATCTTCGTCTTCCAGTAGTCGCTGTCATAGACCGCCTTGTAGAGCGCCTCGCGTTCGGCCTCGCTCTCGAACCGGCGCAGCCACACATAGACCGATTCGTCGCTCTCGCCGCGGAAGCTGCCGCAGATGACCATGCCTTTCGAGACCTGGAACGGGATGATCTCCTCCTCCATGATCCGGATCCACTCGGCGAGCTTGCCGGGCCGCACTTTGTACTGGCGCAGTTCGTAGAAGGCCATGTCCGCATCTCCTTGATCGGTGCCAAACGCGCAAGGCTATCGCCCGCGCCGGGGCGGCCGCAAGCCCGCGCCTTCCGCCCGGACGCGGCCACTGCGCGCCACAGGCGCGCTATGGTTTCCCCTCCCTGTTTTATTCCTCCCTGATCTCACTGTCTCCCTGTGAAATAATAGAACAGGGAGCCAGTGAGGACAGTGAGGGTAAGATAATGAGGAAAAAGATGTTGCGCGCCACAGGCGCGCTATGGTTTCCTCTCCCTGTTTTATTCCTCCCTGATCTCACTGCCTCCCTGTAAATTATTTAAACCGGTGTTTCGGTGCGGAGTTGTTCCTGCAACACCAGGCGCCGGATCCCGCTTCTGAGAGCCGCCGAGTTGAAGTTTAGCAGCAGGCCGATGCCGATCCCGCTCAGTTTCATGTAGGTCAGGAGCTGAGCCGTATGGATCGGCAGCAGGCGCTCGACGGTCTTCAGCTCGACGATCACGCGATCTTCGATGACCATATCGAGGCGATATCCGCAGTCCAGGCGCATCGACTTGTAGAGGACGGGCACGGCGACCTGGCGCCTGAAGGCGATGCCGGCCTGCCTGAGCTCAAAGCACAGGCATTCCTCGTAGGCCGATTCCAAAAGGCCCGGGCCGAGCCGCCGATGGACCTCGATCGCCAGACCGATGATCTTTTCGGTCAGCGGGTCGTTTTCAGGCGCCGCCGCCGCCCCGCCTTGTCGCATCACTTCCCCGTGCGCTGATAGGGATTATGAAGAAATATCACCATGAAGACGACAAGAACATCAAGAAAAAGGTAACAAGGAAAGGATCATGCGCGCCGGAGGCGCGCCATGGTTCCTCTCTCTGCGTTTGCCCTCACCGTCTTCACTGCCTCATTGTTAATTTATAGAACAGGGAGCCGGTGAGGACAGTGAGGGTAAGATAATGAGGAAAAAGATGTTGCGCGCCACAGGCGCGCTATGGTTTCCTCTCCCTGTTTTATTCCTCCCTGATCTCACTGCCTCCCTGTGAAATAATAGAACAGGGAGCCAGTGAGGACAGTGAGGATTAGGGGAGGAGAAAAGGGTCATGCGCGCCACAGGCGCGCTATAATTCTCTCTCACCGTTTTCTTCCTCCCTGATCTCACTGTCTCCCTGTGAAATAACATAACAACGAGACAGTAGGGACAGCGAGGGATTTTCGCTTGCGGTGCCCTCCTTTCCCCGCACCGCTTCGTCAAAAAGCGAACGGGGCCGCCGCCGGCGCGGCGACCCCGCTCGCAAAGGCCGCGGCGGCTCAGTTATGCCAGCGGAACTGCTGCGGTTTCCGGGCCGAGCCCTGCGAGATCTTGACGTTGACCAGCGCCGGGCCGCGGAAGTTCAGCGCTTCGTCGAGGGCGCCGCGCAGATCCTTCGGATCCTCGACATAGAAGCCCCGGCCGCCGAAGGCCTCCATGACCTTGTCGTAGCGGGCGCCGTAGATCAGCGCGTTCGGCTTCAGATTGTACATCGGGTTCTCCGGGATTTCCGGCATGCCGGGACCGATGCCGCCATTGTTGAGGACGACGATCTTGGCCGGGAAGCCGTAGCGGCACAGCGTCTCCATCTCCATGCCCGAGAAGCCGATCGCCGAATCGCCGGAGACATGGATGACCGGCCGGTCGGGATGCGCGACGCAGGCGGCGATGACCTGGCCGAGCCCGACCCCCATCGTGCCGTAGGTGCCGGCGTTGAGGCAGGAACGGGCGTTGAGGACCGGCAATTGGGTGAGGCCGATATCCATCGTGCCGGCGCCCTCGGCGCTCAGGATCGCGTTCTTCGGCATCCAGGCGGCGATGTCGCGGAAGGCCCGATAATAGCCGGCCGGGGCGCTGTCGTCCTCGATCTGCGGCCTGATCATCGCGGCGTTCTCGGCCGCCTTGTTGGCGAGCATCTGCCGCCACGGCGTGTCCTTCGGATAGAACCACTGGCGGCCTTCAAGCGCCTTGTTGAGCTGGCTCATGACCGCCTTGCCGTCGCCGACCAGCGCCACCTCGGTCGCCTTGTTGTGGCCGATCTCCTCGGGCGCGATGTCGAGCTGGATGACCCTGACGTCCTTGGCGTAGCGCGGCGGTTGGCCGAAATGCAGGATCCAGTTGAAGCGCGCGCCCATCAGGAAGACGACGTCGGCCTGCTGCAGGGCGAGCGTGCGGGCGGCGGCAACCGACAGCGGGTGGGTGTCGGGCACGACGCCCTTGCCCATCGGCGAGCGCAGGAACGGCAGCTGCGTGCGCTCGATGAAGGCGCGCACCTCGTCCTCGGCGCGCGCCCAGGCCATGCCCTTGCCGACGATGACGAGCGGGCGCTGCGCCTGTTCGAGCAGGTTGAGCGCGCGCTCGACCTGCTCCTGCGGCGCGATCATGCGCGGCGGGTCCGGACATTTCTCGACCTGCACCACTTTGTCGAGCTCGCAGGTGCCGGTGATGATGTCGTCGGGAACGTCGAGATAGCTGGCGCCGGGGCGGCCGTACATCGCGTGCCGGACCGCCATCTCGACATAATAGGGGATGCGGTGGACGTGCTCGATCGCGTGCGCGAATTTGCAGAACGGTGTCGCGATCAGCACCTGGCGCTCCTCCTGGAAGGCGCCCATGCCGCCGCGCCAAGTCTCCGAGGCGCCGCCGATCAGCAGCATCGGCCAGCAATTCTGCTGCGCGTTGGCAAGACCGGCGAGGCCGTGGACGACCCCGGGGCCGGTCACGACGATGCAGGCGCCGGGGCGGCCGGTCAGATAGCCGTAGGCCTGCGCGGCGTAGGAAGCGGTCTGCTCGTTGCGCATGCCGATATAGGCGATGCCTTCCTTCTGCGCGGCGGCGGCGATCGGACCGACGGGAAACCCGACGACCCCGAACAGGTGATTGATGCCCTGCTGCTTGAGGCTCTTCGCGATCAAGGTGGCACCGTCGATTTCGCTCATGTTGCTCTCCTGTCTCTTATGGCGAAGGCCGGCGATCATGATCCGGCTCGCCGGGCGAGGGAACCCTCGCGGCGCAGATTACGCAGTTCCGCCCGGCCTGGATAGAGGACGCGGGCGGTTTTGCGCCGCCGCGGCGCCGCGGCAAAGGATCGGGCGCCCCCCCGCTTTCCTCGCGGGGGCGACAAGCTGCGCCAAACCGACAGGGATTTGCTTCCAATACGACGATGAGACGGCGGGGACGGCGAGGACAGCAAAGCAGAGAAGGATCATGCGCGCCAAAGGCGCACCATAGTGTTCTCTCATTGTTTTCTTCCTACCTGATCTCACTGGCTCATTGTGAAATTTATATAACAGGGAGCCAGTGAGGACAGTGAGAAAAGAAGATGAGGAAAAATATGTTGCGCGCCAAAAGCGCGCGATGGTTTCCTCTCACTGTTTTCTTCCTCATTGATCTCACTGTCTCCCTGTTTAATTAATAGAACAGGGAGCCAGTGAGGACAGTGAGGATTAATACCAAATCTCTCTGATCAGAGCACATAGAAAGAAACAGTTGTCATTGCGAGCGCAGCGAAGCAATCTCACGCCGGGTGCGGTATATCTCTGAGATTGCTTCGTCGCTTTGCTCCTCGCAATGATAGGGGGAGTATAGGTTCTCATCATCGGGATCTGGTATAGAGAATAAGAAAAACATTATGCGCGCCAAAAGCGCGCGATGGTTTCCTCTCACTGTTTTCTTCCTCATTGATCTCACTGTCTCCCTGTTTAATTAATAGAACAGGGAGCCAGTGAGGACGGCGAGGATTAATAAAGGAGAAGATATTATGCGCGGCGGCGCAGCACGAGGGAGCCGAAGGCGTCGAGACTGGCCTCAAAGGCGCGGGTCACGACGGTCGCGGTCTCGTCCTCGACGATGACCGCGGGACCGGCGATCCGCGCGCCGGGGGCGAGCTCGCGCCGCTCATAGACCGCGACCTCGGCAAAGGCGCCGCTGTCGCGATCGAACACCGCCCGCCGGCGCGCCGGCGCCGGCCGGTAAGGGGCGGGCTGCGGCGGCGCCTCCGCCGCCGCGGCGGCCGGCGGCGGCGTCGACAACAGCAGCACCCAGCTCAGCGCCTCGACCTCGACGCCGGGGATGACGCGGCTGTAGAGGCGGCGGTAGGCCTCCTCGAAGGCGGTCCGGAACAGCCCGGCATCGCTCGCGGCATATGGGCGCGCCGGCAGCGGCACGGCGATCTCGTGGCCCTGGCCGCGATAGCGCATGAAGGCCGTGCGCGTCTCGACCAGCGCCGCCGCGCCGGCGCCGCGGCGCACGACCGCTTCGGCCTCGGCGCGCATCGCCGCATAGAGCGCATTGACCGCGGCGGCGTCGAAGGCGTCGAGCCGCTGCAGGTGCGAGCGCACGATCTCGTAGGCGATCGGCGCGCGCAGGAAGCCGACCGCCGAGCCGACCCCGGCATCGGCCGGCACCACCACCTGCGCGATGCCGAGCTTCTCGGCCAGGCGCGCGGCGTGCAGCGGGGCGGCGCCGCCGAAGGCGATCAGCGTGCGCGCGCGCACCTCCTTGCCGCTCTCGATCGCGTGCACGCGGGCGGCGTTGGCCATGTTCTCGTCGACGATCTCGCTGATGCCGAGCGCCGCCAGTTCGAGCGCCAGCCCGAGCGGCTCGGCCACCGCGCCGGCGATCGCCGCCGCCGCCGCGGCCGGGTCGAGCGCCATGCGGCCGCCGGAAAAGCGGGCGGGGTCGATGCGGCCGAGCACCAGATCGGCGTCGGTCACGGTCGGCTGGGTGCCGCCGCGGCCGTAGCAGGCCGGGCCGGGCTCGGCGCCGGCGCTGTCGGGGCCGACCGTGATGCGCTTGAGCCGGTCGAGCCGCGCGATCGAGCCGCCGCCGGCGCCGATCTCGACCATCTCGATGACCGGGATCCGCAGCGGCAGCCCGCTGCCCTTCTGGAAGCGGTAGACGCGCGCGACCTCGAAGGTGCGGCTGGTCTGCGGGCGGCCGTCGTCGATCAGGCAGATCTTTGCGGTGGTGCCGCCCATGTCGTAGGACAAGACCCGCTCGAGCCGGCATTGCCGCGCGATATGGCCGGCGAAGATGGCGCCGCCGGCCGGCCCCGATTCGACGAGCCGCACCGGAAAGCGGATCGCCGTCTCGACCGTCGTCAGCCCGCCGCCCGAGGTCATCAGCAACAGCGGGCAGCGCACCCCCTCGGCGGCGAGCAGGCGCTCGAGATCGGCGAGATAGCGGCCGACCAGCGGCTGCACATAGGCGTTGGCGCAGGCGGTCGAGAAGCGCTCGTATTCGCGCATCTCGGGCGAGACCTCGCAGGACAATGTGATCGCGACCTGCGGCAGGCGGGCGGCGAGGATGTCGCGGGCGCGCCGCTCGTGATCCGGGTTCATGAAACTGTGCAGAAAGCCGATCGCGACCGCCTCGATGCCGAGCGCGGCCAGCCGGTCGGCCAGGCGCGCGAGCGCGGCCTCGTCGAGCGGGACCAGCACCCGGCCGGCGGCGTCGACGCGCTCGGGCACCGGGAAACGCCAGCGCCGCGGCACCAGCGGCTCCGGCAGGTCGATATTGACGTCGTATTGCTCGAAGCGGTTCTCGTGGCGGATCGCGATCGTGTCGCGAAAGCCCTCGGTCGTCACCAGCGCGGTCTTCGCCCCCTTGCGCTCGATGATGGCATTGGTGGCGAGCGTCGTGCCGTGGATGATCAGCGCGAGATCGCCGGGCGCAAGCGCCGCCGCGGCGAGGACCTGCCGGATCGCGGTCATGACCGCGCGCGCCGGCGCCTCGGGCGTCGTCAGCACCTTGGCGCTCCAGCGCCGGTCGCCCGCCTCGAGCGCGACATCGGTAAAGGTGCCGCCGATATCGACGCCAAGCCTTGCCTGCGTCACCCTCTCCTCCTCGCCGCTCCAAACCCGGCTCCAGTTACGACGGCGCCGCCCGCGCCGTCAATGCGCCCCGCCTGGCGAGAGGGCGGGCGGATCAGGTCCGGCCGGCGGCGGGCGAGGGCAGCGGGCGGAAATCGAGCGGCACGTCCCGTTCGATCTGCCGGCGGCCCGGCAATTGCGCCGCGCTCCAGCCGCCGCCCAGCGCCTCGATCAGCGACACGCTGGCGACCAGGCGGCTCTGCCGGATCGACAACACCGTCTCGTCGTCGGCGAGCGCCGTCGTCTGCGCCACGACGACATTGGTGTAGGGCACCAGCCCGGCCTTGTACTGGTTGAAGATCAGGCGCGCGGCCCGGCGCGCCGCCGCCGCCGCCCTCTCGGCGGCGCGCTGCTGGCGGGCGAGGATGCGCAGCGCGGCAAGCTCGTCCTCGACCTGTTGGAAGGCGGCGAGCACGGTCTGCCGGTAATTGGCGACGCTCTGCATGAAGGCGGCGTCGGCGGCGGTGAGCTCGGCGTTGCGCAGGCCGCCCGCGAACAGGGTCTGCGCCGCCTGCCCGCCGAACGCCCACACCACGTTTGCGGCGCTGAACAGCCGGCCGAGCTTCGCCGCCGTCGTGCCGGCGTCGCCCGACAGCGTCAGATCGGGGAAGAAGGCGGCCGTGGCGACGCCGATCTGGGCGTTGGCGGCGGCCATCTGCCGCTCGGCCGCGGCGATGTCGGGGCGGCGTTCGAGCAGCGTCGCGGGCAGTCCGGGCGGGATCTGCGGCACGATGCCGGTGACCGCCGCCGGGGCGATCGCGAACGCGGCCGGCGGGCGCCCGATCAGCACCGCGATCGCGTGCTCGAGCTGGGCGCGGCTCACGCCGACCGCGATGCGCTGCGCGCGCGCCGCCTCCAGCTGCGCCTCGGCCTGGGCGACGTCCGCGGCGGCGGCGATGCCGGCGGCGTACTGGTTGCGGGTGATGCGCAGCGCCTCGGCATAGGCGGCGATCGTGCGGTCCAGCAGCCGCTGCAATGCGTCGGCGATGCGCAGCTCAAAATAGTCGCCGGCCAGCGTCGCCTGCGCCGACAGGCGGGCGTTGGCCAGCTCGGCGGCGCTCGCCTGGGCGCCGGCGAGCTGGCCCTCGACGGTGCGGCGCACCCGCCCCCACAGATCGGGCACCCAGCTCGCCGATACGCTCTGGCTGAACAGATTGGCGATCACCCCGGCCGAGCGCGCGCGCTGGCCCTGGGCGCTTGCCGACAGGGTCGGAAAGAAGCCGGCGCGGGCCTCGGCGACCAGCGCCTCGGCCTCGCGGAAGGCGGCGGCGGCGGCCTTCAGGTTCTGGTTCGAGACGGCGACCTGTTGTTCGAGCCGGTCGAGCACCGGATCGCGATAGATGCGCCACCACGCCCCGCGCGCGAGCGCATCGGCGGGATGCGCGACGACAAACCCCGCCTCCTTGTAGCGGGCCGGCACCGGCGCGCTCGGCCGATGGTAATTCGGGCCGACGGTGCAGGCCGCCGCGGCCAGGGCGGCGGCGAGCGCGGCCGCGCGCACGCCTTTCATCCCCCTCCCCCCTTCTGCGGATCTCATTCCCCCGGTTCAGGATGCGTACCGGCGCCGAAGCGCGGATAGGCGCGCCGCCAGCGCCGCATCGACCACAGGCGGAAGCGGTCGAGATAGAGATAGAGGACCGGCGTCGTGTAGAGCGTCAGGAGCTGGCTGACCACCAGCCCGCCGACGATCGCGATGCCGAGCGGGCGGCGCAATTCGGCGCCCTGGCCGAAGCCGATCGCCAGCGGCAGGGCGCCGAGCAGCGCCGCCATCGTCGTCATCAGGATCGGCCGGAAGCGTTTCAGGCAGGCCTCGTAGATCGCCGCGCGCGAGGAGGCGCCGGTGCCGCGTTCGACCGCCAGCGCGAAATCGATCATCATGATCGCGTTCTTCTTGACGATGCCGATCAGCAGCATCAGGCCGATCAGCGCCATGATCGTAAACGCGGTGCCGCTTGCCATCAGCGCCAGGATCGCGCCGACCCCGGCCGAGGGCAATGTCGACAGGATCGTCAGCGGGTGCACATAGCTCTCATAGAGCAGGCCGAGCACGATATAGACGGTGGCGAGCGCGACGGCGATCAGCAGCGGCTCGCTGGCCAGCGACTGGGTGAATAGCCGGGCCGTGCCCTGAAAGCTGCCATGCAGCGTGGCCGGCATGCCAAGGCGGGCGACCGCATTATCGATCGCCGCCGTCGCCGTGCCGAGCGCGACCTTCGGCGCCAGGTTGAACGAGATCGTCGCAGCGACGAACAGCCCCTGATGGTTGACCGCAAGCGGTGTGTTGCCGGGGGCGAAACGGGCGACCGCCGACAGCGGCACCATCGTCTCGGGGAAGGTGCTGACCGCGGCGCCGGTCGAGACCGCGCCGCGTCCGCTGGCGGCGAGTGCGTTGACGGCCTGGTTGCGCGCGACATCGCCGGCGATCTGATTGGCGAGGGCGGCGGCGGCGCTGTTGCGGGCCGGCAGTTGGGCGACCACGGTGCCGGCCGGCATGCCGCTCGCCCGCGTGCCGGCGATCGTGCCGCCGCCGGTGCTGATAGAGATGTCGTTCAGGGTTTGCGGGCTCTGCCAGAATTGCGGCGCCACCTCCATGACGACGTGATACTGGTTGCGCGGATCGTAGATGACCGAGACCTGGCGCTGGCCGAAGGCGTCGTAGAGCGTGTTGTCGATCTGCGCCATCGACAGGCCAAGGCGCGCCGCGGTGGCGCGGTCGACGACCAGCCGCACCTCCAGCCCCTTCTGCTGCTGGTCGAGATTGACGTCGCGCAGCACTTTGAGGCGGCGCAACGCGGCCTCGACCTTCGGGGCCCAATGGTACAGTTCGCCCAGATCGTTGGCCTCCAGCGTGTATTGGTACTCGGCAAAGCTCGCCCGCCCGCCGGCGCGGATGTCCTGCGCGCCCATCAGAAAGATGCGGGCGCCGGCGACGCGGTTGAGCTGCGGCCGCAGCCGGCTGATGACCTGCTGCAGCGAGACCGTGCGCTCCGACAGCGGCTTCAGCGTCGCGAACACGAAGCCGCCATTGGTCTGAAAGCCGCCGGTGAAGGCGGCCACGTGCTGGACCGCCGGATCGCGGCGGATGATGGCGGCGAACTGCGCGAGCTTTTTCTCCATCAGCTGGAACGAGATGCTCTGATCGGCCTGGATGCTGCCGATCAGGCGGCCGGTGTCCTCCTCCGGGAAGAAGCCCTTCGGGATCTGCACGAACAGCGCGAGGGCGCCGGCGATGCTCGCCGCCAGCGCCAGCATGACGAGCCGCGGATGGCGCAGCGCCGCCTGCAGCGAGCGCGCATAAAGCGCCAGCAGCAGGGCGAAGGCGCGCGCGCCGGCGGCGGCCAGGCGCCGGCCGCCGGTATCCGGGGCAAGGCGCAGCAGATGCGCGCACATCATCGGCGTCGTCGTCAGCGAGACGGCCAGCGAGATCAGGATCGCGATCGACAGCGTCACCGCGAATTCGCGAAAGAACCGCCCGACGATGCCGCCCATCAGCAGGATCGGCAGGAACACGGCGACCAGCGAGGCGCTCATCGACAGGACGGTGAAGCCAACCTCGCGCGCGCCGAGGAGCGCCGCCTGCCGGCGCGGCATGCCGGCCTCGATATGCCGGGTGATGTTTTCGAGCACGACGATCGCGTCGTCGACGACAAAGCCGGTCGAGATCGTCAGCGCCATCAGCGAGATGTTGTCGAGGCTGTAGCCCAGCAGATACATGACGCCGAACGTGCCGATCAGCGAGACCGGCACCGCGACGCTCGGGATCAGCGCGGCGCGGCCGTTGCGCAGAAACAGGAAGACGACAAGGATGACGAGGCCGACCGCGATCGCGAGCGTGCTCTCGACCTCGTGCAGCGAGGCGCGGATCGCCACCGTCTGGTCGAGCGCGACGGCGACGTGGATGGCGTGCGGGATCGCCGCTTCGAGGGCCGGCAGGATCGCCTTGACGCGGTCGACGGTGGCGATGATGTTGGCGCCGGGCTGGCGATAGAGCAGCACGATGACGGCCGGCTTGCCGTCGGCCAGCCCGAGATTGCGGAGGTTCTCGACCGAGTCGTCGACCTCGGCGACATCGGAGAGGCGCACCGCCGCGCCGTTGCGATAGGCGATGACGAGCGGGCGGTAGTCGGCCGCGCGTCTCGCCTGGTCGTTGGTGTCGATCTGATAGCGGCGGTCGCCGATCTCGAGCGCGCCCTTCGGGGCGTGGGCGTTGGCGGCGGCGAGCGCCGCCCGCACGTCCTCGAGCCCGATCCCGTATTTGAACAGGGCGAGCGGGTTCAGTTCGACGCGCACGGCCGGCAGCGAGCTGCCGCCGATCGTCACCTGCCCGATGCCGGGGACCTGCGAGAGCGCCTGCTGCATGACCGTGGCGGCGGCGTCGTAGATCTGGCCGCGCGTCAGCGTGTCCGAGGTCAGCGCCAGGATCATGATCGGGGCGCCGGCCGGGTTGACCTTGTGATAGGTCGGGTTCTGCCGCAGGCTCGCCGGCAGATCGGCGCGCGCCGCATTGATCGCCGCCTCGACGTCGCGGGCGGCGCCGTTGATGTCGCGCTCAAGGCCGAATTGCAGCGTGATGCGGGTCATGCCGAGCGTGCTCTGCGAGGTCATCTCGGTGACGTCGGCGATGACCCCGAGATGGCGCTCGAGCGGGGTCGCCACCGCGCTCGCCATCGTCTGCGGGCTCGCCCCCGGCACCTGCGCGGTGACCAGGATGGTCGGCAGGTCGATCTGCGGCAGCGGCGCCACCGGCAGTTTGAAATAGGCGAACAGGCCGGCCAGCGCGACGCCGAGCGTCAACAGCGTCGTCGCGACCGGGCGGGCGATGAACGGCGCCGACAGGCTCACGGCGCCGCGCCCGCGGCCGTGCCGGTACCAAGGGTATGGCGCGTCCAGGCGCCGAGGCGGGCGAAGCCGACATAGATGACCGGCGTCGTGAACAGCGTTAACAGCTGGCTCACGATCAGCCCGCCGACGATCGCGACGCCGAGCGGATGGCGCAATTCCGAGCCGGTGCCGGTGCCGAGCATCAGCGGCAGCGCGCCGAACAGCGCCGCCATCGTCGTCATCAGGATCGGCCGGAAGCGCAGCAGCGCCGCCTCGAAGACCGCCTCGCGCGGCGATTTGCCCTGCCCGCGCTCGGCTTCGAGCGCGAAATCGACCATCATGATCGCGTTCTTCTTGACGATGCCGATCAGCAGGATGATGCCGATGATCGCGACGACGGTCAGATCGCTGCCGTCGAGCATCAGCGCCAAGAGGGCGCCGACCCCGGCCGAGGGCAAGGTCGACAGGATCGTGATCGGGTGGATGTAGCTCTCATAGAGCACGCCCAGCACGATATAGACGGTGACGATCGCCGCCAGGATCAACAGCAGCTCGTTGCCGAGCGAATTTTCAAAGGCGAGCGCGGCGCCCTCGAAGCTCGTGATCATGCTGGCCGGCATGCCGATCGCGCGCTCGGCCGCGCGGATCGCGGCGACGGCGGCGCCGAGCGAGGCGCCGGGGGCGAGGTTGAACGAGACCCGGACGGCCGGAAACTGCCCCAGATGATCGATCTCGAGCGGCGTTGTGCGCATCTCGATGCGGGCGATCGCCGACAGCGGCACCTGGCCGGTGCCGCTCAGCGCCGAGGGCAGATAGAGCGCGCCGAGCGCGGCCGGCGAGGTCTCCGCGGCCGGGTCGGCCTCGAGGATCACGCGGTACTGGTTCGACTGCCCGAAGATCGTCGAGATGATGCGCTGGCCGAAGGCGTCGTAGAGCGCGTTGTCGACGGTCGCCAGGGTGATGCCGAAACGCGCGGCGGTGCTGCGGTCGATGTCGACATAGACGGCGGGAGCGCTGGCCTCGTAGGTGCTGGAGACGCCCTCGATCTCGGGGATCCGTTCGAGGCGGCGCAGCAGCTTCGGGACCCAGACCGCGAACTCGGCCGGGTTGGCGTCTTCGAGGGCGAACTGGTAGGCGGCGCGGCTGACCGTCGCGTCGACGGTCAGATCCTGCACCGGCTGCAGGTAGAGCGTGATGCCGGCGACGCCGGCGGTCTCCCGCTCGAGGCGGCGGGCGATCGCCGCGGCCGACCGATGGCGGCGGTCGTGCGCGATCAGATTGATCAGAAAGCGGCCGGTATTGGGCGTCAGGTTGGTGCCGTCGACGCCGATGAACGAGGACAGGCTTTTGACGTCGGGATCCTTCAGGATGGCGGCGGCGAGGCGCTGCTGGCGGCGCGCCATCGCCGCGAACGAGACCGCCGGCGAGGCCTCGGAAATGCCGGCGATCAGGCCGGTGTCCTGGACCGGGAAGAAGCCCTTCGGGATCACGATGTAGAGCAGCACGGTGAGGGCCACGGTCAGGACCGCGACGGCGAGCGTCAGCGGCTGGTGGTCGAGGACGCGGGCGAGCAGCCGGCCGTAGCCGGCGAGCAGCCGCTCGAACCCCTGCCGGCTGCGCCGCGCCAGCCACGACATCTCTTCCGGGCCGCGGCGGCGCAGGATGCGGGCGCACATCATCGGCACCAGGGTCAGGGCCACGAGCGCCGAGATCAGGATCGTCACCGCCAGCGTGACCGCGAATTCGCGAAACAGGCGGCCGACGACGTCGGGCATGAACAACAGCGGGATCAGCCCCGCGATCAGCGAGAGGGTTAGCGAGAGGATCGTGAAGCCGATCTGTTGCGAGCCTTTGAGGGCGGCGGCCAGCGGCGGCTCGCCGGCCTCGATGTAGCGCGCAATGTTCTCGATCATGACGATCGCGTCGTCGACGACAAAGCCGGTCGCGATCGTCAGCGCCATCAGCGACAGATTGTTCAGGCTGAAGCCCAACAGATACATGACCGCCAGCGTGCCGATCAGCGACAGCGGCACCGACAGGCTCGGGATCACGGTCGCCGACGGGCTGCGCAGGAACACGAAGATGACGGCGACGACGAGGATGACGGCGAGCAGCAGCTCGAATTCGACATCGGCGACCGAGGCGCGGATCGTCACCGTGCGGTCGGTCAGCGGCGTCAGCGTGACGGCGGCGGGCAGGGCGGCGCGCAATTGCGGCAGCACCGCCTTGATGCGGTCGACGACGGCGATGACATTGGCGCCGGGCTGGCGCTGGATGTTGAGCAGGACCGCCGGCTGCCGGTTCATCCAGGCGGCGAGCCGGGTGTTCTCCGGGGCCTCGACGGCGCTGGCCACATCGGACAGCCGCACCGGCGCGCCGTTGCGGTAGGCGATGACCAGATTGCGGTATTGCGCCGGGTCGGTGATCTGATCGTTGGCGTTGATCGCATAGGACTGCGCCGGGCCGTCGAAATTGCCCTTCGGCGTGTTGACATTGGCGTTGGCGATCGTCGTGCGCAGATCGTCGATGTTGAGGCCGTAGGCGGCGAGCTGGCGCATATTCGCGCGGATGCGCACGGCCGGGCGGTTGCCGCCGCTGATGCTGACCAGCCCGACCCCCGGCAATTGCGAGATCTTCTGCGCCAGCCGCGTGTCGGCAAGGTCCTCGACCGCGGTCAGCGGCATCGTCTTCGAGGTCAGCGCCAGCGTCAGGACCGGGGCGTCGGCGGGGTTGACCTTGGCGTAGATCGGCGGCGCCGGCAGATCCGAAGGCAGCAGATTGCCGGCCGCGTTGATCGCCGCCTGCACCTCCTGCTCGGCGACGTCGAGGGAGAGGTCGAGGCTGAACTGCAGGGTGATGACCGAGGCGCCGGCCGAGCTGATCGAGGACATCTGTGCAAGCCCGGGCATCTGCCCGAGCTGCACCTCCAGCGGCGCGGTCACCGAGGTCGCCATCACGTCGGGGCTGGCGCCGGGATAGAAGGTCTCGACCTCGATCGTCGGATAATCGACCTCGGGCAGGGCCGACAATGGCAGGTAGCGATAGGCGAACAGGCCGACCATCAGGATCGCGGCCATCAGCAGCGAGGTGCCGACCGGCCGCAGGATGAACAGCCGCGACGGGTTCACGTCAGCCCCTGCCCGGCATCGCCGGCCGGCGCGCCGCGCCCCGCCGCAGCCCGCCGGCGGCGCCGGCGACGGCGACCTTGGCGCCGGCGCGCAGGCGGTCGGCGCCGTCGACGACGACCTCCTCTCCGGGCGTCAACCCGGAGAGGACCGCGACCTGCTGCCCCGAACCGGGCCCGAGCGTGACGGTCCGAATCGCCACCGTGCGGTCGCGGCCGACCACATAGACGAAGGTGCCGGGGGCGCCGCGCTGGATCGCGGTCACCGGCACGATCGCGACGCCGCGCAACGTATCGAGCAATAGCCGCACCGTGACGAACTGGTTCGGGAACAGCATCTGGTCGGGGTTGGCGAAGACGGCGCGAAATTTGACCGTGCCGGTGGCGGTGTCGATCTGGTTGTCGACGGTCTCAAGCCGGCCTTCGGCGAGCTTTGTCGTGCCGGTGCGGTCATAGGCGATGACCGGCAGCTTCGCCCCGGCATGCAGGCGCCGCAGCACCTGCGGCAGATCATCCTCGGGCAATGTGAAGATGACCGAGATCGGCTGCAATTGGGTCACGACGACGAGGCCGTTGGGCTCGTTCGGGGTCACGTAATTGCCGGGATCGACCTGCCGCAATCCGACGCGGCCGCTGACCGGCGAGAGGATATGGCAATAGGCGAGGTTGAGCTTCTGCGCATCGATCTGCGCCTGGTCGAGCCGCACCTGCGCCCGGTCCTGCGCGACCTGCGCGGCCTGCGTGTCGCGGGTCTGCAATGCGATCGAATTCTCGGCGACCAGCCGGTTGTAGCGCGCGAGCGTGAGCTCGGCGTCCTTCAGCGCCGCCTCGTCCTTGCCGAGCTGGGCCTCGGCCTGTTCGAGCGCCATCTGATACGGGCGCGGATCGATCTGCGCCAGGAAATCCCCGGCCTTGACGAACTGGCCCTCGCGGAAGCCGACCCGGAGCAGCTGGCCGCTGATCTGCGACTGCACGGTGACCGTGGCCAGCGGCGTCACCGTGCCGAGCCCGCTCAAAGTGACCGGCATGTCGCCGCGCCGGACCGTCGCCACCCCGACCGGCACCGGCGGCAGGAAGCGGGGGCCTCCCGGGCGCTGGCCGAGCCGGGGCACGATCAGCGCCGCGAGGCCGGCGATCACCAACAGCAGCGCCAGCCACGGCAAAAGCCGGGCCGGCCCGCGCCGGGCCGGTTGTTCGGCGCCGATCTGCGGCGTCTCGGCGGTGCGCGCGGGAGCGGGCGCGAGCGCCTCGGCGGCGGGGTCGGGGTTCGCCTCCGACCCGGGCGGCGCGCGGATCTCGTCGCGCTGATCGACCATCCCCCTTCTCCCCGCTCGTCGGATCCGGTGGGATTATAAGCCGCCCGCTTGCGGCATATCCCGGACGGCGCGGGACGGTCCGCCGCACCCTCTTCCGCGGCGCCCGCGGATCGGTTCATATGCACGAACGGATACGGCAATAAAGGGGCGAGGCCGGCGATGGCGCAGAATCGGAACCTTACCAGCGGCGGCGAACTGGTCGTCGCGGCGCTGCGCGCGCAGCGCGTCGCAATGGCCTTTGCGGTCGCCGGCGAGAGCTATCTCGAAATCCTCGACGCGCTCTACGACGCCCCCGAAATCCGCCTGATCACCTGCCGCCAGGAAGGCGGCGCCGCCTTCATGGCCGAGGCCTACGGCAAGCTGACGCATGAGCCGGGCGTGCTGCTGGTGACCCGCGGCCCCGGCGCCTGCAACGCCGCGATCGGCGTCCACACCGCCTTCCAGGATTCGACGCCGATGGTCGTGCTGGTCGGCCAGGTGGCGCGCTCCCAGTGCGAGCGCGAAGCGTTTCAGGAGGTCGATTTTCGCCGCATGTTTGCGCCGCTCGCCAAATGGGCGGCGCAGATCGACCTGAGCGAGCGCATCCCCGAATTGCTCGGCCGCGCCTTTCACATCGCCACCTCGGGGCGGCCCGGCCCGGTCGTGCTGGCATTGCCCGAGGACATGCTGCGCGAACGCTGCGCCGCCGCCCCGGCCCCCGCCCGGCACGGCCCGGTGCGCGCCCATCCCGGCGCCGCCGATCTCGCCGCGTTGCGCCGCCTGCTCCTCGCCGCCGAGCGGCCGATGCTGCTGGTCGGCGGCGGCGGCTGGAGCGACCAGGCCTGCCACGACATCGCCCGCTTCGCCGAGGCCAACGCGCTGCCGGTCTGTTGCGCGTTCCGCCGCCAGGACATTGTCGACAACCGCCTGCCCGTCTTTGTCGGCGATCTCGGCACCGGCGCCGCCCCGGCGCTGGTCGCGCGCGTCAAGGCCGCCGATCTGCTGCTGGCGGTGGGGACGCGCCTTGGCGAGATCACGACGCAATCCTATTCGCTGCTCGGCATTCCCGAGCCGGGCAAGGTGCTGATCCATGTCCATCCCGCGGCCGAGGAATTGGGCCGCGTGTTCCGCCCCGCCCTGGCGATCCAGTCCGGCGTGGCGGAATTCGCCGCCGCCGCGGCGGCGCTCGAGCCGGTGCGGCCGGTGCGCTGGTCGCGCTGGCGCGAGGAGGCGCGGGCCGAATACGAGGCCGGGCTGGCGCCGCCGCCGGCGGCGGGGCCGCTCGATCTCGGCCGGGTCATGGCCTATCTGCGCGAGCGCCTGCCCGATGACGCGATCGTCACCTCGGACGCCGGCAATTTCAGCGGCTGGCCGAACCGCTTCCTGCAATACCGCCGGCCCGGACGCCAGCTCGGGCCGACCAGCGGGGCGATGGGCTACGGCGTGCCGGCCGCGGTCGCGGCCAAGCTCGTCCATCCCGACCGGCTCGTCGTCGGCTTTTGCGGCGACGGCGGCTTCCTGATGACCGCCCAGGAGCTCGCGACCGCATGCCAGGAGGGAGCCGGCCCGGTCATCCTGGTCTTCGACAACGGCATGTACGGAACCATTCGCATGCATCAGGAACGGCGCTTTCCCGGCCGCGTCATCGGCACGCGGCTGACCAATCCGGATTTCACCGCGCTCGCCCGCGCCTACGGCCTGTACGGGGCCGCGGTCGCGCGCACCGAGGACTTCGCCCCGGCCTTCGAGGAGGCGCTCGCGCATACGCGCGCCCATCGGCGCGCGGCGCTGATCGCGCTGGCGGTCGACCCCGAAGCGATCACGACGCGCACGACGCTTTCTGAAATCCGCCGCCTTGCCGCGGCGCGGCCGGCCGGAGCGTGAGCCATGAGCGGCATCGCGCAACAGCACTGGCTGGCCGAACGTTACGCCGCCAACGCCGCTTTCGTGCCGGCGCTCGGCACCGCCGTGCTGGCGCTGCTGGCGCCGCAGCCGGGCGAGCGCATTCTCGATCTGGGCTGCGGCGACGGCGTGCTGACCGCAAAGATCGCGGCGGCGGGCGCCGCCGTCGTCGCGGTCGACGCCGCTCCCGACATGGTCAGGGCGGCGCGGGCGCGCGGCCTCGACGCCCGCGTCATGGACGGCCGCGCGCTCGCCTTTGCCGGCGAATTCGACGCGGTGTTCTCGAACGCCGCGCTGCACTGGATGCGCGAGGCCGACGCCGTGCTCGCCGGCGTCTTCCGGGCGCTGAAACCGGGCGGGCGCTTTGTCGCCGAAATGGGCGGGCACGGCAATATCGCCGCGATCATCACGGTGCTGAGCGCCGTGCTGGCCCGCCGCGGCGTCGACGCCGCGGCGCTGAACCCGTTCTATTTCCCCTCGGCCGCCGCCTATCGCGCGCGGCTCGAACGGGCCGGCTTCACGGTCGCCGAGATCGCGCTGATCCCGCGCCCGACCGCGCTGCCGGGCACGATCGAGCCCTGGCTCGACACCTTCTGCGAGCCGTTTTTGGGCGCCCTCTCCGAGCCCGAGCGCGGCCGGGCGCGGGCCGAGACCGCGGCGCTGCTGCGCCCGGTATTGCAGGACGAGAGCGGCGCCTGGATCGCCGACTATGTGCGGCTGCGCTTCCGCGCGATCCGCCCGGGCTGAGCGTTACGCCGCGTGCTCCTTGGCCCAGCGCACCACCTCGGCATGGGTGGCGAACCACACCCCGCTATGCGCGCGGGCGTGACGGATCACCTCTTCGAGGATCCAGATGCGCGAGCGGTAGCCGATGATGTGCGGGTGCATCGTCAGCTGGAACAGGCCGCCCTCGGCATAGGCGGCGTCGAACTCGCGGCGGAAGATGTCGAACACGTCGGCGGGCGGCGTGTACGGCCGCAACGCCGAGAAGCGGTTCATCATCAAATAGACGGCGTCGTCGCGCACCCATTCGACCGGCAATTCGACGACGCCGCAGGGCTCGCCGTCGAGCAGCAGCTCATAGCAATCCTCGTCCGACATCAGCGAGGAATCGTAGAGCAGCCCCAACTCCTTCTCGATCGCGAGCGTCTCCCAGCTGAAATCCCAGGACGGCGTGCGCAGGCCGAGCGGCCGCACCCCGGTGATGCGTTCGAGCGTCTCGGCCGCGCGCCAGGCAAGCTCGCGCTCGGCCTGCGGCGGCAGCTGCGTGTTGACCTCATGGATCCAGCCGTGCAGGCCGATCTCATGGCCCTCGGCGATGATGCGGCGCTGTTCGTCGGGATGGATCAGCGCCGTCACCGCCGGCACGTAGAAGCTCGCGCGGATGTCGTATTTGCGCAGCAGGTCGAGGATGCGCGGCACCCCGACGCGGGCGCCGTACTGCCCCCAGGCGAGGCGGCCGATCGATTTGCCGCCGTCGCGCAACTCGCTGGTCTCGTGATCGGAATCAAACGACAGCGCGACCGCGCAGCGCGCCCCGCCCGGCCATGCGGCCGGCCGCAGCCGCCGGCCGGCGCGCACCCGGCCGACCAGCCGGCGCCACTCTTCTTCCGGCCATTGCCAGGGTTCGAGGTCCGATCGGGGAGCGCTCATGCCGGCCTCCGGCGCGAAACGGAAAGATCGGGCGCGCTCGCGCCCGCCCGGGGCAGGCTGCCCGCGGCGGCGGCAAATTGCAAGGGGCTTGCGGCGTTCCAAAGCCGGCCCCAGCGCCGGAAGTTCCGCGAGAGCAATCAAAGCCTGCCGTCGCTGCGATAGCGTGATACTCTGCCGGCAGAGTATGATGGCCGGCAGAACCGCCGGGCGATCGATGGCGGATCGCGGGGATGCCGGCGAGGAGCGCGCAGATCCGGGAGATGCCGATGCCAACCATGTCCTTCCTTGCCGGGGCGGTGAGCCGACGGAAGCTGCTGCGCGATGCCGGCGCCGCGGGAACGGCGCTGTTTGCCGCCTCCGCCCGAGCCGAGCGGCTGGTCCGCCTGCCGCTGCCCGGCGGACCCGACGAGCGACCGCTGACGACGGCCTTTCCGCAAAAGGGCGCGATGATCCTGCAGCGGACCCGGCCGCCGCTGCTCGAGACGCCGTTCGCGGTCTTCGACCAGGGCATATTCACGCCGAACGACCGCTTCTTTGTGCGTTGGCATTGGGCGGTAATTCCGACCCGCATCGACGTCGACCGTTTCCGGCTGAACGTGCGCGGCCATGTGAACCGGCCGCTGTCGCTGACCCTGAAGGAAGTGCTGGCGCTGCCGCAGATCGAGATCGCGGCGGTCAACCAGTGCTCGGGCAATTCGCGCGGCTTTTTTCAGCCGCGCGTCGCCGGCGGCGAATGGGGCAACGGCGCGATGGGCAATGCGCGCTGGACCGGCGTGCGCCTCAAGGACGTGCTCGACCGCGCCGGCGTCAAGGCGGGAGCGGTGCAGGTCCGCTTCAACGGTCTCGACGAGCCGGTTGTCGCGAACGGCCCCGACTTCATGAAGTCGCTCGCCGTCGATCACGCGCGCGACGGCGAGGTCATGATCGCCTACGCGATGAACGGCAAGCCGCTGCCGCTGCTGAACGGCTTCCCACTGCGCCTTGTCGTGCCCGGCTGGTATGCGACCTACTGGGTCAAGATGCTCAACGACATCGAGGTCTTGAACGAACCCGACACCAATTTCTGGATGAAGACGGCTTACACGATACCCGCCACGCCGAATGCCGACATGAAGCCGGGACAGACCGGCGTCAGGATGGTGCCGATCAGCCGCATGAACCCGCGCTCGTTCATCACCAACCTGGCGGCCGGGGCAAGGATCCCGGTCGGCAGACCGACGCTGGTGCGCGGCATCGCGTTCGGCGGCGACAGCGGCGTCAGGCGCGTGGATTTCTCGTCCGACGGCGGCCAGACCTGGCATGCCGCGCAGCTCGGCAAGGACGGGGGCAAATACAGCTTTCGCCGCTGGGAAACGCGCTTCGTGCCGACGGCAAGGGGGCGCTACACGCTGATGGTGCGATGCACGAACGCCAACGGCGAGGTGCAGCCGGCCCGGCCCAATTGGAACCCGGCCGGGTTTATGCGCAACGTGATCGAAACGACCCCCGTTTCGGTGGTGTAAGGAGGGCGGCCCTTGACGCGCGGAATTCTGCTCTGCGTTCTGTTCTCCGCCCTGATCCTAACGGCGGCCCAGGCAAGGCTCGCAATCACGCTGAAATCGATCGCGGTCGCGCTGCCGCAAAGCAGCCGCACGCTGCCTGCGGGTCCGGGCGTAAAAGTCGTGCACGACAACTGCCTTGGCTGTCATTCCGCCGGCATGATCCTCAACCAGCCGCGGATGCCGAAAGCGGCGTGGGCGGCGGAAGTCGACAAGATGCGCAACGCCTACAAGGCGCCGATCGCAGCCAAAGACGTCCCCGCCATCGTCGATTACCTGGCGGCGATCAAGGGCTCGAAATAGGCGCAGCCGGCACCGACAGGGCCGCAAGCCGGCCGCTGCGGGAAGCGGCGGCCGGCTGTGAGCGCCGGGCGGTCGAGCGCCCGCTCTAGGCGACGCGCTCGTAAGGGAAGCGCTGGACCTTGTCCATGTTCTTGCCCTCGATGCGGATCAGCCGGGTCGGGCCGTCGCGCCGGGGCGAGTGCAAATCGCCTTCGTTGTAGAGATAGGCCATGCCCGGCGTTAATACGTATTCTCTGACGGGGCGCGCCTTGCCCGGTCTTCCCTCGCCCGGACGCGCCACCGCCTCGTAATCGGTCATCACGGTCTTGCCGCGCGCCTGGCCGTAGATCGCCCAGGACGGGCCGTGATCATGCGGATTGGTGTCTTTGGCGCCGTGATAGACATGGCCGAGGATGCAGAAGCCGAGCTCGGGATCCTCGTACAGCACCTTGCGCTCGGGCACCTCGTCGCCGAGATAGGCGTTGACGAAATCGTCGTCCTTCAACACGTCTTGGACCAGCGCGCACACCCGCTTGCGCCCTTCGACGCCCGGATCCTGCTTGAGGATCCGGCGGCATTCCGACGCAAATTGCTCGAGCGTATATCCCATCGACAACCTCCTCGATGTCGTTGCGGAACGGTACCAGTGGTCCGCAGCCAAATCGACGCCTGATCCTATCCGAACCGGCGCCAGATCGCAAAACTTCGTAGCAGCAGTGATAATTTCTATTTAACATTTCTAAATAGCATAAATGTATATATTAACGAACATATTAAGGTATTCTATCTTTATTACAGATCATGTTATGAATTATTGAGCAGGGTTGTAGACCGCCCCTATCGTCGGCAAGCCCAGGATGCGGTGCGGGCGGACGCGGCGGGCGCGAGATCGCGGCGATGAAGGGGCGGCCGCAACAAGAGGATCGCGGAGGCCATAATGGATTTGACGTTGGCGATCGGCCGTTACGACCGGCATGTGCCGTTCTTCAACGGCACCGTCCAAGGGCCGCGCGGCCTCACGCTCAAACCGCTCGAAGTGGGCGAGAGCGCCCGCCATCGCGACGGCGGCGAGCGCCACGGGCGCATGTTGCAAGAGCATGCCTTCGATATCGCCGAACTCTCGCTGTCGTCTTTCATCATGGCGCTAGCGCGCAATCCCGATCTGCCGCTGATCGGCGTGCCGATCTTTCCGCGCCGCCTGTTCTCGATGGGCCAGATCTATGTCGGCGTCGCCTCCGGCATCGCAAAACCGGCGGATCTGATCGGCCGCAAGGTCGGGCTGCATTCGTTTCAAACCACCCTGTCGGTGCTCGCCAAAGGCGATCTCAAGCTCGAATACGGCCTGCCTTGGGAACAGGTTCACTGGGTCTGCATGCGGCCGGAAATCGTACCGGTCGAACTCGGCGGCGATGTGAAGGTCGATACGCTGCCTCCCGGCTCCGATCTCGGCGCCATGCTTTGCGCGGGCGAGATCGAGGCGCTGATCTCGCCATATCCGCCCCGATCCCTGCTGGCCCGCCCCGACCGCTACCGGCGTCTGTTTGCCGATATTCGCGCCGAGGAGGTGCGGTATTTCAGAAAATACGGTTTTTACCCGATCATGCATCTGATCGTGATGAAATACGAGCTTGCGGAGAGATTTCCGGAATTGCCGCATGCGCTTTTGCGCATGTTCGACGATGCGAAGAAGCTTGCATATGAATATTACGACGATCCGAACTATTCGCTTCTGATCGATGCGCGCCTGCTCTATGAGCGGCAACGGGCCGATTTCGGCGGCGATCCGTGGCCGCACGGGTTCGGAGCCAATCGCAAGAATCTTGAGCAATTTATCAGGTATTCCTACGATCAGCGCCTGATCCCCGAACCGTTCCCGCCCGAGCGACTGTTTCATCCCGCGACCCATCGGACATGACGAGGCGCGGCGCCCCGGCGGCGCGAAAGGCCTTCGAACAAGTCCGAAATGGCCCTGCTCGCTACCCTGATGCCGCCCCGGCCGGTTTCCGGGGCAGCAGCCTACTCGTTAAATCTTTGAGGAAACTGGTCGGAGCGGCGAGATTCGAACTCGCGACCCTCAGCACCCCATGCTGATGCGCTACCAGGCTGCGCTACGCTCCGGCCGGGCAATGAGATCATAGTCGCGCCTCCCGCCCGGTGCAACCGCGCCGGCGCGGCTCAAGGGCGCCCGCGCTTGTCGAGCAAGGCCCGGATCGCGACGAGCTCGCGCCGCACCGCCTCGAGGGCGGCCGCCAGCGCCTCGCCGCAGGCGGGCGGGGCGGCGGCCGGCGCCGGCTCGGCGGCGGCGAGATCGGCCGACCCCTCGCGCAGCCCGCCCTCGCGCAACAGCTTCTGCACGCCGCGGATCGTATACCCTTCCTGATAGAGGCACTGCCGGATGCGCCGCAGCAGCGCGACGTCTTCGGGACGGTAGTAGCGCCGCCCGCCGGCCCGCCGCAGCGGGCTGATCTGCGGGAATTTCGACTCCCAAAAGCGCAGCACATGCGCCGGCAGACCGAGCTCCTTGGCGACCTCGCTGGTGGTGCGGAAGGCGCCGGCGGATTTGCCGGCGCGCCGCGCCGCGGCCGCTTCTCCGGCCTCGCTCACCTCAGGCCGGTCGCACCCTGGCCGTCCCGGCGCGCGGCCCCGCCTCGCCGCCGGCCGTCCGGCCCAGGCTGTTGTTGATCTGGTTCTTGAGCGCGTGCGAGGCGCGGAACACCAGGACCCGGCGCGGGCTGATCGGCACTTCCTGCCCGGTCTTCGGGTTGCGGCCGATGCGCTGGCCCTTGTGGCGGACCGCAAAGCTGCCGAACGACGAAATCTTGACCATCTCGCCGCGTTCGAGCGCCCCGGCGATCTCGGCAATCACCGATTCGACCAGCTCGGCCGATTCGTTGCGCGACAACCCCACCTCCTGATAGACGGCTTCGCTCAGTTGCGCGCGGGTAACGGTACGCCCGGCCATGACCCCTCCCTTGGCTTTTGCTGCAAGGTTAGCCCGGCCCGAAAATCCCGTCAAATTCCAAAGCGTTGCCCGGGTTTTTCGAGAGTGCGCGCAAGCCCGGGCTACCAGCGGATCAGGCTCGCCCCCCAGCTCAACCCGCCGCCCAGCGCCTCCATCAACACGAGATGGCCGGGCTTGATGCGCCCGTCCGCGGCCGCTTCGGCAAGAGCCAGCGGGATCGAGGCGGCGGAGGTGTTGGCGTGGCGCTCGATCGTCACGACCACCCGCTCGGGCGGCAGGCCAAGCTTCTTGCCGACGCCGTCGATGATGCGGCTGTTGGCCTGATGCGGCACCAGCCAGTCGATATCGGCGGGCGCGAGCCCGTTCGCCGCCAGCGCTTCGTCGACGACTTCGCTCAGATGCTGCACCGCCTGGCGGAACACTTCGCGGCCTTCCATCCGCAAATGGCCGACGCGGCCGGCCGAAGAGGGGCCGCCGTCGACGTAAAGGATGTCGTAATGGCGGCCGTCGGAATGCAGGTGGTTCGACAGGATGAAGCGGCCGTCACGCGGCGGCCCGTCGACCGCCTTCAGCACCAGCGCGCCGGCGCCGTCGCCGAACAGGACGCAGGTGGCGCGGTCCTGCCAGTCGAGAATGCGCGAAAACGTCTCGGCCCCGATCACCAGCGCGGTGCGCGCCTGGCCGACGCGCAGCGCATTATCGGCAACGGCGAGGGCAAAGATGAAGCCGGCGCACACCGCCTGCACGTCGAACGCGGCGCCGCGCCGCATGCCGAGGCGGGCCTGGACCTTGGCGGCGGTGGCCGGAAAGGTGTTGTCGGGGGTGGCGGTGGCGACGACCAGCAGATCGAGATCGCTGCCGCTCATGCCGGCATTGGCAAGGGCGCGCTCAGCCGCCCGCACCGCCAGATCGGAAGTCAGCTCGCCAGCGGCGGCGATGCGCCGCTCCCCGATCCCGGTGCGCTGCCGGATCCAGGCGTCGGTGGTGTCAAGGCGGCGCGCCAGCTCGTCATTGGTCACGATTCGCTCGGGCAGATAGGCGCCGCATCCGGCCACCTGGGATCGCAGGTTCATCGCGGAAACGCTTGCTGTCTGTTGGCAACGGAAAGATGCGGGGGCAACGGCTTATCCCGGGTCCTGGCAACGAGGCGTTCCCGACCGGAGGCGCCGGCCGACCCGGGGCCGGCCATCCCCCTGTTCCCGGGCGGTGCCGGCAAAGAGCCGGCGGGCGGGCCAACCGGCGTCTCGAGCCCGCAGGCTGCCGACCCTCCGGGCGGGAGGCCGGCGGCGGTCCTCGCCGCCGGCGCGTCCGGGTTCCGATCGTCGCGAGTCGGGATTATACGGTGCCTCCTGCGCACAGGCCTCCCCCCTCCCCCGTCCGCGGCCCCCGGCCGGATCCCGGGGCGAGCGGGAGGGCAATAATGGTCGGCGGGGCATTAATTCTTCAACCCGCGCCGCCGGCCGGCCGCGAGCGCTACACCGGCTGCGCCGCCGGCCGGGCCTGGGTCAGACGGGCCAGCTCGCTGCAGATCTTGTCGATGAACCCGTTCGCCTTCATGTCGACGGCGACGCCGATCGCATTGGCAAAGCCGAGGGCGTCGGTCGAGCCGTGGCTCTTGACCGCGATCCCGGCCAGACCCAGGAAGATCGCGCCGTTATAGCGGCGCGGGTCGAGCCGCAAGCGCAGTTTTTTTAGCGCGCCGCGGGCGAACAGATAGCCAATCCGCGCCAACAGTGAGTGGCGAAAGGCCGATTCGAGAAAGTCGCCGAACAATCTGGCGGTGCCTTCGGCCATTTTGAGCGCGACATTGCCGGTAAAGCCGTCGGTGACGACGACGTCGACGGTGCCGCGCGGAATGTCGTCGCCTTCGACAAACCCGTAAAACTGCACCGGCACGAGCCCGGTGCGCAATTCGGCGGCGGCGCTGCGGACCGCGGCGTTGCCCTTCAAATCCTCAGCGCCGACATTGAGCAGCGCCACGCTCGGCGCCGGCAAGCCCAGCACGGTGCGGGCGAAGACGTCGCCCATCAGCGCGAACTGGACGAGATTGGCGGCGTCGCATTCGACATTGGCGCCCAGGTCGAGCACGACCGTCTCGCCGACCCCGGTCGGAAATAGCGAGGCGATCGCCGGCCGCTCGATGCCCGGCAACGTCTTCAGCACGAATTTCGCCATCGCCATCAGGGCCCCGGTATTGCCGGCGGAAACCATGCCGTCGGCGCGCCCTTCGGCGACCGCATCGAGGGCAAGGCGCATGCTCGAGCGCCGGGCCGTGCGCAGCGCCAGCGACGGCTTGGCGTCGGCCGGCACCATCTCGCTCGTATGACAGAGCCGCGCCGTCCGCGACAGATTGGGCAGCCGCGCCAGCAGCGGTCGCACCCTGTCCTCGGCCCCGAACAGCAGGAAGTCGACGTTCGGAAAGCGCTGCAGCGCGATTTCGGCGCCTTTCAAGACGATCGCCGGCGCCCGGTCGCCGCCCATGGCGTCGACAGCGATGGTGATCCGTGCGCTCACTGCACGCCTATCCGGTCGCGATCCTTGCTCAGCTTTCCTCCGTGCGTTGTCTCACCACCTCGCGCCCGTCGTAATAGCCGCAGGCCGGGCACAAGTGATGCGGACGCTTCAGCTCCCCGCAATTCGGGCATTCGGCGTGGGCCGACGGCTTCAGCGCATGATGCGAGCGCCGCATGTCGCGGCGGGACGGCGAAGTCTTCTTTTTCGGTACGGCCATGGAAGGATGCTCAAAAGGTGCGGCGGGCCACACAGGCTGCCGCTAATTAGCCAAAAACCCGCCCCGCGGCAACAGCGATCGGGCGGCATATCAGGAAGGGACGGCAAGGCTCACTCCGCCTCTCCTCGCCGCCGGCGGGCCGCCGCCAGGGCCAGCTCCGCCTGCGGATGGCGCGGAAATGCCGGCAGCGCCAGCGAGAGCTCCTGCGCCACCGCCTCGCCGATATCGATGACATCCCCGACCAGCGGCTCGCAGGTGAGTTCTTCGCAATCGAGCGCGATTTCGCGCTCGGCCGCCGCGGCCGGATCGTAAAGCAGCGTAAAGCGCTGATGCGCGGCGCCGCGCACCGGCTCCAGCGAGACGACGCATTCCTGCACGAATTCGGCCTCGAACTCGGCCTCCAGCAGGACCGATGCGTCCGGTTGGCGCGACAGCACGACGGTGGCGACGAGCCGATCGAGGGCCAGCAGGCCGAAGCGCCGGGCCAGCTTGTCGCGCTCTTCCCGATTCGCCGCGATGTGCTGGCGCAACGGGTCGCGGCCCAGCCGCGCCAGCGGCACCGGCCGCGAGAATTCGGGAAGGGGCGGCTTCATCGCTCGGCTCCGACAGGGCCGGCGGCGGGCGCGGATAGCGGCTCGGGGCGGGGGAAGACGATCCGCCCGGCCAGCAGCTCGGCCGTCGGCTGGGCCGCAAGCGCCGCCGCCGCCCGGCGGACATAGGCGCTCGCCGCCGCCAGCGGCGGCGCGCCGGCAAGCGTGCCGAACAGATTGCGCGCCAGCGCCGCGGCCAGCAGCGAATCCGCGCCGGCCAGCCCCTCCTCATAGGCGCAGATGCGGCCGTAGAACCCGCGGGCCATGCGCTTGACCTCGCGGCCGACCCCAAGATCGGATCTGCCCATTTCACGTAGCGAGCGATCCATATCGGCGAACATCGTATCGAACAGCTCCTGGCAAAAGCGTCGGGTCTGCGCCCGTTCCGATTTGAGGCGGTGGAGATACAGAAAGGCGTGCAAGCAAATCAGCTCGAACCGCCCGTCGAGCGTATCGGGAACCTGGTAGTCGGTGAAGAACACCCTCTGGCGCGACTGCTCGACGACCCGCCGATAGCCAAGGATGGCGGCGGCACGGACAGGATTGCGTCGCGAACGCCAAATCACCGCACGATCGCAACAGGCTCGCAGATTGACAATCGGAAGATCCGGTCGGAAGCTGTCCGGACAGAGATAGGCCCGCCCGCCTCTCTCTGCAATGTCTCGTTTTACCTCCGCCAGAGTCCGATGCCCAACGCGTCCCCCTATCCGGCCCTTGCGGCGCTCGCCGCGCTGGTCCTGGTCGCCGCCTGCTCGGCCGATGTCGTGCAACGCGGCAATCTGCCGGAGCATGACCAGCTCGCCAAGATCCACCCCGGCACGACGACCAAGGCCGAAGTCGAAAAACTGCTCGGCTCGCCGTCGAGCACCGGCGTCTTCGATCCCAACTCCTGGTACTACATCAGCAAGCAGACCAAGAGGGTCGCCTTTTTCAACCCCGACGTGCTTGACCAGGAGGTCTACATCATCCGCTTCAACAAGCAGGGCGTGGTCAGCGGCATCGACCACAAGACCCTCAAAGACGGGCGCGAGGTGGCGATGGCGCCGGGCGCGACCCCGGCGCCCGGCCGTCATCTGACCTTTCTCGAACAGCTGATCGGCAATATCGGCCGCTTCAACAACGGCCAGTAGCCCGGCCGAACGGCAGGCCGCCCCGTTCCCTCACCCGGCCCAGCGCGCCAGCACCGCCAGCAACAGCAACGCCACGATATTGGTGATCTTGATCATCGGGTTGACCGCCGGGCCGGCCGTGTCCTTGTAGGGATCGCCGACCGTGTCGCCGGTGACGGCGGCCTTGTGCGGCTCGGATCCCTTGCCGCCATGATGGCCCTCTTCGATGTACTTCTTGGCGTTGTCCCAGGCGCCGCCGCCCGAAGTCATCGAAATCGCGACAAACAGGCCGGTCACGATCGTACCGAGCAGCATCGCGCCGAGGGCGCTGAAACCCGCCGCGCGGCCGGCGACCGCGGCGACGAGCGCGTAGAGCACGATCGGCGCCAGCACCGGCAGCAGCGAGGGCGCGATCATTTCGCGGATCGCCGCTCGCGTCAGCAGATCGACGGCAAGACCGTAATCGGGCTTGGCCTTGCCCTGCATGATGCCGGGAATGTCGCGGAACTGCCGGCGCACTTCGACGACGATCGAGGCAGCCGCGCGGCCGACCGCGGTCATGCCGAGCGAGCCGAACAGATAGGGCAGCAGGCCGCCGACAAACAGGCCGATCACCACGTAGGGATCCTGCAGATGGAAGCTGACCGCGAGATTGGGGAAATAGTGCCGCAAATCCTCGGTATAGGCGGCGAACAGCACGAGCGAGGCCAGTCCGGCCGAGCCGATCGCATATCCCTTCGTCACCGCCTTGGTCGTGTTGCCGACCGCGTCGAGCGCGTCGGTGGTGCGCCGCACCTCGCGCGGCAGATCGGCCATTTCGGCGATGCCGCCGGCATTGTCGGTGACCGGGCCGTAGGCGTCGATCGAGATGATCATGCCGGCGAGCGCGAGCATCGTCGTCGCCGCGACGGCGATGCCGAACAGCCCGGCCATCATAAATGAGACGACGATGCCGACGCAGATCACGATGACCGGCAGCGCCGTCGCCTCCATCGATACGGCCAGGCCCTGGATCACATTGGTGGCGTGTCCGGTGGTCGAGCTGAGGGCGATGCTGCGCACCGGCCGATAGGCCGTCGCGGTGTAGTATTCGGTGATCCAGACGATCGCGCCGGTCACGCCGAGGCCGACCAGCGCGCACACCCACAGCCCCAGCCCGCTCGTCGTCGCGCCGGTGGTCATCGCCAGCGGCTGCGAGAGGCCGAAGAGCCAGTAAATCGCCGCCGCGATCGCCACGACGGACAGGATTCCGGTCGCGACAAGGCCGCGGTAGAGCGCCCGCATGATGTCGTTGTCGCGGCCGAGGCGGACGAAGAAGGTGCCGATCACCGAAGAGGCGACGCACACCGCGCCGATCACGAGCGGCAGCAACAGCATCTTCTCGCGCAGCGGCGGCGCGAAAAAGATCGCCGCCAGCAGCATCGTCGCGACCACCGTCACCGCATAGGTCTCGAACAGATCGGCGGCCATCCCGGCGCAATCGCCAACATTGTCGCCGACATTGTCGGCGATGACGGCCGGGTTGCGGGGATCGTCCTCGGGAATGCCGGCCTCGATCTTGCCGACGATATCGGCGCCGACATCGGCCCCCTTCGTGAAAATGCCGCCGCCCAGGCGGGCAAAGATCGAGATCAGCGAGGCGCCAAAGCCGAGCGCCACCATCGCCTCCAGCACCGGGCGCAGATCCGCGCCCGTCATCGTCGCCCGCAGGATGAAATAGTAGCCCCCGACCGCGAGCAGCGCGAGGCCGACGACGAGCATGCCGGTGACTGCGCCCGCCTTAAAGGCGAGGGCCAGGCCGGCGGCAAGACCTTTGCGCGCCGCCTGGGCGGTGCGGGTATTGGCGCGCACCGAGACGTTCATGCCGATATACCCGGCCGTCCCCGACAGCACCGCGCCGATCAGATATCCGATCGCCACGCGCAGGCTGGCGAGCGCGATGCCGAGCACGATCAAGATCACGACGCCGACGATCGCGATCGTGCGGTATTGGCGGTTCAGATAGGCGCGGGCGCCGACCTGCACCGCGCTGGAGATCTCCTGCATGCGGGGATTGCCGGGATCGGCGGCGAGAACCTGCCGGCTGGTCGCCAAGCCGTAAAGCAGCGCCAAGGCGCCGCAGCCGAGGACAAGAATATAGACGGAAACCATCCGCAGCATTCCCTGAAGAGAATGGAAACAACAAAACGCCCGCCCCAGTCATCTCCGGGACGACGGGGCGGGCCGGGGCGGGCGGAACATGCCAGAACCGCACCCCGCGCACAACCGCGCTGTCAGCCGCCGGCGGCCGCTCCCCGGCTCAGAAGTGCCGGTAGCCGGTGCTGGCGAGCGTGATCTCGCGCCCCTGCCGATCGCGCAGGCGGACGCCGTCGCCGCTCTCGATGCGGCCGATCGCGGTGATCGGCAGCGCGAGCTCGGCGGCCAGCGCGGCGATGCGGGCTTCCGCCGCCGGCGGCGCCGTGAACAGCAGTTCGTAATCATCGCCGCCGGCGGCCAGCCGCGGCAGCAGCTGCGGCATGTCCGCGACGACATGGCGCGCCGCCGGCGACAGCGGCACGGCCGCCAGCTCGACGACCGCCGCGACCCCGGAAGTCTCGCAGATATGGCCGAGATCGGCGACAAGCCCGTCGGAGACGTCGATCATCGCGCTGGCGATGCCGGCAAGGCGCGGCCCCAGCTCGGTGCGCGGCTCGGGCAGCCGGAAGCGCCCGATCAGCGCTGCGCGCTCATCGGGAGACAGCGCGGCATGGGCGCCGCGCAGCACGGCAAGGCCGAGATAGGCGTCGCCGATCGTGCCGGAAACCCAGATCCGCTCGCCCGGGCGCGCGCCGCTGCGGCGGATCTCGGCCCCCGCCGCGACTTCGCCGATGGCGGTCAGCGACAGCACCGCCGGCCCCTCGGTCGCGACCGAATCGCCGCCCAATAGCGCCACCCCGAAGCGGTCCTGATCGGCCGCCAGCCCGCGGGCGAACGCCTCCAGCCAGGCGCCGCCGAGATGGCGCGGCAGCGCCGTCGTCAGCAGGTAGAACAGCGGCCTTGCCGCCATCGCAGCCAGATCGGACAGGTTGACCCGCAGCAGCTTTTGCGCGATCAGATCGGGCGGATCTTCGCTCAGATAATGGACGCCGGCGACTAGCGCGTCGGCGGTGACAACGAGCCGCCGGCCGGGACGGCAATCGACGAGCGCGGCATCGTCGCTCAGCCCGAGCCCGCCGGGCCCGGCCAGCGGCGCAAAGAAGCGCCGGATGCGCTCGAACTCGTCGGGCTCTCCGGCGGTCATGGCGCCTGCATCTCGGCCGGCCGCAGCAGGCGGCCGAGGCGGTCGAGCACGCCATTGGCCAGGCCCGGCTCCTTGCCGGTAAAAAAGGCGTGGGCGATCCCGGTATACTCGCTGACCGCTACGCGCGGCGGGATGTCCGGGCGGTGCACGAGCTCGTAGGCGCCGGCGCGCAGAATGGCGCGCAGCACGGCTTCGAGCCGCAACAATGGCCAGTCCTTGGTCAATACCGCCGAGATTTCGCGGTCGAGCCGTTCCTGGTCGGCGGTGACGCCGCGCACGATCTCGGCAAACAGCGCGACATCGGCCTCGCCGTAGAGCTCGCCGTCGATCTCGCGTCCGAGCCGGTGACGGGCAAACTCGGCGATCACCGTCTCGGGGTTGAGATCGCGGTTGAGCTCGAGCTGGTAGAGCGCCTGGACCGCCGCCAGCCGGGCGAGGCTGCGGCGCCGCACGGCGCCTTGCCGGCGGCCGCTGCGCACCGCCTCCGGCGGCGGGGAGGAGGCGGCCATTATCCGCCTCCCGCGGCAAAGCGCCGCTTCAACGCCACCAGCGCCAGGCAGGCGCGCACCGCCTCGCCGCCCTTGTCGCGTCCGTCCGGGGCCGCGCGCAGCAGCGCCTGGGCTTCGTTTTCGACGGTCAGGATGCCGTAGCCGATCGCGAGGCCCTCGCGGATCGCCAGATCCTGCAAGCCGCGCGCGCTCTCGGCGCAGATGTGATCGTAATGGGTGGTCTCGCCGCGAATCACGCAGCCCAGTGCGACAAAGCCGTCGAAGCGGCCGGTCATGCGGGCGGCGAGAGCGACCGCCGCCGGGATCTCGAAGGCGCCGGGGACCGTGACGATCTCATGCGTGGCGCCGGCGGCGGCCAGCGCCCGTTCGGCGCCCTGGCGCAGCAGGGCGGCGATATGCGCGTAATAGGGCGCCTCGACGAGGAGCAGGTGAGGCGAGCGGGGCATCGGTTCGCAATCCCTTCAAAGGGGGCGCGCGGCGGCGCTGTCGAGCAGCCTTGCGACGTAGCGCGCGATCATGTCGACCTCGAGATTCATGCTCTGCCCGACAAGGGCGGTGCCGAAATTCGTGCGGGCGAGCGTCAGCGGGATGATGTTGACGCCAAAGCGATCGCCGCGGACCTCGTTGACCGTCAGGCTGACCCCGTCGAGCGCGACCGAGCCCTTGGGAGCGATCAACGGCATCAGCTCCGGCGGCGCCTCGAAGACAAAGCGCAGCGATTCCGCTTCCGGGCGCCGTTCGACGATGCGGGCGACGCCGTCGACATGCCCGGATACGAGGTGGCCGCCCAGCTCGTCGCCGAGCCTGAGCGCGCGTTCGAGATTGACCCGGGTGCCCTCCCGCCACAGCCCGATCGTCGTGCGCGCCAAGGTCTCGGCCGAAGCCTGCACGCAGAACGCCCCGGCCTCGAGCGCGACGACGGAAAGACATACGCCCGAACAGGCGATCGAGGCGCCGGGCGCAATCGTCGCGATGTCGAACGCGGTCTCGATCGCGAGCGTAACGAGCTCGCCATGGACGATCCGGCGCACCCGGCCGAGATCGGTAATGATGCCGGTGAACATGCCGCTAGCCTAGGGACCAATCCGGCGCTTGACCAGCCTTTCGCGCGCCGCGATACGAAGGTCGATCGATGTCTGCCGTCAGCCGAGGTCAGTTTGGATAAACCCGCTTCCGGCCCCGGGCACCGCCGGCCCAAGGCCTACCAGGACACGCGCTTTCTGGAAAGCAAGGACGCCCGGGCATTGCGCATCCTGGCGGAGTATCTGGAGCCGCTCCACCGCTTTCAGCGATACCATGTCGAGGACACGATCGTCTTTATGGGCTCGGCGCGGCTGCTCTCGCAGGAGGCGGCGATGGCGGCGCTGGCGGAGGCCGAGCGCCGCGGCGAAGGGATCGAGGCGGCGCGGATCGCCCTTGAACTGTCGGCCTATTACGAGGCGGCGCGCACGCTCGCCCGCCGCCTGACCGAGTGGTCGAAAAATCTCGGCCGCGAGGAACGGCGCTTTGTCGTCTGCACCGGCGGCGGTCCCGGCATCATGGAGGCGGCCAGCCGCGGCGCCTCGGAAGCGCGCGGCCTCAATGTCGGGCTGACGATCTCGATGCCGGAGGATGAATTCGGCAACCCCTATGTCAGCCGGGAACTGCATTTCCACTTCCATTATTTCTTCATGCGCAAGTTCTGGTTCGTCTATCTCGCCAAAGCGGTCGTGCTGTTCCCGGGCGGCTTCGGCACGCTCGACGAATTGTTCGAGATCCTGACCCTGGTGCAGACCCGCAAGATGCGCAAGCGCATCCCGATCGTCCTGTTCGGCACCAAATACTGGGACGAGGTCGTCAATTTCGGCGCGCTCGTCAAATACGGCACGATCAGCCCCGGCGATCTCGATCTGTTCCGGCGCACCGATTCGGTCGACGAGGCCTATCACATCATCGTCCAGGGCCTGACCGAAAACGCGCTCGGCATGCCCGGCGCGGTGCTGTAGCCGCCGGCCCGGTCAGGATCGGGCCCGCAATGTCGTCAGCACATCGGCGCCGACGCGCTCGACCGAGAGCGTCTCGAAGCGCGGCCCGTCCGCCAGGGCGGCAAGGTTCAATCCGGCGACCGCCGGCACCCCATCGCCGCCGAGCAGCAGCGGGGCGTGCAACCACAGCACGCGATCGACCAAACCGGCGCGCAGCAGGGCGGCGGCCAGCCCCGCCCCGCCTTCGACGAGCAGCCGGGTGAGGCCGCGCGCGGCCAGCGCCGCCAGCGCCGCGGCGAGGTCGAGACCGCCGGCGGGATCGGGCGGCACATCGATAAGGGTGACGCCGCTGGCGGCGAGCGCGGCGCGGCGCGCCGGATCCGCCTCCGGCAGCGTCAATATCCAGGTCGGGACTCGGCCCGCTCCGGCGATGACCCGCGCGCCGAGGGGAAGGCGCAGCTGGCGGTCGAGCACGACCCGCACCGGCGAGCGCCCGGCGAGCCCCGGCAGGCGGCAGGTCAGCTCCGGATCGTCGGCCAGCGCCGTTCCGGTGCCGATCATGACCGCATCGTAGCGCGCGCGCAGCCCGTGCGCGTAGGCGCGGGCGGCCGGGCCGGTGATCCAGCGGCTCTCCCCGGCGGCGGTGGCGATGCGGCCGTCGAGCGAGGTGGCCAGCTTTAGGCTGACCAGCGGCCGCCCGCGCCGGATCCGGCACAGAAACCCGGCATTGATCTCGGCCGCCTCCTCGGCGCACAGGCCGCATTCGACCGCCACCCCGGCGGCGGCCAGGCGGCGCAGTCCGCGCCCGGCGACGCGCCGGTCGGGATCTTCGAGCGCGGCGACGACGCGGCGGATGCCGGCCGCGATCAGCGCATCGGCGCAGGGCGGCGTGTGGCCCCAATGCGCGCACGGCTCGAGGCTGACATAGGCGGTGCCGCCGCGCGCGCGCGCGCCGGCCCGGGCGAGCGCTTCGGTTTCGGCATGCGGGCGGCCGCCGGGCTGCGTCCATCCGCGGCCGACCACGCGCCCGTCGGCGACGATGACGCAGCCGACGGCCGGGTTCGGCCACACCGTGCCGAGGCCGCGGCGCGCCAGGGCCAGCGCCGCCCGCATCAGGGCGACCTCCTGCCGCGCCGCCGCGGCGCTACTCGCCGGCGGCGATCTGCCCGACAAATTCGCCGAAATCCTTGGCCTCGCAGAAATTGCGGTACACCGATGCAAAACGGATATAGGCGACCTGGTCGAGGGTCGAGAGCGCCTCCATGACCAGGCCCCCGATCATCGTGCTCGGAATGTCGGTCTCGCCCGAGCTTTCGAGCTGGCGCACCAGGGAATTGACCAGGCGCTCGACCCTTTCGGGCTCGATCGGGCGCTTGCGCAAGGCGATGCTGATCGAGCGGGCGAGCTTGTCGCGATCGAACGGTTCGCGCTGCCCGTTCTTCTTGATCACGGTCAGCTCGCGCAGCTGTACCCGCTCGAACGTGGTGAAGCGGGCGCCGCAGCTTGGACACAAGCGCCGGCGCCGGATCGCTCCGCGATCATCGGTCGGCCGCGAATCCTTGACCTGAGTGTCGTCGGCCCCGCAAAACGGACAGCGCATTCTCTCCTCCCCTGGTCTCGTCCGCTCCGCTGCCGGGAGCGAATCTTTCAACCCTGCGGATCGCCTGCCGCCCGCTCATAGATCGGAAAGCGGGCGCACAGCTCCCGCATCTGCCGGCGCACCCGCGCCTCGATCGCCGCACTGTCGGCCGGCTGCTCGGCAAGAGCGCGCAACACCGCGACGATGGCCCGACCGACGGTGCGCATCTCGTCGGCGCCGAAGCCGCGGCTCGTCACCGCGGCGGTGCCGAGCCGGATGCCCGAGGTCACTGTCGGCTTTTCCGGGTCGAACGGGATCGCATTCTTGTTGCAGGTGATGCCGGCCCGTTCGAGGCTGCTCTCGGCGGCGCGGCCGGTCAGGCGCAGCGGCCGCAAATCGACCAGCAGCAGATGCGAGTCGGTGCCGCCCGAGACGATCTCGAGCCCCCCTTCGGCGAGGGTGGCGGCGAGCGTCTTGGCATTGGCGACCACCGCGGCGGCATAGCGGCGGAACTCCGGCGCCAGCGCCTCGCGCAGCGCCACCGCCTTGGCGGCGATGACATGCATCAGCGGCCCGCCCTGCAGCCCGGGGAAGACGGCGGCGTCGATCCGCCGGCCGATCTCCTCGTCATCGGAAAGGATCATGCCGCCGCGCGGGCCGCGCAGGGTCTTGTGGGTCGTCGTCGTCACGACGTGCGCGTGCGGCAGCGGGCTTGGATAGACGCCGCCGGCGACGAGCCCGGCAAAATGCGCCATATCGACCATCAGATAGGCGCCGACCCGATCGGCAATGGCGCGAAAGGCGGCAAAATCGATGATCCGCGAATAGGCGCTGCCGCCGGCGATGATCAGCTTGGGACGGTGCGTTTCGGCGAGGCGGGCGACCTCGTCGAGATCGATTCGCCCGTCCTGGCGGCGCACGCCATAGGCGTAGGCGCGAAACCATTTGCCCGACAGGCTCGGGCGGGCGCCATGGGTCAGATGACCGCCGGCCGCCAGCGCCATGCCGAGGATGGCATCGCCCGGCTGCAACAGCGCCAGAAAGACGGCCTCGTTGGCCTGCGCGCCGGAATGCGGCTGCACATTGGCAAACCGGCAGCCGAACAATGCCCGCGCCCGCGCGATCGCCAAGCTTTCGGCGATGTCGACAAATTCGCAACCGCCGTAATAGCGCCGGCCGGGATAGCCTTCGGCATATTTGTTCGTCAGCACCGAACCCTGCGCCTCGAGCACCGCGCGGGAGACGATGTTCTCGCTGGCGATCAGCTCGACCTGCTGCGCCTCGCGGCGGCCTTCCCCGGCGATCGCCGCCGCGATTTCGGGGTCGGCCGCGCCGAGGGGGCGAGAGAAGAGGGTGCCGATGCCGGAGAGAGAGAAGTCCTGGGGGGTCAATCGAATGCTCGCCGATCTGGGAGAGGATAAAGGGCGCCCCCACCGCGAGCGGGCGCGGCGGCATGCTTCCAAGATCATCCTACCATATTTCGCCTGCGCACGCCAGCCAGCTACCAGAAGTCGCGTCCGAAACTGCGCCGCACCGATCCTGTAGCGATCGGGGCGGGATCTGTCGCCCGTCGTCTTGCGCAAGCACTCGAGGGTTGCCGTTTGTTAGGCTCGCGAGGAGTTCCTTGCGAAGCGCGACGGCATACAAGTCATTGATCGATTATGGCCGTGACGATTACTGTGCTCTCTCCCAGGTTTCGATTGACACAAGAAATTCGTGCTGCGATTATGCTGGCCAGCTTGAACCTTCTAGAACTTATCGGGGCAAGACATGGCTGAAACGGCGCCGCCGAAAGTGGCAGAAGAAGAGTTACTGCGGATGACCGCCGATGTTGTGGCGGCTTATGTCAGAAACAACACGCTGCCGACGACTCAGTTGGCGGAGGTCATAAATGCAGTGTACGGCTCGCTGAAGGCACTCGAGGGCCATGCGGCCGAGCCGCAGCCGGAGCCTCCGAAGCCGGCCGTCCCGATCCGCAAATCGATCACGCCCGACTATCTGATCTGCCTTGAGGACGGGAAAAAGCTGAAGATGCTGAAGCGGCATCTGCGTTCGACCTACAATATGACCCCGGACGAATACCGCGCCAAATGGGGCTTGCCGCCGGATTATCCGATGGTCGCGCCGAAATATGCCGAGCAGCGCTCCGAATTCGCCAAGAGGATCGGTCTGGGCCGGGGGACCGGACGCACCGCCCGCAAAGCGCCGCCCGCGCCGGCGCCCGCCAAGAAGTAGCCGGACCGGACCGGCGGAGATGCCGTCGGCGGCTGCCGGCCCGGCCGAGCGGTATCGCCGCTTCCGCCGCGGCGGGATCGAAGGGACGAAGCGGGCCGGGCCGCCGGCGGTCGGGCGCGGCGGATCCTCTGCGGCCGACATCGGGGCCGGTCGGTCCAGTATTCGGCCGCTTCTGATGCGCTTCGCGCTAGCGCAAACGGGCCGCGATCGCCGGCAGGCTTGCGATATCGATGCCGTGCTCGGCAGCGGCGGCGATCAGCGCCAACGGATCGGCGCCTTCGCGCAGGCGCATCAGCGCCCACAGCAGGGTCGAGCGCGTGCCGCTGCGGCAATGCGCGACGACCGGGACGGCGGCGCTCCGCAATACCGCGGCGAAGGCGTCGACATCGGCGCGCGACAGGATGGCCGCGGTGATCGGTATATGATGATAGGCCATTCCCCGCGCCGCGGCGAGGCGCCGGGCGGCGGCGGCGGGAAGCTGGCCGGGGTCTTCGCCGTCGGGGCGGTTGTTGATGATCGTGCGCACCCCGGCGCGGGCCAGAGCCTCGATATCGGCCGGATCGAGCCGCCCGGCGGCGCTGAGCCCCGGGGCGAGCGGGATCAGCCGGACTGCCGACGCGTTCATGCCTGTCCTCCACGCTGTCCTGCGCGCAGGAAAGCAGCCGCGCCGGCCGGCGTCAGCAAAATTATGCGGCGGCCTGCGGCCAGTGCGCGAGGTCGCTGGCGCGCAGCCAGAAACGCTCAAGCCGCCGCAGCGTCGCCCCGACCACGTGCAGATCCTCGGCCGTGAAGACCTTTTGCGCCTGCATCATTTCGAGGTGGCGGTGATGCATCTCGGAGAGCTTGTCGCGCAGCTTCATGCCCTTCTGGGTCAGGCGGACATGGATCGAGCGGCGATCGTGCAGCGAGCGTTGCTGCGAAAGATAGCCGTTCTCGACCATCTTCTTGACGTTGTAGGAGACGTTCGAGCCGAGATAACAGCCGCGCAGGGTCAGCTCGCCGACCGTCATCTCGGCATCGCCGATGTTGAACAGCATCATCGCCTGAACGTTGTTGATGTCGTGAATGCCAAGCCCCTCGAGCTCGAGTTTGACCACTTCGAGGAAATGGCGGTGCACGCGTTCGACCAGCGAGATGACTTCAAGATAGGCGCTGTGCATGGCAAGTCCCTGGTGAGCGGCGATCGGCCGGCACCGTAGGAGACATATCGTTAATTTTTCGTTGCAAAATATTCAGGATTGTGAACGCCGGATAAAGCGGTAGATGGCCGAAAAATCGCGCCCGCCGGCGCCTTCATCGACGAACAGCTGGTAAAGATTGGCGGCCGCCGCGCCGAGCGGCGTCGCCGCGCCGGCGGCGCCCGCCGCCTGCTGCGCCAGCCGCAGATCCTTCAACATCATCGCCGCGGTAAAGCCGGGCGCATAATCGCGGTTGGACGGCGCGCTCGGAACCGGTCCCGGCACCGGGCAATAGCTCGTCAAAGCCCAGCACTGGCCCGAGGAGTGCGCGCTGATATCAAACAGGGTCTGCGCGGTGAGGCCGAGTTTTTCGGCCAGGCCGAAGGCCTCGCACACCGCGATCATCGAGGTGCCGAGAATCATGTTGTTGCAGATCTTTGCCGCCTGCCCGTTGCCGGCCGCTCCGGCATGGACGATCGTGCGCCCCATCGCCGCCAGCACCGGCTGGGCGCGGGCAAAGGCCTCCGCCGCGCCGCCGACCATGAACGTCAGGCTCGCCGCCTCGGCTCCGGCCACCCCGCCCGAAACGGGCGCATCGAGCATCGCAAACCCGGCTTCGGCCGCCGCCGCGGCGACCGCGCGGGCGGTCTCGACATCGATCGTCGAGCAATCGATCAGCAGCGCGCCGGGACGGGCGCAGGCGAGAATGCCGCCGGCGCCGAGATAGGCGGCGCGGACCTCGGGACCGGCCGGCAGCATCGTGATGACGATCTCGCCCGCCGCCGCCTGCGCCGCATCCGCGGCAAGCCGGCCGCCGCGGGCGGCGAATCGCTGGCGCGCCGCCGGCGCGATATCCCAGCCCTCGACCTCGTGCCCGGCCTTCGCCAGATTGGCCGCCATCGGCAGCCCCATATTGCCAAGCCCCAGGAAACCGATCCTTGCCATCGTTTCCTCCCGTTCACTGCCAGCCCAACTCGCCCTCGCCGAGCGGTGCAAAATAGCGGGCAATGGTGTCGGCATCGATCTCGGCCAGGCTCGCCGGCCGCCACCGCGGCTGCCGGTCGCGATCGATCAGCATCGCCCGCACCCCCTCGTAAAAATCATGGCCCGCCATCACGCGGCAGGCCAGGCGATATTCGAGCGCCAGCGCCGCCTCGATGTCGAAATCCCGCCCGAGGATCAGCTGGCGCAACGTGATCGCCAGGCTGGTCGGCGATTTGGTCAGCAGAGCCGCCCGGGTCTCGGCCGCCCATGCCGCATACGCGCCGCCCGCCTGCTCTTCCCGCTGCAGATTCGCAAGAATCGCCGCCGGCGAATCGGCGGCGAAGCAGCGGTCGATCGCCGGCCGCAGCGCGGCCAGCGAGGGCGCGCCGGGATCGCTGGCAAAGCGCGCGAGCACCGCGGCGATCTGCCGGGTCTCGCACCCTTCCTGCCAGGCGAGCTGCGCGAGCGCCGCCATCAGCGCCGCGATTTGCGCCTGCGGCACGAAATGCGTGGCAAAGCCGCAATAAAGCGTGTCCGCGGCGTTGAGGTGCACCCCGCACAGGCCGAGATAGCGGCCGATGAGGCCGGGGGCGCGGTTCAGAAAGCGGGTCGCGCCGACATCGGGAAACAGGCCGATGCCGGTTTCCGGCATCGCGAACCGGGTCTGCTCGGTAGCGATGCGAAAGGCGCCGTTGACCGAAATGCCGGCCCCGCCGCCCATCGTAATGCCGTCGATGATCGCGATATAGGGTTTGGGATAGCGGTTAATGCGCCGCACCAGCTGGTATTCTTCGCGAAAAAAGGCGGCCTGGAATTCGCGATCGCGGGGGCTGGCGCGGCCCGCCCGATAGAGGGCGAGGACATCGCCGCCGGCGCAAAAGGCGCGACCGCCGGCGCCGCGAATCGCGACGGCGCGCACCGCAGGGTCGTCGGCCCAGGCGGCGAGCGCCGGCGCCAGGCGCCGGTAGTTGTCGAGCGTCAGCGCGTTCAGCGCCTGCGGCCGGTTGAGGACGATCGTCGCCAGACCGTCGGTGCGGCCGAGCAGGATTTCCTCGTCGCGGCTCATCGGCCGGAAACGCCGAGCAGGCGGCGGGCAATGATGACCCGCATGATCTCGTTGGTGCCTTCGAGGATCTGATGGACGCGCAGATCGCGCGCGTATCGCTCGATCGGATAGTCGCGCAGATAGCCGTAGCCGCCGAACAATTGCAAGGCTTCGTTGCAGACGCGAAACCCGACATCGGTGGCAAAGCGCTTGGCCATCGCACAATACAGGCCCGCCTCGGCCTCCCCCGCGTCGAGGCTCGCCGCCGCGCGCCGCACCAACAGCCGCGCCGCTTCCAGTTCGGTCGCCATATCGGCGAAGCGGAACTGCAGGGCCTGGAACTCGGCGAGCGGCCGGCCGAATTGGCGGCGCTCGCCCAAATGGGCGCGCGCCGCCTCGAGACAGGCGCGGGCGCCGCCGAGAGAACAGGCGGCGATATTGAGGCGGCCGCCGTCGAGCCCCGCCATCGCGATCTTGAAGCCCTCGCCCTCGGCGCCGAGCCGGTTCGCCGCCGGCACGCGGCAATCCTCGAAGATCACCATCGCCGTCGGCTGCGAGTGCCAGCCGAGCTTTTTTTCCTTCTTGCCGAAGGCGAGGCCTTTTGCGCCGTTCTCGACGAGCAGGCAGGAAATGCCTTTGGGCCCGGGCCCGCCGGTGCGCACCATCGTCACATACAGATCGCTCTCGCCGCCGCCCGAGATGAAGGCCTTGGTCCCGTTGACGACATAATCCCCGCCCTCGCGCACGGCGCGGGTCGCAAGCGCGGCGGCGTCGGAGCCGCTGCCCGGCTCGGTCAGGCAATAGCTGGCGAAGGCCTGCATGCTGGTCAGCCCGGGCAGCCAGCGCGAGCGCTGTTCGCGCGTGCCGAAACGGTCGATCATCCACGCCGCCATATTGTGGATCGACAGATAGGCGGCGGTCGACGGGCAGGCGGCGGCCAGCTCTTCGAAAATGATCGTCGCATCGACGCGGCCGAGGCCGCTGCCGCCGAATTCCTCGCTCACCGTGATGCCGGCAAAGCCGAGCGCGGCGGCGCGGCGCAGCGCCTCCTTGGGAAATTCCTCGCGCTCGTCCCAACCCGCGGCCTGCGGCAGCCATTCGGCCCGGGCGAAGGCCGCCGCCGTCTGCTGAAACGCAATCTGTTCCGGCGAAAGCGCGAAATCCATGGCGGCTCAGATATGGGCCCGGACGGGCGGCCGGCAAACGGCCGGGGGAAGCATTACCATCCCGTGCGAAAGCCGCGGAAGGCGTGCGGGATGCGGCGGATGTCAGCCACGATCTCGCGCTGCAGCCCGGGCGGCGTGCCGGGCGCAAAATCGAGCGCGATCGAATCGGCAAGGCCGCCGTAGCGGGCCTCGATCATGCCGACGATTTCGGCATAGGTGCCGCAGACGGCGAAAATCCGCACGACCTCGTCGCCGATCGCCCCCGCCATCTCCTCCCAGCGGCCCCTGATCGACAGTTCGTGCAATTTGAGCCCGAGCTCTTCAAGACCGTGCAGGGCCAGGACCGGCCGATAGGTGCGGGTCGAGGCATAAAAGGCGATGCGCCGGCGCACCTTCTCGATTTGCGCGGCAACGGACTGTTCGTCCGGCCCGGTCGCGATAAAGCCGCCGCCCATCAGATCGAATTGCGCGCGCTCGCGGCCGCCGCGACGCAGGCCTTCGGCGATCTGCGGCAGCGCAATCTCCGCAAGATAGCGGCGCGAGCACAAGGGGTGCAGCCGCACCCCGTCGCAGACCTCGCCGGCAAGGCGCAGCATCGCCGCCCCGACCGCGGCGATCGCGACCGGCACCATCGGCAGCCCGGTCGGTTCGGGCGAGAAGTCCGGGGTCATCAGGGTGAGGCGGTAATGCTCGCCGCGATAGTCGAGCCGCTCGCCTTTCTCCCAGCAGCGCCACAAAGCGCGCAGCGCTCCGATATAATCTTTCAGGCGCGGCGCCGGCGGCCCCCAGGCGATGCCGAAACGGCGCTCGTTGTGGCCCTTGACTTGGCTGCCGAGGCCGAGGACAAAGCGCCCGCCCGAATTGGCCTGCAGGTCCCAGGCCGTCATTGCCGTGACCGTCGGGCTGCGCGGGAAGGCGACGGCGATCGACGGCGTCACTTCGATCCGCGTCGTCGCCAATGCCGCCAGGGCCAGCGGCGTGAACACTTCGTGTCCGAGCTCGGCGGTCATCACCGCGTCGAAGCCGGCCTCTTCGGCGGCCGCCGCATACGGCCCGACCGCGCGCCACTCCCGCATCGGCAGCATCGTATAGACGCGCATTCTCTCCGCCCTGCTTACCCGGCCCGACGCGATCGCCCGCTGCGCCAAAGGGGCGCGGCGGGCGACGGTCGAGCCGGCGATCAGGCCGCCTGTGCCCGCTGCGCCTGATAGTAGGTGTTGCGCAGCACGCGGCCGGGCAGGGCGCCGGTGTGCCGGCCCTCCTCGAGCAAGACCTCGCCATTGACAATGACGGCGATAATGCCGGCCGCCGGCTCCTTCACGCGCCAGCCGCCGGCCGGAAAGTCGTGAACGACGATTTCGGGCAGCGGGCGCACCGTGTCGGGATCGAAGATCACGATGTCGGCCGCCATGCCCGGGCGCAGCAGGCCGCGATCGTACAGGCCGAAGATCGACGCCGAATCAAAAGTCAGCCGCCGCACCGCCTGCTCAAGGCTCATGATCCCCTTCTCGCGCACCCATTCCGACAACAGCCGCGTCGAATAGCCGTAGCCGCCGTGGAACTGGACGTGCGCGCCGCCGTCCGAGAGCCCGATGACGGCGTTCGGATAGGTCAGGATCTTGGCCATCGCCTCGTCGTCGACATTGTTCTCGGCCTGCATGAACAGGGTCTCAAGCTTCTCCTCGACGACGAGATCGAGGAAGGCGTCGATGATGCCCTTGCCCTGCTCGGCGGCCAGCCGGGCGATCGTTTTGCCCTTGAGACCCTGGTTCTTCGGCAATGCCGGCGCTTCGACCCACATGTAGTCGTACCAGCGGCGGGAATACCCGGCGGCCGGGACTTCGACCCGGTGCTCAACGACTTCTTCGTGCAATTTCTGACGGATCGCCGGATCGCTGTAGGCTTTGAGCTTCTCCTCGTCGGCGGCGAGCAGGATCGGATGCCAGGTCGGCGAGCCGCGAAACACTTGGCAGTTCTTCATCGTGAAGCTTTGCGTCACGCGGTTCGGGGTGCACAGCGGATAGGCGCGGATGCCCTGCCGCGAGGTCTCCTCGACCCGCGCCATGTGCTGCTTCCACTGATCCGGCCGGCGCATCGACTGGCTCAGATTGTTGTAGACGACGGTGCGCCCGGTCGCCGCGGACAGCCGGCTCATCAGCCCATCTTGCATTTCGGCGTTATTGCCGCCGCCCG
>Ga0209810_1000760_pt1 | contig 60969 bp, 39 predicted proteins | sample Coa_R1_7_FD_187159 | JGI IMG/M metagenome (GOLD analysis project Ga0209810, IMG submission 187159) | Surface soil microbial communities from Centralia Pennsylvania, which are recovering from an underground coalmine fire - Coalmine... | ecosystem: Environmental > Terrestrial > Soil > Unclassified... | reverse complement strand
GTTCCGCCAGTTTTTGCCCGGCGCGATGGCTCATGGGGATAATGTTCTCCACCAGTTCGCTGAAAAATTCCGTGCCCGGCCCCTCCTGATTGCGCGACTCGGCCGGTTGCCCGGTTCGCACCACCTCATCCAGCTTGAGCCACAGTGGAAGGATGCGCCGCATGGTCATGGGAAAAGAACCGGCCAGAGTTCCCTGTTCGCCTTTCACCAAAAACGCGGCGCTTTCCGGCGTGAGCGAATATTGCTCCTGCCGGTTTTTTTTCAGCAGCTTGAGGCCGACGAGGGCGTTCAAAATGGCGCGCAAACCTCTTTGAGACGCGCCGGTTTGCCGGCTGAGGGCGTCAAGCGTTTGCGCTCCGTTCGTCAGCGCGTCAAACACCCCGTTTTTGACCGCGGCGGCGATGATCAACGGCGGCGCATAGCCAAACGCCAGCCGCATCAGGCGTTCTGGCGTGGGTTGTTTTTTCGTCGGCGTTTTCATCGTTTGCGAACTGAAAAGGGAAAATCGACAATGGAACCGAAACCCGCTTTCGTCCAGAGACGATGAACGGCCATTGGAAGACACGCGAGCAAATGGAGGAAGTGGAGCGAACGGTGCTTGCACCATACGCGCAAAAATCCGGCGAATCTCGGGGGCGAAAATACGCTGAACCCCGGCACCAATATCGCACGGAATTCCAGCGCGACCGGGCGCGCATCATTCACTCGCGAGCATTTCGCCGGCTGGAGTATAAAACGCAGGTTTTTCTCAACGGCACGGGTGATCATTTGCGGACCCGTCTTACGCATTCCATCGAGGTGGCCTCGATCAGCCGCACGATTGCCCGGGCGCTGGGGTTAAACGAGGATCTGGCCGAGGCAATCGCCCTGGCGCACGACCTGGGGCACGCTCCCTTTGGCCATTCGGGCGAGGAGATGCTGGCTCAATGCATGCGGGATTACGGCGGGTTCGATCACAATCGCCAGAGCCTGCGTGTGGTGGAACTGCTCGAAGATCCCTATCCGAATTTTTCCGGGTTGAACCTGACGTTCGAAGTGCGGGAAGGCTTGCGGAAACACGAACTGCCACATGTATTTTTCGACGGGGAAGGCTCTGCTCATCGGTGTCCGTCACTGGAAGCTCAGGTTGCCGATCTTGCCGATGAAATCACCTACTACAGCCACGACCTGGATGACGCAGTTAATTTCGAGATTTTAACCGCGGCACAGTTAGAAGAGAACGAAGTCTGGCACAACAGCCGGCGCGAAGTCTTGGCGCGTTATCCCGGCGCGCGAGAACCCGAGCTGCACAAGCTGATCATCCGCGAAATTATTGACGCCGAAGTGCGCGACCTTGTTTTTACCAGCGCCAGGGCAATCGCGGAGGTGGGCGTGCAAAGCGCCGATGAGGCGCGTGCACAGCCGGCGCCCCTCATTCGGTACAGTGCCCAGCTTGAAAGAGCCAATCGCCAGCTGCGAACCTTTCTGTATCAAAACGTCTATTACCATCCCCGCGTAGCGGAAGTGAACCGGCAAGCCTGCGAAATGCTGCGGCGCGTTTTTGAGGCCTATCTGGCCGATCCCGGAAGGCTGGGCGAGGCAGCCGGCAAACGCATTGCTGCCGAAGGCCTCCATCGCACTGTGTGCGACTATGTTTCGGGGATGACCGACCGCTATCTGATGGAGGAATATGCGCGGATTGCGCGGAGCTGACGGCCGCGCTCCGAGCCCGCTGCAAATCGCCGTCGAACGTCAAAGCCGGTATCGCCAACACGCCGCCGGTTATTATGCGGATGGGTTGCCGCGCTGCTCGCGCAAATACCGGATCACCAGACGCAGCCGATGATTTATCGAACGTTCCTCCAGAACGCGTTGGCGCCGCAGCGGGTCCATCACAAAAGTGGACGCGATGAGGTCGGCGAGCATTTCCGGATCCGCCAGATCGGCGAGATATCGATCCACTTTTGGCGGCAATTGCCGCAGGCCGTCGCCCTTCAAATTGTGATAAAGTTCCAGCACCTTTGCGGCCAGCGCCTCGGTTTCTACAGAGCGCGCAGATTCGGATTCTATCGAATCAATCCGGGCGATGGGAAAAGGCGTTTGCTGTTCAAATCCGCTAAATTCGACGCGCCCCAACCCTTGCAAAATCAGATCCGACGTGCCGTCGCTTCTTTCCACGCAGGCGCGAATGAGACCGATGCCCGCGATGTGGAAAAAATCTGCGGGCGATTCCCACTCCAGACGATGTGGTTTGAGCAGCGCCACGCAAAACATGCGGTGATGCCTCAGGGCGTGTTGCAGCATCTCGCGGTAACGCAGTTCAAAAATGTGCAGGGGAAGCAGCGCGTGCGGAAAAAGCAGGGCGCCGGGCAAAGGCATGACTGGAACTTGTCTGGGCAACGTCACGGAGGCCATGGCGATCTCTGTACGATATGTGCCTGATGAAAAGAGCAAGCGGACTGCGCAATTTGCGGCGCACGCCGCCGCTTCAGCGTTTTAATCGTCCCGGAGCGATTCCCAGTGCACGAAACTGTTCGAGCGACATTTGCCCCGCGATGTCGCTTTTGCCGAGCGAAACGTAAACCAGCGCCGACCCTGCACAGGCAAGCAGGAGGCGGGAGATTGCGCCCAACTTGCCGATCCCCATGGCGCTTATCGCCACGCCAGCCTCTGCTTTGGTGACGAAATTGATCAGCCGCGCCAGTTCTGCGGGCGTATCGGTGCGAGTCGCCACCTTGAAGATGTTTGCGCCATGTGCCCTGGCCAGGTGCGCCCTGGCGCGCAACACGCCTGATGGCGGTGTGCTGCTCAGGTAATGCACAGAAATGATCCTTCGTACTTTTTGCCGTTGAGCCTGCTCAAGCAATGGGAGAAAAACAGGAACCGAACGCAGTTCGACATCTACATAACGCGCGTGCGACAAAAATCGAAAGAGCAACTCGCGCCGCCGCCGCGCGGACAACTTGTTTGCGCCGCCTTCCAGCGGATGGCGAGCAGTGATGACAATTGGTGCGGGTAAGCGCGAAATTTTTCGTTCGACCTGGTCCAGCGCGCCGACAAGCCAATCCAGCCGAAGTTCAAAAAGATCGGGCGGTCGCTCCAAGCGGGCACCCAAATTGAGATCGGCAGGCGACCCGATCACAGCTACGATGCGCGGGCCTCGGTGGGGTAAGCGAGATGTGTGTGAAAACACGGCAGATTTAACCAGCAGTTGACCCCGAAAGCTTTCGGGGTTGAGCGTTGCGTTTGCATGGCTCGACCATTCAACTTCGCGCGGCAAGCATGCGCTCGACGTATTTGGCCAGGACGTCGAACTCCAGATTCACCAGGTCCCCCGCTTTCGCCTGATCGAGATTCGTGTGCTGCCTGGTGTAGGGAACAATCCACACCGCGAAACTGCCCGGGGAAACTTCGGCGACAGTGAGGCTGATCCCGTTCACCGCCACCGAGCCCTTGCGCGCAACGTATCGGGCAAACTCGCTAGGGAGCGCGATCTCCAGCCGGAAGTCCGTGCCTTTCCTGTCGAAAGCGAGGATGGGCGAAACGCAGTCAACGTGGCCCTGCACGAAATGCCCCCCCAATCTTCCTGTTGCGGGCAAAGCGCGTTCCAAGTTAACGGTGTCGTCTGGCTGTAAGACCTTGAGATTTGTGCGCGCCACGGTTTCCTCCAACAGGTCAAACGCGAGCCGATGGCCGCGACGCGAAGCTACTGTAAGGCAGCAGCCGTTGACCGCCACGCTTTCGCCAGGCCGGATTTTTCTCGCCGTGCCCGGAGCGAGAATCTCCAGTCGTGGCCCGCATCCGCTGCCGGGGGCGGAAATGACGGCGCCTGTTTCTTCAATTAAACCGGTGAACATGCGGGGATGCCCAATTATTCTAAATCACCAATGGACACTCGGGAAAAGGCAGGAGCAACTTTGGGCGACAAGAAACGCGTGCGAGTTTCAAACGCATGCGTGATGAGGGAACTGTTCTGATTGCCAATTCCGCGTTAACTGCATTCGATTTGTGACGAGGCGAATTCAATCGACAATTTTTCAACGTTTCTTCCGCACCGAGGCGGCCGGCGGCTCCGTGCTGTTGCTGTTTGGGATTATCGCCTTGGGACTGGCCAATTCTCCGATGGCCGGCGCGTACGAGAGCCTCTGGCAACTGCCGCTGGCAGTGGGCGCAGGCGGTCATTGGTTCTCATTGACGCTGCGTCACTGGATCAACGACGGACTGATGGCCGTCTTTTTTTTGCTCGTGGGTTTAGAAATCAAACGCGAGCTGCTGGCAGGCGAACTAACCTCACTGCGCAAGGCGGCGCTTCCCTTCGCCTGCGCAATTGGCGGGATGATTGTGCCGGGAGCGCTCTACTGGATTTTCAACCCGAATGGATTTGAAGCGCGCGGCTGGGGAATTCCCATCGCCACCGATATCGCCTTTGCACTGGGAGCGCTGGCGTTGATCGCTCCGAGCGCGCCGGTCGCCGCCCGTGTGTTTTTGGCTGCGCTGGCAATTGTTGATGACATGGGCGCCGTGCTGGTGATCGCGCTGTTTTACTCCGGCACACTGGTCTGGGGCGCGTTCATTGGCGCTGCTGCCGTTGCACTCGTGTTGATCGGCCTCAACGCTGCAGGCGTCCGCGCTTTGTGGCCCTATTTGCTAGCCGGAACGCTGCTGTGGGCGTTTGTGCACGAGTCCGGCATTCACGCCACAGTGGCCGGCGTGTTGCTGGCTTTTACCATTCCAACGCACACGCGGATGAACACAGCGGAATTCTCGGCCAAGGCCCGCGGATTGCTGGAGCGATTTGAGAACACCGAGACCGGCGACTTTCTTGTTTTGACGAGCAAAGGACAACAGGAAACGTTGTTTGCCTTGGAAGAGGCAACGCATGATGTAACCACGCCAACCCTGCGACTGGAGCACGCGCTGCACAATTTCTCGGCGTTCGTGGTGATGCCGCTGTTCGCCGCTGCCAACGCGGGGGTGCGGATCACTGGCCCGGCTCAGGACGGCGCAATCTTGTTGGGCGCGCTGTGCGGACTGGTTTTGGGAAAACCGCTGGGCATTATGGGCGCGGCCTTTGCCGTGGTTAAATTGGGTATTGGAGAGCTGCCGGGGAATATTTCATGGCGCGATCTCATCGGCTATTCGTGTCTGGCAGGAATCGGTTTTACGATGTCGCTGTTTATCGGCATGCTCGCCTTTGGAGAAAGTCCGATGCTCAATGCGGCGAAACTGGGGATCCTTGCGGGCTCGTTTCTGGCTGCGATAGCCGGAGCGATAATCTTGAACGTAGCGAAGCGGGCGCGCGATGATGGTTAAGGCGCATTTGTCTCCTCAATGTGAAGTGTCGGAGGCGACAGCGCCAGCCTCGGCCCCGGCGCGCCTTGCCGTTTTTTGCGCCGTCCTCTTTTTGTCCGGAACAGCCGCACTCATTTTCGAAACTCTCTGGCTGCGCTTGAGCGGCCTGGCATTTGGCAACTCGGTCTGGGCTGCGGCGTTGATTCTCTCCAGTTTCATGGCCGGGCTGGCCCTGGGCAACGCCCTTGCCGCTTCGTCAAGAATTCAAAGGTTGCGACCGCTTCGTTTCTACGCGCTGCTCGAAGTGCTGGTCGCATTTCTGGGCTGCACAATTGTTTTTGCGCTTCCTGCGCTGGGCGCGTTGCTGCGGCCTGTTTGGCAGATTCTTTGGAATTATCAGCCTGCCCTGCTCGGGTTGCGGTTCGTCGTCTCTTTTCTGATCCTGCTCGTGCCGACGACGGCCATGGGTTTGACGTTGCCAGTGCTGATGGAAGATCCGGTGTTGCGCCCAATAAATTTCGACAGGGCGCTAGGGCTTCTTTACGGTTTCAACACGCTCGGGGCGGTGGCGGGAGCTGTGCTCGGCGAAGCGTGGCTCATCCGCGCATTTGGGCTGCGCGGCACGGGTTTGGCGGCGGGGTTAATGAACTGCGTCGCCGCAGCGATCGCCCTGTCCGTGGCGCGTGAAGAAGCCGCGCACCGGCCAGCCCGGTGGCAGAGTGACAGCAACCATTCCTTGTTTTTCCCTCTGCGTCTCACGGCAGATTATCACCCGCCGTGGCGCCTGCTTTTCGTCAGCTTCGGAACGGGCTGCATGCTGCTGGCGCTGGAAGTGATTTGGTTCCGGTTCCTGCGATTGTATGTGGCATCGACGCCTACCGCCTTTGCCATCATGCTGGCCGTAGTGCTGGCTGGCATCGGGCTGGGTGGCGTGCTGGCAGGAGCTGCCCGATGCTTTGCAGTTCGGCCAGGGAATCATTTCCTTTCGGTGCTGCTGATGCTCGCAGCGATTGTGACGCTTCTGTCTTACATCTTTTTTCCCGGAAGGCTGGCTTCGGGAGAAGCGGTATTCGATCTGGAATGGTGGCGGATCGCGGCGTTGTGCCTCGCTCTGATGTTCCCCACTGCGTTGCTCTCGGGAATTATGTTTCCCGGCATTGTCGCAGAGGTTCAAGCGACCGTGGGGGATCGCATGAATAGCGTTGGAGTCACGACTCTGCTGAACACCACCGGCGCAGCAATCGGGCCAATGGTTGCGAGCTTTGCGCTGCTACCGAGTGTCGGTTTTCAATCGAGCCTCATCGGATGCGCCGTCGCCTATGCGTGCCTCAGCCTGGTGGCCGATGGGGCATTTTCACGCAAGAGAGGCTTGGGAAAAACTAAGGAGACAAAAGGGTGGCGATCTGGGATTATTCCGCTGGCTTCTTTTTTTGCCAACAAGGATGCACTGGTGCGGCTCGGATTGTGGGCGGCGTTAATCGCCATCCTTGTAACGTTTCCGGATGAACGCGCCAGGGTGCACCTGGCGCATGCCGCTCATCCGTACGAGATCACCGAGCAAGGCGAGCCTTTGGCCCGCGTGGTACAAACCATCGAAGGGTCTTCAGGCACATATCAGTTGCTGCGTCGCGATCTTTTTGGTCAACCCTATTACTACCGGTTGCTGACGGACGCCTTTTCGATGTCTGCTACCAACCCGCATAATCAGCGTTATATGCGGCTGTTTGCCTATCTACCGTTGGCGTTGCGGCCGGAGTCCGAAGAGGTCTTGCTGCTCTGTTACGGGTGCGGGGTCACGGCTGATGCGCTGTTGCACGGACCAAATGTGAAGCGCATGGATGTCGTAGACATTTCCCGGGAAGTATTTCGCCTGGCGGATTTTTACACCGGGATAAATTATTCTAACCCGCTGCGTGACAGCCGAGCGCATCCAGTGATTCAGGACGCTCGGTTTTTTTTGCAAGCCACTCCGCGCCAGTACGACATCATTACGGGCGAACCGCCGCCGCCGAAGATCGCCGGATCTGTGAATCTGTACACGCAGGAATTTTTCGCGCTTATCAGGAGGCGCTTAAAGCCGGGGGGCATCACGACTTTCTGGCTCCCGGTTGGGCAACTGAAGGTTCAGGAGGCAAAGGCAATACTGCGCGCGTTCCATAAGGTCTTCCCTAACACCGTGGTTTGGGCGAGCGCCGACCAGGAGTGGATCATGATGGGGATTAATGGAGCAGGAGTTCCTGTGCGCGAAAGCGAATTGCGCGGGCTGTGGAACAAGGCAATGGGCGAGGATCTGCGGCAAATCGGTGTAGAAGTCCCGCAGCAATTGCCGGCACTATTTGTGATGGACGGCGCGGAAATTGATCGCATTTCACGGGATGTGGCTCCGTTGATGGACAATTACCCGAAACGGTTGACGGACCAGGGATGGGACGAGGAGGCCAGCCTTGAATTTACTTCCCCGTACATGGAAGCGTTACCAGCGTTTGATCGTTTCAAATCTTCAACGCTCATGAACCATATTTGGCCGAAAGCGCTGAGCGACTCGCTGGAGTCGTTCTTCGCCGTCCGGCAGATGCGATATGTTTCCGAAACCGCCGGAAGCAATGAGTTGGAAGAACTGGATATTTACCTGCGACATTCTCACCTGCGGATCCCCGTTTTGGAAGTTCTGGGAAGCGACGTAATGCGGCTGACCATTGCCCGGCGTGTGGCCAAGCAATCAAAGCTCCCGCCGGTTGAAACTCTGCAAGACCTGTTGGCCGGAACGCTCGCTCAGAGAAACTTCAGCGCCGCGGTCCGCCTGCTTGAGGAGAAAAGAGAGCGCGCTAGGCCGACGGAGATGGACGTTCTTTTGCTGATATATCTCTGGTGTTTGAGTGGCGATGTGCCGAAGGCGGAAGCCGTAGCGGCGACGGAGGCTGCCTTCATAAAGCACGATGGCTTTGTCAATTGGCTGTGGGTGAAGCTGGAACGAGAATTTGGATTTCATCCGCCGCGTTGATTCTGCGAGCGCGTTGGAAACATCCGTGGGGAATCCCGGCAGTCCGTGGCTAAGACATGAAAGTCTCCATCGTAATCCCCTGTTACAACGAGCAAGCTACGATTGAAAAAATCGTGACGGCGGTTCGCTCGGCGCCGATTGAAGAGAAGGAGATTATCATCGTGGACGATGGTTCGCAGGATGGCACGCGCGATTTGCTGGAGACAAAATTTTCCCAACTCGCGGACCGCATCATTTATCATCCAGCCAATTTGGGGAAGGGTGCGGCTCTGCGCAGCGGATTTGGCGCTGCCACGGGCGACATCATTCTCGTGCAGGACGCAGACCTCGAATATGATCCTCAGGATTACCCCACCCTTTTGGAACCGCTTTTCTCAGACAAGGCGGACGCCGTTTTCGGATCCCGTTTCATGGGCGCAGGGCCGCATCGGGTGCTTTTTTTCTGGCACATGGTTGGCAACAAGTTTCTCACCTTGCTTTCCAACATGTTTACAAACCTCAATCTCACTGATGTGCTGGTCGGCTATAAAGCTTTTAAATCTTCGATCATCAAATCCATCCAGATTGAGGAGACTGGGTTCGCCGTTGAGCCCGAAATAGTCGCCAAAGTGGCGAGGTTGCGCTGCAGAATCTTTGAAGTGGGAGTTTCCTATTACGGACGCAGCTATGAAGAAGGCAAAAAAATCCGGTGGTCCGACGGTTTGCAAATCCTGCGCGCCATCATCGTGCACGGTTGCCGGCGCTGAATGCTGAGAGCAGGCAAACCGTCTGAGAATGCGCCCGGCCGGTTTCGACCCGGCGGCCGCCCGCCGCATTCGGCCAGCGGGCGTTTCCTGCGGCGACACGGATTGTTCATGGCCCTGTTCGTCGGAGTCGCCGCGGCGCGGTTCGCGATTTTGCTGGTGTCGCAAAGGCACGTCCACAGCGACGAGGCGATCATTGGATTGATGGCCAAGCACATCTTGGAGGGGCGGTACTTCCCTTTTTACATGTATGGCCAGCCTTATAACGCCGGCGCGGCGTGGGAGGCGTATCTGGCTGCGGCGGCTTTCGCGTTCTTCGGTGTGGGCGTCCTTCCGTTGAAGGGGTGCATCGTGGTGCTCTCCCTGCTGTGCCTGTTTCTGTTTTATTGCATGTGCCTGGAGCTTTATGATCAGCGCACGGCGCTTTTGGCAGCGGCAGTGTTTGCGCTGCTCCCTCCGCTCCTCAAGTGGCACTTCCAAGTGCGAGGTTATTCCTGGTATTTCGTATCCATTCCGCTGCTGACGATGCTCTTTGCAAAAATTGCCTCCGAGGGCAATTCGAAATGGCCGTTATTTTTCCTTTTCGGGTTAACTTCAGGGGCAAGCATCTGGTGTCTGGAATTGAGTGCTCCCGTTGTGGCGGCCCTTTGGTTTTTACTCATAATGCGAGGGCGAATATCCCTTAAAAAGGCTGGAGCCGGTCTTATGGGATTTTTGGCAGGGTATGGCGCCGTCATATTCTGGAACTGCATGCATCATTTTGGGAACTGGCGCTACCTGCTTTGGGAACGGCCCGGGGGTGGCTTCAGCTCATTGCTGCAAATATCGACATACAGCGAAATTTTTTTGCGTGAAATGCCGAGGTTTTTTGGGCCTGACACGGTCCTCTGGTATTATCCCGATCGCCCGATATCGGGCTACGTTTTCTATGCCATTGCCCTCGCGGCGGTCGCCATCGGTGCATGGCCATTTCTGAGGTCGCCTTTGAAAGTATTCGAGGCTCTGCGCGGCCCCGAAAGCTTTCGAGGGCAGCAGAATGATTTTTACATGGTCGCGCTGACCCTGGCTTCGTTTATTCCGTATCTGAGCATTCGCCCCGGTGTTCCCAGCTATTTTTTTGGCGGATGCTTTTTTCTTTCAGTACTGATCGGGCGAATGCTGGCGCGCTCTTTCGCCTGTTCGAATGGGATCTCGCGGGTTGCAGGCGCCGTCGCGCTTGGTGCGATTCTGCTCGTGGGCGTTTCAGTGATGATCCAGGTAGGACAAAAAAACCAGATCGAGACCCTCACGTTGTGCCGGGACGGAAAAGGTTATTGCATGACCCGAATTTCGGGAGCGGATATTGAGAGTGTCCAGCATTATCTGCACCAGCACGACGTGAGTTCGGTCTGGACCACGATCTCATTTGTGTATCCGCTGTTGTTTGAAAGCGGCGAGAGGCTGGCGGTATCGAATGCGTTTTTCGAGGATCCCTATCGCGTCTATCCGCGGTCAATTCCGTGGCGGGAACCGAGACTCGGTCCGAAGACCGCATTTGTTTTTGAAACCGGCGCCCCCTTTCGTCCCCGGTTGGAAATGCGCTTAAGAGAGGCAGTCGGCGATGCGCTCGTGATTCGCGAATGCGGCACCCTGACTGTGCTCGCAGTGGCGTCACTTCCCTCGCAACCCCATGCCGGCGGTGACTGATTGCTGCCAGCGTGCTCCAACTTTCACCACGCTGGACCGAGGCATCTCGTCTGTTTCCAGTGCGCTGAGAAATCAGGCCGGCAACTGCATTTTCTCGCGTTTAAAAAAACTCCAAAAAAATTGAAAAAAACACTTGCCAAGCCCCGCCACCCTCCAGTAAACGGTGAAATCGACGGCGACAAGCAGGCTCAAAAGCCGTTCAAAAAAACTTTGAAAAAAGTGAAAAAAAAGCTTGTCAGCGTCGTGAAAATTTAATAACCCTGCCGAAACCTAACCAAACCAATGGAGAAACACATGACTAAAAACGTGCTAAATAAACTCGGATTTCTTGGCGCCGTCTTCATGGCGAGCGTGGGATTTCCTCTCATATTTGCATCGAACGCACTCGCGCAATTGCCAGCGCCGGCCGTGCCTCAGAATCCGGCCGCGCCTGCGCCTACCGCCGAGGTCGAGCGCGTGATTGTGACCGGTTCGAATATTCCCACGGCGGAGGAGACCGGCCCGAACCCGGTGGACACCTACCGTCCGCAGGATATCGAGAAACTCGGTATCCGTAACGCTACAGACCTCACCACGTTTATTCCGCAGGAAGCCGGCGGCACCGTTAACCAGAACATCAGCAATGGCGGCGACGGTACGGTGCAATTGAACCTGCGTGGCCTGCTGCCGAAGGAGACCTTGATTCTTATCGACGGCAAGCGTTTCGCGCAGGCGTCGCTATTCGGCGGCTATGACATTCAGCTCATTCCCTTCTCCATGATCGACCGCGTGGAAATCCTGAAAGATGGCGCCTCGGCGGTGTATGGCGCCGATGCCGTGGCTGGTGTGGTCAACTTCTTCCTCGTGCACAAATTCCGTGGTTTGGAGATCGGCGGCACCTATGGCAATACCAATCTGGGCGCCTCCAATGACATGGGTGAATGGGAAGCATGGTTGAAAGCAGGCACCGGGGATGATAAAACAGACATCGTCGTCATCGCCGATTTCTATCAGCGCACCGGCGGTCTGTTCAGTCGAGATCGCGACATTTCTTCCAATGCGAATTTCGTTCCATTTGGCGGGTTCGACGTTCGCAGCGGAAATGAACCTGGCCGCGTGCAAAGCCGGCGTTTGATTCCAAGCCTCTTCTTCAGCGCTAACTCGCCCCCGCCGCATTCGGCGCCCAACGCATCGACTTCGCCATTTTATACGAATCCATTTGCGGTACCGGGTATTATTAACGGTACACCAGGGGATGGGGATTATCTGTTTTATAACTTCGCCGCCGTCACGCCGGCGCTTCCTCCGGCAGATCGGCAGGTCGTTTACGGGTCGTTTACACGCGATTTATGCGACAAATACCTGACCATATTCGCGGATTTTAAGGTTGCACGATCGTTTTTTGATTCATCCCTTGCGCCTGTTCCGTTCACGCCCGACCCCTTCAAAAGGCCAGGAACCAGCGTGGGCTTCAGTCCCTCAGGCATTAGTGTGCCGATTCAGAATCCGTTTAACCCGTTCACCGTGGGCGATACAACACTGGTTGTTAACGGTGTTCCTGTTCCCATGACAACGGGCGTTCGTTTCCGCGGAATCCAGGATACGGGACCCAGAAGCGAAAAGTTTACCTATTGGGATTACCTTTTTGACGTTGGTTTGCGCGGTGAGATGGGTGAATTTGGGGATTACTTCAAGACGTGGAACTGGGAAACCGGCTTTCGTTACGCTCGCAACGAAGGGTTGGACCTGTCCATAGGTGAGGTCAGCCAGCCCGGTTTGCGCGACGCCTTGCTCGATACCGACCCGGCGACCGCCTTTAACCCTTTTGGCGGCTTTTTCAGTAGGAACAGTAATGCCGCGCGGAATAGGGTATATGTAAATCTGCACAATACAGCCACCTTTGAGCTGCCGCTGGCTTACGCCACCATCAATGGTGATCTATTCAGTCTGCCTGCCGGCCCTGTTTCATTCGCTGTCGGCGGCGAGTATCATGGTGAGCGTTGGGATCGGAAGCCCGATTCGCTGAATACCACCTTCCAGACGATTGGCTCTACAGACCGCGAAGGGGCCCGCGTGAACCGCGACGTTTGGGGAACATATCAGGAAGTAAAGGTGCCGTTCACCAGCCCAACGTGGAACTTCCCGTTGTTCTATAGTTTCGAGGTGGACTTCGCCGAGCGCGAGGAATGGTACAGCCAGAATACTTCAGCAGTGCTCAGCACTAACACGCCGCAGGCGCACACTACGTATAACGCCCAGAAGCCGAAGGTATCTGTGCGCTGGGAGCCGCTGGATCCCAAATATATCGGGACCGTGACCCTCCGTGGCAGTTATTCAGAAGCGTTCCATGCGCCGACGGTGTTGGAGCTCAATCCCGCAGGTTCGCAGAATTTTCCGCTCGTGGTCGATCCATTCACTCAAAACAATCCTCCCGGGTTTAGGACTGAGCCTCAGGTCGAGGAGCGCATTTCGGGCAATCCCTTCCTGCATCCAGAGGTGGCGTATGAATGGACATACGGCATCGTATATAGCCCCAAATGGATCAAAGGGCTGACACTGAGCGCTGACTGGTGGCACATCGATATGCGCGATCTCGTTGCTACATTCGGTGCCCAGTTCATCATATCGCACAGCAATCAAGAGCCGTTTGCCAGTTTGGTGACTCGCGCTCCAGGCCCAGCACCTGGCGTTCCTGGCCCAGTTACCCTGGTTATCGATCCGGCGCAGAATATTAGCGGCGCGATCTTCGAAGGCTTGGATTACGAAGCGATCTATATTCTCGACTCGACGATCTTTGGCCATGGCGACTGGGGCCGCCTGACTGCGACCGTCAACGGGACATGGCTTTCGCGGGCCGAACTGCAACCGACCCCTGATTCCAAGCGCTTCGGAATTGCCGGTGAGTTTTTACCGACCTCGTTTACACTGACCAATTCGCTGCCGCGCCATCGGGCGAACTTCAGTCTGTTCTACGATGGCCCGGCGGATACGTGGCTGCAGGGGCTGGATGTTGGCGCAGTGGTGCACTGGATAGCACAGTACGAGGATGACAACATTGACTTGGTGGGAACCTACGATGCGATTCTGCCCACCGATGTTCCCAAACCGCAGACACCGAGAACCGTCCCTTCGACCGGCAAGGATGGTGCGCACGCGCGAAAAGTCGAAACGTGGGTGACACTCGACCTGTTGCTCAACTATACGTTTAACCTGCCGCCGCCTGCGCCGGCCGAGGTCCCGGGTTATGCCAAGGATGGCGGCAAGAACGTAAGGACAAAAGATGGTAAGGAGAAGCAAGTTTTCCCAGTGTCCACTGCCGAGTACGGCTGCAGCAATTGGAAGTGGTGGTTGAACAATACGACGATCACCCTCGGCATGCAAAATGTGGCTGACGAAGATCCGCCCTTTGTGGCCGGTAACTTTGAGAACGGTTACGACGAGTCACTGACGACGATCAAGGGACGCTTCTGGTACGTCGGCCTGAAGAAACGCTTCTAAAATTACGGTTGGACGAATTGACGGCGGCCGGACCCGCAAAGGTCCGGCCGCTTTGTTTTGGATTTGATCGCTACCGTTCGACGCCAGCGGCGACGGCCCTCCTGCCTGCCAGAGTTGTAGCTTCATCGAGAAGTGGCCGATAAATTCCACTACTGGCGACAGGGCAAATTTAAATCGTAAAGCGCGATTTCGCTCCGCAAAGCACCGACCAGTATCGCATTTCTTCCGCGTTCCGCGGCTCGCAGCGCTTTCGTCGCGATTTTCCTCGCTTTTGTAAACTTGCCGACTTCGGCAAAAGCGGCTGCCAGTGTGCGGAGGCACCTGGCGTCTTTGCCGCCGGAAAGTCGGACAGCTTCCTGGGCAAGTTCTACGGCGCGGTTTCCGTCACGCAGCGACGCATTCTGGGACGTTGCAAGCAGCCAGGCAAGGCTGTTTCGGCTAGAGGGATCCCGCGTCGAAATCTGTACTGCGTGCTCGCACTCGGCCAACGCAGTTCTTTCCAAGCCCACGCGTCGAAACGCGTCGCCCAAGAGCGCATGGAATGCGCCGTCGCGCGGCTCGGTGCCGCGTGCTTTCTCTAATTGCGCGATAGCCTCGTCGATCTGACCCCGCCGAACGAGAACGTTGCCCAGGTTGAGGTAAGGATCGCCGTAGTTGGGCCGCATGCTTATGGCGTTGTCGTAGTGGTCGATCGCTTCTCTCAGTCGCCCTTTTTGAACGAGAACACTGGCAAGACTATTCTCAATGAGCGCCGAACCCGCCTTGTAATGGGCAGCAGCGCTGCGCGACCGAATTTTCAAGGCGGCTTCGAAATGCGAAATTGCGCTGTCAAAATCGCGCCGTTCCAGAGAAAGCTGGCCAAGATTGTTGTGCGCCACGTCATTGTTCTCGGTGACGGCCAGCGCGCGGTTCCAGAGCGTTGAGCTGTCTCTCCAATAGGATGCCTGCACAAACGCGCGCCAACTTAGCAGGATGAGGACTGTTGCGGAAATGGTTGCCAGCAATGCCTTATGCACCCGATTGTGCGGGGCGCATAGTCCAGCGCTATGCCCTCCTGGGTGGCGAAGATGCCGCTGGTCAGCTCGCCGCGCCTGCCAGACGAAGTCAGCGGCCGTTTCGGGCGATACCAGATTGGCGACGCTCCAAACAATTAACAAGTACCAGCCGATTTGTGGCAAGTAGGTGTACCGGTCCGCGCGCGCTTGTTCCCCGGCCTCCACCAGACCGCTCACAGGAACGAGCATCACAATATACCAAAACCAGCCGCAAAAAATGTAAGGCCTCTCCCTCAGAAAACGAATTGCCAAAAGGCTGGCTGTGATGAGGAATCCGAGGGCCAGGGTTACCTGCCACATCGGAAGCCGATCGTTCGGATAGGGATAAAATGCCGCCAGACACGCCGGTCAGAACATCTGCCACACGTAAACGACGTAACTGACTGCAGCGTTACCCAGTCGCCAGCCGAGCGGGAACTGGTCCGTCATTCCCGTCGCCCGGAACTGCGCGACCAGTGTCACTGCAGACGACAGAGCGGACATGCCCAACAACGGAATCTTTTCCGCCACCAACCGCAGCATTATCATTCGCCGCTCATTGTCATTTGTGGCCTGCGGCGGCGCGCGCCTGCACAGCGTGCGTGTTTGGAATCGCTCCAGCGGCCAATAATCCAAAAGCAGCAGCACAACGGGCAGGGTTACAAGCATGGGCTTCGACATAAGGCCCAGGCCGAACACGAAGACGATCAAGAGATATGACAATACCGATGGCGCGCGAGCGTAACGCGCGTAAGCGCCGAGCGTCAGCATGAAAAAGACCGCGCTTAGCACATCTTTCCGTTCGGCAATCCATGCCACCGATTCGACATGCAGCGGATGCACCGCGAACAGGGCGGCCACAAAGGCGCTCCGCCACAATGCGCCCGTCATTTGCCGAAGCACAAGGAACAAAAGAATCACCGCGACGCTATGCAAAAGCACGTTGGTGAAATGGTGTCCGGCTGGGTTCAAGCCGTACAGCTGGCAATCAAGCATGTGTGAGATCATCGTAACCGGATGCCAGTTGCCAGCTACGGTGTGTGTGAATGCCCAGCAGATACCCTGGAGCGACAAGCCCCGGGCGACCTCGGGATTGGCAGAAACGTACTGTGGATCGTCGTAGGTAACGAATTGGTGGCCCAGCGTTTGACCGAACACCACCCAGGTAATCGCAACAAGAGCGGCGCATATCCCGGCCATTTTCGCCCGTCCTATCCTGTCGGGTCTGAGTGAGCCGCGCTTAACCATTTCCTGAAAAGCAACATTTAGCCCATGGCTGATTTTTGGGCAATCAGTGACCGCCCGCGCTGCTTCCGCGTGTCGCGCTTGGCGTTAAAAAACTTGCCGCGACCGCCGAGGCAATCAAGAAACCACCCGCAAAATCTGGGTCGCGCGTGTTTTAAAATCCGGTATCGTGCACCCACTTGACATGTCTGCCGGTGGGATGCTGCCTGCGCAAATCGGTGAAGGGCACGAACGAACACAACGTGTCGGGCGACAGTGGGTTTCGGCATTGTTCCTTGTCGCCCTCGTCTTGATCGCGTACGCGCGCATCTTCTCGGCCGGGTTCATCTGGGACGATGAATCTCATTTGACCGGCAACCCATGTGTGATCGGGCCGCTTGGACTGAAGGAAATCTGGACCAGCGCTCAAGCGGTCTATTACCCGCTTGTGCTCACGACTTTTTGGCTTTTGCACAAGCTTGTCGGGTTGACACCGTGGCCCTACCACCTTCTCAACGTGTTACTCCACGCTGGCTCGGCGGTGTTGCTATGGCAGGTACTGCGGAAATTGAGTGTTCGGGGGGCGTGGTTCGGCGCGGCGCTGTGGGCGCTCCACCCGGTTATGGTGCAATCCGTAGCCTGGGTTACCGAGCTTAAAAACACGCAGTCAGGCTTATTTTATCTGCTAGCTATCTTGTGGTTCTTGAAATGGCACGACCAGTTCCTGGAGCGAGAGAGTGCGAGTCCCGGCTCGTCCCCCACAGGTAGCGGTCGGACATCCGAGCGCAGAGCGCTCGTGTTATCCCTTTTTTTCTTTCTTTTGGCGACCCTGAGTAAGCCGTCCGTTGTCATGTTGCCGTTTGTGCTCGCCCTTTGCGTATGGTGGCGGGCGGGGCGCATTCGATGGCGCGACGTTTTTGCAATTGCGCCATTTGCGGTGATTTCGACAGGGGCTGCGCTCTGGACGATATGGGAGCAGAGGTTTCACGCCCGCGCCATAGGTCCGGATTGGAGTGAGCCCTTGGCCGAACGATTGGTCATCGCCGGCCGGGCGCTGTGGTTTTACCTGGGCAAACTGATCTGGCCCGATCCGCTGGTTTTTATTTACCCGCGGTGGGCCATCAATGCGGCTCGTGTTTCAAGCTACCTACCTTTTGTCGCGGCGATCATTGCGTTGGCGGGCTTGTGGTGTCTCCGTGCTAAGTGGGCCCGCGCCCCGTTCTTCGCGGCGGCCTATTATGCGATTTCGCTCTTCCCTGTGCTTGGCTTTTTTAATGTCTATTTTTTCCGCTACTCATTTGTGAGCGATCATTTCCAATACCTGGCTAGCATGGGACCGCTGGCCCTCGCAGGCGCGGCGATTGCGACCGGTTATGATTGGCTCGCTCGCTCGCGACGATTTGCGATGCCGGCGATTCGAGGGTCAGGAAGCTCAATAGCAGAGGGAGCCTTGCTTGGCTTCTGCGCAGCCCTGCTACTTATACTGGGTGCCTTGACCTGGCGGCAAACCGGTGTATACCACGACCTTGTTACATTATACACAGCCACTCTGGCCAAAAACCCCGGTTGCTGGATGGCGCATTACAATTTGGGAATCGTTTTGGCCAACAACGGCGCAGTGGAGAAAGCTATTGCTCATTACCGGCAGGCTATCGCGCTGCGGCCAAGCTACGCGGAAGCTCATTACAATCTGGGTCGCCTGCTCGCTGAAAAAGGCGCCCTTGGCGATGCCATTGCTGAATACGAAGCAGTGTTGAAAATCAATCCTTCCGACGCTGACACGCATAACAACCTTGGGGTTGCACTTTATCAAAGTGGTCGTGTTGATGATGCTATTAGCCATTACGAGAAGGCGCTTGCGATTCGTCCGGATGACGCCGAGGTATCCTGTAATCTGGCAACGGCCCTTTTGGCAAAAAACGATCTGGATGGGGCGATCAACCGTTACTTGGACTGCTTGGCTGCGAATCCGACCATGGCGGACGCCCAATACAACCTTGCCAGCGCTCTTCTTCGCAAAGGTCGCTTCGACGAAGCAATTCTTCATTTTCAACAAGTGCTCGCCTTAACTACTGATAACGCGGATGCCCACGCGAATCTGGGCAGCGCCTTCCTGGCGAAGGGGCGAATTAAAGAGGCGATTGGCGAGTACCGAAAAGCATTAGAAATTGCGCCAGATAACTTGGCGGCGCAAAGCAACTTGGCCTGGCTTCTCGCAACAGCGGCCGATCCCGCCCTGCGCAACGGCCCGGAAGCTGTGCGTTTGGCGGAACAGGCTGAGTCTGCAGGGTCACGAGGATCACGCCGGCCGGTCGTTTTGCGCATCCTGGCTGCGGCCTACGCCGAAACCGGTCGTTTTACCGAAGCTACCAAGACCGCCGAAGAGGCATTGCAGGCGGCAGAGACGCAGCAAGATTCAGGGCTGACGGCTAACCTTCGAAGGGAGCTTGCTCTTTACCAATCAGGCCGGCCGTATCGCAAGGAGGTCAAGTAAAGCTACTGTTGACCGCCAGTAACAGCCTGTTGACGCGAACGCCTGATGCTTTGGCCTGTTTCCCTGCCGAGAAAGGTCAGTCTCAGTTTGGCGATGCGGTTTTTCGGAGTGGGATGTGACTGCGATAAAGAATAAGATCTTGCTCGACGGTTTGTGAGAGCGCCGTTTTTCCTTGCATTTTAGCCTCAAGAATCGCCTGTTGCGCCGTGGCGATGGCGTCCGTAAACCGATTATCTGCCGCGTAAGCAGCGGCAAGTGTTCGAGTAAACTGAGGTTCTTTGCCCCCGGAGAGGGTGACTGCCTGCTCAGCCAATTCAACGGCTTTCGTTCCGTCGCGGATTGAAGAGTCGGACGCTGTGGCGAGTATCCACGCCAGATTATTGCGCGAATGCGGATCTTCTGGAGCCAGTTCGACGGCCTGTTCGTAGTGAGCAACAGCCTCTCTAACGAAGTTCTTTTGCAGGAACGCGTTACCCAGGCAGGTATGGGCGTCTGCGTGGTGGGGCTGCAGCTGCAAAGCCTTTTCCAGATCGGCAATTGCCTCGTTGGTTCGGCCCATGGTTAAAAGGACGTTCCCGCGGTTATAATAGGCATCCGCGTAGTACGGCTGCAGTCTTAGCGCCTCATCATAATGACGTATTGCCTCGTCCCTTTGTCCCTTTCGGGCAAAGGCGTCCGCCAAATTCATCTGGATAAAAGCGGAACCGGTGTCGTAATGAGCTTCTCGCTTCGTCGCCCTGATTGCCGCCGCCGCTTGAAAGTGGCGGATAGCCTCATCCAGGTCGCCGCGGTCTGCGCAAAGATAACCCAAATTGTTGTGGGCCACGTCGTTGCCGGATGTTACTGCCAAAGTGTGGCTCCAAAGCGTCTCGCTATTGCGCCAGTACGACACCTGGTTAAATGCGCGGGCGGCCAGCGCAGCGATCACCACAACTGTCGCGCCAGCGGCGACTTGTCGCGCCCCTTGACGGCGCTCTACTTCATCGGCCACCAGCCATACGATCATGAGAAACAGGCCGATATGTGGCAGGTAAACATAGCGATCCGCATGTGCTTGTTCTCCAACTTGAACAATGCCAATCACCGGAACTAACATGACAAGATGCCACAACCAGCCTGTCAGTAGGTATGGCCGCTTTCGTCGCAAGATGACCACCGTTACGCTGATGCCGGCGAGAACAATAGCCGCCCCCAGCACCGTCCAGAATGACAGCCGCCCGCCCGGGTAAGGATAAAACACGGCCAGCCGCACCGGCCATAACGTTTGCCAAAGATAAATCAGGTAACTCAGAATCGCGTTCCCAGCGCGCCACAGAAAGGGCAGAGACGGGATGGCGCCGGCTGATCGCTTTTGCAGGATAAAGGTAACGATGCAGACCGCGGTCGCGAGAATAGCCAAGGGAGCTTTTTCGAGCACCAGGTAACCGACGGTTGGGCGTCGCTCTTTGTTAATGACGCCCGGCCGAACACAACGGGCCGCGGTCTTAGCGCGGCCGCAGTGTTCTCCGCCGAACCGCCTCAGGGGCCAGTAATCTAACAAAAGGAGAATAACCGGCGCAGTGACAAGCATCGGCTTGGACATGAGGCCGCAGGCGAAAATAACGATCACAATCACGTAGCGCCAAATCGACGGGGCACGTGCATAATACGCGTATGCCAGCAGGATCAACATAAAACAGACTGCGCTCAGCACATCTTTTCGTTCGCTTACCCATGCCACGGATTCCACGTGCAGCGGATGAACGGCAAAAAGAGCGGATACGGTTGCGCTTCTCCAAAAGGAGCCGGTTAGTTGCCACAATGCGTAGAACAGCAGTAACACTGCAAGCGTATGGAATAACACATTTGTGGCATGATGACCGCCGGCGTCCAAACCGTACAGCTGGCAATCGATCATGTGAGACAGTGTTGTTAAAGGATGCCAGTTGCTGGCATGCGCAGCAGTAAAGGCGCGCAGGAGGCCGGGCATTGTAATTCCGGCTCGAATGATAAGAGCGTTGTAAATATAGACGTCATCGTCAAAATTCACAAACTCGTAGCGAATCGTCTGGCCAAAGACCACGAGCGTCAACGCCGCTAAAATTAGGCACAGGGCGATAGCTCTGGGGCCGGAGCCATCGCGTCGCGGAATCAAATTGGCAGTCACCGCACGCGAGTGCTGTTTCCTATTCTTGGGGTGGGGACGGGTTCGCATGTCCAAGGCTGGGGTCGCGCAGCGGTCTGCCGGCCTCGTAATTCGTAATGCTTTCTTGAAGTTCAGCTGCCAATCCGAAGTTGCCCTGGTTGTTGGCGACTTCAATGCCTCGCTTCGCCATCTGGACTGCATCGGCAAAGCGACCATTTTCAGCGTAGGCCGCGGCCAGCGTGCGGAAGACCAGCGGGACTCTGCCGCCGGATATATGCATGGCGCGTTCCGCCAGTTGAACGGCCTTTGCACCATCCCGCACTGAGTCATCCGGAGCGGTCGCAAGCACCCATGCGAGGTTGTTGAGGGCATTTCCATTATCCGGCTGGATAGCGAGCACTTTCTCCCATTCCTCCATTCCGGCCTTTAGCCATCCACGCTGGACCAGAACCGTGCCTACAATGTTATGGACTTCAATGTTCTCGGGTTGCAGGTCCATTAATTTCCTGTAGTGAATTAGCGCCGCATCAACCCGGCCTTTCTGGAGCAGGGCTTTGGCAAGGTTCTCTTGAGCTGGCGAGTTGTCCGGCCGCAGGTTCACAGCGGCCTGCAATAGAGCGATTGCTTCGTCCAGTCTGCCTTGTTGTAAACGGACTATACCAAGATTGTTTTCGGCGACGTCGTTGTCGCGGACGACGGCCAGGGCGCGTGTAAACAACGTTTCACTGTTTCGCCAGTAGGTTGTCTGAATCCAGGCCTGCCAGCCGAGCAGAAAGATTACGGCAGCCGCAGCCGCGGTGAGAACCATACGCCGCCGCTGTCGCCAGCGGAGCGTGACGTCGGCGATGGTCCAGCTAATTGCGATATAAAGACCAATCTGTGGCAGGTACGTGTATCGATCGGCGTGGCCCTGCCAGCCTACTTGCACGAGACCAATTACCGGCACAAGCATTCCCAGATACCATAACCAGCCAACGAACAGATAAGGTCTGCGTTCCCGGAGCCACAGCGCCGCCAGTGAAATGCCAACCAGTAGAGCTGCGGACAGCGCCAGTTCCCAATGGGGCAGATGATTTTCTGGGTGCGGATAAAACACCGCCAGGTTCGCCGGCCAAAACATCTGGCGCAGGTAAATAACATAGGTGACAATGGCGTTGTTGAACCGTGTTATCACCGGCAGTTGATCTGTGTCGCCAACTGCGCCTTTCTGAACGAAAAACGTTACGATGCTGGATGCACCGGCCAGAGCGATAAGCGGAGTTTTCTCGCCAATCAGGCGCCACACATGTCGCCAATCGCGTCGCAGCGGCCAGTAATCGAGAAGCAACAATACGAAGGGAACGGTCACAAGCATGGGCTTGGCCATCAAACCGCATGCAAAGAGAACAGATACGAGCACATATCGATTAAGGCAGGGTTTCCTCGCGTAATGAGTGTATGCGAGCAATATCAGCATGAAAAAGACGCCGCTCAGGACATCTTTTCTTTCTGCGATCCAGGCGACCGATTCGACGCGCAAAGGATGAATGGCAAACAGAGCGGCGACAAAAGCGCTCCGCCACGTTGCGCGTGTCATCTTTTGCAGCGCGAGAAAGAGAAGAATCGCGGCCGCGGCATGGAGCAGCACATTTGTAAAATGGTGCCAGCCAGCCTGCAAGCCATATAACTGGCAGTCTAGCATGTGCGAAATCGTCGTCAGCGGGTGCCAGTTCATGGCGTGAACATGGGTGAATGCCCAGGCCACGCTTCGTAAGGTGATACCCCCTGTTATCTGAGCATTCTCATAGACGTAGCGCGGGTCATCATAGTTGATAAAATCGTGCCATAGCGTCTGGCCGAAAACAGCCCAAACGAGACCCGTCAAGGTGACACAGACACCAAGAGTAAACCAGGGACTGTTGGCTTCGGCGAGATGATCGGCGAACCGGGATTGTGTTATGGACTTAGGCTGTTGAGTTATCTTTGGCTGAGCGCGGCGGTCCGTTGGAGGCGGACGTTCCTGCGATCCGTTCTGTCTTCTCGAGACGCGGGTTCTTTTCATCACGGAATCGCGCCAGGGCTAAAGTTTCCTCTGGTAAATTAGAATGTAATTCTTCAGTCGAGGGACCGATAGCGGAATTTCTCCAAAAAAATAGTCGCTCTCGCCGGGATTCCTGATGTTTACAAAGCCGGTGACGTCGTAATTTTTTGCAGTGTATTGATTTGCCCAAGCGAAAATACGTCGGTCGGACTGCGGCCATGGCAGCCACGAGTCATTCATGACGACGGATACAAGGTATTTGGGACGAGACCGCTCAATTTCCCGGATCATCTGCTCTTGCATTTGGCGAGCATATTTTTGGGGCTCCATTAAACCATAGGTATAAATGTAGCCGGTTGCCGAATGTCGCTGCGCGTAAAAATATATCTGTGGCTCGGATCCCAGCACGGCAATCGTATCCTGTGGGCTTGTGTGCGACCGCAGGTATTCGGCGATTTTCAGGGATTCGGTGAAAGGACCCTCGGGATAGATCATGCTGGACACAGAAAGGGGGGAGCTCTCGATGAGGCACCTCCTTTGGGCAATGATCGGCCAGACCAGGATGGCACCGAAAATGATAGCAACTAACGATTGCGCGGCGATTGGCTGCTTTGCGATAAGGTCGGCCAATATGCAGGCAGTGATTCCAGCCAAAAGCGCAATCGCGGGAAGGATTAAAACGAAATAGTGATAGCGGAAGTGAAAGCCCGGCAATAAGGCCAGCGTCGCGAAGAACAGCAAACCAATAGAGAAAAACGTGGCCGCCCGTGTTCGCCGATTCCAAGCACCGGCTACAGCTCCAAACCCTGCCAACGCCCAAATCACCCAGTTGACGCCGATCACTTCCCTTAAGCTATCGACAAAGATTCCCGGCGCCTGAGCAATGGGAATCAGGCTGCCGTATTGGCGCGCATAAGCGATGGTCCAGAACCAGAAGTCTCGGAACACGCCGACATGCCAGAGAACCAGACAAGTAATCGCCAGCGGACAGATTGCGCCACCCGCAAAGATGAGCATTCCAAGAAGCATTTGCTTCCTTGTCGAGCCGTATCGAATCGCTCGAAAAACGAAATAGGTTGCCCCAAAGAAAATGAGGAACACGGCGGGCTGCTTCATTAAAAGTGCCAGACCGAAGCAGATTCCACTGGCAAACAGTCTGGCTGTTCCATACGATCCCGGAGAACCGGTTAAAAGCAGCAAACCTGCCAGGGTGGGGAGCATTACAAAATGCGTTGCGTGTCCTGCGAGACCCAGCACACTGGGGCTAACCGACAGCACGGCATATGTTGCGGCAGCGACAATTCCCGGTGGCGTTCCTGCGAGTCGCTGGCCCAGGAAATAGATCAAAATGATGGTCGCCGCGTTGACGAAGAGCAGACCGAGATGAACGGCGACTATGGTTTGGCCAAGGAGCGCCATGATGAGCGCGTACGCGCCGTATGTGCCCGGAAATTTCATGTTATAGGCGAGTTTGTAGGGAGGGATGCCTTGCAGCATCAGTTGTCCAGCGTAAGCGTATTCGCCTTCGTCGCGCTCGAGGGGAATTCCCAGGAGCCGCAATCTGATCATCATCACAAGCGCGCAAACGATAATTCCCAGCGCCCACCAGGCAAAAGAGGGGCGATTCGCGTCGATATTGGCCGTCGCACTCACAAAGGTTCTTACTTTGACCAAAAACAGCAGGTTGCAAATGCCGGGGATCGCGCGCGATTTTTGTGCATCGATTGGCAATGACGATTGTTTAGTTAGACAACGAAAATGCGGCAAATCGCAGACCACTTTGTTTCCCGGCGCACTCGCGCGGTTGTCTTTGCCGTTCTGATCGGCGCGGTTACGATCGCGGCGTATCGCCCGGCGTGGAATGGCGGGTTTCTTTGGGACGATGACGACTATGTCACGAACAATGAATTGCTGACGGCACCCGACGGTTTGCGCCGCATCTGGTTTTCGCTCGATTCGCCGTCGCAGTATTTTCCCCTCACCTATACGACATTTCGTCTGGAGCGGGCGTTGTGGGGCCTTAACCCGACCGGCTATCACTGGGTCAACCTGTTGCTTCACGTTGCCAACGCGCTTCTGGTGTGGCGCCTCCTGGCGCGGTTAAACGTGCCCGGGGCGTGGCTGGCCGGAGCAATTTTTGCCCTGCACCCGGTGCAGGTGGAATCTGTGGCCTGGATCACCGAGCGCAAGAACGTGTTGATGGGATTTTTCTTTTTGCTGACGCTCCTTGCCTGGATTGGCTTTGTGGACGAGCGAACGAGGCGTCGCTGGTTGTTTTACTGGCTGGCGTTGATCCTGTACCTGTGTGCGCTCTTTTCCAAAACAACGGCGTGCACGCTGCCCGCAGCGTTGGTCCTGATTTTGTGGCTGCAGAAGAAACCGATCACGCGAACTCGGATTATCCAGATTCTGCCTTTTGTTATTCTTGGCATCGCCATGGGTTTACTGGCCGTGTGGTGGGAGCGGTATCACCAGGGCACGAGCCGGACGCTCTTTGCCTTTCTGAGCCCGATTGAACGCGTCCTGGTAGCGAGCCGGGCTGTTTGGTTTTACCTGGGCAAACTGATCTGGCCAACCAACCTGACATTCATTTACCCGCGGTGGGATCCCTCCCCGACGCGACTTGTTAATTACACGTGGCTGTTGGCAGGAATATTGGCGAGCGGGGGAATTTATTTTCTGCGCCGCTATGTGGGGCGCGGCATGGAGGTCGCCGCCCTGTTTTTCGTGGCGACTCTCAGCCCCGTGCTGGGGTTTATCATGCTTTTCACGTTTCGCTATACGTTTGTGGCCGATCATTACCAGTATCTGGCCTGTATTGGTCCCATCGCGCTTGTTTCCGCGGGTCTGGTCACTCTGACTGGTCGGTTCAAGCATGGAGGCGCATTGGCGGCCGGGGTGGCAGTTTGCATGGGAGCGACGCTGGCTACGCTGACGTCGCGGCAGGCAGCGATGTATGGTGACATTGAAACGCTGTGGCGCACAACGTTGAAGCGAAATCCCGGTTGCTGGATGGCGCACAATAACCTTGGCATCGTCCTGGTTGAAAAGGGCCAGCTTGACGAGGCGATTGGTCATTACAAAGCCACTCTGCAAATGCAGCCCGATTTTTGGGACGCCGACTACAACCTCGGCAGCGCGCTGCTTAGAAAAGGCGATGTGGAGGATGCAATTCGCTACTGCGAGAGAGCGGTGGCCATGGCGCCGAACGATCCCGACGCCCAGGTGGCCCTGGCCAATGCCCTGCTTCAAAAGGGACGAATCGACGACGCGATTGGGCACTACCAAAATGCCCTGACCGTGCGGCCCGATTATTTTCTGGCTCGTTACGGGCTTGGGCATGCGTTTGTTGAGAAAGGCGAACCGGATGCTGCAATCGAGCAGTGCCGCGCGGCATTGGTGATCCGGCCCGACAACGCCGATTGCCACACGATTCTGGGCGTCGCGCTGGAGAGCAAAGGCCGGGCGGCCGAAGCCATTCATCATTATGAAGAGGCATTGCAAATTGCGCCTCAATCTGTTTCAGCGCTCAATAATCTGGCCTGGGTGCTGGCCACATCTTCCGAGCTGTCGGTGCGAAACGGGCCGCGAGCGCTCCAGCTTGCCCGGCAGGCCGATCAACTTTCGGGAGGCATAAACCCGCTCGTGCTGCGCACTCTGGCGGCGGCCTATGCAGAGACCGGTCAATTCCAAAAGGCCATCGAAACCGGACGCGCTGCGGCGCAGGTAGCGCGGATGCAGAGGGAAGACTCATTAAGCGCAGAGTTGCAGCAAGAGCTGGCGCTTTACGAATTGCGGCTGCCGTATCGAGAAAAAGCGAGATAGACGCAGGCGTTGCCGCGCTAAAGTTTGCTGCGCAGAATTTCAAAGATCACTGTGTTATCCAGCACGCCTTCCAATGCATCTGTTCCAGGGCCGCTGCCCACAGCAACCACATCTTCCACCGTGACCAGGGCCGACTTGGCGTAGAAGGCGGCCGGCTCCGGTTGTTCCCCTTGCGCTTGTCGGGTTTCGGTTGCATCAGATGTGCCCGGTATTTTTGCCGCGCCGTAAGACTTTGTGCCGTTGGGTCCGGTTGCCCAGGTGATCCAGGGCTGGCCCGCCGGGTTAAAGCCTAGCAGGGCGATGCCACTGTCTTTGCGGAAGGGAAAACCGTTCAAGCTAAGTCCGCCTACGGCTGCGTCGCCGCAAACGATGATTGTGGCCCTGGTCCCGCCGTAGTTTCGCGCGACGCCCAGCGCGCGGTCGAGCTCGATGGTTTCACGCAGCGTGCGTTCGCCGTTGTTTTCCTGGGCAGCCTTTCGCATCAGCCCGGCATCGACCACGAGCAAATACCCTCCGGCGTTGTATTGCAATAGCTGGATGGCTCGTCGCACCATGTCGGAAAGACTCGGTTGTCGCGCTCGCTCTTCCACCTGGCTGGCAAAGGCCAGTTCCTGGTTGCTGAATGCGCAGAAAAGTTTTGGCCTTCGCCAAGCGGGGATTGCTTCGAGCTCGGCGCGTGCTCGCACAATATCAAAGCCGTTTCCCCGCAGCTCGAACAAGAGGTCGCGTTTGTCCTGTCGCTCGCCACCTTTTGTGAGGGGGAGAAATTGCGCCGCGCCGCCGCCCATGGCGATATCGATGTTGCCGCGATCCACGAATTGTGCGGCGATTTTTTCGGTGTCTTCAGGCTCACTGGTGTGGGCGTAGAACGCGGCGCAGGTCGGGTCTGTGAGTTTTGCATCGGTCACAAGACCGGTCGCGCGTCCACGTTCCCGTGCCAGCTCGACGATGCTTTTGAGCGGTTTGCCATCTGCGCCGACAGCGAGGGCACGGTTGGCTACTTTTACGCCGGTGGCAATCGCGGTTGCCGCCGCTGCCTGGTCGGGAGCAGCGAAATCTTTCGAGTAATTCATCAGCAGCGCCAGATGAGCCATCGAATCAAGATTGAGCCGGGTGCCTGCTCCTCCCTCATACGTCCGCGCCGGTGCCAGTCGGGCGGGCGAAAGGCCTTCTCCAATGAACAGGATAATGCCGAACGGTTTGCGGATTACCCAGTGTTGAAAGTAAAGGACACCGATTCCGGCAAAGGCCAGCAGACACAGAAGCGCCAGCAATTGGTTGCGCCACTTCATCGGCTGTTTTCTTAACGGCAATCTGAAAGTGCCGCAAATGCCAGCCCCTAAAGCATTGGGGATGGGTGACGCGCTCGCGACATCGCGATTAAGTTTGAGCCAGGGCTTTCTGTCCGCGGGTCAAGGAAACGCTTGTCGAGCCTAGTTTTCACCGGCAAAGTGCGCCACGTATGGCTGGCCCGGTGTTGCTGATCATTCGCGATGGCTGGGGCATAAATCCCGACGGACCCGCGCAACGTCAGCGCAATGGCGATGCGACATTGCTCGCGCACACCCCTTTTCACGCTTCGTTGTATCGCGATTATCCCTGGAGCAAATTGAGCGCGAGTGGCATTGATGTCGGCTTGCCCGAAGGACAAATGGGCAACTCCGAGGTGGGCCATCTGAACCTGGGTGCGGGCAGAATTGTTTATCAGGACTTGACTCGCATAAACAAGGCCATTGCCAGTGGCGAGTTGGAGCGGAACCCGGCTCTTCAGGAAGCCTTTGCAAAGGCGCGCGGCCATCGGTTGCACTTGTTGGGGTTGGTCTCCGACGGCGGCGTCCACAGCCACTACGAACACCTGCTGGCGTTGGCGAGGTCCGCGACGGCGGCGCGTGTCGATCAAATTTTTGCGCACCTGTTCACCGACGGGCGCGATACGTCGCCCACGGGCGGCGCCGCCTACCTGGAGGTTTGCGCGGACAAATTAAAACAAAACAACGCAAAAATCATCACCGTTGTCGGGCGCTATTTTGCCATGGATCGCGACCGCCGCTGGGACCGCACGAAAAAGGCCTGGGATGCCATCGTGCTGGGGCGTGGCGAAGTTTGCCACGAGTCGCCGGCCGAGGCGCTACTGCGACATTACAAGCGCGGGATTACCGACGAATTCATGCCGCCTCTGATCTTCGCTTTGGCAGACGAACAGCGCGTTCGCGATGGCGATGTGGTTTTATTCTTCAATTTTCGCGCGGACCGCGCCCGGCAGCTTAGCCAGGCGTTCTTGCTCAAAGACTTCGGCGGCTTCGATCGCCAGGTATGGCCGCAGATCCATTTCGTATCGCTCACGCAATACGACGCGCGCTATCCTTCGCCATTCATTTTTGCGCCAGAAGAGCTCAAGCACATTTTGGGCGAGGTCGTGAGTGCCGCCGGGAAGAAACAGTTGCGCATTGCCGAGACGGAAAAATACGCGCACGTCACGTATTTTTTTAACGGCGGCGTAGAAAAACCTTTCCCTGGCGAACATCGCACGCTCATCCCTTCCCCGAAGGTGGCCACCTACGATTTGAAGCCGGAGATGAGCGCGTTTGAAGTGACCGATGAACTGCTGGCGCGCATGGCCGATTACGACCTGATCATTCTCAATTTCGCCAATCCCGACATGGTGGGGCACACCGGCGTGGTGGAGGCGGGCATCAAAGCCGTCCAGGCCGTGGACGAATGCTGTGCGCGCATTATTTCCAGGCTTCTGGAGCTCGACGGCAAAGCCCTGGTTACCGCCGACCACGGCAACTGCGAGCAGATGCGCAACCCGGATGGATCGCCCAACACCGCGCATACGAGCAACCTGGTGCATTTCATTTATGTCGCCAGGGACGCGGCGAAATTTCGATGTGAGGATGGCATTTTGGCCGATGTGGCGCCTACCCTGCTCTTTCTCCTGGGCCTGCCGCAGCCCAAGGAAATGACTGGACACAATTTGCTGATGCCGGCATAAGGGCGCGTTGACGGCCGGAATCAGCGACTGGCTGTTAACCGCGTGATTGTGGATGCGCAATCGGGAGAAATTTTCAGTTTCCGCTTTAACACGCGGGTCCCGGCCAGGGCGATGTGATGCAAAAGCTGGACCTGGCTTTTTGCCGTAGTTTCATGCCACGTCGGTTCGCGCCGGAGAGCGAGACCGCCGTTGAATTCCACGAGCACGCCCCAGCCCGCGGGAACTTCCGAATCGCGAAACAGCGCCTCCGGAAGCACCAGAAAAACAAATTTGCGCAGCGCCAGCGAACGAGTTTTTCGAATTTGGCGCAGTCGTCGAGACGAGTTTGCAATGCGCGCAATTCGCGCGCCAGCCGGTCGTATCCGCGGTGGCCGATCGCGGCGAAGCTTCGCGGATCGAATTCTGGAAAGAGCGACTCGGCGCTGCGCAAATTGGGATAGTGCGTGCGCAGGCATGCTTCGAGCGACTGGCGACGTTGGACGATCCTCTCCAACCGCCGGCGCGTGGTGTCGGTATGACAATTATCCCGTCGCAGGTCGCAGAGCGTTCGTTTGCATTCAAAGACAGCCGTGGTCGCGACAAAATCCGGCTCAGTCGATTGCGCAAATGCGCCTGCGTTCTTCCCAGTCAATTGGACGGCAGCGACGTCGGCCCGGTACGGGCAATTCGGCAAGCGCACTTCCGTGGCGCAAGCCGAATAACCCTGCGACTGCGCCCACAGAACGACCATACGCTTCAGCTCGGCGTGCCGCGCCGACTCGCCGTTGGCATTTTTTATTCTCGCAGCCATCCGGCCAGCTCGCGTCCCCAGTAGGTAACGATGATATCCGCCCCCGCGCGCTTGAGCGCAGTCATGATCTCCAGCACAGCCGCGCGTTCGTCCAACAGACCCTTTTCCGCCGCAGCCTTGACCATGGCATATTCGCCGCTCACATGATAAACGGCGGTGGGTTTAGCGAACCGTTCTCGCACTCGCCACAGAATATCGAGATAAGGCAGAGCGGGCTTTACCATTACGATGTCCGCCCCTTCCTCGATATCCAATGCCACTTCGCGCAGCGCTTCGTTGGCGTTGGCGAAATCCATCTGATAAGAGCGGCGGTCGCCAAACTGCGGCGGACTCTCGGCCGCTTCTCGGAACGGCCCGTAAAACGTGGAGGCAAATTTGGCCGCGTAACTAATGATCCCGGTCTGATCAAATCCCCGGGCATCGAGTTCTTCACGGATCGCGCCGATGCGTCCGTCCATCATGTCGCTCGGCGCCACGAGGTCCGCGCCGGCCGCCGCGTGCGACAGAGCCGTTTTGACCAGCAGCTCCACCGTCTCGTCGTTGAGCACATGGAAATGGTCTCCATCGATCCGCGTCACGCCGCAGTGACCGTGGCTCATGTATTCACAGAGACAAACGTCCGTGATAAGGATCAGCTCCGGGCATTTCGCCTTAATCGCTCGCGCTGCCCGCTGGACGATTCCGTCTTCGGCGTAGGCGCCGCTGGCCCGCTCGTCTTTTTCAGCCGGGATTCCAAAAAGCAGGATCGCCTGCAGCCCAGCGTCCTGGGCGCGCCGCGCTTGCTCCACAATTTCTTGCAGCGAGAACTGGAAAACGCCCGGCATGCTGGCGATGGCGCGGCGCCGGGTAATTTTTTCGCTTACGAACAGCGGCAGCACAAAGTCGTGCACGCTCAAGCGGGTTTCCCGCACCAGGTTTCGCAGCCCGTCACAACGCCGCAGGCGTCGCGGCCGGTGAACAAGTCTTTTCACACTGCCACGGTAAGCAGCCGCGGAAAGTGGCGCAAGGATCGCCCCGCATTTGCCGCTTGACGCCAGAGGCGATTCGGTATCCGCATTGCAGCAGTGAACGTGTCTTGCTTTTATCTGCTGATCGATATCAGCAATTCGTTCACCAAAGCGGCGTTCGCTTCGCGAGGCCGCATCGGCAGACCGACGCGACTGGCAACTGCGAAACTGACCAGCCGCTGGCTGCAAGGTTTCCAAAAGAAGCGGGAGGCTGATCTGATCGTTGTCTCTTCGGTAGTGCCGAGCAAAAACCGGCTGGTCAGGCGCGCGGCGGGCAAGACAAAAGTGCTTTGGCTGGGGCCGGGGTTGCACCTGGGGGTCGGTGTCGATTACCCCAGACCGGAGTCCATTGGCGCGGACCGCCTGGCCAACGCCGTGGCGGTCACTGCGCTTTACGGATGTCCCGCCATTGTAGTGGATTTCGGCACAGCGGTGACTTTTGACATTGTATCCGAGCGTCGCACGTACATTGGAGGAGTGATTGCCCCCGGCCTGGAGGCAATGACGAATTTTTTGTATCAGCGAACGGCGTTATTGCCGCGTGTTTCCCTAAGAGAACCGCGCCGTGCGGTTGGCAAATCAACGATTGAAGCGATGCGTTCCGGCGCGATATTGGGCTACCGCGGATTAGTTCGCGAAATCATTGCGCGAATTACGGCTGAGCAGTTTGCGGGCAAGAAGGTTCATGTGGTCGCGACCGGCGGTTACGCGCGCTTGATCGCGCGAGGATTGCCGGAGATCAGCGCGGTTCATCCGCACTTGACGCTCGAGGGACTGCGCATCGTCGCAAACTTGAATCAACCCGGGTAAAGAGGCGCGCCGACGATTTTTAGGAGAACGTTGCGCAGCCAAATCCGGGGCTCACACCGGTAAAAACATTTTTCCGAGTGAGGCTGAAGATTAAGTCCGCGGCAACTTTCGACTTGTCACCGCCGCGGATTGCGGCTTCAATCGGTGTTCCATGAGGATGTGGAGGATCGCTGCAATCGCAGCGTTGGGGTTTACTTCGTTTGCGGCGGAAAATGTCGCGCCTACCAAGGCAGAACTGGAGGACATGTACAACGCCGCTTATCGCGCGTTCGATTCCAATAATTTTTCCGAAGCTTTAAAACAACTGGATGCCATCGACGCCCGGCAGCCGGATCTGGCTGCATCGAAAAACTTGCGCGGCGTCATTCTGATGCGGCAGGGCAGATACGACGAAGCGGAAACCGCGTTGCAAGACGCCGCCCGCATTGACCCGAAGTTTTGGAATGCGCGCTTTAACCTGGCGGAAATCCCGTTCTTGAAAAAAGATTGGGCGGAGGCGCGCAGGCGTTTCGAACAGCTGCTCTCCAGCGGAGAGTCCGATCTTGCCAAAGAAGCTTCCCAACTTATCCAATACAAAATCCTCCTCACTTATCTGCTCGAGGGGAACCAGAACATGGTCGATTCCCTGCAGGCCAAGCTGGAGCTTTCCCCGGATACGCCTGCAGTGGACTATGTGAAAGCCGCGGTTGCCCTGCAGCAGAAAAACCAAAAGGAGGCCCAGGATTGGATCCAGGCAGCGGAAAAAAATTTCCCGCCGCAACTGAACAAACTTTTTGCCGAATCGCTTTACGAAATTGGCTGGCTGCAAAAACGCGCCGGTGAAGGGCGGCCTTCCCTGCCGCTGATGACCGCAGCGGAACGCACCGAAAAGACCAAAGCGGCTGCTCGCGCGAAATTTGAGCAGGCGCAACAGGCCCTTCGTCAGCGGGACCTGGCCGGCGCCCTGAAACTGGTTGACGAAGCCGACCAGATAGATCCGAATCAGCCGGCGACTCTCAACCTGCGCGGCGAGATCTTAATGCAGCAGGGGAAATTCGACGATGCGGAAAGCGCGTTTAAGAAGGCGGCCAAACTCGATCCCAAGCTTCGAGAAGCGCAGTATAATTTGGCGCAGGTTCCTTTCAAAAAGAAGGAGTACGCAAAAGCCCGGGAGCGCTTTGAAGCATTGTACCGACGGACGCCTGGCGGCGATCGGAATCAGGCGGCAGAAATCATCAAATTCAAAATTTACATGACCCTTCTACTCGAGGGGAAAGAGAGCCGGGCGCACGAAATGATGGAGGAATTCCAGTTTACGGGGGATACGCCGGCGTTGTATTACGCGCAGGCGGCATGGGAGTACAAGCACAACAACGCGGAGAAAGCGGCTGACTGGACTTCATCGGCCAAAAAAATTTATTCGCCTGCGCTGAACGAGATTTTCGCCGACGCCTTTTACGATGTCGGCTGGATGCAGCGACCCGAGATAGCCTCCAGCGCGCCTGCGCCAACGTTTGAAGCCTCCGGTGCCGTGGCTTCACAAGGAGAAGGGGGGCCGGCTGTGGAGCCAAGCCCGATTCCAGAGAGTATTTTTGCGGCCAACAACGCCGGTGCGTCGCGGAGCGATTCGCTTGCTTTGGCCGCGTCGGCCAGTGCGCCAGCCGCGGCGGGGATGCAGATAGGGGATACCGGGTTGGCCAGCAGTCAACCTGACACGCAGGCCCCTGCTTCCTCCGCGACAAGCGCGGAAACTCAGCCGGCACAACCGCCTTCCCAAGCGCCCGCCGGCGGCCAATCAATGACAGCCGCGAACGCGTCGGCAGCGACGAACAGCCGAACCGACCAATCTCCGGCCGTCCAGACAAGTCCCTCAACAAGCCCGGCTGCGGCCCGTGAGCCCGCCAGTGTTGCCTCGCCGCAGGCTGCGGGGACTGCGAACCGGCGGATCTGGCTGGTCGCAGCATTGTTGCTGACGGCTGCGCTGTTGTTGGCGTGGGCGATCGTTCCAAGGCTGCGGCGTTATTCGTTTACTGTGCCCTCTTCCAGACCTGCCGAGAGTCCAGCCATCTTCGGCAGACCGCAGCTGGCTCCCGCGCGGAACGCCCGCGTCCCGACGAACGGATTTGTCGGCGGGCCGCGGCAGGTCTCTCTGCAACTGAAAGCTTGGAACCCTGTCGTCAGCACCGCAGTGTCGCCGCCTCAGCGAATGAGCGCGGTCAATCGCGCGTCGGCATTCAGCGCGAAAACGTGGCGAACGCCAGCCTCTGCCGAGCCTGCGCTGGGAGAATCACACTCCGTTTCTGAATCGGCAGTGGGACCTGTTGTTGAACAGACGCCCGAGCCCGCGCAGGCGGCAATGCCGGTGCTTGCCAGCGAACCGGCCGAGGCGCGTGTCGCGATCGGCGAATGGGCTGATGATTCTCCCCGTGGTTGGCAGCCTGCCGCTGAAACTTCAGAACCCGTTGGTGAAGCTGTATTCCCCGCGCAGGAGGCGATTGAGCCCTCCCCAGGCACATTGGAAACTGCGTTGCCGTCCGAAACGTCCGATGACGGCTTTGGCGCTGCGGGCTCGGCGTCTGGCGTGCCGGAAAATGCAGCAGAATTGGCGTTTCAGCATCTTGAAGAAGAGGCCGCTGTTGTGCCGGAAACTATTTCAACAGCCGGCGAGTTCGCAGCAGCATCCGAGGCCGACAGCCCCCTTTCCAGCATTTCCTCTCAGAATCTTCCTGAACCAGCACCAACCACACCCGTAACCATGCCCGAAACAACTCAAACACCAACTGCACCAGTTAACAAAGCCCCCGCGCCACCGGTGGTGAAACCGCAACAACCCGCTGCGACAATGCAAACATCCGTTCAGCTGACTTTCTCTTTTGAGATCGTGGCCATGCAGCTGACGCCGAGCTTCAAGATGGGTGTTTTGAAAGTGCGCCCCATCTCGAAGCTCGTCACGATGCGTTTGCCTGCGGCGCAACGCGCGCAGTCCGCGTTGAATCTGCAGGTCGGCTTTGAAATCGCCAAAATTCAGCCGGTAGCCGGCGCGCTGGGAACGATTCGCGTGGTTCCCTCCCAGCAACAGAGACCCGCCATAGGCGGGATGCCCTCATTTTCTGTTGCCGGTCTGCAGATAGTTCCCAATTCGGAAACCGCCCCGGTTCAGTTGACTCCCTCTCAACAGGCGCGCGCGGCGGTGCTGGTTACGGTACCCTTTCAGATCACGACGCTGGAGTTCTCGCCATCGCTTGAGATTGCATCGGTGATTTTAAATTCGAATTCCAAGCAGGTCGTGGTTCAACTTCCCGGTGCCGGGTCGGGCCCGGGCGAGGGCGCCCCGATGTTTGAAATTGCAAACCTGGAGCTTGGCGAGAGCGGCGACATTGCCATGATGCAACTGAACCTCCTGGGCGGGCCCAAGCGGGCGTAGCGAACGCGGTCTTTCTTGCGCTTCAAGCGCTGATGCGGATCGCGCCACCACGGGGGCCTGGACGCAGGGGGGTGGTCACCGCCAGTTGAGCGGCTGAAGTTGCCGAGGCAGGAAGCGTCCGTCTTTGCGAATTAGTTTGCCATCGAAATAGATTTCGCCTCCGCCGTAGTCGGGACGTTGAATGCTCACCATGTCCCAATGCACCTGGCTGCGGTTGCCGTTATCCGCTTCTTCGTACGCTTGTCCGGGCGTGAAATGGAAAGAACCGGCGATTTTTTCATCGAACAGAATGTCGCGAATTGGCCGCATCACTCGCGGGTTAAACCCGAGAGAAAATTCGCCGATGTAGCGCGCGCCGGGATCGGAATCGAGAATCTCGTTCAGCTTTTTCGTGTCGTTGCTCGTGGCGCGGACAATTTTCCCCCTTTGGAACTCAAGGCGAATGCCGTCGAAGGCTGTTCCCTGGTAAATGGTGGGCGCATTAAATTTGACGTGGCCTTCCACTGAATCTTTCACGGGACAACTGAAAACCTCGCCATCGGGAATATTGCGGTCGCCGCCGCAGATCACGGCTGGAATTCCCTTGATGCTGAAGCGGAGATCGGTGTCTGGTCCTTTGATTTCAACGCGATCTGTGTTTTCCATCAGGCGCTTGAGCGCTCTCATCCCCGGAAGCAATTTGCGGTAGTCGAGCGTGCAGACATCGAAATAGAAGTCCTCAAATGCTTCCGTGCTCATTCCGGCGAGCTGCGCCATGGAGGGGGTCGGCCAGCGCAACACCACCCACTTGGTTTTTTTGACCCGCTGGTCCTGCACCGGGCGCATTTTTTTGCCGATTAACTTCATCTTTTGCGGCGGCACATCGGATAGTTCGGTGACGTTGTGGCTGCCACGCACGGCGATGTAGGCATTCATTTGCTTCATGCGCGCCAGTTCATGGCTGGCGAGCAGCGTCAACTGGCGTTCCGATGCTTCGAGCGCCAGCGCGCGGTTGACCCGGGAATGCTGGGTTTGGACAAAAGGGAGACCGCCGGCCTGCCGCACCTGACGGATCAGGGCAATGGTCATTTCATCCGGGATGTCGAATGCCTCGATGAGAACCGTTTCGTTGCGTCGCAGGCGGATGGAATATTCAACCAAAAGTTTCGCCAGCTTGTCGAATCGCGGATCGCGCATAGGACGTTTATCATTCCACCAGCGCAGCCGGATGCAACTGCGGCGACTACTGCGCGGTGCGGATAAGCCTCGCCGCGTAAGCGCCGTCAAAACCATCGCGAAACGGCAGCAACCATTGCTCGTGTTCGAGGCGCAAGCCTGGCCAATCGGAGAGAATTCGTCGCACGACCTGCTCGTTTTCTTCCGGTTCGAGGCTGCAGGTGCTGTAAACGAGAATGCCTTGCGCTTTCAACAGCGGGATGAGCGCCCGGGCAAGCGTGATTTGCTGTTTCTGCATGCGCAGGAAATCCGTTGGGCTTAATCGCCATCGGGCATCGACGCGCCTTCGCAAAACGCCCGTGTTTGTGCACGGCGCATCGAGCAGGATGCGATCGAAAGGTGCGAGGGAAGCGATCGCCTTGGGAACGGGAGTTTGCGTCCAATCATGCCGAACTACCTGCGCGATTGTCACGCCAAGGCGGGCGACGTTTTCTCTGAGAATTCGGAGCCGGTCGGGTTCCCGATCGCAAGCCACGATCACTCCGCGATTGTTCATCAGTTGACCGATGTAACCGGTTTTTCCGCCCGGCGCGGCGCAAGCATCGAGAATTTTTTCGCCGGGTTCTGGATTCAGGAGGCGACAGGCGACTGCGGTGCTCGGGTCTTGGACGTAACAGTGGCCTCTCTCGAGAGCCTCTGCCGGCAACCCGTCGAACTGCACGAATTCGCAGAGGCGCGGCAGGGGCCGGGCTTTGGGGTAGAGCCTGAGAAAATTTTCGCGCTCAATTTTCAGTCGGTTGATTCGCGCGTAAATGGGAGCCGGCGCATTGTCCCATTCACAAAGCTTTTCTGCCCGGTCGGCTCCGAAACGCTGCTGCCAGCGCTCGACGAGAAATTGAGGGTGCGAGGTCCGCACCGGCAGCGGCTGGCGCTGCGCCTGCGCCAGCAGCTCGCTTCGTCGCCGGGCCGCGCTCCTGAGGATGGCGTTAACGATTGTTCGCTGCCTTTTTGCCGCGAGGCTGACGGTTTCGTGGACTGCCGCGTGGGGCGCAGTTCCGAGCCGGAACAGCTGATAGAGACCGAGCCGCAGGAGATCGCGTAAGTCGTGCTCGAAGGGGGTGGAACGCAGGCAGCCGATCCAAAAATCGAGCAAGGTTAAATTGCGCAGCACGCCGTAGAACAGTTCCTGTGCAAACGCCCGGTCCGATTCTGAAAGCTCTGACTTTGCCAAGAGCTGCAAAATGACGAAGTCAGCGAAACGTCGTTCCTTCCTCCAGAGGCGCAGGGCCGCGTGGGCGACCTGGCGGGCAGAAAGCTGCGCCATTGTCTGCTTACTGCGGTTTTACGGCGCCGCGGCCAATCGAGTAGTAGTGAAACCCCAATCGCCTCATGGTTTCGGGATCCAAAAGATTTCGGCCATCGAAAACGATGGGGGTGCGCATTTTTTCTTTCACCACCGCAAGATCGACATTGGCGAACTCGTTCCATTCCGTGGCGATAATGAGCGCTTCGGCATTGTCCACCGCTTCCAGAGCCGAAGAGGCGAAGGCGGCGGAGGCGATGGATTTTACGGCGCGGGCTTTTTGCATTCCCTTTGGATCGTAAGCCACCACTTGCGCTCCCTCGCGCAGCAGCCGCGCCACCAATTCGATGGCCACGGAAGAACGCACGTCGTCCGTATCCGGCTTGAACGTGAGTCCCCAGACAGCGATGCGTTTTTCGCGCAGCACCCACAGAGTTTCCCGGATTGTCTTCAGGAAGCGCTCTTTTTGGTTCTCATTTATCTTTTGCACTTCCCTGAGCAGGTTAAACGGAACACCGAGCCGGTCGCTGATGGCGATGAAAGCGGCGATGTCTTTGGGGAAACACGACCCGCCATAGCCGATCCCGGCGTTGAGAAAATCTCGTCCGATACGGTGATCCATTCCCATGCCGTCGGCGACCTTTTCGACGTCGGCGCCGCTGGCTTCACAGATGGCTGAGACGGCGTTGATGTAGGAAATTTTCAGCGCCAGAAACGAGTTGGCGCAATGCTTGATGAGTTCCGCGCTGTTGATATCCGTCACCAAGATTGGCGCCATGAACGGTTCATAAACCTTCTTCATCAGATCGATGGCCCGTTCGCTTTGCGCTCCGATGACAATGCGATCCGGATGCATGAGGTCCGCGACGGCGCAGCCTTCCCGCAGAAATTCAGGGTTGCTCACCACATCGAACCTGGCGCCATGGCGGTTGTATCTTCTGATGGATTCGGTGACTTTCTCGCCGGTTTTCACCGGCACAGTGCTCTTATCGACAATCACGCGGTAATCTGCCAGCACTTCGGCGATTTCGCGGGCAACCTTTTCCAAGAAGCTCATATCCACATCGCCATCCGGCAGGGGCGGGGTGGGCACGGCGATGAAGATGATCTGCGCATGATCGACTCCTTCCTTAATGCGGCTGGTGAATCGCAGCCGGCGGGCCAGCACGTTGCGATGGATGATTTCTTCCAGCCCCGGTTCGTAAATGGGCACTTCACCCGCCTGCAACTGCCTGACCTTTTGCAGGTCGTTATCCACGCAGACCACGTTATGTCCGACGTCGGCGAAACAGGCGCCTGTGACCAGGCCAACGTAACCTGAACCAATGATTGCAAGATCCATATGCGATGAAACGATAAGTTCAAACCAACGTGTGAGTAAGGGACGCTGTAGTGTGCCGCCAGGGATTTCACGCGCGCGCCGCGCGTCGGCCTACTGGCCTCACGGTGTTCGCGCGCTGGTGTTCATTCTCCTTCAGACGACGGGTCGAAGCTTAAATCAAATCCAAATTTTGGAAATGCTTTAAGCGTCAAGGTGAAGATGACGCCGTATTCTCTTTCGCCCTTGTTGTCGCGGATCACTCCCCCAAAGGAAGCCACCCAGCTCGACAGATCCCTGTAAATGGAATAGCGCTGTTGCTCCAGGGTTCCGGTTGCCCCTTCGTATTGTTCCTGGACGCCAACGCCCCAGTTGTCGTCAATCCGATAATAGCCGCCTACCACAAACAGGCTGCTGTCCTGAAAGAATGGATTACTGTTCAAATAGCGATGGGCTACGCTCAACTGCAAATTGGCCATCGGTTGCACGGTGGCTGTAGTATCTACCTCGGTAAAGCCCTTGGAGAAAGCCGGCACCTGCGAATTGACCGAGAGCGACATCCACGGCAGCGGGTTGAAGCGAAGGTTGTTAATCAGATTCGAGTAATCGGTCGGCTGGTACGGGTTGTCGAAATTGACATCCACAAAGGTGTCCAACTCCAGCCACGTGATGGTGCGATCGTCCCGCCGGGTTTTTAGCCGGTTGCGAACCCCTATTCTCCAGATGTCCCAGCTGTCGATGGAATCAATGGCGGTGAACTGCGGGAAATCGATTGCCCGCGGTTGCGTGGAAGGTTGGAACCGATCGAATCCCAAAATCGATGTCGGATTTGGGCCGCTTTCTGAGACATAGGAAAAGTCCGTGAACGGCTGGATAACGTGCATGAGCCCATCCAGACCCAATGCCCGGCTCTGAACGTCTTCCCAGGTGCGCGAGATTTTAAAGGAAGCCTCTGCGCCTGTGTTAAAAACACTTCGGAACGTGTCGCCATCGAACTTCACCGGATTGGCCAGCGTGGGCGGCGGGAGGATAAAGTCAGGCACGACCGGGTTGGAAGGGGGAATGAAAACCGTCGATCCCAAGTCCCATGTTTTGCCATAGTAAGTGCCGCGATAGCCAATGCGCGGGACGATCGAGAGCCACCCGAAGTAGGTGTTTGGGAAAGTCAGCTGATGGAAAGTATCGAAGCGGTACGTGCCGTAGTTTTCGAACCCCGAGTCGTGCGGAAACTGCAGGCGCAAATCCGCAAAGCCGGTTTCGCCTTCGTAAAAGATGGGTCCGCCGAAAAGGGCGTGGCGTTTGATGTCCAGCACCACCTCCGGGAGGCGTTCTGTTGTGGCGAAGAACTCGTTGGCTTGAAAGCGCGCGATGCCGGTGAGGGTATACCAGGGGTCGGTCTTGGTTAGGGCCACCACGTTGTCAGGAACCGGGTCGATGCGGAATTCTCCCTGATAAAAATCTTGCATCACGAACGGATCGCTGAGCTTGGTGATATTGGCGATTCCGTAAATGTCGTCGGTGAAGTTGGTCCGATCCTCCAGACTCAACCGGTACCGGCCCGTGGGGACGTCTTTGCGCGGCGTTGCCGTTTCGTTCAACAGCGGGTTTTGATCCTGGATGTAATAGGTTTTGATCCGCGCCTGGCTGTCCTTGTCCTTGCCGTAATCGATCGTGGAATCGAAACCGAAAGCAACGCCCCGCCTGCTGCGGTAATCGAGCCTGGCGCGGCCTCTGATGTCGTCGGTGATGGGAAACGACACCTGGGTGAGAAGGGACGGACCCCATGAACTCAGATAAGCCGGCGAAATTGTGAAACTAAAAGCTTCGTTGAGCGACTGGTAAAGATACGGCCACCAAAATACCGGAACGTTTCCCACGTACGCCGTCACGTTTTGCAGGATTACGCGGTCCTTCTCGTAAACACGGATCTTTTGCGCCCGAAGGTGAAAGTCCGGCCGGGGCGAATCGTGCGTGGTAAATGTTCCGTTCTGGATCAGGTAGGCGTTTTCCCCGATGGATGTCACATGCTCCCCCGTGAGAAAATAAGGCGGCGACTCGGTCCGCCCGTTGAGGGCTCGGATTTTCTTGGTCTCGGTGTTGTAAACGCCGCTCTCGGCGATGTAGAGACTCAGGTCGCGGTAAATGCGCACGTGTCCCTTGAGCACCACATCATGCGTGGCGGAATTGTACTGCGCGTAATCGGCGTAAATATCGGTGTTGCCAATATGGATAGCCACATTGTCCCGCGCCGTGGCCATGCCGTTTTCGTAAGTAGTCTCTCCGGTGGACGTGATCTCAATCGGCACGTTCTCCGGAGTTTTAAAGTCTCCTCTGACCAAACTGACGCCGGCCAAAAGAGCAGCGAGCAGCAAGACCAGCGTTCGCATGGCGAACGCCGAACGTACCGCAGCAAAAGCTCTCTGCAAAGCCAAAACCGCTGCAGCCCCTAAGAAGACGCCGCGTGCCAATCGCTTAGGGGATAGCCAAAAATCTCAGCCGGATATCTGTTCTGTCTTGATTCAACGCCTCGGCATCGCTTTTCTTCATCGAGATGAGCGAATTCGCGGACCAAATTTTCGTCAACGCCAAGCGATCGCTTTTGGCTCCAATGGCGCATTTGCCCGGCTGGCTGGTGCAGGCGGCTTCGAGTCTCATCGACATTTTCGCTCTGCTGGCCGTCTTTCTCACGCTGTTTGCGCTCGTCTCGGTGCTGGAGCGGAAAATCCTTGCTCGCATTCAGAACCGCTACGGCCCCAACCGGGTTGGGCCGTTCGGCCTGTTTCAGCCAGTGGCCGACGGCATAAAAATGCTGATCAAGGAAGACGTCGTGCCGGCGCGAGCGGACAAGCCGGTGCATTTTCTGGCGCCCATCCTCATTGCTGCCGCCGCGATCCTTGCTCTGGGTGTGATCCCGTACGGACGAAACATGACGCCCTTTTCCATCGACGGCGGCATTCTTTTCTTTTTCGCGGTAGGATCAACCACCGAACTGGCAGTCTTCATGGCCGGTTGGGGCAGCAACAACAAATTCTCCATGCTCGGCGCGATGCGGGCGATTGCGCAAATGTTCAGTTACGAGCTGCCGCTCATTGTCACGGTGCTGCCGGTGGTGATGGTGGTCGGTTCGCTTATGCCTGACCGAATTGTGGCGGCGCAGGCCGGCTACCTGTTTGGCTTCGGGCCGCGCTGGTTCGTCTTTACGCCGTGGGGTTTCGCCGCATTCATCATTTTTTTTGTTTCCGGTTTGGTGGAGTCCAACCGCACGCCGTTCGATGTGCCGGAGGGTGAATCGGAAATTGTAGCCGGCCACATGACCGAATATTCCGGTTTTAAATACGCCACGTTTTTCATGGCGGAGTACCTGGGGATGTTTGCCACCAGCGGCCTGGGGATCACGCTGTTCCTGGGCGGATGGCACGCGCCCCTGCCTTTGCTGGAATTTATTCCCTCGTATGTGTGGTTCTTCGCGAAATTGTCAGTGTTGGTTTTCATCTACATCTGGATCCGCGGCACGCTGCCTCGGACCCGGATCGATCAGATCATGAATTTCGCCTGGAAATTTGCGCTGCCGATGTCCTTTGCCTGCCTGGTGGCGGCCGCTGTCTGGCATTATGCCGGGCGCGGTTTTTCGGGCTGGTTCCTGTCGCTGGCTGTAGTTGCCGGTGTGTACACAGGCTTGTCGCTCTTGCTCGATACGCGCAGAAAATTCGCGCCTCGTGTGTATCGTTTTGCCGAATGAACAGCGCCGCCTTTGTTCTCATCTCCATCTTGATGCTGGGCGCGGCGCTGGCCGCCGCGACGCTGCGCAAGCTGATGCACGCCGCGCTCTGTTTCGCCCTGACGTTTGCCGGCCTGGCAATGTTCTTTTTGCTCCTGGGCGCCGAGTTTGTCGGACTGGCGCTGGTGTTCATTTACATCGGCGCGGTCGCGGTGTTGATCGTCTTTACGATTCTGCTGACTCGACGCGATGCGGTGAAAGAGCGCCGCTTCAGCTGGGTCGGAGCTGTGATCGCTGTCGCTGCATTTGGAACGCTCGCGTGGTCAATCTTGAGAACAGAGTCTGTTTCCGTCGTGGCGCACCGGGTGCCGCCGCTGACTGTCGGGCGAATTGGCGAAGCGTTGATGACCGGTTACGTGTGGCCATTGCAATGCACCGGTGTGCTGCTGACCGCAGCGCTGATTGGGGCGCTGGTTCTGGTAATGGAGGAAAAACAATGAGGCGCGAAGCTTGTCGTCCCGGAAGCAGAGGGTGGTCGCCCGCCGCATTTCGCCGTAAGACAGGGAAGTAATCGATGACCCCGACGCTTCAATCTTTTCTCATTGTTTCCGCGGCGTTGTTTTCCATCGGTCTGCTGGCTGCTCTGAGCCGGCGGCACGCCATCTTTGTTCTCATTGGGATTGAACTGATGCTGGCTGCGGCGAATCTGAACTTTATCGCTTTCTGGCGTTTTGGCCCGCAGCAGGAAGCGCCGGTGGGCGTGCTGATCGCGCTTTTTTCTATTGCCATCTCCGCAGCGGAGGCCGCGGTGGGTCTGGCCCTGGTCATCGCGGTGTATCGCCATTATCGCACGACCAATGTTGATCAACTCGACCAGCTCAAGGGATGAGCCGCTCGATCATTGATCATCTCTGGCTCATCCCGGCTGCGCCTTTGGTGGCGTCGCTGGTGATTTTGAGTCTGGCAAACTCGCGGCGCAAAAGCGCCGCGGCGCTGGCGGTTGCGGGACAGTTGGCCGCGTTTGCAATGTCGGCAGTCGCGTTTTTGCCCACGCTGCGGAGCGACGGCTTCCGCTCGACGCACAACTTCGCCTGGTTCGTTTTCGGCGAACAAACGCTGCGGCTCGGATTCATTCTCGATCCGCTGGGCGTGGCCATGCTCCTGATGATCTCCGTTGTCGGCCTTTGCATTTTTATTTTCAGCGTCGGGTACATGGCGGCCGACAAAAACTTTGTGCGGTTCTTTGCGTATCTGTCGTTTTTTTCCGGCGCCATGCTGGGTCTGGTGATCGCGAACAGTTTGCTGCTGCTTTTCGTCTTCTGGGAACTAGTCGGGCTCGCCTCGTATTTGCTCATTGGGTTTTGGATTGAACGGCCAAGCGCGGCGGAAGCTGCCAAGAAGGCCTTCATCACGACTCGCATCGGCGACATGGGTTTTTTCCTCGGCATGCTCTGGTTGTACGATCGCAGCGGCACGTTGCTGTTTTACGACGGCGGGCGCGGTTGCCTCGAACCGGCCGGCCTGGCCATGCTTGGCGGGAGCGCCACGTTGATTGCGCTGCTGATTTTCTTCGGCGCGGCCGGTAAGTCCGGCCAGTTCCCCTTGCATGTCTGGCTGCCGGACGCGATGGAAGGCCCGACGCCGGTGAGCGCGCTGATTCACGCCGCAACCATGGTGGCGGCCGGAGTCTTTCTGGTAGCTCGTGTGTATCCGCTGTTTTCGTGGGGAGCGCTCGATGGCGTGACTCCGTCGCTGACTATGGTGGTGTGGGTGGGAGTAACCACCGCGCTGATGGCGGCGCTGATCGCCATTGCCCAGACGGACATCAAACGCGTTCTGGCCTATTCAACCGTGTCGCAGCTCGGTCTGATGATGGTTTCCCTGGGCGTGGGCGGTGTTGCGGCGGGTATCATGCACCTGCTGGCGCACGGATTTTTCAAAGCATTACTTTTTCTCGGAGCCGGCTCCGTGATCCACGGATGCCACGGCGAACAGGACATTCGCAGAATGGGCGGGCTGCGGCGTTCGATGCCCGCGACGTTTGCCACCTACGCTGTGGGAATGATGGCGCTCAGCGGGGTGCCGTTATTTTTCTCCGGCGGCTGGACAAAAGAAGAAATGCTGCACGTCGCGGCGAATTGGCCGCCATCGCGCGCGCCATATTACCTGATCGCGATTGGCGTGATTCTGACCGCGCTGTACATGACGCGACAAATCATCTACGTCTTTTTTGGCTCCCGGCGCGCTGCTGCTAAACAGGCGCACGAAAGTCCGCCGGTGATGACGTTGCCTCTGGTGGCGCTGGCATTTTGTTCAGTTTTCTTCGGCGTTGTGCTAACGCCTGCCTGGCCCTGGTTGCATGGCTATCTGACCGGCGAATCGGTGCGCTTCGATCCCATGCGGTTGATCCAGCCGATATTTTTCGTCTCGCTGGCGCTTGTCGGCGCGGGAATCGGTCTCGGGGCCTGGATGTATCGCAAAGCTGGCGCCCAGGATGGGGATCGGCCGGCAGAGATCGACCCTCTCGAATATGCGCAGCCGGCATTGTTTCGATTTCTGGCGAACCGAATGTGGATCGACGAACTGTACGCGCGCACGATCGTCGCGTTCGCATGGGCGAGCGCGCGTATGTCCGACTGGTTGGATCGCCGTTTCTGGGATGGGTTGGCGCGTGGACTGGGCGCGGTGGGTCGGCTTCTCTCGATTTTTGCGACCGGTGTCGATGAACGCGGCATTAATGCCGGCGTGGATGAAACGACGATGGGCGCGCGCGGTCTGGGTCGCCTTTTGTCCCTGGCGCACGCGGGGCGGGTTCGCGTTTATCTGGGTGTGCTGGCGCTTGGCGCTGTGGCGCTGCTGCTTTTTTACGCATGGTTGGATTGATTACAACGATCATTCTGGTGCCGCTGCTCGGGGCGCTCGCGGTGTGCGCCTGGCCGCGGAGAAATTGTCGTCCCATTGCTCTGGGGTTCAGCGCCGTCTCGGCGGCGTGCGCGTTGGGATTGTGGCAAAGATTCGACGGAGCGGCCACCGGGCTGCAATTTGTGGAGCGTCACGAATGGATCCCCGCGCTCAACGCGGAATATCTGGTTGGCGTCGATGGTCTGAGTTTGCTGCTGGTCTTGCTCACTTCGCTGATTGTTCCGTTTGCTTTTCTCGCTTCGCCAGCGCCGGCGGGTCGCCGCGGCTTTTATGCGACCATGCTGGTGATGCAGTGCGCGCTGTACGGGGCGTTCACGGCACAAAATTTCCTTCTCTGGTTTTTGTTTTACGAAATGAGCCTTGTCCCGGCGTTTTTGCTGATCAAAATCTGGGGCGGCCAGAATCGCGATCGCGCGGCGACGAAATTTTTTCTTTACACGTTTCTTGGCAGCGTGGCCATGTTGATTTCATTTCTGGGCATTTACTTCGCCAAAGGCACGTTCGATTTCGCCGAGCTGGCGAGCCTTGGGAAGAGCGGCTTGCTGTCCGGCAAAGCGGCATGGCTGGCGTTTGCCGGGATTTTTTTGGGGCTGGCGGTGAAAGTGCCGCTGTTTCCGTTTCACACCTGGCTGCCGGACGCTTACCAAACGGCGCCGATCGGGGCATCGATGGTGTTAACGGGCGCGCTTTCGAAGATGGGCGTGTACGGTTTTGTGCGTTTATTGCTTCCGCTTTTCCCGGGCGAAATCAAGGCGGTGGGTCCGTGGCTGCTTGCGCTGGCTGTTTGCTCCATTGTGTTTGCTCCACTGGCTGCGTGGGCGCAGCGCGATTTGAAGCGCATGATTGCCTATCTCTCGATTAATCACCTGGGCTATTGCATGCTGGGGTTGTTCGCGCTGGTCGCCTCGCCGATTGGAGTCGCGAAGATTGATGCTCATGCTGCGTTGAGCGGCGTGTTCATGCAGATATTCAACCACGGTGTCACAGCGGCTGCGCTTTTTTACTTTGCGGGGTTGCTTGAACAACGGCGCGGCCTCTGCGGGATCAATGATTTCGGCGGCCTGATGCAGCGGACGCCGCTGCTCTGCGGCTGGATGAGCGTGGCCATGTTCTCTTCGCTGGGTCTGCCGGGACTCAACGGGTTCATCGGCGAGTTTTTGATTTTCAAAGGGGCGTTTGCGATGGCGGCGACCTTCACGGCGGCGGCGGTGATTGGTCTGCTCGTCACAGCGATTGTTTTTGCGCGAGCGATGCAGTTGCTTTTTAGCGGACCTCTCCCGGATCACTGCAGCGCGTTGGCGGACCTTCGGCAAAGGGAAGGATTGGCTGTCGTTCCGGTGACGCTGCTGATGTTTGCCATCGGCATCGCGCCGCAGTTCCTGTTCAACATTTTTAACGCAACCGTGGTTCAAATGGCGCGGCTGTTCAGTTGATTCGCGAAAGCGTTCGGAGTTGATTGCCGATGAGCAACAAGATCATTTCCACTCGCCCTGCGCGCCGCGCGAAGTTGGGTTTTTGCCTGCCCGCCTCCGCATGATTGCCTGGACGATTTACATCACGTTCGCCGGGGCGGTGCTGCTGCTTTTTCTGCCGCGCGCGGTGGCTCGCTGGGTCGCGCTTTGCACGGCCGTGGCGGGTCTGGCCCTGGCGCTGGTCGCGCTGGTTCGCACGCCAATTGCCGAACTGGCGCATTTCCGCACCATCGTGCGTGTGCCGTGGGTGCCGCAGCTGGGGATGCATTACCACCTGGCCATCGACGGCGTGAGCCTTACGATGGTTCTGGTTACGGGCATTTCGGCTGTAAGCACGGTTTTGTTTTCGTGGGATGTTTCCCATCGGCAGAACGAGTTTTTTTTCTGGTTGCTGGTGGTGGTGGCCGGTTGCTACGGCGTCTTTCTCAGCGCCGATCTGTTTTTGCTCTTTGTGTTTTACGAACTGGTGATCGTGCCCAAGTATTTTCTGATCGCCATTTTCGGTTCGACCAACAAGGAGTACGGCGCGATGAAGCTGACGCTGTACTCGTTTTTTGGCGGGATGTTTGTGTTTGCAGGGATTCTTGTCGCCTACGTCACGGCAGAGTCGCTGGATTTGAATGAGCTGGCGCACTTTCCGTTTTCGCCGCAACTGCAATCATGGGCGTTTCCGGTCTTGTTTTTGGGTTTTGCAGTGCTGGCCGGTGTGTGGCCGCTGCACACCTGGGCGCCGACCGGCCACGCGGCGGCGCCGACGGCAGGATCCATGTTGCTGGCGGGGATCGTGATGAAGCTGGGTTCCTATGCAGGGCTGCGGATAGCGATGAATTTGTTTCCCCTGGGGTTCCAATTGTGGAGCAAATCGATCGCTCTGCTGGCAGTTGTTGGAATTGTCTATGCCGCGGCCGTTGCTCTGCGACAAAGGGACCTGAAATTTGTCATTGGCTATTCGAGCGTCAGCCACATGGGGTTCGTGTTACTGGGGCTGGCCACGGCCAACGTGCTGGGGGTTTCCGGTGCGGTATTGCAAATGTTTTCGCATGGCGTGATTGCCGCACTGCTTTTCGCGGTCGCGGGTCGAATGATCTATAGTCGCGCGCATACGCGCGAGCTGGAGCGGCTTTCGAGACTGAATCTTGGCCAGGCGCTGCCTTTTGCCGCGGTGACCTTTGTGATTGCTTCTGCGGCGTCGATGGGCATACCTGGTTTCAGTGGGTTCGCCGCGGAAATCACGATACTGATCGGCGCGTGGGAAAGATATCCGGTTGCGGTATGGATCACGGGTGCGGGGATCGTGCTGGTAGCGGCATTCACGCTGCGAGCGTTGAAACAGTCGTTCTTTGGCGACAGGATCGAGGCGACAGCCATTCAGCAGGGCCGGGTGCCGGTCGATCCCGATTGGAATGAGCAGGAGAGCATTAGCGTTGCGGAAAAAACCGGCGCCTGCCTGCTAATGGTGTCAACGCTGGCCATCGGGCTTTATCCCAGGGCGCTGCTGGATCGCATCATGCCCGCTGTGGAAGCGATGAGATTTTTGAAATGAACGTTCTCGCCGCTTTGGGCGCTTAACCCCCTGCGTTTTCAGCCATGTCTTACCTCGAACTTTTGAAGCTGGCATCTCCCGAGGCAACCGTTGTGGCAACGGCGCTGGTGGTGCTTTCAGTTGGTCTGATGATCCGGCGCCCAGCGGCGCCGTGCGTTTCGGTCGCTGCGCTAGGGCTGGCGCTTGCGGCAGGCGCAGTGGCGCTGTTGCCGCGCCAGGCAACTTTGCTTGGCGGAGTGCTGGTGATTTCGCCGCTGACATCGCTTTTCAAAATTGTCTGCGTGGGGCTGGCGCTCTTCACCGTTTTGCTGACGAGGTGGGAGAAAACGCCGCGTCATGTGGGCGAGTACCTGGCGATGATTCTTCTGGCAACGGTCGGTCTGATGCTGTTGGTGGAGAGTGAAGACCTTTTAATGATTTTTATTGGATTGGAGCTGCTTGGCTTGTCGCTTTACGTGATGGTGGCATTCGACAAGAGCGACATCCGATCGGCGGAAGCCGGTCTGAAATATTTTTTGTTCGGCAGCGTCTCCAGCGCATTTACGCTTTTTGGGATCAGCCTGATTTATGGAATTGCGGGAACGACCGCGCTGGCCGCTATTTCTGAAAAACTTGGCGCCATTGCGGGACAACCGTTGCTGGCGGTCGGGATCGTGATGACACTGGTTGGGTTTGCGTTCAAAATCGCAGCTGCGCCGTTTCATCTTTGGGCGCCGGACGCATATCAGGCCGCGCCGGTCCCCAGCGCGGCGTTTATTGCCTCCGGGTCAAAGGTGGCGTCATTCCTGGTGCTGGGCAAAATTGCGCTGGTTGGGTTTGCGTCCGTGCGTGGCAGCGCGGCGTGGCACGGCGCGACGGCCGGTTGGTCGCCGCTGCTGGCTGCGCTTGCTGCAATGTCGATTATGGTGGGCAACCTCGCCGCGCTGGTGCAGTCCAATGTGCGGCGATTGCTGGCCTACTCCGCAGTGGCGCATGGCGGCTATACTTTGATAGGGCTGGTGCCGGGCAGTCGCGACGGATTTTCCGCGGCGTTGTTTTACATCACGGTTTACGCCGTCACCCTCATGGGTGCATTTGGCGTGGTTGGACTGGTGCGCCGGCAGAGCGGCGGTGACGATCTTTCGAACTTTTCGGGGCTGCATTCGCGTTCGCCGATTCTGGCGGCGTGCATGGGCGTCTTTCTTTTGTCCCTTGCGGGCATACCGCCGCTGGCTGGGTTTTTCGGAAAGTTCTACCTGTTTAGCTCCGCGCTTCGCGGCGGTACTGATCAGAACCTGCTGTGGCTCGTGGGGGTGGCGCTCTTTGGCAGTTTTATTTCGCTTTACTATTATCTGATTGTTTTGAAAGCGATCTTTGTTGAAGCGGCCTCGCCTTCCGACGCGGTCGCCCGCGCGCCGTGGAATTTTGTTCCCGCAATGCTAATCAGCCTACTAGCCGCCGCCGTGCTTCTGTTGGGAATCTATCCCGAGGTGCTAACGGCGCGCATCCTGGCGGCGTTGTCGTAGGAAATTTTCAAAAAAATGCAATAAACGCTTGACTGTGACAGGGCAACTTTTGCATCAAAGCAGGGAGCACCCATTGCGAAAATTAGTAAAGCGACAGATGGGCAGCATCAGCCAGTTCATTGATCGCCATTTCCGGCATTTTAACGCGGCGGTGCTGAAAGATGCCGCCGATGCGTACATCGCGCATCTCGATAACGGGGGAAAAATGATGATCACCCTCGCAGGCGCAATGAGCACCGCCGAGCTGGGGATTTCGCTGGCAGAAATGATTCGGCACGACAAGGTTCACGCCATTACGTGCACCGGCGCAAATCTGGAGGAAGACCTTTTCAACCTCGTTGCACGCAGCCATTACGTCCGGCTCCCGAATTATCGCGAGCTAAGCCCCCAACAGGAGGAAGAGCTGCTCAAGCGCCATTTGAATCGGGTCACCGACACCTGTATTCCGGAAGAGGAAGCCATTCGCCGCATCGAGCGCGTGGTAATCGAAGAATGGCTGGCTGCGGCAAAGAAAAAAGAGCGCCGCTTTCCACATGAATTTCTTTACCGGATCCTGAAAGAATGCCGGCTCCAAAAATTTTACGAGATCGATCCAGGCGACAGCTGGATGATTGCCGCAGCACACAAGGATCTGCCGATCTTTGTTCCCGGCTGGGAAGACTCGACGCTGGGAAATATTTACGCCGCGCGATGCATCACAGGCGCCATTACAGAGGTGCATACGGTGCGCTCCGGGATTGAATACATGATCGAGCTCGCGGAATGGTATCGTCGCGTTTCGCAGGATTCATCCATCGGCTTTTTCCAAATCGGTGGCGGCATTGCAGGCGATTTTCCCATCTGCGTCGTGCCAATGTTGAATCAGGACGTAGTAACCACGTCCGTGCCCGAGTGGGGTTATTTTTGCCAGATCAGCGATTCGACAACCAGCTTCGGTTCGTATTCGGGCGCGGTGCCCAACGAAAAGATCACCTGGGGAAAACTCAGCGTGGAGACGCCCCGGTTTATCATCGAGTCGGATGCGACCATCGTGGCGCCGTTAATATTTGCCAAGGTTCTGGGCTGGTGACGGCGCGTGGTGACCCGGCAGCCAGCTTGGCCGTGATTCAGTCCACGGCGCGCCGGGGCCATGCAGTCACGCTGCAAAAAAGCGACAGAGTCTGGCGCGACCGGTGGCAAGAAAGCAAGTTTGCGGTGATCATCTCGCATGCTCTACGTGGTAGCCACGCCCATTGGCAACCTGGGCGACATCACTCTGCGCGCGCTGGAAGTGTTGAAATCTGTTCATCTGATCGCGGCTGAAGACACCCGGCGCTCCGGAATGTTGTTGAAGCATTTCGGGATTAAAAAACCGTTGCTCAGTTACCACGAGCACAACGAAGCGGCGCGCACCGCTCAACTGGTGGAGCGCCTGGCAGCGGGTGAGCAGGTCGCGCTGATTACCGATGCCGGGACGCCGGCACTTTCCGATCCAGGCGCACGCCTCATTCGGGAATGTATCCGGCGGGATTTGCCGCTGACGATCATTCCCGGGCCGTCCTCAATTCTCACCGCGCTTCTCGGCTCCGGTTTTTCAACCGCCAGATTTTGTTTCCGCGGTTTTCTCCCGGTGAAAAGCGGACAACGGGAACGCGAATTGCGCGCCGCAGCGTACCGGGAAGAGACCACCCTCTTTTTCGAATCGCCTTTCCGCCTCGCTAAAACGCTGGAAGCCTGCGCCCGCATCATGCCGGATCGACGGCTCTGCGTGGCCCGCGAGTTGACCAAAAAATTTGAAGAGTTCCGGCGCGGCACTGCCGCCGAGCTTCTGGCGCATTATGGCAATCACCCGCCGAAAGGGGAAATTTCGCTTGTGATTTCCGGCCTTGAAGAGCGTGGCTAATTTTGCATCGGCGTTTCAGGTAAAGGCCTCGGGGTTGGCCGGCGGTGTGACGCCAAACTGCGCTGCGGCGAATAAGTCAGGCGGCGCGCTCGTCAAAAGGCTGCCACGGAAACAAAAGGGCACGAAGTGCACGCCATGCCATCTCAGACGATGTTACCCAATCGGCGCGCCGGCGCGTGGCGCGGCGGCTGTTGCCGGGGGCAGGCTGCGGCGGTCCCGTCGCCTTCCGAAGGGTTCACCAGCGTGGCCGCCTTATCGTGCAATCGTGCCATGATGATTCGTTCACGGGCGCGGTTGGCGCCGCTGTTTGCGGGATTAGCGATCGCTGCATTGCAGGTGACGGTAGCCACGGGTCTGCTGGCTCCGGAAGGTTCGTTTTCTCAACGATACGCCACGCTGATTCAGCACGATAGCCATTGGTTCGCCAATATCGTCGATCGCGGTTACCAGACCATCGTGCCGCCGATTGATCACAAGGTGATGGAAGTATCCAACGTGGCGTTTTTCCCGGCGTACCCCGCGGTCGCTGCGCTTTTGCGATACGGATTGAACATTCCCACCGGCGCCGCTTTGTTGATTGCTTCGCAACTCGCGGCGTGTGGCTTCTGGAGTTATTTTTTCCTTCTTTGCAAACGATGGAAAGTCTCGCCGGCGCTTCAGGTTTGCGGCGCACTGCTGGTTCTCGCGCATCCGGCGGCCTTCTTTCTTGTCGCGGCCTATTCCGAGTCGCTTTTTCTCATGGGATTGCTGGGCTTCATCTATTGGAGTGCCGCGGACGGATGGAGAGCAAGAGGGTGCGCCGCGCTGCACGGCCTGGTGATGTCGGCGGCACGAATCGTCGGACTGGTGTGCGCCGCTTTCCCTGTCGTGCGCTCGGTTTTTCAAACGGGATGCCGGGGTTTTTCTAATTTCCGCAAATGCATTGGCGAACGATCCGCCGACATTGGGCTGATGCTGGCGGCCCTGAGTGGCGGCCTGTTTTTTTTACTTTACTGCCAGCTGCGCTGGGGCCGGTGGGACCTGTATATGCTGACACAGGCTGCGGGTTGGGGAATCGAACCCGATTATCTGGCGGTGTTTAAGCCGGAGAACTACCGCTGGCTTATTCCAGCGCTGGATAATCCCACCGAGGCAAGTCAAATGGCCATGACGCTGGGCGCGCTGCTGCTTATCGCCGTTTTGTTCTGCGAGTTGATTCCTGCGATTCGACGCCGCGCCGGCTGGCCGACGCGCGCCGGCATCTACTTTTGCGCGGCTGCGATTTATTATCTGTCGGTGAGCGGAGTGGCCTGCGTGGATATGGAGAGCATGCTTCGCTATGAATTTTGCGCACACGCATTGATCGTACTGGCATTTTTAAATTTCCTGCAGCAATGTCGCACGCCGCCGCTTTCCCTCAGGGCGTTCGGCATTGGTGCTGTAGCGCTGCTTACCGCGGCCGGGTTGTGCGTACAAGGGTGGTACGTTTGGAATTTCACCCGGGGAAACTGGGTTGCCTAGAAAAGGATGAAGACCAAAGTGGCCATCATCGGCGCCGGCCCTGCAGGGCTCACAGCGGGATATCTCCTGTGCAAAAATGACGTGGAGGTGATCGTGCTGGAAGCCGATCCCCGCTATGTGGGCGGCATCTCACGCACGGTCACCTACAAAGGTTTTCATTTCGACATCGGCGGGCACCGCTTTTTTTCCAAATCCAAGGCGGTTGAGGACCTGTGGACTGAGATTTTGCCTGACGACATGCTGGTGCGGCCGCGTTCTTCCAGGATTTTTTATGATGGCAAGTTTTTCTCCTATCCGCTCCGGCCGCTGGAGGCGTTGCTGAAGCTGGGGCCTGTCCGATCCGCTCTCTGCGTCGGTTCGTGGTTGAAAGCCCGGTTGTTGCCGGTGCGCGAGCCGCGCAATTTCGAAGAGTGGGTGAGCAATCAATTCGGCAGGCGCCTCTTCAACACCTTCTTCAAGAGTTACACCGAAAAGGTGTGGGGCATGAGTTGCAGGGAAATTTCCGCCGACTGGGCGGCGCAGAGGATCAAAGGGCTATCTTTGGGGAGCGCAATTCGCAACGCTCTTTTCCCGCAGCGGTGCGACGGCGATCGCAGCAAAGTTATCAAGACGCTGATCCATTCCTTTCGCTATCCCCGGCTTGGTCCCGGCATGATGTGGGAAGCGTGCGCGAAAAAAATGCAGGCGTTGGGTGGCAGGCTTCAGATGGGCTGCAGAGTTACGCGCTGTTGCTACGACGAAATCTCCCGTGGCTGGACCGTGCAATACAGAGATTTACAAGGCAACGCGCGCACCCTCGAAGCCGAGCATGTGATTTCCTCAGCGCCGATGCGCGAACTGGTTCGTGGGTTATCTCCCGCAGCGAGCGAGCGCGCCCGGCGCGCGGCGGAGCGCCTCAAGTACCGCGATTTCATCACCGTGATGCTGATTTTGAAAGATCGCCACATGTTCGACGACAACTGGATCTACATTCACGATCCCGGCGTGAAGGTCGGCCGCATCCAGAATTTTCGCTCCTGGTCGCCGGAAATGGTTCCCGAAGCTGACAAGGTCTGTTACGGGCTCGAGTATTTCTGCTTCGAGGGCGACGGCCTCTGGGAGGCCGGCGACAACGCCCTGGTTGAGCTGGCCCGGCGCGAGCTGGTCCAGATCGGGCTGGCCAGGGTGGAGGACTTCATTGACGGCTGCGTTGTTCGCCAGAAGAAAGCCTACCCGGTTTACGATGATGATTATGCGGAGAATGTGGCTGTAATTCGCCAGGAGTTGGAGACGCGTTATCCCAATCTCCACCTGGTCGGTCGCAACGGAATGCACAAATACAACAATCAGGACCACGCCATGATGACCGCCATGTTGTGTGTGGAAAATATTCTGGCCGACGCCAGAGTTTACGATCTCTGGCAGGTCAACAGCGACGCCGAATATCACGAAGGGGAGCGCGTCACTGTCGAAGAAACAGTCGGTTCCGGGCTGCGGCTTGTTCCTACGCGGGTTGTTGCCGCACCGGAGTTTGCTTCAGAAGGTTAGTGCGCGCGTCTTAATCGCTGCTCCGAGCGCGGGCGCCGTCGGGTTGCGAGCGCGGCAATAGTTTTCTCAAAATTTCTCAAACGCCCTCGACCGGCGGGCAGGCGCAGAAGAGGTGGCGATCGCCATAGACGTTATCGATGCGGGCTGCGGCCGGCCAGAATTTGTGTTCTCGCGTCCAGGGCGCGGGAAAGGCGGCCTGTTGGCGCGAGTAGGGATGGTCCCAGTTATCGGCAGCGATCTGGCGCGCGGTGTGCGGAGCGTTTTTCAACAAGTTGTTGTTTCTGGCCTGGTCTCCGCCGGCGACGGCTTGCATCTCAGCGTGAATGGAAATCATCGCGTTACAAAATCGGTCCAGCTCGTCTTTGGATTCGCTCTCGGTCGGCTCGATCATCATCGTTCCCGCGACCGGCCAGGAAACCGTGGGAGCGTGAAACCCATAATCCATCAAACGCTTTGCCACGTCTTCCACTTCGATGCCGGCGCTTTTCCACTGGCGCAGATCAACGATGCATTCGTGCGCAACGAGGCCGTGTTTGCCCTTGAACAGCACGGGGAAATATGGCCCGAGCCGTTTGGCGATGTAATTGGCGTTGAGGATGGCGATCTCGCTGGCGCGTTTCAATCCCTCCGCGCCCATCATGCGGATGTACATCCAGGTGATAACCAGAATGCTCGCGCTGCCCCAGGGCGCGGCGGAGACGTTGCCAGCCTTGCCCCCGCCGTGACGGTAATCCGCGATTTCTCCGTCGGAAGGCGGGCGTTTGCCGCGTTCACCCTGACCAAAGAGAACGCGGCCCGTTTGGGGATCGAGAACAAACTGGCGCGGAAGATAGGGCGCCAGGTGTTTGGCTACGCCGATTGGACCGACACCCGGCCCGCCGCCGCCGTGCGGGATGCAAAATGTTTTGTGCAAATTCAAATGGCAGACATCCGCGCCGTAGTCGCCAGGGCGACAGAGACCGACCTGCGCATTCATGTTGGCGCCATCCATGTAAACCTGCCCGCCGTGCGCGTGCACGATGTCGCAGATTTCGCGGATGGTCGGCTCGAAGACGCCGTGCGTGGATGGGTACGTGACCATTAGCGCGGCGAGCTCCCGCGCGTGTTCACTCGCTTTGACCCGCAAATCTGCCAGATCAATGTCGCCGTCCTTTAAACAGGCTACGGAAACCACCCGGAAACCGGCCATCACAGCGCTGGCGGGATTTGTTCCGTGCGCGGAGGTCGGGATGAGGCAAACGCTCCGATGCCATTCGCCGCGCGAGGCGTGATATTGGCGAATCGCCAGCAGCCCCGCCAGTTCTCCCTGCGATCCGGCATTGGGTTGCAATGAAACGGCGGCGAAACCGCTGATCTCCGCCAGCCAATCCTCCAGTTGCCGAAACAATTCGAGATAACCGGCGGCCTGCTCGATAGGCGCGAATGGATGGAGTTTCGCGATCTCGGGCCACGAAATGGGCAGCATCTCGGCGGTGGCATTCAATTTCATTGTGCAGGAGCCGAGTGGAATCATGGAAACAGCCAGTGAGAGATCGCGCGACTCGAGCCTTTTCAGATAACGCAACATTTCGGTCTCGGTGTGGTGCGTGTTGAACACTGGGTGCGTGAGGAATTGCGAAGTGCGAATGGCAAAGCTCGGAATGCGGATTTGAGTGGCAGCCGGCGGACGATGTTCCACGTCCTGCGTGGCTGCGCCGCGGAAGAACGACACCAGCAATTCTATGTCCTGCTCAGTGGTTGTTTCGTCCAGCGAGATGCCTACCGCGCGCGGCCCGAGATAACGCAGATTGCAGCCGGCCTCTTCCGCGTGTCGCAAAATCGCTTCGCTCGATTCCACCTCCACACGAATCGTGTCAAAGAAGTTTTCATGCGTGATGACGCAGCCCAGCGCCTGCAACCTGTCGGCCAGTTGAGCTGCGAGGCGATGCACCCGCCGGGCGATGGCGCGCAAGCCTTTTGGCCCGTGATAAACCGCGTACATGGAAGCCGCCACAGCCAAAAGAACCTGCGCGGTGCAAATGTTGCTCGTTGCCTTGTGGCGGCGAATGTGTTGTTCGCGCGTCTGCAACGCCAGGCGGTACGCCGGGCGGCCCTCAGCATCGTGCGATACGCCGACCAACCGCCCCGGCAGGTGGCGCTTGAATTGATCGCGTGTGGCGAAGAACGCAGCATGCGGCCCGCCGAATCCCAGCGGCACTCCGAAGCGTTGCGTGTTGCCCACGGCAACGTCGGCGCCGAATTCGCCGGGCGGTTTCAACAGGGTAAGAGCGAGGATGTCGGCGGCCACAACCACCAGCGCCCCGGCCTTGTGCGCGCGCTGGACAAAATCGCGATAATCGTAAATGGCGCCATCGGTGGCGGGATACTGCACCAGAGCGCCAAAGACGGTTTGATCTGGTTCGAAGCGCGCGAAATCACCGGTCTGAATCTCGATCCCCAGCGGTTCGGCGCGAGTCTGGATAACCGAAAGGGTCTGCGGATGACAATTGTCCGCCACAAAGAACCTCTTGCGGTTGGGAACGACTGCGCGGCAAAGCGTCATGGCTTCGGCCGCGGCGGTGGCTTCATCCAAGAGCGACGCGTTGGCGATATCCAGCGCGGTCAGGTCCATGATCATGTGCTGGAAATTGAGCAATGCTTCCAGACGACCCTGGGCGATTTCCGCCTGATACGGCGTGTAAGCGGTGTACCAGCTGGGGTTTTCCAGAATATTGCGCTGAATCACCGGCGGCGTGACGCAATCGGCATATCCCGCCCCGATGAATGAGCGCGCCACCTTGTTCCTGGTTACGATGACGCGCAATTCCGCCAGAGCATCGGCTTCCGATTTCGCCTCGGGCAGATCCAGTTTGCGGTTTAATCGGATGTTTTTTGGAACCGCCGCTTCGATGAGCGCATCGAGCGTGTCGAAGCCCAGCTCGCGCAACATGGCAGCAACTTGCTCATCGTTTGGTCCGATATGGCGCCGCGCAAACGGAACGGGGTCGACTGTTTCTGGTTCGCGCGATTGCATGAAGGGAGACTACGGAACGCAAATCACAGCGCAAGGTGTCATCCCGATTGGGGATGATCGGGCAGGGAGCGTAACAAAACTTTTCCGGCCGCGCCGCATCGCTGTGAACGACCCGTTAACTTTCCAGCGCTGCCTGGGCGGCGGCGAGCCTGGCGATCGGGATTCGAAACGGACTGCAACTGACGTATTCCAATCCGAGGCGGTGACAGAATTTGACACTGGATGGATCGCCCCCGTGTTCGCCGCAAATCCCGAGCTTGATTTGCGGGCGCGTTTTGCGAGCCATGTCGCGCGCCGTTTCCATCAAGCGCCCCACGCCCTTTTGATCAATGGTTACGAACGGGTTTGCCTCCACAATATCGCGCTCCAGATATGCGGGAAGGAAGCTCCCGGAATCGTCCCGGCTCATTGCGAGGGTGGTCTGGGTGAGGTCGTTCGTGCCGAAGCTAAAGAACTCGGCGTCGCGGGCGATCTCGTCGGCCACGAGCGCCGCGCGCGGAATTTCAATCATGGTCCCCACCAAATATTTGAATTTTGTTCCGTTTTTCCGGGCAATCTCCTCCGCCACGCGGCGGACGATGTCGATCTGCAGCCTGAGCTCGCGAGGGAATCCCACCAGGGGAATCATGATTTCCGGGCGCACCTTGATCCCCTTCCGCTGCACCTCCGCGGCAGCCTCGAAGATCGCGCGCGCCTGCATCTCGGAAATTTCCGGATAAACAATCCCCAGCCGGCAACCACGGTGACCGAGCATTGGGTTAAACTCGTGGAGGTCGCGCACGCGCCGGGCAATTTCCTCCACGGCCAGTCCCAGCTTGCTGGCCAGCTCGCGTTGCTGCGCAGGATCGGTTGGCAAAAATTCGTGCAGCGGAGGGTCCAGAAAACGGATGGTGGCCGGAAGCCCGTTTAGCGCGGTAAAGATGCCGATAAAATCGTTGCGTTGGTACGGAAGCAATTTCGCCAGCGCTCTGGATCGTTCCTCCGCTGTGCCCGCCAAAATCATTTCCCGCATCGCGTCGATCCGGTCGCCTTCGAAAAACATGTGTTCGGTGCGACAGAGACCAATGCCCTGCGCCCCAAACGCTACTGCGTTTTTGACTTGTTCCGGCGTATCGGCGTTGGCTCGGACCCTCAGGAGGCGGAACTGGTCGGCCCACTTCATTAATTTCGCGTATTTTTGATAGATCATGCTCTTCTCTGGGGCGAGGGAGCGCTCCACCAGCACCTGCACAATCTCCGATGGCGCAGTAGCGACTTCGCCGGCAAAAACTTCGCCGGCTGTTCCGTCGATGGAGATATAATCGCCCTGGTGCAACGTCGTGCCGTTTGCGCTCAGGGTGCGGTTCTGGTAGTCGATTTGAATCCCGCTCGCCCCGCACACGCACACCTTGCCCATCTGCCGGGCCACGAGCGCGGCGTGCGACGAAACGCCGCCGCGCGACGTGAGAATTCCCTCCGCCGCAATCATCCCGCGCAAATCTTCCGGGGACGTTTCCACGCGAGCCAGAACCACTTTCTCCCCCTTCTCGGAGCGGGCGACTGCTTCGTCCGCGCTGAAAACAACGTGGCCGCAGGCGGCTCCGGGGCCGGCAGGCAACCCGGCGCCGATTTTTTTTGCGGCCCGCACCGCTTCACGATCGAAAACGGGCGCCAAAAGATGCGCCAGCGAATCTGCCGGCACTCGCCGTACGGCATCCTTTTTGGTGATCAATTTTTCATCCACCATATCGACGGCGATGCGCACGGCGGCGTGGCCGGTGCGTTTGCCGTTGCGCGTCTGCAGGATGTACAGGCGGTTTTCTTCCACAGTGAATTCCAGGTCCTGCATGTCCTTGAAGTGGCGCTCCAAAATGTCGCGCACTTTCAGCAGTTCCTTGTGTGCCGCGGGCATTTCCCTGGCTAGATCGGCAATGGGATGGGGCGTGCGCACGCCCGCCACCACGTCTTCGCCTTGCGCATTGATCAAATATTCGCCATAGAAAATTTTCTCGCCTGTAGCCGGGTCGCGGGTGAAGGCGACGCCGGTGGCGCTGGTTTCGCCCATGTTTCCAAACACCATGGTTTGCACATTCACCGCGGTGCCCCAGTCGTGCGGGATGCCGTATTTGCGGCGGTAAACGATGGCGCGATCGTTCATCCAGGAACCGAACACCGCGCCGATGGCGCCCCAGAGTTGCTCGTTTGGATCCTGAGGAAACGATTTTCC
>Ga0209810_1000759_pt1 | contig 61009 bp, 47 predicted proteins | sample Coa_R1_7_FD_187159 | JGI IMG/M metagenome (GOLD analysis project Ga0209810, IMG submission 187159) | Surface soil microbial communities from Centralia Pennsylvania, which are recovering from an underground coalmine fire - Coalmine... | ecosystem: Environmental > Terrestrial > Soil > Unclassified... | reverse complement strand
GACCAGTGCGGTGTTGGAACAGGTGGCGGCGGCGCTCGAGGCTCAGTTGAACTAGCCGCTCGCTTGCTTGGTATGCTTCCGCGGGAGGCTTGGGGGCGGCTGTCTCGTGTGAAGTGCAACTGTAGTGGGTCATCTAGTTTCAATCCCTAACGGGCGTCCCAGGCCATTTAGCCGTTGACCATCGTGGAAGACCCCAGTTGGAATAGCGGTTTCAATCCCTAACGGGCGTCCCAGGCCATTTAGCCGTACAGGTGTGATATTTGCTTTGACCAGCCATCTGTCGGTTTCAATCCCTAACGGGCGTCCCAGGCCATTTAGCCGATGAGGAATGCGCTTTTGCAGAAGACGACAATCCAAGTTTCAATCCCTAACGGGCGTCCCAGGCCATTTAGCCCCTCAAACGCACTGTCGCCGGACAGGTCAATCACTTTGCGTTTCAATCCCTAACGGGCGTCCCAGGCCATTTAGCCCTCGCGCCACAAGAGTTCCTGTCCAATCCACCCCGGAAAGTTTCAATCCCTAACGGGCGTCCCAGGCCATTTAGCCCTGTTTGAGAGAGAATTTCTTGACATCTCCGGCAACCGTTTCAATCCCTAACGGGCGTCCCAGGCCATTTAGCCGATGGCTATAAAGGAGCAAGCATGAAAATCAGAATGGTTTCAATCCCTAACGGGCGTCCCAGGCCATTTAGCCGACCAGCAACCACTTTCCACTCTTCGACTTTGATAATAGTTTCAATCCCTAACGGGCGTCCCAGGCCATTTAGCCGAAGTTGGTACTTCTGACATTCGGATTGACAGTATTACTGTTTCAATCCCTAACGGGCGTCCCAGGCCATTTAGCCAAGGGTGTATCGTATCCTTGCAGACCATCTGCCAAAGGTTTCAATCCCTAACGGGCGTCCCAGGCCATTTAGCCTGCAAAGCCTTTGCCTGCTTGGAATACTCACCCAGTTTTGGTTTCAATCCCTAACGGGCGTCCCAGGCCATTTAGCCGATGCCGGCCCCACGACTTTCACCTGGTAGAGAATCGGTTTCAATCCCTAACGGGCGTCCCAGGCCATTTAGCCAATTGCCAGATCAAGTAAGCCGCGCCGATGTGATCGTTTCAATCCCTAACGGGCGTCCCAGGCCATTTAGCCCGCAAATAGCGGGCATGCGATAGCCCCGGCCTATTTGGTTTCAATCCCTAACGGGCGTCCCAGGCCATTTAGCCATGGGCAGAGCGAAATTATTTCCGCTCCTATGGTAAGTTTCAATCCCTAACGGGCGTCCCAGGCCATTTAGCCGGCAGCAGCCCGGTGCAGTTCAAGCTGCTCTATAGCGTTTCAATCCCTAACGGGCGTCCCAGGCCATTTAGCCCCGGCAGCGGAAGTGTGCAGCCACGACGGGGCGCTTTGTTTCAATCCCTAACGGGCGTCCCAGGCCATTTAGCCTCCCTCATCGCCCTGGTTGTGCGCAGCATGTCAGTGGGTTTCAATCCCTAACGGGCGTCCCAGGCCATTTAGCCCAATCTTCAGCTATTCCCCAATCAGTCAGCGCACAAACTGTTTCAATCCCTAACGGGCGTCCCAGGCCATTTAGCCTGACCATGCATGTCTCATCGCAGGGACAATGGTTGAGTTTCAATCCCTAACGGGCGTCCCAGGCCATTTAGCCTGCAATCGACCGATGTGCTGGGAGTCGCCTACGTGGGTTTCAATCCCTAACGGGCGTCCCAGGCCATTTAGCCCATTCACTGTCCAGGCTTCGGTATAGCTGCCTGCTAGTTTCAATCCCTAACGGGCGTCCCAGGCCATTTAGCCTTCAGCACCAGCCAGATTCAGTGTAGCAGGTATCAGATCGTTTCAATCCCTAACGGGCGTCCCAGGCCATTTAGCCCTTAACACATTCGTATCACCTCTTGGAGTACCACACCCGTTTCAATCCCTAACGGGCGTCCCAGGCCATTTAGCCAGGGCATGCAGGCGGAACTGATCGCCTTCGAAGAACTGTTTCAATCCCTAACGGGCGTCCCAGGCCATTTAGCCACCTATACGGGCTTTTCTGGCGGCGGCATCATTCGCCTGGTTTCAATCCCTAACGGGCGTCCCAGGCCATTTAGCCAATGTGGCCCACGCGGGCCTGGCAAAAAATCAGGTCGTTTCAATCCCTAACGGGCGTCCCAGGCCATTTAGCCCGCGCTTGCGCCGCGACGGCTTCATTGCCCTGGTGCGTTTCAATCCCTAACGGGCGTCCCAGGCCATTTAGCCCATGTCCCCGATTGAACGGCGCTTAGATGCGATGGAGTTTCAATCCCTAACGGGCGTCCCAGGCCATTTAGCCCGCGGAACCCAACGAGATTGAAGCCGAGCAGAATGGTTTCAATCCCTAACGGGCGTCCCAGGCCATTTAGCCTTCTTTCTTTCTTATTGTGGAAACGCGCGTTTCCACAATTGTTTCAATCCCTAACGGGCGTCCCAGGCCATTTAGCCGATAAAACATGACCTGGACTGCCGAAGTCTCAACAGTCGTTTCAATCCCTAACGGGCGTCCCAGGCCATTTAGCCACGTCATCCCCAGGCCAGGACGGGAACAAGCGCCGCTGGTTTCAATCCCTAACGGGCGTCCCAGGCCATTTAGCCCTACGGCATCAGCGGCGGAGGCCTGCCACCGACCACCGTTTCAATCCCTAACGGGCGTCCCAGGCCATTTAGCCACAAGATCGCCAACACCCTGGCGCTCGATTTTGGCGGGAAGTTTCAATCCCTAACGGGCGTCCCAGGCCATTTAGCCACGGCTGGCCCCACATGCCGTTTGAGCAACTGTTTCTCGTTTCAATCCCTAACGGGCGTCCCAGGCCATTTAGCCGCCGCCATTTTTTGCGGACGACCAGCCTTCGGGAAAGTTTCAATCCCTAACGGGCGTCCCAGGCCATTTAGCCTTGGAGGATATTATGAGTACAGACGTGCAAATCTATCAGTTTCAATCCCTAACGGGCGTCCCAGGCCATTTAGCCTTGTCGAAGCGCAGCTCTACCAGCCCTAAGCCGTGCCGGGTTTCAATCCCTAACGGGCGTCCCAGGCCATTTAGCCTTTCTAACCAGCGTGGCTCTATCTCACGCGCAATCAGTTTCAATCCCTAACGGGCGTCCCAGGCCATTTAGCCTGCGGCACAGCGGACATATCCACACGCCCTCGCTGAGTTTCAATCCCTAACGGGCGTCCCAGGCCATTTAGCCGATGTTTGAATGAATGGAAAGGATGAAACAATGGAGCCGTTTCAATCCCTAACGGGCGTCCCAGGCCATTTAGCCTTTGCATTGGCATCGATATCGGTAAAACTAAGCACGTGTTTCAATCCCTAACGGGCGTCCCAGGCCATTTAGCCCCAGTAGCGGTACTCGGCCTCTGACCAGTGGTCGGGAGTTTCAATCCCTAACGGGCGTCCCAGGCCATTTAGCCAAAACATAACCCGCTTTTAACCAGGCTATAGCCGTATCGTTTCAATCCCTAACGGGCGTCCCAGGCCATTTAGCCATGATCTATCATTTTCTATCCTTGTTTAATTAATACGTTTCAATCCCTAACGGGCGTCCCAGGCCATTTAGCCGCTGGAGACCGTCCACTGAGCGGTTGAACTACTTTGACTGTTTCAATCCCTAACGGGCGTCCCAGGCCATTTAGCCTGTATCCCCTGGCCGCTGATGCTTGAGGTCGGCCTCGTTTCAATCCCTAACGGGCGTCCCAGGCCATTTAGCCTCCTGCTGTACTGGGGTAAGCGGCGTCGAATTGTCCGTTTCAATCCCTAACGGGCGTCCCAGGCCATTTAGCCACCGCCGCGAGCAGCGGACCCAGGCGCAGCAGGTTCAGTTTCAATCCCTAACGGGCGTCCCAGGCCATTTAGCCCTCATCGTCAAGAGAGGGAGGTACAGTAAAGCCAAAGGCAGTTTCAATCCCTAACGGGCGTCCCAGGCCATTTAGCCGACGCCTGCCGGTTGATGGGAGCGAGGGAGAGGCGTGATAAGTTTCAATCCCTAACGGGCGTCCCAGGCCATTTAGCCGACAGCGCGATCACGACGGCGGGTAACTTCGGTGTGGGTGTTTCAATCCCTAACGGGCGTCCCAGGCCATTTAGCCGACGCAACACTTGACCGAAAATAAAATGTCCTCTTAGTTTCAATCCCTAACGGGCGTCCCAGGCCATTTAGCCGACGGCAACGGACATGCTTACTTATGCTCCTGCTTGATGTTTCAATCCCTAACGGGCGTCCCAGGCCATTTAGCCGGGAGCTGAGTTGCACGACTACTGAGCATCGCCATGGTGTTTCAATCCCTAACGGGCGTCCCAGGCCATTTAGCCTGATACATGGCCTTCATTTCAGGCGAGAGGTGCTGGAGTTTCAATCCCTAACGGGCGTCCCAGGCCATTTAGCCTCCCAAGGGCGGCAATCCAGGCCATTATGAGTATCAGTTTCAATCCCTAACGGGCGTCCCAGGCCATTTAGCCTATATGCAGCGTGCCTACAGGGTGAAGGGCATGTTAGTTTCAATCCCTAACGGGCGTCCCAGGCCATTTAGCCTTTACTACAGCAACTTGGGCTACTGTCTGTAGCAGTGTTTCAATCCCTAACGGGCGTCCCAGGCCATTTAGCCTGGAGTAGAAGTAACCTTACAAGACGATACGAAAGTACAAGTTTCAATCCCTAACGGGCGTCCCAGGCCATTTAGCCGCCTTGTTACTGTTCTAGACGTTTTGTAGTGAAAGTTTCAATCCCTAACGGGCGTCCCAGGCCATTTAGCCTTCCGCAAGGCTGGCGACTTGTGAAGCCGTTCCTGACGGTTTCAATCCCTAACGGGCGTCCCAGGCCATTTAGCCGACGCCGACAAGGTAGTACCACGTTCCACTAGCGAAGTTTCAATCCCTAACGGGCGTCCCAGGCCATTTAGCCGAAGTAAATGAAAGCGATATATAGTCTGCCCGATGGGTTTCAATCCCTAACGGGCGTCCCAGGCCATTTAGCCGACGATCCAGATCAGTTGATGACGAGCAAAACGTGGTGTTTCAATCCCTAACGGGCGTCCCAGGCCATTTAGCCGATGTGTGTCACGAGGGCGATGCGCCATGGATGAGATCGGTTTCAATCCCTAACGGGCGTCCCAGGCCATTTAGCCAATGAGCGTTGCTGTTGTTCCTCCCTCGGTTGGGAGGGTTTCAATCCCTAACGGGCGTCCCAGGCCATTTAGCCCGGACCATTGAGCAGTGTTGCGACGCGCAGCACGACAGTTTCAATCCCTAACGGGCGTCCCAGGCCATTTAGCCGCCTGCACCCGGCCAGGAGTGAAAGCCCGCTTGTGTAAGTTTCAATCCCTAACGGGCGTCCCAGGCCATTTAGCCGGGTAAAATCCGATGTGCGGCTGCTGGGTTTCAGCTGTTTCAATCCCTAACGGGCGTCCCAGGCCATTTAGCCTGCCAATCACTTTGAGGCCAATGGCAACTTTTCGGTTTCAATCCCTAACGGGCGTCCCAGGCCATTTAGCCAGAGTCGCCCCTGATAGCCCAGCAGGAAATAGCCTGGTTTCAATCCCTAACGGGCGTCCCAGGCCATTTAGCCCGTGCTTCGTACCGCCATCGACTGTCACCTCTCTTGTTTCAATCCCTAACGGGCGTCCCAGGCCATTTAGCCTTTTTCTGTCAGAATAGCGGCGATACGAATAAATGGTTTCAATCCCTAACGGGCGTCCCAGGCCATTTAGCCGGTTATGAGCGGTCTAACGAGCATGGAAAACGATAAGTTTCAATCCCTAACGGGCGTCCCAGGCCATTTAGCCTGCTTTCTGCCTGTGGGTTAAGCAAATAGGGTATGAGGTTTCAATCCCTAACGGGCGTCCCAGGCCATTTAGCCATTTTTGCGGCGATTTTCACGCATGAACATAGAGGAAAGTTTCAATCCCTAACGGGCGTCCCAGGCCATTTAGCCCGTCAAGAAGCAAGAGGTCAACAACAAGGGCAATCGTTTCAATCCCTAACGGGCGTCCCAGGCCATTTAGCCCCTCTTGATGAAACAAGAAGCGATGAGGATAGAGAAGAGTTTCAATCCCTAACGGGCGTCCCAGGCCATTTAGCCCTACCAGGCCATCCAGCAGACCAACGCGGCCAACGGCGTTTCAATCCCTAACGGGCGTCCCAGGCCATTTAGCCATTATCGGCCTGCACAATCCAGTTCTCCAGATCGGTGTTTCAATCCCTAACGGGCGTCCCAGGCCATTTAGCCTATACGCCCATTCCACCGCCTCCGCCGGTCAGCAAATCGTTTCAATCCCTAACGGGCGTCCCAGGCCATTTAGCCCGTATCACCGGCTGCCGAGTGCTTGCCATACAGCGAGAGTTTCAATCCCTAACGGGCGTCCCAGGCCATTTAGCCGAAGCCGAAACAAGACGAAAACGGAAAGTATCTCCCTGTTTCAATCCCTAACGGGCGTCCCAGGCCATTTAGCCGAAAAGGCCGAATACGTACAGGGTGAGGGCTACTTGGTTTCAATCCCTAACGGGCGTCCCAGGCCATTTAGCCCAAGCGTGTCTTCTCCGGCAATGCGCGTATCACGATCAGTTTCAATCCCTAACGGGCGTCCCAGGCCATTTAGCCCCCATCGCTTGCCAGTTGAGCAGCCCCGGCGCGATGAGTTTCAATCCCTAACGGGCGTCCCAGGCCATTTAGCCAACGATCAATAGCGGCGCGTCCGTTCGCTACGCCTATGTTTCAATCCCTAACGGGCGTCCCAGGCCATTTAGCCTCCAACAAAAATTGGCTTCTAATGCTCCCCTTGCTTTAGTTTCAATCCCTAACGGGCGTCCCAGGCCATTTAGCCTTTCATAGCAGTAATCCCCCTTTCGCACGCGCGCGCCGTTTCAATCCCTAACGGGCGTCCCAGGCCATTTAGCCCTGGAGATGAAAACTGTGATCTGTTTGAGCGAGAAGGAGTTTCAATCCCTAACGGGCGTCCCAGGCCATTTAGCCTCATCTTCGCTGCCAGCGCCGCCATCGACGTACTCAGTTTCAATCCCTAACGGGCGTCCCAGGCCATTTAGCCATAAACTCCGCTCACGACGGAAACAGGGCTTTTAATGGTTTCAATCCCTAACGGGCGTCCCAGGCCATTTAGCCCTCGTACCTGGCTTGTGCCTGTGCAGCAGATGGAGTGCGTTTCAATCCCTAACGGGCGTCCCAGGCCATTTAGCCTCGGCAAGGATAATCTCACTTCCGATATAGGGCACCGCAGTTTCAATCCCTAACGGGCGTCCCAGGCCATTTAGCCCTCATCATGTGGTTTTGGATACACAAACAATTCGGAGTTTCAATCCCTAACGGGCGTCCCAGGCCATTTAGCCGGCGAGAGAGCGGCCCTGGGAACTTGAGAATGGTTCTGGTTTCAATCCCTAACGGGCGTCCCAGGCCATTTAGCCACCTACCCCCGTAGTATAGCATAACAAGCCGATCCATGCAAGCGTTTGCGAGAGACTCGATTTTTGGGCTATTTTTGGGTCAAAAAAAGAGGGCATTTTTGGGGTGTTTTGCCCTGAAGTCGCTTCTGGCGGGCTGCGAGAGATCGTGCTCGGCGATCCCGTCACTGCGACTCTCGCGGCAGAGCTTATAATATAAGGGGTAGAGCATTTCCTCCCATCAGGATTGCATTCCTGGTGTTTGCAAGAGCAAAGATTTTTGCTTGCGTTCCCGCTCATTGCGCCAATGGCGTTGGCCATTTCGTAGCCAGGCTGCGCGAACAGACCTATTGCCGGTCGTTCGATTAGAGTAGGATTCGGAGTAGTCATGCATAGACCGCTTCCCAATGCTTCTCAAAGGATTGACGTACCAGGTCCATTACGTCATCGAGTTGTTCGGCTGAAGAGATATTTACCTCCACATCACCATTGCCATGATGACCTATGTTTGTTACGTCCCTACAATAGCCCCAGGGATCCGAAATTTCGCTGAACTTCATGTTCAAGAACAGGCGCAGCTGGCTCTTTTGCGGCTCGATATCCACAAAGTTCGTGTTTATCTTATATGCGATATACAACTTCCTGAACTCCTCACGCACCCCTGGATCAAGGTTCAGGATACGTTTGCGTAACCGCTCGAATAAATCTCGCATATCCCCTTGTAGAAATAGATAGCTCTCCACACTATAGCTAGTGCTGCCACCGGCATCTTCCTTCTCGAAGTCTATCAATATACCGGGTATAGTTGTCGCGGTTGGGAGTGGATAATCGGCTGTGCTTCCCACACCTGACGGCATTTCATCTTTGCGCTGTTTTTCCCGCGCCCACTCGCCTGCCCAATGCCAGGAAAGAGCATACCAGGCCCTCTTACCATCACCATAGGGTATCCATTCGTTCTTAACAAGACGGTAAAGATAGAAGCGTTTTTCCGAACGACGAATAATCTTGAAACCAGCTGGAATGAAGCCGGCCAGAGGAAGTTGTGTCGGCCCGGTTACCTCTAAAGGTATCTGCTGCATGAGCATATTATACTGGCTAATCTGTTCGGGCGATAATTTCGGCATAGGCCATATAATTATTGCCATGCCCGCCAGTACCTGTGCCCGTTTCTCAATTTCTTCTGCGTTCCAATGATCTACTAGCGCCAGGCTCTTGTTTAGTTGTAGGGGACTACGAGCAAATCCGCCATCTATCGTGCGCTTCTCTTGAAACGACCGGTCGCTCAATTCAGAATTATACCCGGTAAGCGTCAGATTTCCGATGGTATGCAGGTATTTGTCATGCACCTCTTTCCAGTTGCTGCCTAGCTCCTGTTGCCATTGAGTAGAAAGGCGCTGATTCTGTGGCATAACATGTTCGATGGTATACTCGTCAACGTTTACCCGCTCCTTGCGTTTATAATTCTCGAGTTTGTCAAGGAGATAATGACGGTTGCGAAAGTTATACATATCTTTCACTACAAAGGCAGCGCGAAACTCTTCGTCGCGTGGGAAGCGAGCACCCGCTCCTTTCTGGAGAAAAGTTGCCTGTACGCTTTCAAGGTAGTGCTCTTTGTCGATCTCCTTAGAAAGAGTTGCGAATACTTTGTTAAGACCATGGGTAGGTATGCCACAGACAAGCCGTCGAAAAATATAGCTCTCGATTAGCTTGAGAATAGCTATAAAATCTGTTCTTGAGAGCCGGTGATTTTCATAGTCGTCGTAGACCTCTAGCAGAAAAGGATAGGCAACATACACCTCCAATGTGTTGATATCATTCAAGACCTGCCGGATCTCAGCATCTTTTTCCCGCAAAAACGCCATTCTGGTGAAGTATCTTGAGTAGCGGTAGATATCCGCAACAATTTCTCTTATGGGGATATTGCTTTTGCCCTGATGATACACCTTAAAGGTCGCATACACCTTATCCATGTTAGGAATCTCACCTGAGCCGGACTTAATAGTCAGATAATCACGCATGAAGCGGTTAAAGAGCGCCACATCTTGAATTTGTCCTGACTGCGCGTGACCAAAACTCTGTTCCATAGGATACCAGTACGTCTTATAGAGCTTGACCTGCTCTTCATGATCCAATCCCATCAATACATAATTGCGGATCAGGTCTGCTTGTGATAAGTCCATACCGGTAGAGTTGAGGCTCTCAAAGATGAGCTGGGGATTGTCTTGTTGTTCCAAAGCAATATCTACGATGATCAGCTTACTGATACCCCTATATAGGGTAACCGGGTCGATTCCACTCTGGCGTATCTGATCCCTAAAGAATTGGTAATTCTCTTTAATGCGAGCCGAAACAGGAGATGGCTCTTCCCCACCTTCAAGCAGGTAGGTCAGCGTTTCCTTATCACTCTGAGTCAGCAATAACTTGTAATGAGCATCTCCGCTTTCTTCCGCGTTAAAGAGGTAATAGTTACAGATCTTTTTTCTTGTTATTTCAACAGAGCCTTTGTTGCCAGATTCATCAAGCGCTTCGCTCAGAGCGATGAGCAGCAAAGATAATGTGGTCAGCCGCTGCTGCCCATCTATTACCAGCAATTGAGTTATTGAGCTGATATGGTAGATACCTTTTTCCACATACACAATGGATCCAAGAAAGTGTGCTGATATCTTCTCATCTTGTGCGACCCTGAGCACATCATTCCAGAGTTGCTGGCAATCAGAAATCCTCCAGCTATACGTCCGCTGGTATATAGGGATAATGAACTGTTTTGTCCCTTGAAGGAACTTGAGTAGATTTGTAGCTGTAGCTTTCATCTGTCTCCCCCGAACCAGAGTTTCTTTTCGATTCCGCTGAGGTTGGCCGGCATTGAGTATAGACCCCTCTATCTACACTGTTCTCAGCTATTGAATGAGGTGCGCATAGTATAGCAGAGAATAGATTGAAGAAAAAGAGGGAATCTCGTAGTCTCCCTTATTTGAATCTACACCAGCCGCGAGCGGCCCATACCCATGGCCGGCTTATACCCGATGCCCGTATAAAAAGCCAGCAGCATGAGCAAAAACAGTTGCCGGCGTACCGGAAGCGCATCTTCCTCGGTCAGGTCGTCATCCGTGCCGCGCAGGTGATATGTGCAGGTTCCTACGAATCCTTCCTGTGGATGATTGACCAGGTGGACGAGGTGCGTTTTCAGCTCATAATCCTTGATGATAATGCCCTCCTCGTTGATGTAACGTTCGATCTGCTCTGTTTGCACCAGACCTGCTAAATGGGGCGGAGCCAGGTCCTGCCAGCGGCGGATCAATCCCCAGAAGACATACTGCGGCAGTGGAAGGCAGGCATAATGTTTTCCATATCCGGTTTCCCTGGTAGTACTCCTATTGAATGTGGTCAGGGAGTCGAATTGCAGCGTGAGCGCTTCAGGATTTCCCAGCCGGGCAGTCCTTGCCTCTTCCACGAGGTTAGCAAATGTTGTAAAGCCTGTCCAGCCCGATGGATCATCATTGCCGGAGATCACCTCTTCCAGCAGGAATTGCTGCTTGCCGATCTGCATGAAAGGCAGTTTCTTTGTTCCTGACTCGGCCATATTGAAATGCAGCAGCGAATTGTAAAACAGGGGGAATAACTCGCCCAGCAGCAGGGTGATACGAATGGTATAGGTTTTCTGCGGGTCCAACGGCAAATGGACGTTTTCCCGCTCGGCAAGCCGCATTTTGTCCGGCGGAACCGGAAATTGCACGCTGGAGCAGGTGAAGAGCCGCCGTTTATTGCCGCCATGCAGCATGTCCGCGACATCCGGGGCCGCCCTGCGAATCCAGTCCAGCCACGCGGCATGCACCAGTTCGCCCGAAAAAGGCATCAGCGTCCCCTTCTCAAGCGGTCGCAGCTTGAGCAGCAGGGCGTAGAGCTTGGAGGGAGATGACGATATTCTATCCATGAATATGATCCTTCTATCAATCAAACCGGGTGGCTATTGCCGCCACCCGGTTCCATTCACGCTGACTGCCGGTGACGATGATCTGGCTGGTAACTCATGCCCGCGGGCAGACGAACGATAGGCGCGTTTTTCTCCTCGCCGCATTTCAGTTCGTAGTAGCTGCCGGTAAAATGCGCGTTTGTAATCAGGCTGGCCGGAGCCATTGCCACGATATTGCAGTGTTCGGGCAGCTGCCCCAGGTCGAGTGGGTTGAGTGCGCCATTGGCGCGATAATCGCCCTGTTTGAGTTCCGCATAGCCCTCGCATGTAACTTCTACGTGTGCCTTCGCCATCCACTTGCCCAGGCGAATCCAGCGCGGCAAACGCGGTTGTGACTCACTCAGCACAAAAAACTCAAAGGTACTCTCCGGCGCAAGCTCTTTCGCTCGCCCAAACACGACCTGGTTTGTACTCACCTGGGGCGTGAAACTATAGTAGCGCACATTCGCCATTTTGAAGGTGTTGAACGAGAAGGTAGTGCGCAAGGGGTGGGCCGGTGTCACATACACCCCTTGCTCGTTCATCACCTGCAGGTCTTCCTGGTAGCGCGGCACCTGTACAGGATGCGCGTAGGGAGGCCTGACCAGGCCAAGCGCGTATGTCAGCCCGTAGTTATGCAGGTACTTTTCCGTCTCGTAGAGACGACCCATCTCACGCGAGGCATAGAAAAGGTAGTCATGCAGCTTCAGGCGACAAACGGTGATGAACATGGGATACCTCCTACTTCCTGGCCTTCTCCTTCGAATCAACGCCATAGCTCTTCGCGTACTGCATGGTCTCGGTGTTCGCCTGCGCCAGCACGCGGCGCAACTGCGATTCGTCGCTGGCAATCTGCGTAATCTCTTGCAACAGGCGATTCAGGCGCTCGCCCATAACGAGATTGGCTACCACTCCATCCTCCGCCAGCAGATCAGGAATGACGGCCTGGGTAGAGGACAACACATCGGTCAGCGCAAGCGGCGTGCGCTTCAACTGATCCGGCGTCAGCGCGTCGTAAACGGCCTGCGTCAAGTGCAGATTGGAGAAAATTTCTCCATCGGCGAAGATTACGGCCATCATATGGTTTTCAACTGTGCCGGTACGTGTATTCTGCGCGCCATAACGCTTCGTGCGCAGAATATTGTTCAGCACATAGATAAACTCGGCCTCGGTCGGGTCCTTGATCGTCACTACTGATGGGAAGTACACCTGCGGCAGCACGTAATCCTGCTCGCCCAGCGCCGTCTTCATCTTACCACCCTCGCTCATCGTGCCATTTTCAAAAGGCGCGTTGAAGGTGAATTGCTGGTGCGACATATCATAACCGGTGATCGAGAAAGCCGAATCGACCAGCACCTTGGAGCGTTCCGACCCCTCGCTGCCGATAGCAAAACCGTAGTAGATGCAGTCAGGGCAGCGTTTGCAGAACTTGTCCGAGTTGTATTCGCAGCTTTCGACCAGCCCATAGCGGCGCAGCAGTTCGCGGCCCGTCAGGCGCTCAGGCGTCGATTGCTTGCGCTTGAAAAGGACGATGCGCGTCGCCTGGTCCTGGCTTTCGGCTTTCCGACCCTTGCTGACGCGGCTGATGTTCAGTTCGCCATCTGTCTGGAACAGCGCGAACGAGTTTGTCTCGCGCACAATCACGATATGCGCGTATTTGCCCATCGGCAGGCGCGGAATCTCACTATGAAAAACGTCCAGCGATTCGAGTGTGTTTAAGAACATGGGTAATTTCTCCTTCTTTCTTTGTACTTGATGATGCTACACGACAGCAGCCTCGGCTTCGGATTCCTCTTCCTCATCCTCAATGCGCTTCTGGTGAATCAGGTGCATGTAATAGGCCTCGCAGCCATCCTTGAACTGGTTGATACGACTGCGCAGGACGCCACGTTCGCCCTGGCAATACTCCTTGAAGACAGCATTGTAGAAGTATTGCACGAAAGCGCGAATAGCAGGCTCCTCCTTCTCGGTGATCTCCTTCCCATAAAACATCGCGCGGCCTGCTGCCTGCCGGCTACGCACGCGGTCAAGCCAGTTCTTGAGTTCGCCTTGAATCTGCCAGAGTAGATCGGCCTCCTCAATGTCAAGCGGGCTGTTAATAATTGCTTTGGCGACAATATCCACCGGTTTGAGAACGGAATGAGATTTCCATCCGCCCTGGTAGAAAACGGTGTAGAGGTCTACACATTTTTCGATTTTGCTCACATCTGCCTCCAATATCTCTGTATAGATGTGCAAGTAGCGTTCTGCATCTTCGACACGGAACGAATCGCGGTTATCGCGCCGTTCCTGCTCGTGCAAGTAGCTGAACAACAATAACGGGTCGGTATCGAGGTCGCGGGCAATGGCGCTGAGATGCTGCCATTCGGGCTTGCCTCCCTTCGCATACGTATCCAGGTTGACGGTGTACAGGCTTGCCAGCAGCTTGAGCCGCGATTCAAGCCGGTTAACACGCAGGCGTTTACCTTTGAGCAGACGGTCAAGGTAGGGATGCGGCGCGTCGAATATGACCGTCTCGCGAAAATCGCGACCGGATGAGAAGAGCGGCAGGGTCATCTCCGAGATCACGACTTTAGCACCGGTGATGAGCGGCAGCGCCAGCGCCAGGAACGCGGGCATCGCCCAGGCCGCCGAGTCCGTGTCATCGCTGGTCGCCTTCACACCAAACAAGCACATGCCGGGATAGCGTGATGGCTCATATTTGATGTACATGCGGTCGGAAGCCTTTGCCTGTACCGGTGCTGCTGATTCGCTTTCGTCCTCCTGCTCCAATTCGCTGTCATTTTCAACCAGTGCCGGGCGCAATTGGGCCGGTGGGGGTGCCTCAGCTTCCGCTGACTGGAAAGCATCGAGTTCCAGCAGCCTGGCCACGGTCAGATCATGGCCATTCAGTTCGCGCCGGATGGTGAAGAAGTTGATGCTCTGGAGCTGGTCGAGCACACCCTGTACAAGCGCGCCTGTTTCCGCCGTGAAGAAGAAATTGGGATAGACAGCCAGATATTTGGGCCGCAACCCCTCGAACTTCGAGCCGGTCAGCCGCAGCGTACCGCGCTGTAAGTTCTGTCGCAGCATCAATTCGAGCGAACAGATCGCGCAGACGCCGCCCGCGTTCTTCCCAGCATAGAGCGCGAGCTTGTTCTTGTAGACCCAGGGCTGGAACAACACCGCGTTATCCGATTGTTCATCGGTTGGGAAGGCGCTGTTGCAGAGCGTACAGATCAGTTCTTTGCCGCTCTTCTTTTTAGCACCAGCATACCGCTCCAACTCGGCAGCAAAATCGGGCAAGGCACTACCGGCAAGTACTGCTTTTGGCAATTCGACAATGCTGTTCAGGTAAGTGACAAGATGCGGCAAGTATTTTGGCGGCATCGCCTTGCGCAGCGGCTCCCCTGCCATCTCAATCACCATACGCAGGATCGACCGGAACACCGCCTCCAGATCGTTTTCACTCAAGCCAGGATGATCGTGGATATAGCAAAGACCGAGCCAGAACCAGCGATACTCTGTACCACCCTTGTTGGGAATGGCCTTCGATTGTTCCCAATAAGATGCCAGCCCCAGTTGCTCAACTACGACTTTCTCAACCGATGCGCGCAAAGCTTCCTGCTTCTTGTCGAGCCTGCCCAGCAGCGACAAGAAAACGATCGAGAGGAAACGGCTCATCATACCCGCGCGCACATCAGGTCTGAGATTCAAATCGATATCCGCCGGAATCTCCCCTCGTGCCTGCATCTGGCGCAACTTCTCCAGCGGACCCGCTGTGATATCGCCGCGCGTGATGTTGACGGTGAAGCGTGCCAGCAACTCAGCGTAGTCTTCGAGCGAGAGAAAGTCGAAGTAATAGTCGGGATGCTTCACGATGCCCTTGTTGTCGAACTTGAAACCCGGCGCTCCATTCTTGATCCTGGGCGCGCATATCTCTCGCAGTCGATTCTGTGCCACCTCCACAATCTGCTCCCTGCTAATGGCCAGGGATAACTTCTTGCGCGTGATGTACACGACGCCATCCGAGAAGAACAGGTAGGGCCAGATGCCGCCGCGCCTCCCATCATCCGTGTAGAGACTGACAAGGCTATCGTTGATGACATTGCTGAGCAGACCGCGCACCTCGCGCAGTTGATGATAGCTAAAGACCAGTTCGCCGTCGCTCAACTCTCCCAGGATACGATTCAGCTTACGCGCGTCATCTGACGAGAGAATCGCCGAGGGCATGGGTACCAGGTAAGCGATGCAGTCGGAATAGGTGCAGAGACTGCGCAATTCCAGAATGCGACGTTCCGGCAGCCGCAGATGCCACCCGTAGGTAATCAGGTGCGTCCCCCACTGCTCCTGTGTATTGACGACGAGGTAGGCGATATCCTCCAGGTAGGCGCGCCAGTCAGGGAAAAAGGCATCCGCGCCGCACTGCTCTAATTCGCCGGCAATCACTCCCTTCGCTTCCTCGATTGCCGCGCGCGTGCGTGTTTCGAGGTCGCGAATATTGAGAATCTTGTTGACATCGTGCATCAGGTAGGCCAGGATATACACCCGGCGCTCGATAGCCGAATAGGGCGCAATCGCAAGGTCTTCCGCCTCCAGAATATTGAGCAGGCGCAGCGCGGGAAAGATGCCGTTCAGCTGGTGACTCAGCATACTCTGATCATCTTTTTCCTCAAATGTGCGCTTCGTTCGCTCATCATACATATCATCCCTGGCGTGATCGCCGCCCTTGGCCGATTTATCGCTGTAATGCACGATCAGCTGTGGAACCATTGTTTCTACAAACGCGCGCGTCACCTCGTCGCCAGGATCGACGGCGCGCAACAGAAAATCACGAATAAACATTGAACATAACCCCTGCCTTTCACTACATCGATTTCAGAGAAAAATTGTTTACATGCCCTTGTTTTTCTGCCACGAGAATAGCGAGTCCAACAGCAACGCCTCCTGCCCGAAGGCGACGGAATATCTCTCGCCGGTCACATCCTGCACGCACTGGATCGGGAAAAGCGCGGGCAGGTTCAACTTTCGTTTGAGTTCCGCCCGTGGCATGGCGCTGAACACACACACGAGCTTTTTGGCCTTGAGCGATTTGTTGACGCGATCCCGCCAGGTAAACGCCGGTTCCTGGATGAAGAAACCGTTTAGTTCGAGCGCCTGGTGCATGATCTGCGGCTGGCCGCCCAGGTCTATATTCAAACCCAGCACGAGGCGCTGGCTCTCAGGGATATACCGGTGTATCTTCAGATAGAGCAATGATTCGCGGAAATCGCGCTCGTAGACCTGCTCCTGGCCCAACTGTATACGCCTCCTGACCTCGCTCATAAACTCCGCTTCGGTCATGGATTCGATTTCCGTATTGGCAACCAGGAAAAAGAGATCGTATGTTTTGAGATGATCATCCACGTCCCAGACGGCACAGGAAAGCGGACTCTGGCCGCGGAAGCTGCTCAACTCGGCCACGATTTCAGGAGCATTTTTTTGTAAGTACGAGAATTGTTTGAGCTTCTTGGGCATGATCGGCTGCTCGGGCGAACCATAGAGCCGCTCGTATTCATCCGTCAGGGCGGCCACGAATTCGTCGTTGGCATCCTTCCTGCCCTCGCTTTGTAGGGCTGCCAGCACCTGCGCGGCCTGCATCACACCCCAGCGCCGCGTGTAGCCCGAAAATTCCGCCTCCAACGGGAAAGCTGAGCGCACCGCCATGTTGAAGCTTTCGCGGTCAACCTCACTCTCCGCCTGTAGTTTGCTCTGCAATCGTTCCAGCACAAAGCGCGGAACCAGCGCGAACGCGCGATACGCATCAAAGTCCGCGTGCCGCCCCAGGCGCCCAAAACGCTGCAAGAACGAGCCAGCATTAGACGCCTCGAAGATGAGATAGTTGATGCGAAAATCGACACCGATATCGACGGTCGATGTCCCGACCAGGATTTGCTTTTTAAGGGCTTCGCGCCGGTCGTCTCGATACGTCAATCCTGTATTTTCTCCAACGGTAATGCCATTCTGCTTCTCAAAGAAATCGTAGAGGCGCGCATATAAACGGCGCGCGGTCGCTACCGAATATACCAGGATGGCCGCTTTGGATTTTGGATACTGGTGAAAGAACGCCAATATCTCCTCCAGGTGTTCCTCGACCCATACCTCGATAGGTCTCTCCTGGCTCAGTTCATGCAGTTCCAGTTCGCAAGGCTGCAAGATGCGGCGATATCCATCCTTGTCTGTTGAGCTATATGTACCCTCGACCGTTCTCACACGCAATCCACTATTTTGCAGCAAAGTATTCATAAGCTTATTGGGGGTGGCCGAGAGGAAGACGAATTTCTTGCGCAACTCCGGCCTCTCCTGGTAATTGACCGCCAGGTAGCCGAGCATATTCATCACATTGATAATCTGCGGCACGCCAAAGACGTGAAACTCATCGAAGATAAAGTAATCAAAGTTCGCGGAGAGCAGCGTGGGCAGTTCTTTGCGCAAATAATCCCACCCATATTGATGGCTCATAATCAGGTGAACGAGGTCAGGATTGGTCAGCAGGATCGGGTTGCGCCTCAACAAACCCCTCACCGCATGAAGTCGCGCAGCGATATCGCGCTCCTGCATAATGCGCGTGATCTCCTGGCCATACATCAAGGCATTGCGCGGCAGGGTAATACCCAATCGCTCTTCATAATGTGGAAGCGCAACGAACTGATCCTGGATCAATTCGTTGGTGGGATACATGGCGATGGCCGCTTTCCTATCCCGGAAGACCGGCAAATACGCCGCCAGGCTCTTGCCATCACCCGTCATGGCCACATTGAAGATGACATCGACTTCAGAGTCTCGAAATGCTTCCCATGTTTCGACCTGGTGCTTCAACAAATGTATATCGCCAATCTGAGCGCCAGCATATTCTTCGGAATAGACAGGTAGAATTTTCAAATCCAACTTCATACTATGTCCCTTCCATGGTTCATATACCTTTATTTATACCTGTGCCATTGCGGAAAGCGGAAAGTTAGAAAAAATTACTGCTCTTCATACATCCTATACATACTTCCCGCGCTCTCCCGCATCATTGCCACCAGTTCCGGCGGCTCCAGCGCCCGCACCTGCTCGCCGTAGCCTGATAGCAGGCGCCTGGCCCACCAGAGCGAGCGCGCGGTTCCCTCCACAATTGCCCCGCCGTCGTTCTCTAACATCGTGACTTGCTGGTCGCGCAGGCGGGCGCTCAGGCTGCCATGGCGGGCCAGCATGGGTGAGACCCAGTAGCGTATCCTCACACCGGGGCGGCGGCGATTCCCCGGCAAAAAGCGATCCTTGTCGAGAGAGAGCGAGCCGGGCTGGATGCGATCCACACGATAATCCAGAAAGGTATTCAGGTCGCGCACGTAGGCCGTGAAGTACCAGTGACCATCGCGATATTCGAGCTCGTATGGCTCTACTCGTTCATGTGTTACCGTTTCCCCCGCCAGCGGAGTGTAGGCAAACGAAACATACGCGCCATCTTCCAGCGCCTGGTCTAACGCCAGGATGATCTCGGTATGCCGGCTGTAATCCACGACCGGCGATAATGGCAGTTGCACCGGGTGCGCGCGGCGCTTGCGCTTCTGTTGCACCAGCCGGCGGCTTTTCTCGCTGAATAGCCACTCCCAGCGCCTCAACAAATGCTGCACGGCCCCGGCATACGGCGTGCCGGGCGAAAATCCCTCCTGCAGGGCCGCGAAAGCTCGCGCCTCCTCCTCGCTGATATCTATCGCGAACAGCGAACGTTCCAGGCCAAAGGTACCCTTTTCACGGTCATAGCTGATCGCCATGAAGCCCCGCTGCTGCTGACCGGCGCACCATTCGTCCAATCCCTCACTATCCGGTTCCGGCAATTCCTCGACATAGCAGCCGGTAAGCGTTGCCAGGTCACGGTACAGCGCCGGGACGGGCGTCTCTCCATAGAACGAGGAAAGCTTTTTGATGATCTCCTCTTTTGACAGGCGCTGCGGCCAGTAGGTGTGAAACAATACGGCCAGCAGCACTGTGCGCCATGCCTTGTCCCTGCTTGCGCGTTTACCTCTCGCGAACCGCTCGCTCGAAGCCTCCCTGTCCATATTGCGACCTTTCCAGAAGAGCAGGTGAAGTGTTCACCTTGAAATTTGCCGGAAGCTATTCTTTCAAGACTGCATCTCTTTGAGCTATTTCCCTTACCCCTGTGACATCTCAAGCATACCATAAACACTGCAACAAAATCTGTTTTTAGCAACTGAATTTGCATATACTGTTTTTTCGTGCTGAAATACACAAGGGATAGACTAGCCCTTTTTAGCTATCGCGCCTGGGGGCGGATATTCACCTACACCACAAACAACAGCTCTTCCTCCGGCGGCGGGCCACCAACCGTTTCAACGCGCGCTACACAGTTCGCGCACAAGGGATAAAAGCGCACGCTGTCCTCCTGTGGAACCAGGTGTTCCGCCAGCTTTGAACGCAGCAGGATGAGCTGCTTTTTGGTCAGGAAGCACTCGAACAGCGAGTATTGCGTCCACTTGCCAAAGCCCAGCAGGGTTTTATGAATGCGCGTGCGCCGGCGGTCGTCTGGAATATCGTAGGCGACGACGTAGCAGGTCACATCATCGCTCACTTTTGCGCTGTTTTTCATGTTGATTTCCTCTCCCGATCTCCATCGTTGAGCGGTGCCGATAATGAACTTTGCCAATCCAAAACGCTCATACAAGCGGCCCCAACCGTGTCATTCTTCGCTGCGCTCAGAATGACACGGTTGGAGTGGCTCGGATCGCCGATTTGGTCGTGAAACTTCATAATCGGCGGCGAGCGCGATCCATCGACCCCGACGGATTATCTGACCACGAATGGTGGATATTCGTTGATTTCGCCGGTCAGAAATTTGGCCACGAGCCGCGTCTGCAATTCGATGCAGCGCCGGTAGGTTACCTGGTAGCCGAAGATGGGATGCTGGATTTCTTCGCGCATGCGCTCCTCAAACTGCGTGAAGAAGATCTTGCGCTTCTCGTCCTTGAGGCGGTACGCGCCTAATTCAACCACGAAGTCGTTTGCTGTCAACATGCGCTTGTTGAGCAGGCTCAGCACCACGGAATCGACGATGATCGGGCGAAATTCTTCCATGATATCCAGCGCCAGGGCGGGACGGCCATAGAAGGAACTGTGCAGGTAGCCAACGAAATGATCGAAGCCGACCAGTTGGACGGCGCTGGCAACCTGGTTAGTGAGCATGGCATAGCCGAAACTGAGCAGCGCGTTCACCGGATCGGTGGGCGGGCGCTTGATACGCTTCTCGAAAGGCCATTGCTCCGGGTCCGACAGCAGCTTGCCGAAACACTGGAAATAGGCCGCGCTGCCCGCCCCTTCCATGCCAAGGATCGATTCGAGAGGCGTTCCCTCGACCCGATTGTCGCCAGTAGCCAGCGCGCGAGTTGAGGTCGCCGTATCTACCGGTAACGCGTGCAGTTGAGAAAGCAGACCGGCAATCTGGTCGATGGCCTGGCTCATTTCGCTATCGGACTGGCGACGATTGTAGCGTTGCAGCATCGTGCGTTGATTCGAGAGCTTGCCGATCACAAAGCGTCGCGCCAGCTCGCAGCGCCGCGCCATATCGTTATGCGCGCGGTACTGCGCCATACGCAAAATCGCGTTCTTTGAGAGCGACGGTGAAAGGCGGCCCTTGAATTTACCAAAATGGGTCAGGAAGTTGATCTCGATGTTGTGGTCCAGCAATAAGTGGAGCGCCGAGGCCGTTAATGTCACCTCGCCCATTACCACGACATCATCGATTTTCACCAGCGGAATGCGTTCATTGCGGGCAGGCGCAGGGGCCATGCCGTCTTTCCCGCGCCTCTCAGGAATCTGTACCAGCAGGCAATCTTCGGTATCGCGGCGCACCAGGGCGCGGTTTTCTGTCAGGTAGAGTGTTGGCATGTGCGTATTCCTTTCTTTTCTTTTTGTGGCTTTTTGGCTGGAATTACGAGCGGGTTCTCGCTTGCAACATCCTGACTTCCTCCGGCATGCAGAGGGGCTGGAGACTGCATTTGGGGCAGCGCGCAGTCAGCGGGCCGTCGAGCGGCGGTGGCACTGTCTCCTGGGTCGAGAGCGCGAAAGCGCGCGCGATTGTATTGAGGGTTTGCTGGCGCAGTTCTGGCGTGAAGTCGATCTGCACGCGCCGCCGCGAGCCGATGTAGTAGATGTAGCCGTGAGAAATTGGCGCTTTGCCCGCCTGCCTTTCCTCGAGGCACAGCGCCTGAGCGCAGAGTTGTATTGAGTCGTTGAGCCATTGCCCCTGCCGTCCATGTTTGTATTCAACCGGAACCAGCATGCCATCTTGTTCCTCGATCACGTCGGCAAAGCCGGAGAGGTGCAGCGATTCGCTGAACAGGTATAGATGCGTCGTCTGTATTTCGCCCTCGCGCGTGGTTTCTTTCCCATGCTGGTGTACGTGCTCGTGCTGCAACGTGCCTTCGAGCACGTATTCGTTGACCAGCATATCGCACTGGACATACTCGTAGTAAAAACGGCGCGGGCAGTATTGCAGGGTATTGAGAGACGAGATCGAGACAGAATCAGGCGCCATCCGGGTGGTCATAAGGAAACCTCCGTTGTTTAGAATAGTGAAATTGAATAAGATTTCTGCTTATCACTCCACCATGCGCAGCTTGCATGGTGTTGGATCGATATTGAGCAGCAAGGGGCGGGCGAAGCTGCTCATGGCGACGATGGCCTGGCCGGGCGCCAGGTTGGGAAGCCGCATCCAGAGCGAATCATCGACGACGCCGAGCGAGCGTTTCAGGCGGCTGATGACGTTGGCATCGCTGATCTTGTGCAGGATGTAATTGTTGATCAATCCAAGCACCTCGTCGGGCAGGTGCTGCGGCAACTGCGTGACGAAGGCGAGGCCAAGCCAGCGTTTGCGACCGCGCCGGGCAATACGCGCGACCTGCTGGTAGAGAACGGGCATCTGCGCGATGCGCTCCCGTGAAAGAAATTCGTGCGCTTCCTCGATAATCACCATCGTGCGCGGCAGAGCCTTGCCCTCGTTTTTTTCGGCCTCGACATAGTTTTCATCCTGGGCCTCGAGCAGGCCGCGCAGGAACTCGGCGATCACCAGGTTGTTGACTACCGGCATATCCGTATCGCTCAGGTCGATAATACTTACTTTGCCTGGTTTCGTGAGGTCTCTATAGTTGAGCGCCTGCGCCCTGTCATTGTCAAAAATCTTCAGGCGCATGATCTGGCCTATCTTTCCCTGCACAACGCGCCAGCTCGACGCGTGGTCAATCCCCGTGGCCGTCTCTTTTTTAAGGACCGTATTCACCTGGTCTTTGTAACGCTGGAAATCCGCACTCTGAAAACGAAATTCAGGCCCGCCCGAATCTGCCGATTTCTTATCACCGGCAGCGATTTCCGCGCAGGCGCGTACCACATCGTACATATGCTCGATCTTCATGCGCGGATAGCCCGTCTCCATCTCGTCTACTTCGTACACGCGCTGCTTTTCAGCGTCATTGGATGGGAATATTCGCAGCGTCCACAGGATACGCTTTGCGATATCATAGGCTTTTTGATAGCGCTGCTGCTGGGCCTCGTTCAATTCGAGCATTCCCATCACCAGGTAGGGCGAGAGCCGGGAAAATTGCAGCGAGAACGCTGTTATGCGATTTTTGTCCGGGCAGGTCGTTTCGCGTCCGATCAGGTGATAAACGGCTACATTCTGCACGCCACGCGGCGCTTTTCCACGCTTCTCAAGCGCGGTGAGCATGGTATGATCCTGCGTCGGTTGGTAAATCTCGGTATATTCGCCCTCGGTATCGATCAGAATCGTAGCGATTCCGGCCTGCTGGAAGCTGCTGACGAGCGAGGAAACGGTGGTCGATTTGCCGCCGCCGGTCGTTCCCAGGATGCCGAGGTGGCGCGGCAAGACCGATTTCTTATCAGAGGGAATGGCGGCTGTGATCTGCTCGTAGCCAACCGGCACACCAAGCGGTATGTCACCGTCCAGTCGCAGCGTGCGCGATGTCTCGTCCATATCCAGCACGAAGACGGGGCTATTGGGCAATGGGCGTAGTCGCGGCGGAATCAATACGCCATCCAGCTCCTCACCAAGCAGCTCAACCTGCACGCGACCATGATAGCGCGGCATGAAGATACCCCCACGCACCGCCGTTGTAATCATGATCGGCGCGTCACCACGCAGCCCATCCGGCTCGGCAAATGGCCCCTTGACGACGATGCCCAGGTACGTGCGTTTATCGGTAACGCTGCGAATGCGTATCAACGCCTGCGAGGGCGCCTTGGGAATATCATCCCTCGGCAATAGAATAGTGATGGTGTTATCCTCGCTTGATGGCAGGTCGAACATCGTGCGCCCTATCGCGGTGCTGTATTCGGGCGGTTCATTGTATGCCCCACCGGCCTCTGCGCTATCCGCGCGCAGTTGCTCAAATACTTCATCAGGAAGCGGCAGGTGCATCCTGGTGCCGGAATTGTGGTTATCCATCATGAGGAGTGCCTCCTTCTTATCTCGTCTCGCGCTCTCCAAGGTAGCGGAATGGCTCGCCGGCCTCGGCATAGGCCTGCTGGATCATGCTTTGAAATGTACCTGCGCCAAAGGTGGAGCGGCAGATCATATCCGCCAGGTCGATCAGCATTGGAAAGCCGCGATGTTCTTGCAGCACGCTATCGGCCATTACAATCAGGGCCGCCAGGTGCGCGCAATCGCGATGCGCGTAAAACATGCGCACCGGCGCCTGGGCCGATGCCCTGTACACGCCGATCACGATTTGCGGCCCCAGTTCCTCCACGAACTCCCGCACACGCGCCTTCAGCCCTGTCTGCACGGGCAGGTTCCCGCTCGCGATATCGCGCATCGATTGCAGCGGCGTGTCGACCAGCGCGAATTCAAGCGGGTCGAGCGCATCGCCCAGCGTAAGCCAGACACGATCAGCGGGCGCGCTTACCACAAACACCCAGCGTTTATGCTCCATCAGCAGTCCGCGCCACATCTTCATACTGTATTCCAGCAGCGGCATCTGTTTGTTGATGACCAGCCCTCCTCCGGTCAGCAATTCATAAGGCACAGGATGTCCGTGGCCCATACGCCATACCGCCTGCGATTTATGCAGCAGGATAGCGCGTTCCGCGTAAATCATGATGCCGCGCTGGGTGAAATCGCTGAGCCGGTCGCGCGTGCTTTGTGTCGCGTCGGTGCTGTCGCGCTTCCTGCGCTGTTCGAGCAAAGCGATGGCTTCATTAATCGGATCAACGCCGCCCATACGCAGGTCGCGGCGATACAGGCGATGCAACCAGGTACCCGCGTCCCCCTGGTACGAGACAAGCGAAACGCCTATCTGCGCCAGCGTAATCGGCAGCGTATCGTGAATCGTACTCGTCCCATCGCACGCCTCGACGCCGCCATTGAAGAGTAGCCCACGGTGAATCTGCTCGATGGTTGATACATCGACCTTGTAACACCCGGCATTTTCAGGCGCCTGTGGATGTTTGAAGGCCTTCGGGAACAGCTCCGAGCGGATTCGTTCGCGAATTCTTCCACCCTGCTTTACCGCGTCCGCGACCTCGCGCTCGAGTTTCGCGTACATATCCGCGAGATCTTCTCCCAGTCGCCAGGTATCGATATCGAGCGTTTGATCCACCGATTCCCCGAAGGCCGCCTGGAACTCGTCGCCTCTCATTGCCAGGGCATGATCCTGACCGGCATCATCCGGCGGATGTTTGTCAGCTGCCTGGTCGTTTTGCATCGCAATCTTCTTCTTCTTACCCTACCCCATGCTCTCTCTATACTACATTCCCGACTCCTGTGTTTATTTTGACACAAATATTAGAAAATTTCATCCCCTGTTGCAAAAAGCCAGTCATGCACACCCGATTCTCCTAGTTGTGCAAGGATATAACGGGCATAAGCATCCGCAATCGCCGCCGGTAAACCATATGTGCCCAGTAACTGCTGCGTTAAAAAGGACAGCCGCCTGTTAAAACCACGCGGAGCTGCCGGCGTACCCATCATCTCCTGCAAGGATGAGGCGGGCGCGAGCAATTCCAGGGCAAGACGGTCGGCGCGATTCTCGACATCAAGTACAATCGACTCCGGCAGGCCATCGTCTGGCCGCTCCATGAAATGACTCATTGTGCCCAGCGAAACATTGCTGAGAACGGCGTGGACGCGTTCCGATATCGTGGGCGGGCGGTCGCCATTCAACACGGGCAGAATGGAAGGCCCAAGAATCATGACCGCCCGCCGGCGCGGAGCCTGGTAATCGAGCAAGAAATGCGCCAGTTCGTGCGCCAGGGTGAAACGCTGCTCATCTTCGGAGTCGCCGGCATCGTAAAAAATAGTCCCTTTATCTCTATCGGCCAGCAGGCACCCGTGCAGGCGGCGATTATGCCCTGGCATGGAATAGGCAATGCCCACTTTCTGTGTCCATTCCAGCACATCGGCAACGCGCAATCCGGGAACACCGTATAGCTCAAGCGGCATCGTCAGCGTGATCGCCATTTTGATATCGCAGGGATAGCCGGGCGCTTCTCCCGCGAGCGCCCAGAATTCCTGCGCCGTATTCTCGATGAGAAAAGCGCTATTCATCACCTGGCCCGGCCTCATCTTCTTCATTGTCATCTTCATAATCGCGCGCGGCCAGCAATGCTGGCAGCGTAGCATTCTGCCTGGAACTGAGCGCCTCTCGCGACTCGGCAGCGCGGATCAGCAGCGCCAGTTGTATCGCATCGGCACCAATATAGCTGGCGATGCGCTCAACGTCCTGGCGAAAATGAGGAGCCGGTCGCGGGCGCTCGCAGAGAGCCAGCTTTGGCAGCGCCTCAATATCGCATCCCAACTTAGCCGCGAGCTGCTGATCATCCAGCCCCTCCTGCTCTGAATAGAGAGCAAGCGGCCCGGCCAGCAAATTGGGGCGTCCTTGTGCAAGCAATGCCAGGCGCTCGAGAGATGGATGTTTGGAATTCATGAAAGTTTCCCTCCTGTACGTTGAAGCTCTTGTTTGACGTGGCGGCGTAATCGCTTCGTGATGCGATTTTTTGCCAGTTGAACCTGTTTGAGACGCTCATCTTCGGGCTGGTCACTGAGTCCCAATGCGCGAGCATATGGCTCTGGCGAGCGAATCCCATTCATGAGCAGGGTCACGATTCGACGTTCGATGGCATCGGGAAATGCCTGGCTGATGATCTGCATAAGCGCTTCCGCCTCCAACAGCCCCTCTACCATATCCGCGATTCCCAGGCTACCGGCAATGTCCTGCTCTTGAAAACTGGGATCGAAGATGGATACCTGGCGCTTTGTGGTACGATGTTCTTTGGCCCGCGCATTGAGGAAATCACGATAGGCGGCCATAACCAGGTAACTATGCAAACCGGCACGCGCCGGATCATAGCTTTCCGGCTTATCATGATAATCCAGTAGCGCCTGGCCGACGGCCTCTTCAACAAGCGCGGAATCCGCATAGCTGCCCGCGCGCCTGCCTACATCCTGCACGAGTGAAGCATAGAATGCCTCGGCAAGCTGCGCAAAGGCAACCGGGTCATCCCTGGCGAGAATTCGTTGGTGAAAGTCATATTCTTGTGCTGTTGCTTTCATGTTACTAGTGACTCCTTGTCGCTATGATTATTCTGCTATATGTTGTTCCCATAGCAGAGCCGGCTTTGGACAAAACGACGAAAAATTTCATCTTTTCTTGAACACCAGCACATACTCTTCGGGATAGGCGCGCACATCGCTTTGCGCGGTCGAGGAGAAACGCCCGGACTTTTTATCGCGCGTACTCACCAGCACGCGCGCAGGCACCTTGCGTACAATCCTGCGTTCCAGGTCCAGTCCAACCTGGGCGGCCATCTCACAGAGTCCCTGCGCGGTCGGAATAGTAATACCACGGCGATAAGAATCGCCAACAACCAGCACCAGGTACTTGCCAGGAATAGTGACCCGCGCCATCTCGCCCATGGCAAGAGACATATCTTGAAAATAGTGTTGCAGGGCGCGCACCTCGCGATGCACCGTCTGCGTCAACGATCCGCTTGCCAGCAGTGACAGTTCGGCCAGCGCCGCATCGACACTGGTCGAACCGGTTTGCAGCAAGGTAAACTGTTTCGACGACGCGCGATGAGAAACGCCTTTCGAGCCAATCCATGCTTCCTCTCCAGCAGGAACAATACCATATCGCTCGAACCAGAGCTGCGTGAGCTGGTGAATCTCTTTGTATTCGTAGCAGGTAGCATAGGGCGGGCTGGTAACAAGCAGGTCAAGCGAGGCATCAGGCAAGCTAAGTTGCCGCACATCTTCATGCGCAATACGGCAGCGATCTCCTATTGCAACCGGGTCGAGTCCGCGTTGCTCGATATCCTGCCAGTAGAGGCGATTGCGCTTCAGCATATCGCGTACCTGCCTGCGAAACTCATCGGCGGGGTCGCCCAGCACTTTATGAACATCTTTCTGTGCCTTGGTGCTGCCACTGAGCCAGGTGGAACAGCGCCGCAAAATATTGGAAAAGCCGCACAGGAAGAACGCGCGCGCGTCGCCCTCGCTATACAAAAGAATGCGTTGCAGAATAGCCGCGAGGCTCTCGCGATACGGCAATGGAAACCAGTAGGTGAGGCGTTCTTCTGCGCTGGCATGAGCGCTATCAATAGCCTTGATCGCCTCGATTTCAGAATCTGTCAAATGCCGCCTGCCAATGCGAGGAACCCCGTCAAGCTGAGCCTCAAGCGCTGTCCAGGCCGTCAAAAGGTTAGAAGGAACAAGCGGGCGACATTTAGCGCGGCTGATGAGCAGGGCAACCGCGTTGATATCCGCGCCCCAGAAACGCCTGCCAGCGCGCAGGGCCTCGATTCCGGTCGTCCCTGAACCAACAAACGGGTCGCCGACAAGCTCGCCAGGAGCAGAATAGGCTTCGATGAGCCGTCGCACGAGTTGCGGAATGAATTTGGCGGGATAGCGATGATAGCCATGCGGCCCCCACAAGGTCTCCTCGCGCGTCAAATGCGCGAAAGACCAGTCTTCTTCTGAGGGATCTTCTTGATTGTCAAATAAGGGATAGCTCTCTCCGGTAAGATACACTTTTTGCGCCATAGCCATGCACTCACCCCTTTTTTATGCATAGTGTACAAAAGCTCAGGCGCATTGGCAAGATATCAATTGACAGCGGATGAGTTTCTGCTTACCCCACCGCCGCCATATCTGCCCGCATCTGCTCCAGGTGGGCAATCAGATGCCCGGTCACAAATTCCTCGATGAACCAGTCGAGGGATTTCTCGCCATAGCGCACATGCACACCCGTCAATTGCAGGTCGCTATCCTTCAAATTGTCCAATACTTCTTGCAGGCGCGCATAGGCGGGGGGCAACAGGGTTTTGATCTGTTGCAGGCTATCGTGGCTATGCTCTTCGATGGCGCGCAGGCGGCCCTCGTGTTGCATCGTGCGCCCAAAATTCTGCCCTGGATGGGCTACCAGCTTCTCGATCTCGTTGGCCCAGTAGGGCATGAATTCAACAATATGCGCCAGGTTTTGCATGATCGACCATTCGTTTTCCGCCGGCGCTTGATAGAGTTTTGTCGAGTCTAATTGGGCCAGTGGGCCGTCAATAAGCCGATTGAGTTCGTCGTAGGAATGCTGCACGCTGAGGCGAATGGCCTCTACCTGTGGATTGGCTGGTGATGTAGTCATGTCTTTGCCCCTTTACTTACAGGTTGTTTTCTTCCATTATGCTATAGAAATCGGCAAACAACAACCGCAAAGGAGTTTCCACGATGTATATTCCCACCTTTACTGATGTCCTGCTGGCGCAACGCCGCATTCGCCCCTATTTGCCGCGCACACCCTTGCACAGCTACCCGGCCATGAATGCCCTGCTCAACGCCGGGGTCTATATCAAGCATGAGAACTATCAACCGGTCGGAGCATTCAAGGTGCGCGGTGGAATCAACCTCATCTCGCAACTGACGCCCGAAGAGCGCGAACGAGGCGTGATCGCGGCCTCTACCGGCAACCACGGGCAATCGGTTGCCTATGCCGCGCGGCTATTCGATGTCCAGGCGCGTATTGTCGTGCCCGAAAAGGCGAATCCCGGCAAGGTGGCCGCGATGCAGGGCATGGGAGCCGAAGTCATCTTCTACGGCGCGACTTTCGACGAGGCCAAACAGCATTGCGAGGCGCTGGCGCGGGAATATGGCTATCGCTACATTCACTCCGGCGACGAACCGATGCTGATTGCCGGTGTTGCCACGGAAGTGCTGGAGATGCTGGAAGATGAGCCGGAATTAGAGGTAATCATCGTACCCATCGGCGGTGGTAGTGGCGCTGCCGGAGCCTGTATCGCGGCACAGGCCATCAATCCGGCCATTCGCGTGATAGGCGTGCAATCGGAAGCATCTCCGGCGGCCTACGAATCGTGGCGGCAGCGCCGCCTGGTGAATGCGCCCAATCGCACATTGGCCGAGGGCCTGGCAACGGGCACACCTTTTGAGCTACCCCAGCAGATCATGCAGCAATTGCTGCACGAATTCTTGCTGGTGACAGAAAATGAGATCATGCAGGCAATGGTCTGGATGATCGAGCGGGCGCACACGCTAGCCGAAGGCGCGGGAGCCGCGTCTCTGGCAGCCGCCTACAAGCTGCGCGAAGAACTGCAAGGCAAAAAAATCGGCCTGGTCTGTTCCGGTGGCAACACCTCGCTGGAACACCTGAGGAAAGCCCTGGGAGTGCTGTAGGGACAGGGACAGGCCGCTGTCCCTATAGGTCGCCCTCCATCCAGCTTTGCACCACATCCCAAAAGCACAACCGTGGTTAAGAAATGGTTGAGTTTTTGGGATTTTGGTACTATTTTTCACCCCTTACTGTTCCAAAATTTGACGAACCACAGTCTATTCCTGTAGAGTCATCAGAAAGCTATGACGAAAACTGTAGTAGACAAGACTAGTAAGAGGTAGGATATGCCGCAATTCCGCCCATTTGCACCATTTCCGGAAACAAATGGAGTTGGCTTGATAGAAAAGCCAGAGGAAGAAAACATTCCAGCTTACCCGACCGTTAGTCCCAGAGAGAGCGACTTCAAAGGTCCCACCCCTATCACTACCATTAGATGGGATGAGGGCGACCACAAGGGTTCCACCCCCACCACTGCTCCTCTCCCGCCCCTACTGAATTTGTTCCCAGGACAAGTTGCAGAAACCGGTACTCGCACTACCGAAGATCTCAAACCTGTTTCAGATACAGCCCCGTCAACCGGCCCAATATCTCTTACGAGCGCTTTGAAGGCCACGATGCCGGCTGATAAAGCCGCTCAAAAGCGCATCGTGATTATCCCTGGCACAATGAAAAGCAGGGTGTCCAATGCGACTGATGCGCCGGCAAAACGTAAGAATTCGCGGCTCCGCAATGGCATCATCCTGGCCGTGATGGGAGTTATCCTGGTCACCACGCTGCTGTCATTGACTCCCCTGGCTTCCGGTCAGGGCGCGACTCCACCGCTGATCCGCTTCGGAATCTGGGTGCAATCGCAGGTGGCGAACTGGCAGATTATTTCTCACGACAACACGCCGCCTGTTGCTCAAGATAATCCTCCTCAGATACAAGCTCCCCCTCAGATGCAATTGCCGAAGAGCCAGTATATTGCCATCGCGCAACAGGACGCGATAAACGCGGGCATCTCCCCCGATTATTTTGTGCGGCAGATCAACCAGGAGAGCGGTTTTAATCCCAACGCCTATTCCCCCTCCGGGGCCGAGGGCATCGCCCAGTTCATGCCTGCGACAGCCAGGGGACTCGGTATCGATCCCTGGGATCCTATCCAGGCATTGCGCGCTGCCGCCAACGTAATGGCCGGTTATGACCATCGATATGGCGGCAATTACGCCATGGCCCTGGCCGCCTACAATGCAGGTTCAGGCACCGTTCAATGGGCCGTTCAGAACTGCGGCTCGAACTGGATGAGCTGCCTGCCCGCGCAGACACAAAATTATATCTATGTCATCATGGGGATATGAATCAGTAGTGCGTCAAGATTATTGAAAGGGATATAGCCCAGGAAGATAGTTCCAAAGCAGGTGAGAAGCAAAATCCAATTGCGCCCGCGAAAGAAGACAACGAGTAACAGGATGGGATAGATTTTTGTCAGTGTTGCCATACCAATCAAAAATCCGGTCAGGACCTGCCCTTTGCGTCCATCCGTGCCAAAGATGGTCGCGCTCAACGCCACCAGCACCGTAAATAGAATAACCAGTACATCAAGATGGCCCTCAATGGCGAATTCAACAATCGGAAGCGGGCACCATGCATAGATAACGACCCGCCGTGCATCCAGCCCTTTCTTTGCAAGCAGCCATGCCAGCGCCCCGCAGGTTACCATGTCACATAGAACGAACAACGCTTTTAGCCCCAACAGGTTGGTTGAGGAAAGCAAGTATCCCACCACAAAAAATAGCTCGGCTCCTGGCGGATATTTGGTAGGCGTATTGCGGAAGCTTTCAACTTGACAATCCTCCTTGCTATACCATACAATTTGATATATCCATATGGAGATATGAGAGTCACCGATGTGCATCTCAAAAGGAGCGTCACCATGACTACGACCGCCCTACGCAGCGAAGAGGACGTACTGAATCGCATCCACAAGCAGCAGTTGATCGAGTCCATCGACCAGATGAGTCCTGTCTACCTGGAAGGAATGAAGCGCATTCTTACCGTCTCCGCCGATACGGAATTGATCAGCGCACCCGCATATTACCACGCCGCCGTGCATGCCCCATCCCTTAACACCTTTGGTACCGCCGTCTCAATTATACAGGATGAATTGGGACACGCGCACATCGCCTACCGGTTAATGCGCGATCTAGGGGTGGACACCGAAGCATTGATCTTTGAGCGCGACCCCCGTAATTTCAAGTACCCATATGCATTTGACGTTCCGCTGGATAGCTGGGTGGAACTGGTCGTCGCCAACGCCTTCTACGACCGCGCCGGCTATACCCTGCTCGGCGATGTCTATCAAAGTACCACTTTTGGCCCCTGGAAGCGCGCGCTGGTGAAGGTAGACAAGGAAGAGACGTTCCACCTGCGCCATGGCGAGCAGGGCATGCGCAGGATCAACCAGGACCGCGCCGGACACGAGGAGCTGCAAAAGGCTGTGGACTGGATGTTCCTGCTGACCGTCGAATGGTTCGGCCTGCCCGACGACCTCAAGAAGCATAGTGAGCAACTCGATTACGGCTTCAAGGGCCATAGCAACGACGAATTGCGCCAGATCTGGATGTCTACCGCCGTACCGCTGTGCAACGAACTGCAACTGAAGGTTCCCGCGCACTACGACGAAGAGCAGAAAAAATATGTCATCGATTGTCCGTTCCCGGCACATTTCGATGCGAAGGCCAAGCACTGGCTGCTCGAAGATGGTCCCTGCACCTGGGACGACGTGATGAAACGCTGGAAGGCGCGCGGCCCCAAGAACGAGGAATTTGTCGGCATGGTGCAGCGCGGCAAACGCGAGATGCTGCGCCTGTTGGAGCAGGATTGAATCATGGCGACTACGTATCCATCACTTGAAACCCACCCGCAAAACGATACGTCATGTCCCGCCCTGTGGGACGCGCTACGCGATGTAGAGGACCCGGAGATCCCCATCAGCGTGGTCGATATGGGCCTGATTGTCGATATAAAGCAGCAAGACGGCATTGTTGCCCTTAAGCTGACCTTTACAGCAATGGGATGCCCGGCGATGGACTTCATTATGGACGATATTCGCACGCGCCTGCTGCGCGAACCGGGCGTGCGTGAAGTGCGTATCGAGACCGTCTGGGACCCCGTCTGGACCAAGGCGCGACTCAGCGAAGAGGGAATAGATATCCTGAGAACGTGGGGGATTGCGACATGAATACAACAACGACCGAAACGGCGCCATCTCCGGCGACCAGGCGCCAGGCATTAAACGAAACACAGGTCTGGCAAGTCTACGCGCGCCGCAAATACGATGAGCCACTGCACGAAATCGGCAACGTAATGGCCGATGACGTAGAACTGGCCAAAGTCTACGCGCGCAGTATTTACGACGAGTTCAGCTGGATCGAGATGGTGCTTGTACCGCGCAATTGCATTGTTACCGTGATCGAATCGTGATCGATTGTAAGGGCCTCAGCCATGTCATTCTGAGCGAGAGCGAAGAATCCGGGTGCGACGAGGCACAATCGGGAAGCAACTGCTGGTCGTGTCATTCTGAGCGAGAGCGAAGAATCCGGGTGCGACGAGGCAGAGATTCTTCGCTCTCGCTCAGAATGACATGGCCAGGCATCTCGGATTACCGATCTTGATTGTAAAAACCCATTATCGGCCAAAAGGAACAAAAACATATGTCCAACACACGCATAGACAACGCGGCGCTATTCGCCATCCTATCATCCCTGGCCGACAACAAACAGGCCATCGGGCGGCGCTATGCCTACTGGTGCAACGGCGCTCCGGCATTGGAAGCTGCCGTCGCCGCCGCCGCCATGACACAGGACGAATTGGGGCACGCGCGCACGCTCTATCCACTGCTCGAAGACTTCAAGCAGGCCGAAGCCGATCCCGCCCAGATCGAGCCAATGACGCGCACGCTCAACTACCACCTTGCCTATCTCGACCACGACTTCTCGGGCTGGGCCGACTTCGTCGCCACCAACTTCCTGCTGGATAACGCGCTCACAACGTTCTTTGAGTCCGCCGAGAACTCGACATACGAGCCGCTACGCCAGCGTTCGCGTAAAATCGTGCAGGAAGAGCGCCTGCACCAGATGCACGCCGAGGGCTGGGTGCGCCGCCTGGCGAAAACCGGGGGCGCTGTACGGGCGGCGCTCGCCAACTCGCTCGCGCGCCTGTGGGATGAGACGCTGTGCTGGTTCGGCCCCAACGACGATCCCAATATGCAGCAACTCTACCATGAGGGGATTATCGACGCGACCCCCGATGAGTTGCGCAGTCGCTACCTGCAAAAGATCATGCCCACGTTAAGCGGCCTGGAAATGGACGTACCCGTTTCCTTCGACGCGACAACCAAACGCTGGGAACCCAACCGGCCACTACCCTGGCAGGAATGGGATGCTACAAGCAGGCGGCTGCCCGCGCAGGATACCGCGAAGGTGAGTTGAGATGGGATATAATACAAACAACCTGGATGGGGCTGCGAAAAAGGCCGTGGTAGTCTGCCCTTTTTGCGGCTCAACTGATACCGAGCTATTCTCGCTGTTCGGCCAGCAATTGCTGACTGTACAATATTATTGTAACACGTGTCATACCCCTTTTGAATGTATCAAGGATGATGACATCCTGGACGCCTATGCAAGAGGAAAGGAAGAGCGATCATGACAACAACAACTGAACGAACGCTGGTCAATTATACGGTAACCGATGGCATTGCCATTATCGAGTTGACGAACCCGCCCGCCAACACCTACAGCTACGAGATGATGCGCCAGCTGGACGAGGCTATTTTGCAGGCGCGTTTTGATGAAAATGTGCATGTATTGTTGCTGCGCGGGGCAGGCGAAAAGTTCTTCTGCGCCGGCGCTGAAATCTCCATGCTGAACTCAGTATCCCCAACCTTCAAATACTATTTCTGCCTGCACGCCAACGAGACGTTGCTGCGGCTGGAGCAGACGCCCAAGCTGGTCATCGCCGCGCTCAACGGGCATACGGTTGGCGGCGGCCTGGAGATCGCGCTGGCCTGCGATATTCGCATCGCGCGCCGCGATGCCGGAAAGGTTGGCCTGCCGGAGATCAATCTTGGTGTGCTTCCCGGCACCGGTGGCACGCAGCGCCTGGCACGCGCCCTGCCCAAGAACAAGGCCATCGAAATGATGACCGAGGGCAAGCTGATCAGCTTTGAGGAAGCCCAGGAACTCGGCCTCATCAACTACATCTACGATTCCGAGGGCTACTGGGACAAAGTCATGGAGTACGCGCGCGGCTTCTGCCCACCCAATAAAGCATCGAAGACCGTCGGTCGCATCAAGCGATCCGTGCAATCCGGAGCCGAGGTTTCGCTTTCCGAAGCCCTGGCCATCGAGCGCGAGTTGCAACAGCTCTGCTTCCAGAGCGAGGATGCCAAAGAGGGTCTCGCGGCCTATACCGGGAAACGCCAGGGGAAGTTCGCGGGTAAGTAGTTTTGCTGATCGACGCTTATCATGACCCTGAGGAGCGTGATAAGCGTCGATCACAAAATACCAGTAGGTAGTATGTATGCCCGACTTGCATATTCGTCGTCACAACAACATACTCTGGCTGATTCTTGACCGGCCCCCGCTCAACATTCTCTCTATCGAGATGCTGGATCACCTGACGGCGGCCATGCGGCAGGCCATCAAGAACGCGCCGGGGTTAATCGTCATCACGGGGGCGGGCGAGCGTGCTTTCTGCGCCGGGGTTGATATACACGATCACCTGTACGGGCGCGAAAAAGAGATGCTGCGCGCCGTGTACGATAATTGCGCGGCCTTTGAAGAATTGCGTGCGCAACATATTCCTACCGTGGCGCTGGTAAAAGGTCACGCGCTCGGCGGGGGTTGCGAATTAGCCGCTCTATGTGATACCGTGATTGCCCGCGAAGACGCGACTTTCGGCCTGCCGGAGATCAAACTTGGCGTCTTTCCACCGGTGGCTGCCGCCTATTTCCCCTCATTGATCGGTCGCGTTGCCACAATGCGCCTGATGCTGACGGGCGAGACCCTTTCTGCTGACGAGGCATTGCGCCTTGGCCTTGCCCATCAAGTCCTCTCCTCGCGCCGCTTCCTTCCCGATGCTGAAGAACTCCTTACCATGCTGGCAACCCCGAACATGAACGGGCTGGTACGTTCATAGTTTGTAGAAACAGGAGCCAGGGCAACCGCAAGAATGCGAGCGGGAACTTTTCTCTCCTGGCAAACGTTCAGAAAGTAGTTTCAATCACTCAACGGATTGAGAAAAGGACCTGGCGCCTGCCGCTCTTATGAGCGACCGGAAGCACCCAAACCTGAAAAGGTCAAACGCAAATACACCTGGAAATAAGGACGATAGCGAGGTAAGGAGTTACTCTAATGCGTACATTGCAGATATCGAAACGGAAATCGTTGCTTATGGTTGTTTCGCTCGTCATAGTAATGACGTTCATCCTCTCGGCCTGTGGCGCCACGGCAGGGGCGGGATCAGGGTCCGGCTCAAGCGGGAGCTCGCCAACGCCAACCCCTACCGCCAGTGGCACGGGCGGCACAGCTGATGGATGCCCCAGCAGCGCCACCGTGAGTTCTAAGCCAAAACCCAATGTCACAGTAAATCTCAAGGATATGAATTCCACGGTGACCGCGCATGTTGCCGATATCATCGAAGTCGATCTGCCGTTCGGGCAGATGTGGCAAGGCCCGGCCACTGTACCGAGCAATTTGACGCTGCAACAGCCCGCCGGATACGCACAGTCGGCCAGCAAGGTCTGCGTCTGGCAATTCACCGCTCAGAACGCCGGCACTGCCCAATTAATATTCGCCGGCAGGGCCATCTGTAAGAAAGGCCAGGCCTGCCCGCAATACGTGATGCAGGTGCCATTTACAATAGATGTGAAGTAAGACTCATCCGGCTTTGGGGACAATACGAAGCGGCCTGGTGGCGAACGCGCTGTCAGGCCGCTTCGTATTCTTCCTGAACTTGCTCAGGCCTTGATCTTCGCGTTTTTCGGGTCATACAACGGCTCTTTCATCACCGTTGCCCCGTATCTCACTCCGAACAACTGCACTTCTACCCTGGTTCCCGCCGACGCGTACTCGACGGGCAAATAGCCATAGGCGATACTTTCCCTGATAGTATAGCCATAGCCGGCGCTCGTCACGCGTCCCAGCACCCGCTCTCCATCGACCTCTAAAAATGGCTCGCCTCCCAGGGCCACGGCTCTGGGATCGTCAAGCACCAGGCAGCACAGCTTGCGTGTCACACCCTGCGCCTTGATGCGTTCTAAAGCCGCTCTGCCGAGGAAATCGCCTTTCGCCAGCTTGACGGCGAAACCAAGCCCCGCCTCATAAGGGTTGTATTCCGAATGAATATCGGTGCTCCAGTAGCGATAGCCCTTCTCCAGGCGCAGCGATTCGATGGCGCGGTAGCCCGCCGCGACGATGCCCAATGGTTGCCCGGCCTCCCAGAGCGTATCCCAGAGTTTGAGGCCATATTCCATAGGAGCGTAGATTTCCCAGCCGAGTTCGCCCACGTAGGTAACGCGCAGAGCCAGGGCCGGAATATCGCCTATCGCCACCTGCCGGGCCGTCAGATAGGGAAAGCCTTCATTGGAGAAATCGTCTTCACTGACCTGCTGAATCAGGTCGCGCGCTCGCGGTCCCCACACGCCAATGCAGCAGCGGCTGGAAGTAATATCGTTGACATATACCGAGCCATCAGCAGGCATCTGGCTGCGAATCCAGGCGAGATCGTGGTTGCCAAAAGCGGTGCCGGTAATGATCTGGAAACGGTCAGGAGCCAGGCGCGTGACGGTCAGATCGCACTCTATGCCGCCGTGTTTGTTCAGCATCGAGGTGTAGGTGATGGCTCCCACCGGCTGATCCACCTGGTTACCGGTAATATATTGCAGGAAGGCCAGCGATCCGGGGCCGATTACCTCTATTTTGCTGAAAGAGGTCTCGTCGAATAGCGCGACACGCTCGCGTGTTGCCACGTGTTCCGCGCCAATAGCAGGCGACCAGTAGCGAGCGGCCCACCCATAGGGCACGGGCCAGTTCTCGCCTTCAGCAAGGCGTTCGTTGGGCGCGAACCAGTTGGGCCGTTCCCAACCGACTTTCTCGCCAAAGACCGCGCCCAATTCCTCAAGCCGGTTGTAGACAGGACTGAGACGCAGCTTGCGCGCGCTGCCGCGTTCCTGGGCGGGATAGCTGATATCGTAATAGGTGCTGTACACCTCGCGAACGCGGGTCGCGATGTAGCGGCGGCTGGCGGTATAGGCTCCAAAACGACGCCAATCCATGTGCCAGAGATCAAGGCCCGGCTCGCTATCAACAATCCACCCGGCAATCATCTTGCCGACTCCCCCGGCCCCCGAAACGCCATGCGCGCAAAAACCACAGGCCGCCCACAAACCGCGCACTTCTGGCGACTCGCCGAGAATAAATTCTCCATCCGGCGTAAACGATTCCAGGCCGTTTACTCGCCTCGCCAGTTCCACATGCTTTAAAGCAGGAATGCGCTCGACACAGCCCTTCATCAAGCTGGCGAAACGCGGTGGGTCGAACTCGAGGATGGTCGGATTGGGAGTACCGGGAATGGCATCGACAGCGAGCGCTGCCGGATTGCGTTCGTAGCCGCCCAGTACCAGACTCTGCCCGTCCTGCCGGAAATAGACCAGTTTGTCGGGGTCGCGCAAATTGGGGATGGTAGTGTCTCCGGCCAGTTCGGGCAGCGGAGCGGTCATGACGTACTGGTGCTGCATGGGAATAAGCGGAATGGCGATGCCGGCCATGCGTCCGATGCGCGGCGACCAGATGCCGGCGGCAATCACCACAATCTCGCTGCGAACGCGACCGCGCGAAGTCTGAACGGCCTGCACGCGCCCATTCACTACCTCGATTCCGGTCACGCGGGTATCCGCGTAGAAGCTAGCTCCACGCTGCCGGGCAATATTCGCCATCGCCTGGGCCAGCACAGGCGCCTTCGCGGAGCCATCGCTAGGAAGATAAAGAGCGCCCTCGACTCCTTCCAGACTCATCAGTGGAAACAATCTTTTCGCTTCACCCGGACTAATCAACTCGGCTTCCAGGCCAACACTTTTCGCGAATCCGACCTGTCGTCGGAGTTCTTCCATACGTTCTTTAGAGGATGCCAGGCGCAGGCTGCCCACCGAGAAATAACCGGGATTGCCATCGACCGCGAGTTGCTTGTAAAGCGAAACGCTATAGACCAGCATTTTTGTCAGGCTGACGGAAGAGCGCAGTTGACCCACAAGCCCTGGCGCGTGCGAAGTGGTGCCACCAATCAGCGGCCCCTGTTCAAGCACAACGATGTCACGCCATCCCAGTTCCGTGAGGTGATACGCAATACTCGAACCCGCGATGCCGCTGCCAATAATGACTACGCTGGCCTGCTCGTGCATAAAGAAGTCTCCTGTGATGAATATGTCAATCTCCATCTCCTACATCGCGCAGCCATTCTTCAAACGGCGACGTTTCGACGTTATGCAGGAAACGGTTGAGGTGATGATAGGCGTATGCTTTGTAATCAAAGTCCAGCTCGGAAATGCCCAGTTGCAAAAATCCCCAGAACGATTCGCGCAAATCCGAAGCGAGGCGCATGAGGTGCAGATGAGCCAGGTCCACGGGACGCACTTCACCAAAGTATGAGCGCAGCAGTAGCTCGCATTGTTCCTCGTTCAACGACTGGTTGACGGAAAAGTTGCCCAGGTCGAAGAACATATCCCCCATCGCCGCGTATTCCCAATCGAGTATCCAGATACGCTGCCCATCATCGATAAAATTGCTGGCCAGCAGGTCATTATGGCATGGCTTCGGCTCAAAGGTGCTCCCTGGCGCCTGTTCAATGCGTGCCATCAACGCGAAAACCTGGGGCAGCATGTCTGGAAACGAGACGCCATATTCGAGCGCCAGCTTATGGTAGTTACGCACGGTCTCGAAAGGCGAGAACGTGCCAGGGAAAGCAGGCCCGGCATGGTAGCGTTTCATGGCATCGACGATGCGACGCAGCACCGGGGGTCGGGCCGCGGCTTCCGGCGTCAGGACATCGCCATCAATGAAGCGTGTTACCAGCACCTCTTCAGACGCGAGAAAATGAACTACTGGCGCTCCGACACCAAGTGAAGCAGCAATCGCCGTAGAGACGCTCTCACGCTCGCGGTCGATGCCAAGCAGGTGCGTCCCTTTGCCACCGATGCGCAGCACAAACGTTTCACCGCCGGTATCCACGCGATAATTCTGGTTCGTGATGCCGCCCGGCAGCGGAGTTACCTGGATATCTGAAGCATTCCAGCCCGGCACCTGGCTTATAATGCGCTTAAGGCGTGAATCCATACAGTCCTTTCCTGGAAAGGCGAATCAAACCTGGTAAATTTTGACAACCCAAATCCGGTTTTTGTTACGATATCATGAGATTACACGCTGCATGAGGTTGCGTCAAGCGGCTGGATTGTCCATAATTTCTCCATATGATATAGCTGGAACCGTACTTCCCATGGCTCAAGGAGTCTTATGACGAATATCAGTTCAATTGTGCGCTTACTGGAACTGCTCTTGCTCATCGCCTTAATTGTGATACTGGTGACGAGAAGATTGCGCATTCCTTATACGCTCGGGCTTGTAGTCGTGGGACTGGCTGCCAGTCTCTCTGGTTTTTTCCCAGGTGTTCACCTGATGCCAGACCTGGTACTGTTCGTTTTCCTTCCTGCGCTCCTTTTCGAGGGTTCCTGGTCGATAGAAACAAAACACCTGCGCCAGAACTGGTTCCATATCTTCTTACTGGTAGGTCCTGGACTGCTGATTTCTGTAATCTTGATAGCGCTACCGCTGCACTTTTTCGGTGGCATCAATTGGTTAACGGCCCTTTTGCTGGGCGCCATTCTTTCGCCGACCGATCCCGTTGCTGTATTGGGATTGCTGCGCCAGTCGAAAGTTGACGCGAACCTCTCGTCGATCATCGAGGGAGAGAGCCTTTTGAACGATGGAGTTGCCGGGGCGCTCTACTCGATCTTTCTCGCGCTCATCCTGCTTTCAATGCAAGGTCAGTCGCTGGCAGGCTTCCAGCCCTGGCTCAACAGCTTCTTGCTGTTCCTGCTCGAAGCCGGTGGTGGCACGCTTATCGGCCTGGCCGGTGGATTTATCGTGAGCCGGCTGGTGAGGTTGATCGATGAACCGCTGATAGAGACGACAATTACCATTGTGACTGCCTATGGAATCTACCTGCTGGCCGATACGCTGCATACTTCAGGTATCCTGGCAGTTATTTTTGCCGCTCTATTGTTGGGCAGTTATGGGCGGCGTACCGGCATGGCGGAGCGCACGATAGAGGCGGTCGATAATTTCTGGAGCGTGATCGCTTTTATTGCGAATGCGCTGGTCTTCCTGCTGGTAGGCGCCGAACTCAATCCCACAAGGTTTCTTTCAAGTACATCATTGCTGCCATTGCTCGTCACGGCGGGTATAACGGTTGTGGCAGTCTTGCTATCGCGCCTGATCGTCGTCTTGATGCTGCCATCGGTAACACAACCGCTCATTCCTGAGACCTTGTGGAGCTTTCTGCCCACCTCGTGGCGCGTCGTCATCTTCTGGAGCGGCCTGCGGGGCGCTCTATCGCTGGCCCTGGTGCTGGCATTGCCCTTAAATATACCCTCATACGATATCCTGGTAACCTCGACGTATGCCGTCGTGTTATTCACCTTGCTGGTGCAGGGTTTCACCTTGCGCTTCGTTTTGAAAGGGCTGCCTTCGGTGTCGAAATAATGATTGATTAGATGAAGCCGCGGATGTAGTGGAGTTTCCTACATCCTGTCAACAGGCTCATTCAGGCTTTCAGGCTTAAAAAAAGATCATCCTATCCTGGTTGTGATATACTTGGCACTAACTGTGGATGACTTGCGCAAGCTGCTTTGATCTGGAGGATAAAGTCATCTCAATTTTCCATGATGTATTGCCACCCGGCGCAGGTGCGAACAATTCTCATAAACAAAGTTGCCGCGATACTCATACCTACCACGGAAGGATATTTCAAAAACATGACGACAGACTCAGCATCTTCCAACGCACGAGCCTATAGCAATCGCATCGGGCTGACGGCCGATTCTCCGAATTTTCCGGCAGATTGGAATTCGGTGATGGAAAAGGTGCGTATTGCCGATGAACTGGGCTACGATTCGATCTGGCTCGGCGAGTCCTGGGGCTACGAACTCTTTACCTCGATGGCCGACCTGGTGCGTGTTACGAAACGCATCAAAATCGGGGCCGGTATCGCCAATATTTACTCACGCACGCCCGCGCTGATCGCCAGCACGATTGCCACACTGGACGAGCGTTCCGGCGGTCGCATGATCCTTGGACTCGGCCCATCGGGAGCCAATGTGATCGAACACTGGCATGGCGTGCCATTCCAGAAGCCGGTGCAACGCACGCGCGAATATGTGGAGATCATTCGCATGATCCTGCGCGGCGAAAAACTGGTCTACCATGGCGAAATCTTCAATCTTGAGCGCGGTTTCAAGCTGCGTTTCACGCCTCCGCGCACGAACATTCCTATTTATATCGCGGCCATGGGGCCGAAAAATGTGGTGCAGTCGGGCGAGATTGCCGATGGCGTCCTGCCCGTCTACTGGCCCGCGAGCAAATGGGGCGCCTTGCGCGCCCAGCTTGACGAGGGAGCGCGTATCGCGGGCCGGCCACCGCACAGCGCCGCCATTGCCCCATATATCACTACTGTGATCATGAGCGAGCAAGCTGATGAAAATGAGCGCGCGACGGCTCGTACTATCGTTGCCTCACCTCTGGCCTACTATATCGGCAGGATGGGCGTCTATTACGCGCAAATGCTGGCGCGCAACGGTTTTGGAGCCGAGGTCGAAACCGTTCAAAAGGCCTGGGAGCAGGGCATGAAAAGCGCCATAGCTGCCGTTCCTGACAACCTGCTGGACGCCACCTCTATTGTTGGCACCCCGCGGGAGATTGTCACCAAACTGGATGTATGGGTGGCAGCAGGCGTGGATGAGCCAATTTTGAGTATGCCCGCTGGCACACCGGATGAGGCGGGAGAGAAATTGGCGGGGCTAATGCAGGCGCTGAAGGGGTAGGGGCCGATTTATCGGCCTCGCTTCCCACGCGCTTCAAACTCGTCCGCGTGCTTCAAACGTTTGCCTACTGATGGATGGTCGTGGAACAGGAATTCGATGATAGGCGATGGCTCGACGTCGGACAGGTTCTGGTTGGCCAGGCGCTTCATTGCTCCCTTGAATGCCTCTACCATACCGGTCGATTGCAGCGCATACTCGTCGGCCTGGTACTCAATTAAGCGGCTAATAGCGTTTCCTAGCGGCATAATGATCAGGCCATACGCGCCGAGCAGCGCCAGCAGCAGCGGTATCGTGGAAGCATCGGCCAGCGCGGGATAGTAATGCCGGGTATCGACCGCCCAGTGCAATATCAGATTCACGATGTACAGGCCGCCCAATGTCAATATCGATTGGCTGATAATGAGCTTCCAGATATCGCGATGCACGTGATGACCTAATTCGTGCGCCAGCACAACCTCGATCTCGTCCGGCGTATAGCGGTCCAGCATTGTATCGCCGATCACGATACGGCGCGTGTTGCCTAATCCCATCAAGGCGGCATTTGCGGCCGTCGTCTTGCTGCTCATATGCATGGTGAAGACGCCGCGCACGCGTGTATGGGCGCGTTCGGCCAGCGCCAGCAAGCGCTTCGACAGGTCGCCTTCAGGCAAGGGAGTAAATTTGTAGAACAGGGGCAAAATCAGTACCGGCGCGAGATTTGCCATAATCACTGTGAAGAACAGCATCACGATAGCGACCCATAACCACCAGCTAGCAGGCTGGAAAGCCAGCAGCACGTAGACCAGCTCGATTGCCAGCCCTTCCAGTACTAAGCCGAGCAGCAATCCCTTGAGCAAATCGCCCAGCCAGCCGCTCAACTTCATCGTTGAAAGCCCGTAACGGTGTGGCAAAACGAAGCCATTGTAATATGCCAGGGGAGCAGTAAGTATCTCGTAGCCCAGCATCAGGATCAGGAAGTAGGCCAGCACCTGCCAGGGGAACCAGCCCGCAACCGGCTGCCATCCTAAAGGCTGCAACAGGTCGCGCAGCCAGCTATTCAGGTTGGTGGCAAGTAAAATGATAACTCCTGCCGCACCTATCGCCATATTCACAAGCGAGAGACGGCGTCGTATCCGCGCGTATTCTTTGGCTTTTTGTTGCCGTCCCGCGTCGATTTCGATGTGTTGTTCTATTTGAATGTCCATGATTGTATTTTCCCGGTATGAAATGTGAAGAGCATGATTTGTTTGCATTTTACCACAACCGGGCCGCTGAAAAGGAATCTCTAACTCATTTCATGATGCATCATCTCATGCCCTGGTCGATTCATCATGCGCAGCATCGGTACGCCGCCGCTGCGAATAAAGCGGATGATCAGCACAGCTGCCAGGATAAGAAAGAAGATGTTCAAGAACGTTGTGTAGTTCCATTGTATCCCTTCGGTGATCGCGACAATATTGCGGTTCTGTGGTACGATGCCCAATGCTCCAAAAAGGAACTCCACAACATATCCGGCAGCGGCCATCGTCACATAGAACGTGACCAGAATATAGGCCATCACCTTCCAGCCGTAATATTTGCGATAAATGTCCAGGATGGGTAGGATGATCAAGTCCGCGAAGATGAAGCTTACCACGCCACCAAAACTAATGCCGCCGCGCCACAAAACGGCCGCCAGCGGCACGTTGCCGACGGAACAGACGAAGCTGATGATGGCGACGAGCGGCCCAACCAGCGGGCCTTCAATTTTCGCGATGGTTGGATCGTTGGAGAAGAAAAACGCGCGCCAGAAAGAATCCGGCACCCAGGCGGCTAAAGCACCGGCAATCAGCAGCCCAATCACAATATCCACCCACACAGAGGCCCAATCCATGACGAAATAGCTGCTCACGGCGGTAAAGCCCTTGCCGCTGAACAACTTTGAGAAAAAAGAGCCGCCGGACACGCTCATATCCATTGTCGCATGTCCCTCCATCCTACCCACCAGATTTTTCTCCGCTTGCGCCTTTGCTGCCTGCACAAGCTGTGGTCTTAGGGTCAAACGGAAGATGATCGAGATAAGAATCACCATGAGGATGCCGCCGATAAATTCCGCCAGCGCGAATTGCCAGCCCATTAATACGATTAAAATGATGCCAAGCTCAATAACAAGGTTGGTAGAGGCAAGTTCGAATGCCATCGACGCGGTGAAACTCGCCCCCTTTTGAAAGATGGAACGCGCCAGGGCGACGGCGGCATAGGAGCAGGAGCTTGAGGCAATGCCAAACAACGTGGCAAAGGTAAGGCACTTCGGCCCGTCGCAGCCAAGCGTCTTAGCCATTGCCTGGTGCGAAACAAGCGCCTGGATAATACCTGAGAGGGTAAAGCCAAGAATTAAAGGCCATAAGATTTCCCAGAACATGCTGAATGACATAAATAGGGCCTGGATGATGCCGTTGAGTATCTGCATAGAGGCTCCATTTCATTATTGACTCGCGAATTTGTTTTTGCTCAACATTATGATCTTCGTAAGACCCATACCCCCCTGGTAGGGGTATATGTTTAGATTGTAGGAGATATTGTCAAGAGGTTACTTACTTCTCATCTATCCGGCATTTCAGGGTACTATCGAATGAACGATATGGCTGGCATCTCAGACTCCTATTGTATAATGTCGTTATTGCTTTTGCAGCATAAGATGAGCCTGAAATATAAAGAAGGAGATTAAAGCATGAGCGAACAGATTGGTTTTATCGGATTAGGGAACATGGGTCAGCCCATGGCCCGCAACCTCTTGAAGGCCGGTTTTGAGCTGCGTGTCTATAACCGCAACCCGGCTAAAGCGGAGCCCCTGGTTGCGCAAGGAGCGCGGCAGGTTTCCCGGCCAGGTGAAGTCGTGGAGCCGGGTGGGATTGTGATTACAATGGTCGCCAATGATGCTGCTTTAGAGCAGGTTGTGCTGGGGGAGAGCGGATTGTTAGAACGACTGGGTTCAAATGGCATCCATCTCTCAATGAGTACCATATCGCCTGCTACAGCGCGAAAACTCGCGGAGCTGCATGCTAAGCACGGAAGTATATATGTCGCGGCGCCAGTTTTTGGCAGGCCGGAAGCGGCAGCGGCCCAGCAATTGTGGATCAACATCTCCGGCCCGCAAGCAGCGAAGGAACGAGCACAGCCCGTGCTGAAGGCGCTTGGGCAGGGCATCTTTGACTTTGGTGAAGACCCCGGGGCCGCCAACGTGGTGAAGCTGGCCGGCAATTTCCTGGTTGCCGCTGCTATGGAAGCAATGGCCGAAGCCCTGACGCTTGCCGAAAAGAATGGTATCGACCGTTCTCAGGTAATCGAGATGTTTGGGCAGACCATTTTCAACAGCCCCATTTATCGCAATTATGGGAAAGCCATCGCGCAAAAGCGTTATACACCGGCCGGTTTCTACCTGTCGCTGGGCCTGAAGGATGTCAGCCTCGTTTTACAAACGGCCAACGAAGCGCGGATGCCGATGCCATTTGGGAGTCTCCTGCATGATCGCTTTATGTCCTCCATCGCTAAGGGGCGAGGCGAGATGGATTGGTCGGCCCTGGCGCTAGGGGTTTCGGAAGATGCCGGTTTATCGTAGCTACCTTCCAGCATTCCCAGGCGGTCTTACACATGTAGGTTTTTAGCAAGCGGTCCAGATCAGTAGGGGTGGGACCCAGCTCGGAAGAGCTCAAAGCGAGTCCCAGCATTCCCAGGGCGGAGCAAGCGCCCCCTCCCCTACTGGTATCCGCACCATTTCGAAAGACCTGCACATGTCAAATTCCTGCCGTTATCCTATGCCCTTACAGCACGTGCGTCTCAAACAGCCGCCACTCGGGATCAAAATCGAAAGCAGCAAGCGCTCGCTCGCCTGCGGGGCCGCGGCGCAGCATGACGCGGGAATTTTTGCCATCCACCAGAATCCAGCAGTTGTGATCGACATCGTAGCGGCAATCTTGCAGCCAGGTGGTGCCGGAATTGATCTCCTGGATAACTCTTCCGCCATCTTTGTCGATGTTGACCAGCAGCGCACGGCCCCGCACCGTATCCGCGACGGTAAAGTGATTCTCGTCCAGCACGCGCACGGCATGAGGATGGTCCAGACCCTCCAATATGGTCTGCCACTCGCCGGTTTCGCGGTCGATGGCAATCACCATCCCCTGGTGGAAAAGCGAGGCCAGGAAGCGGCCGTCGGGCAGTTCCGCGGCTGAATTGATGTGCGTGGTCTGGCTCAACGTCCCATACTGGATAGCGCGATGGTCGGCGCTTTTATCGATCTTGCGGCGGCGACCACCGGGTGTGAACTCGAAGCCGTGGTCGGTCGCCCACCAGCTCCACAGCGTCTCGCCATCGCGGTTGAATTCAAGCAGCAGGTCCAGGCCGGTGCTGGCAACCAGGTAGCCACGGCGCGTGCGCGATATCGAGTGCAGCGCGTTGAACTGCGGCAAACTGACTACATTCTGGCGCAGGCCAAGGTTGGAGTCAACTTCATGCACGCTGCCAAAAGCGGTGACGAAAACACCCCTGTCCGAATCAACCATACCCGCCGCCAGCTTCAGATCAACCGTTTTTTGCGTGCAGCCCATGTCCTCGATCAGGCACAATAGCCCGCCAGGGTCTTCTTCCGGCTTCTGATAACTGCCTAAAACGGTGAGCGGGCACGAAGTATTCGAGCTTGTTTCGGTCCAATGCTTTTTGAGGACCGAATGTTTCGTTGAAATACAACTGAGTAGCAACCTCATCTGTTATCCCTTGAAACCTTTCTTCCAACAGGTGTCTTTTACACCGTTACTTTGCCAGTATCCGCGCGCATCGCCTCGTACCAGGCGAGAGCTTCATGCAATGAGACGACCGCGCCGATGACCACGACTGCCGGGGAAGTGATACCGGCTCTGATGGCGCGGTCGGCAATTGTTTCCAGCGTCCCCGTCACCACGCGCTGCTCAGGCACAGTGCCTTCCTGGATAACTGCCGCGGGGGTATCGGGATGGAGACCGCCGTTTCGCAGGCGTTCGACGATATGTGCTAGCGTGGCGACCCCCATCAGGATGACCAGTGTGCCATCCAGCTTTGCCAGCGCTTCCCAATCCACGCGCGAGAAGGTATGCGCGGCATCTTCGTGCCCGGTCACAATCGTTACCGAGGACGCGAGGTGGCGATGCGTGACCGGTATGCCCGCGTAGGCGGGTACAGCAATGGCCGAACTGACACCGGGCACAACCTCAAACGGGATACCGGCCTGCGCCAACGCCAGCGCCTCTTCACCGCCGCGCCCGAAGACGAACGGGTCGCCACCTTTCAATCGCACCACTATCTGACCCTGCTGCGCATACTGAATAAGTAGCGCATTTATCTGCTCCTGTTTCATACAGTGGTGGCCGGCCCTCTTGCCGACGTAGACGCGCTCCGCCCGCGGATGCGCCTCTTCAAGTAGTTGCGGGCTGGCCAGGCTATCATAAATCACCACATCGGCCACACGCAGGCAGCGCAACCCCTTGACGGTGATCAGATCAGGATCAGCGGGTCCCGCGCCGACGAGGTAGACTTTGCCGGGCTTGCGGGCCGATAAATCGGCCCCCGTCGCTGTATTAATTTGGATAAGTTCATCACTGGTGGACTCGATCAACCGTTCCTTACGCATATGCTCGCTCCTCTTCAAGCCCTGCCGCCAATGTCTTCGCCGGAACCTCAATGCCATATTGTTGCAAAAGAGACGAAGTGATAGCCGTCGCCTGCGCAACATCTCCTTCAACGAGTTCCTTCAACACCTCTGAAGTGTGGTAGTCATTGAAGAATTCATCGCGCTGCTCATACGAGACGCCATGCTGCCGCAAGTATGCGCGAGCCAGGGCCGCTAATTGCAGGTAGGTGCCATAGGCGGGTGGAAAGATTTCTTCCAGGTCGTGGCGAATGCGCTTAGCAAGGCTGGGGTTGGTGCCCTCAGTTGAGACGGCGATTGTCAGCGGTTCGCGGCGCAGGATCGAGGGCAGGATGAACGAGCAATAGGCAGGAACGTCTACGATATTGACCAGTTGCCCGCGTTCCTGCGTCTCATTCCAGATGTCCTGGATGAGCTGCGGATCGTTGGTCGCCGCAACGACGACCAAGGCCCCGGCCAGGTCGCCCGGCTCGTAGGCTTTATAGCGCAACGTAACACGCTTATGTTCGGCCTGCTTCAACAATTCCTCGCAGAATTGAGGAGCTATTACGCGTACTTCAGCGCCACTGGCGCTAAGCCCGGCGGCTTTTTCGGCGGCCACCCGGTCGCCACCAATGACAATGGCCAAACGGCCACGAACATCGAGCATTACAGGATAGTAGTTCGGCATTTATATTTACTCCTGGCGTGGGGCCGATAAATCGGCGATGCCCGCGATAAATCGGGGCCTACAGCACCGTAGGGGCCGATTTATCGTGCCCACCGCCGATTGATCGGCCCACCATCGATTCATCGTGCCCATCGCCGATTGATCGTGCCCACGGCATCACCATAAATTTTTCAGTCACCTGCAATCGGCTGCGCCAACGCCCTGGCCGGTACGTGTTCTTTGACGTGGTCATTGTGGGAATGTCCATTGCTGGCCGGAAGTTGCTCGCCTATCTTTGCCCGCAGGTAATCGATGCCGACGCGGTAGCAAAAATCGCCGAAAGCTTCACCCGGCAGGCGTTCATCGCGCCATAAAACCAGGAGAGGACGAATGGTTGGCGCTAAATCGTGCGTGCGTACTGAGGGCGCGTACAGGATGTTCAGGCGCGTGTTGAGCAGGTCGCCGCCGATGTACACGTTGTAGACATCCTTGGTGCGACCCACAAAGCCGATATCGCCCATAAAGGGGCGCGCGCAGCCGTTCGGGCAGCCCGTCATGCGCATACTCAGGGGCTCACCGGCCAGCCCCAACGCCTGCAAGTCCGCCTCAATTTCCCGTACCACCGCCGGCAATGCGCGCTCGGCCTCGGCCAGCGCCAATCCGCAGGTCGGCAATGCCGGGCAGGCCAGCGCCAGGCGGCGCGTGCCCACTTCAGCCGGGTTCATCGCTATGCCATATTCAGCGAGCAATGACGTGATGGGAACGCGTTGGGCCTCGGATATATCAGTCAACAGTATGTTCTGTTGAGCAGTCAGGTGAACGCCGGGACGAAATTCGGAGATAACATGGCGCAGGCCGGTGCGCAGTTGCATGGTTTCATCATCTTGAATGCGACCATTCTCAACATACAGGCCCAGGAACCAGCGTCCATCGCCCTGTTCGTGCCAGCCAAGATGATCCTCTATATCATGCCAGCTTAGCTCGCGTGGGTCCTGTACCTTGCGGCCCAGCCTGCCTTCAAGTTCCTCGCGGAACCAGGCGATGCCGCGCTCCTCAACCACATATTTCATACGCGCGTGCTTGCGGTTCTGCCGGTCACCATAATCGCGCTGGATGGTCACAATCGTCTCCGCCACTTCCAGCACTTCATCGACGGTGGCAAAGCAGAGAGGTGTAGCGAGCCGCGGATAGGTCTCGGTTTTGCCGTGCGTCATACCCATGCCGCCGCCGACCAGGACGGTGAAGCCAATTAATTGATCCTGTTCGATACAGGCGACAAGACCAATATCCTGGGTATAGACATCGATACAGTTATCGCCGGGAAAGGCAACGCCGATCTTGAATTTGCGCGGTAAATAGGTGGGGCCATAAATTGGCTCGACTACTTCATCCGCGGGTTGCTCTACCGTCTTTACCTGCTCGCCATCGACCCAGATTTCATGATAAGCACGACTGTGGGGAGCCAGGTGCATGGCAATGCGATGAGCCATCTCTGCTACTTGTTTATGGGCGCCATCATGAATAGGAGCGGGACAGGCCATGACGTTGCGGTTCACATCGCCACAGGCGGACATGGTGGATAGTAACGCCTCATTAATCGCGTGGATGGTGGCATGCACGTCTCTTTTCAGGACGCCATGCAACTGGAAGCTCTGGCGCGTGGTGATGCGCAGCGTACCGTTGCCATAGCGTCCGGCAAGTTCGTCTTCTACCAGGTACTGTTCAGCCGTCAGCACGCCACCGGGAATACGCGAGCGTACCATGAGCTGGTAGGCTTTATCCTCGCCGGGCTTGCGCGCGTGGCGGAAGTCGCGGTCTTCTTGCTGGTAAATGCCGTGGAACTTGATGAGCTGCACCTGGGCCTCGGTGAAACGCGGGCTATCCTGGGCAAGTTCTTCAGCTATCTGCCCCCGCAGATAGTTGCTCTCGCGCTTGATATGCTCAACTTTGCTTCCCTCGCCAGGACCCAGTTCGAGCAAATTCTTTGGCTTCTCTTCTTGATCAGACATTCCCGTTCCTCTCCTTGAAATGAAAGAACAGCGTCACTGCCTTCTCAGCTAATGTAGGGGAAAATGACAAAAAATACCCAGGCAAAGGATGAAAACCAGGCTTCGTTGCCTTCCCCCTATGGCATAGCCTGTTGCATCACTCCTCTTAGTAGTAAAGCACCAGGGATGTAAGAACAATGCATCACCACGCGCATGGCCAGGGCAACATGTTGACGCAGTTATGTTAAGGCATATTGTTGATGATGTTGATCAACAATATTAACTATATCCTTTACTACTATACAGTCAAAGGCAGGGAATGTCAAGTCTTTAGATGGGGTTTTGTTTCTGGCAGAAGAGAAGAAGCCCTCACCGGTTGGTGAGGGCTTCTTCCGAATACAGGTGGTTTGATTAAGCCTTCTTAAAGGTGCAGGACACTTTACCGAATTGGAGTGTATCGCCATCTTTGATAGGAGTGGGCTTATCGGGTTCCAGGCGCTTGCCGTTGACGCGCGTAGAGTTGGTGCTATTCAAGTCGGTGAGCGTGTAGGTGCTGCCGATATGCTCAAGCGTGGCGTGAATGCGCGAGACGGTATCAGACCCTTGCATAGTACTCAGGTCTACCTCTGGATCGAGGCCGCCGATATCGTGGTCGGCGCGTCCCACCATGGCGCGTTCGCCGGAAAGTCTTATCTCTTTCCCGTCGCTAAAGGTCAGGACACCCCATACGGCATTGGGATCGAATGCTGATTGGTTAGCCGGTTTTGGCACAATAGGTTTGCGAGCCGGTATGGTCTGCGATGACGGCGAGACATCCGTCTGTATTGTGGTCGGAGCCGGTTGCACCGGTTGTGGTTGCACCGGAGGCGTATAGACCGGAACAGAGGGCTTTCTGGGCGGCTGCGGCGCGGGCGGTATCTCCGGTTTAGCTGATCCCGGTATCATCGTAATCGTTGGCTTCGGCATTACCGGTGGCTCCTGCGGCGTAGGTGGCACGTATGGCTGCGGTTGTGCCGGTGGCTGCGGCGCTGGCTTAGGCGGTTGCGCCGGAGGGGTATAAACGGGCACAGGCGGTTTCTGCTGAGTTGGTGGCTGTTGCTGAGCTGGCGGAGTATATGCCGGAATGGTTGGCGCCGGCGCAGGGGTCGAAGGCAAAATGGTCGCCTGTGAAGGCGAACTCGCCTGGAACGTCGAGGCGCCGCACTTCGGGCAGAAAGCCAGTCCGGGCTTGATCTCCGCCTTACAATTTGGACACAGCGTCTTTAGTGACTTCCCACACCCGCTACAGAATGTATCTCCTTCCTCATAAGGGGTGTTGCAGCTGGGGCAGCGCAGCTTAGCAGATGTGGCAGGCAAGGCATTGACCACGTTGGAGGCGGGTGGAACATACTGCGGCACCTGGGGAGGTGGCAGGTACTGTGGTGGAGGTGGCGCCCACTGCTGCTGAAGCATGGGCATGATTTGCACCGGGACAGGTCCTAAGCGTACATTTGGGTACTGTTGATGTATCAGGCTGTCCACGGCGTTGAGTACCTGGTTGCCCAGGCTGGCCTGGCGAATGGCGCCCGCGCCCGCGGTAATCATCAGCGGCCACAGGACGGGGGCAGCGACCAGGCCAACCGCGCCCACGGCGGCTTTATCTATCCATTTTTGCTGCCCGATCATCGCCACGACGCCGCCCGAAGTGCGCTGGAGAATTACGCTCAAAGCTGCCTGAAGACCGATCAGGGCCTCCAGGTCGCCGCCTTTCTTCAACTGTACCATTACCTGGTTTCCACCGCCGATCTGCTGCACCTGGTAGCCCTGGATGCGGTACATATTTTCAAGATCATTGGCGAGCCGTTCAATATCTATTTCTTCGCTATTGTAAAACCTGGCATCCATTCTTCTCTCTCCTTCAGACTTGTTTTGCTTGCTTTATGATACATTTTTCAAGCCGCTTATATGATTGCCGCGAGCATCTGGTAACGTACACAGCAAACCGTCACAGCATTAACAATTCTTCGCCTTCATTTACGATTGTCGACGCTTAAGGTTGGAGGAATATTTGTCCCACGTGAAGAGTATATCATGTGATCGATGCCGCTGCTTAAAGATACACTGTCCGTTCGCGTTTAAAATCGTAGAGCGCAACTATCTTGCGTTGCGCTCTATGACAGAGGGCGATTGCCTCGCGTCGAGCGTCATCCAGGCACGTATAAATGCAGGTAATATCGAGGTAGCAATAGTTTGTTTGTGGGTTGATCCAGGTGCCGAGCCAACAATTTTTCTCCTTGAAAAAGTCGGCGTTCTTATGAATGAATGCCGTCACTTCTCCGGCAAGATTCGCATCCGGTGGCAAGATCACCGTCCGATCAGGATATTTCGGTAGTCCCCACGCTTCGACAAACGAGAGGAATTGATACGTATCCGGGCTGGAGGTCGTTCCACCGTGTTCCAGCGTGGCAATACAGACCTCCAGCACATAGCGTTCAAAGTAATAGTGTTCCAGGAACTGGTGAGATTCCTCGCGCCACTCCAGAGCGGAGCAAGAGTCGCCCCTACTATACTGGCTCGATTTCAACATATTCAACCTACCTGTACAGTTACGAAGTGATAGCCGGTTCCACCGCCGGGTACGGTGCCTGTTTTCTTGCTCGTTTGAACCGCTCCGGTGCCGTCGGTCGAACGCGCAACGAGCTTGTAGCGGCCTGGAAGCAGCGGCGTCCACTCCCAGGTCCATAGCACCCACGTGTCCTGGGAAAGCGGCGGGTCAAGCTTCGCTGAATTCCATGATGTACCACCATCGACACTGACCTCTACCTTTGAGATGCCCCGATTCCCCGCGAAGGCGATGCCGCCGATTTGAATACGGGAACTGAATGGGATATGGCCAAAGGGACGGTCAATGCGCGTGATGGTGTGCAATGGCCCATTGTACCATCCCTGATCTGAGTAGAGGCCGCCCACGAAATGATCGGTTAATTCGACACGTGTGAGCCACTTCGGATTTTCCTCGCCATAGCGGCCAGGGATCAAGACACGCAGCGGATAGCCATGGCGCATTGGCAGCTCCACGCCGTTCATACGCCAGGCCAGAATCGGATCGACGGCGAGTACTTCGTCGAGTGGCAGGCTCACGGTATAGCCATCGACGCCATAAAAGGCGATATAACGGGCGCCAGGTTGCGCGCCGCCATGTTTTTCCAGCAATGTTTGCAGCCTTATACCCTGCCAGATAGCGGTGCTGATGAGATGCCCGCCGACACCGCTCGCGATACATTCAAGCGTGATGGCCCGCGAGACGGAGGGCAGGCTCTGGATTTCCTCGTATGTGTATGTTCCAGCCTGCCCGACAAGCCCTCCTACTTCCAACCGCCAGATAGTGATATCAACTGTGGGGTCGATGGCATTCTGGGTGACAACGTAGTGCTCATTGCTAGGAGTAATGGGAGCGGTGAAACCATTTATAGGAAATGTTTCCGAACCATCATAGGCAGCATAATTATTCAGATATGCCTTCACTATTGCCCCCGCGCCTGCTGCCGCACCAATACCCAGGGCTGCTACGCCTGCACGGGCAAGAAATTGCCGCCGCCCGCGTGATATCGCTGTATTATTGTCAAACTGTTGTTCAGGCAACAGAATGTAACAGATGAGACAAAGGGCAAGGCTATAGATGCTGAAATCGGCCAGCAGGCCAATCGCCGTAACCACCCTGGCCCATTCTAAAGGTAAACCAATAAAGCTTTGTGCAATCTCGCCCCAGAATAGAATGATACCAACTGCAGTCATCGCAAGCGCCAGAAACGCAGCTGCCAGCCATGCACGCCGCGAGGGTCGGTTATTTGACGCCGGTACTCTCGCATGTACAAATGCGGCGTAGGGCAGTCCAAACGCTGTTCCGAGAGCGATCATACCCAGCAAGGTCAGACCGAGCGGGATGGTTTTAGAATGTGGGCTGAATTCCAGCAGAAGATTGACGAATTGGTAAACGGTCAGTTGCTTAAGGACGTGATCGCCTAAAAGCTCTACAGGCGTTGGCACGCCGGCAGCTAGACGTAATATGCCCATCAATATTACAGCCAGCAAAGATGCTATCAAACCGGCCGCTAATGCTGCAAGACTCGAAGCCAGCAAGTATTTTATACTATGTGGCCTGTCCAGGGGCTGTTTTTCATCAATGCCCTTTTTGTGTTGAATGGTTCGCACGTTGTAGTCCTTTCATTATCAGCCACCAGCGCCTGTCTAGATTCGCAACCGCGATCATGGCGGCAACAGCCAGCCCTATCACTACCGGCCAGTAGACGAATTTATAATAAGGAGTCCAATCGGGCACCGGGTGAGGGCGTCCAGGTATGCCCTTAAAAAAGTAGCCATAGATGGAACTGAGCGTAAAAAACCAAACTACGATAATTGCCAACCTTCTACCCACCAGCATTTTATGCTTCCAGAGCGGGCCGATCAGCACCGGCACCCAGAGCAGGAGCGTGGTGGCGTACCAGGAAAATACATGGGACGAAATCGAGAGAATAATCCCGAACAGTAGGAAAGTAGCGGCTTCCATGCTGATACGATCAGATAAACGCAATACAAAAACGAGCAGCGATACAGCATCTACGAGCAGAATACCGGTAATATGTTCGAGAGAAATGATGGATGCAAGAGGCAGGTGGTAGCGCGCGCCCCACCAGCTCACAAATTGTTGTACGATGCCGGCATTTTCTCCCTGCTGGTTGGCATAGGTGGCAAAATAGCCCATCACCTGTCCATGACCCAGGATAAAATAGGGCAGGTAGCCGAGTACAATCGTGACACAACAGGTAATGAAGATGGGGGAATGGTAGCGCATGAGGCCGCGAATGATTTGCCAGAATATTTGCCGGGGATGATTCGGGGCCGGTTTATCGGCCTTTTGCCGCGTCGTTTCATCAAAGCCCCCGCGGATTACCGATAGGGATGGTGCGAGGGCGACGAGTAACAGAATGGGATAAATTTTGGTGAGCGTTGCCACGCCGATCAGGAAACCGGTCAGCAGCCGCCCGCGCAAGCTGGTATTGGTCGCGGCGAGTACAGCCAGAATGGTGAACGTCAGGGTAATCACATCAACATGCCCCTCGACGGCAAATTCGATGATCGGCAACGGGCACCAGGCATAGAGTAGCACGCGGCGCTGATCTAGCCCCTTGCGACCGAGCAAGATAACTAGCGCGATACAGGTGACCATATCAAACACAAGAAAAATGCCCTTGAGGAAGAATAAGTTCGGTCCCCTCAGCAGGTAACTCAGCAGGAAGATTGCTTGTGCGCCGGGTGGATAAATGGTGGGCGAGGTGCGAAAACGGCTGTTGGCGAAGAGTATGGAGTTGTGCAACGGCGCCAGGACTTTCGCAACGGGAGCATAGACATAGGGACTGTAGCCGTGCAGCGTTACCAGCGCATCCCACAGATAACGCCAGGAGTCATGAGATAGCCCCGGTGGTAAGCGCAGTAGCATAGCGCGAAATACAAGCGCAGCTACAAGGATAGTGCCGATTTCGACCCGGTGCCAGCGTCCCGTCACTGGCCTGGTTAGCAGCACGAAAATGCACGCTGCTAAATATGGAACATAGCTGAGTATTTCGACATGCAGAAATGGTAAGACATCATAATCATTGGACGGTGCCGCACCAATCAGCAAAATATAGATGATGACCGAGAGTAAAAATAACGCACAGAATACCAGCAGGCGCCACCAGGGATAAACAAGCATCACAGCCCTGGCCTTTATCTGTACGCCTCTCTGCTCGTACAATATTCGCATGAATCAACCTGAGCCTTTCCAGTCTTTCATACCTTCTGCACGAAGATGGACAGTACATATTTACAAAGCTGGACAGTGCTTCGCCGGGCGGTGAAATGTCCAGCTTTGTAAATATCCCTCCCTTTTCCCCGTGATAGGGAACATAGACATGGGCAAACAAGTATATCCTCTTGTTGGTCTTAGAGTTAGAAGGAGAAAAGAGCGTGTATGATGACCGATAAGATTGCTATTGTCATACCGGCGCTGAATGAAGAAGATGCCCTGCTCCAATTGCTGGCAGAGTTCCCCAGGGATTTCGCCTCGTGGGTGATCGTAGTGGACAATGGCAGCACAGACGCGACCGCCGCCGTAGCGCGAAGCGCGGGGGCGATTGTTGCCTGCGAACCGGTACGTGGCTATGGGAGAGCATGCTTGAAAGGCTTCAAGACGGCGTGCAGCCTGGGGGCTGAGATCGTTATTTTCATGGATGGGGATGGCAGCGACGACCCTGCTGATCTACCCAGGATGCTGGCACCGGTCAGTAATTTTCAGGCGGATTTTGTCATCGGCTCGCGCACCGGCAAATACTCTGAACGAGGCGCGGTGCCTCTCCAGGCTCGAATAGGCAACTGGCTGGTGAGCCGCATGATCCAGATATTGTACGGCGTGCGTCTTCACGATATCGGATCTTTTCGCGTATTGCGCTGCTCAATGCTCGCTGCTCTAGCTATGAGCGAGATGACCTTTGGCTGGCCTGTCGAAATGCTGGTCAAGGCTGCGCGTGCGCGTTATCGAATTGTAGAATTGCCCATTCACTACCGTCGCCGCAGTCATGGCCGCTCGAAAGTTGCCGGGACGATCACCGGCAGTATCAAGACGGGATATTTTATGCTAAGCACTACGCTGCGCTACGCAAGAATGAGAGATATCTATGCCTGATACCGCACTTGTAATCATGGCTCGTTATCCGCAGGTCAGTACAACAAAAACACGCTTAGCTCGCGCGATTGGTAATGAAGCAGCCATCCTGCTGTACAAGGCATTTCTTACCGACCTAGCTTATAAATTTGCGGGACACAATGCCGACCTCTACTGGGCATATACGCCATCCAGGGTAGATTACGCCGATTTTATGGCATCCCTGGCGCCATCGCTCGCGCAATACATGCATTATTTTGCCCAGCAGGGAGCCGATCTTGGTGAGCGCCTGTTAGATGCCTTTCAACACATGTACGAGTTGGGCTATAAACGCACCATCGTCATCGGTTCGGATTCGCCACATATTCAACAGGATATTCTTGCGGCAGCATGCCAGGAACTCAATGAAGCTGATGTTGTGCTGGGCCCGGCGGATGACGGCGGCTACTATTTGATTGCCATGTGCCAACCATATGATGTCTTTCGCGGCATCCTCATGAGTACGAGCAGGGTGGCGCGGATGACCATCGAGCTGGCACGGAGCCAGGGTCTGAAGGTCTCAACGCTGGAAACACTCTTTGATATTGATGAATTGCCAGACCTGGAGCGCCTGGAACAATTGCTGAGAGCCGATAGTTCGCCTGCTCCGGCAACCGCTGTCCTGTTATCAAAAGGTATTCACAAGGGATTAACGGGCGACCATAAGGATCTGACATGGGTAGGTTTTTGAGAAATAGGAGTTTGTATGACAACGACAACCGAAGTTAAGCTGCCGCGTTCGATCTATATTGAGCCGACCAGCCGCTGCAATGAGTTGTGCCAGCAATGCCCGCGTACATTGCTCTCGCGGGAAGATGATCGCGACCTGAGCTTCGACGATTTCCGCTCTATCGTCGATCAGTTCCCGGTTTTAGAGCGCGTTGTCTTGCACGGCCTTGGCGAACCGCTACTCAACAAAGATCTAGCGCGTATGATCAGTTATCTCAAAGCGCGCGGAACCTACGTGCTTTTCAACTCCAACGGCATTGCTCTAACTGCTAAACGCGGCCAGCAATTGATCGATGCCGGACTGGACGAGTATCGCCTCTCGATGGATGGCGCGACACGCGAAACCTATGCTCGTGTGCGTGGTGTAGATGCTTTCGATAAAATCTGGCGCAACATCCGCGCTTTCATTACTATGCAAAATGAACAAAATGCTGGCAAACCTGCGGTCTCGCTCTGGTTCACGGCCATGAAAGAGAACCTGCACGAACTACCGAGCTTGATCGACCTGGCGTACGAGAATGGTATACGCGAGGTCTACATGCAGCGTCTCGTCTACTTCGAGCACGGACTGGCCAGTTCCAGACAGGCCTTATTTCGTCGCGCCACGCGCGAAGAACTGGATTTGATTCGACACTGCGAGCAGGCATGCAAGGAACGGGGTATCGCTTTCAACGCCGCAGGCTCTGCCACACCGGTCGAGAGCCTCATACGGGATTTTGGGGATCGTCCCTGGTCTGGCTGCCGGCGTCCCTATACGCTGACCTACATTACGTCGAGCGGGAACGTCCTCTCATGCTGTTTCGCTCCATTCGGCCACAGAAGCGCCAGGGAGTACAAAGAGGAGCGCGTACTGGGCAACATTTTCCAGGAGCCAATCGAGGCCATCTGGCACGGCGAACGCTACCGGGCATTCCGCGAAGCTTTCGAGAGCGACCACCCGGCGAGACATTGCTCGCAGTGCGGGTTGAACTGGAGCTACTAGCTATTTTCCTCTTTCCATCCTCCAAAAAAGAATACCTACATGACCGAACTTGACAGAAAACGCTGTCACTTGTATAATGTTCTAGAACAAACTTTCGAATCGATAGCAGGATAGGAGCTAGAGATGAGCGAATATACCAACGGAAACGGACGTGAAGAGCAGCGCAGTCGCGCATTCAACCCGAACGAGCATGTCATTCAACTGAAGAGTAAAAACGGCAGTTCCGATTACCTGCCCGTGCAGTGGCGCTTAGTCTGGTTCCGCGAGCAATGCCCGGAAGGAACCATCGAAACTGAATTAGTACATCTCGACCTCGACCGCGAAACCGAGGAAGAGGGGTATGCCTGGAACAGCGAGACGCGCCGCAGTGAAAAAATCACGAAACGTGCAACTGGTATCGCTGTTTTCCGGGCTACGGTGAAAGATGGCAAGGGTGGGGTCGCAACCGGCACGAAATCCGAGAAAGCGGCTAGCTTCCCCGATTTCATCGAGAAGGCTGAAACCGGCGCGATTGGCCGTGCTCTCGCCGCGCTCGGTTATGGCACGCAGTTCGCGCCAGAGCTGAATGAGGAGCATCGTATCGTAGACGCCCCCGTAGAGCGGTCCTCGTATACACCGGCAACATATGAAAATAGCGGCTACGGCAATGGCAATGCGCGCAAGCCCCTGTCTTCGGTCAGACCAGCTGCGCTAAACGGCAACGGGGATACTGAAGAGAAAGCCACCAGCGCCAGCGCAACCGCTACGGAGCAGCAGCTGGCGAGTATCCGCAAATTATGCCAGCACCTGGGCAAGCCCGAACCCGAAGACCCGGAAAATATGAGCTATCTCAGCGCCAAAGAGTTGATTTCTCAGCTGAGCGCCGAGTACAGGCAGAGTCGGAAGGCTTCGTAGCGGTTTCAATGTTTCAATCCCCAAACGAGTTCAGGAAAGAGGCTGGCTCCTGCCGCTTCCCGCGTGGGAACAATATAGTAGGTGAACCATAAAAGGTCAAAGTATAAATGCATTAGGGAGTAAACGCAATGACTTTAGCAGAGCTTGACAGGGCTTGTGAATTATTGCAGAGAAAGGCTTGCCCTAAGAGATAAGATAGGCATAACAAAACTCAACTTATCTCAAGGAGAAGCCTCTCATGTATTGTATCGCACGTCGCTGTGTCCTTCCTTCT